>Ga0070761_10002739_pt1 | contig 10722 bp, 7 predicted proteins | sample HubBroMetageREF1_FD_66724 | JGI IMG/M metagenome (GOLD analysis project Ga0070761, IMG submission 66724) | Reference soil microbial communities from the Hubbard Brook experimental Forest, New Hampshire, USA - Hubbard Brook CCASE Soil... | ecosystem: Environmental > Terrestrial > Soil > Temperate...
GCCGATGTAATCGTCGGAGTTGTCGCCGCCGTCCACCGAGAGTTCGTTGTTCAGCCCAGAGCTGCCGCCCGTCGAAACGGCCGTTATGCGCGCCTTCGTCGGATCGGAGGGTTCTACAGGCTCAGTTCCCGGCGCGAGGTATGCGATGTTGGCAAAGCTACGAGCGGCCAGCGGAATCGTCTCCAGGTCCTGCGTGGAGATCGCCGTCTGATGCACCGCACTCGTCGTGTCGATTGGCTGCGTTGCGATCGACGATGCCTGGCCCTGGACGTTCACCGTCTGCGACACCGCGGCCGGATGCAGCGTCACCGTGACTTCCTTCACCGTGCTGACCACCACGTTTACGTCGGAATCCGCGTCCGCGAATCCCTTGGCCTTCACGCTCAGGCGATACACGCCCGGCAGCAAATCCTCCACCTGGAATTGCCCTGCGGTGTCGCTGGTCGTCTCGCGCTGAACCGTCGGAGTCCCAACCTCCTGCACCGTGATGCTGGCGCCCGGAACGCGCGCCCCCGTCGTATCCTCGACAGTGCCCAGCAGCCCGCCGCGAAAATTCTGCGCCGCAGCCCGCGGCGCCGCCGCGCAGCCCAAAACCACCACGGAGGCCATGGCCAAGGACATCCATCGGTTCCGGATGTGAACGGGCAGGAAAAACCGCGAGGGCCGGAAGGGCGGGGCTTCAGCCCCGCCGTAACCACCGCAAACTCGGTGGGGCTTTAGCCCCTGAAGCACAGATCTCTGGTTCCCCACACAACCCCCAGGACCGATCGTCTACTTTGTTCAGTCCGCGAGGGAGCCTATCCCACCCCCCATTCCTACTACCACACGTAGTAGTTCGCCGCCGCAGCTCGTCACACCGCCCCCGGGACCTGCAAATCCGAACCCTCTGCACTAAAGAATCTCCTTGTTCGTCAGGACCGTTTGATTCAACGCTCGCGATGATTCTAGCTTTCGAGCTCGGTCTTGCGTCGACCCATTGAGACCACCGCATTTATCGGGCACTTGCGACCAGAAGTCGAAGATAGACTAGGGCTATAATTACGCTTCGTATGCCTCTCGCTCTAGGTACCAAACTTGGTCCGTACGAGATTGTCTCGCTGCTCGGCTCTGGCGGGATGGGGGATGTGTACCGGGCCCGCGATGCGCGGCTGGGACGGGATGTGGCGGTCAAGGTCCTGCCGGACACGCTGGCGAAAGACGTGGAGCGCAGAGAGCGCTTCTGGCAAGAAGCGCGTGCAGCAGCGCAAGTGACGCATGCGAATGCCTGCAGGCTCTACGACGTCGCAGAAGAGCAAGGACGCCTCATGTTGGTGATGGAGCTCGTTGAGGGGGAAACGCTCTCGCAGCGAATCGCGAAGGGTTCGATTCCGGTTAGGGATGCCGCGCAGATTGTCCTTGCGATTCTGTCGGCTCTGTCAGCTTTTCACAAGTTGGGGATTATCCACCGTGACTTAAAGCCCGACAATGTTCTGCTGTCACCAAGTGGCCCCAAAGTCTTGGACTTTGGAATTGCTAAACACATTCGAGATGCGCCCGCCGATACGACAGCCATGACTCTGATCGGCGCGACGATGCCTGGAGAGTTTCTGGGGACACCGCGGTATGCCTCACCTGAGCAGTTCCGTGGTGAACCTGTAGATGCACGCTCGGATATCTTTTCCGCCGGCGCCATTTTGTTCGAGATGCTGAGTGGTCGACCTGCGTTCGGCGGCGCCACGCTTGGGGAAATCGCCCATTCTGTTTTGCACGCTCACCCACCCGTGCTGATGGGTTCGCCGGCGATTGCCACCATGGGTCGGATCGTCCACACGGCGCTCGCTCGATCTCCACAAGAGAGGTATCAGAGCGCGGAAGGAATGGCGGGGGATCTGCGCGCGAGCCTGCTCATGGAAGGAATTGAAGCAAAGGCGCGCGCACAGACGTTGCAGCGTCTCATGGTTCTTCCCTTCCGTCTGCTGCGCCCCAGCGAAGAGGTCGGATTTCTCTGTCATAGTTTGCCGGAGGCTATAAGCGTTTCTCTCGCTGGCCTGCAAAGCCTGATCGTGCGCTCTTCGCTGGGTGCCGCGCGGTATGCTCAGGAAGCGCCGGATTTTCAGAGAATTGGGAAAGAAGCAGAAGTAGACGTGGTCCTCACGGGAGCGCTGTTACCAGTGGGCGAACAATTGAGGCTAACCACTCAATTGGTGGAAGTGCCCGGCGGAACGTTGCTTTGGTCTCATTCTTCTCAAGCTACGGTCAAGGAACTACTCGAACTTCATGACGATTTGGTTCGCCGGGTAGTTGAGGCACTTCTTCCCTCCTTGAACGTCAGCGAAAACGCGGTCCTGAGGCAAGATCGGCCGTCGAGCGCGACGGCTTACCAGCTTTATTTGCAAGCCAATGAATCTGGTAGGGACTGGGAAAAACTGCCGGCTGCGATCGAGACATACGAGCAATGCGTGAGCATCGATCCGGGCTACGCCCCGGCTTGGGCGCGACTCGGCCGCGCCCGGTGGCTCTGGGACAAGTATTCCCGTGGTTCCAGGGAGGGATTGCGTTCTGCAGACGAAGCTTTTCAGAAAGCCTTTCAACTGAATCCCGACCTATCCCTTACGCATAATCTGTACACACATCTCCAAGTGGACCAGGGACGGACCCTGGAGGCGTTGAAGCGGCTGCTCCCGCGAGCGAGGGTGCACCGAAGCGAAGCCGAGTTGTTTGCCGGACTGGGGCACGTCTGCCGCTACTGCGGCTTGCTGCGGCCGGCACTCGTTGCACAGCAAGAGGCCCGGCGGCTGGACCCGCAAATCGCAACGAGCGTGAATAACACGCTTTTCATGCTGGGGGATTACGAACGCGCGCTGGAATGCTCCGGCGGCGATTTTGGGTACGTCACAGGATTGAACCTGGCAATGTTGGGGCGCCGCGAGGATGCCGTCAATCTGCTTCGCGATTCCGAAGCCTCGAAATCGTCGCGTTTGGGACGGCTCTATTTGACGTCATTGAGAGCGCTCTTGGAAGGAAACCGTGAAGAAAGTCTGGAAGCCAACGAGGAATTAATGAAGGGAACCTTCCGCGATCCGGAAGGCATGTATTATGTTTCGCGACAATTTGGTTATCTCGGTGCAGACAAAAATGCCCTCGAAATGCTGAGGCGCTCGGTCGACCATGGTTTCTACTGCTATGCAGCGATGGTGCGCGATCCCTGGCTTGATGGACTTCGCGGAAAAGTCGAATTCTCGAATCTCCTCAATGAGGCCCACCAACTTCATTTGGAAGCGTTCCAGGCCTTCCTGGCGAGCGAAGGGGAAGCGCTGTTAGGGGTCCACGCGGGGGAATAGTAAGTCCTGCATCCTCCGCAGAGTGGGTCGGCGGACGCGAGAATAGCAATTGCACCTCTAACCCCCGATTAGTCACGTGATCGGAACTGGCCACTACCAAAAATCGCTTGACCTTCTGCGGACCTAACTGGGATACTTCCATCCCCTTCTGAGTGTTACCCCCTTCCGGAAAGTGTGTGTGACTCACTATGTCCGTAGCAGTTCAGGATCCAAGGATCCTTGTCATCGAGGATAACTCGGCGGTCGCCCATGCGATTCAAGCCGCCCTCGCTCACTCTCGCACCGCTCCGTTCGACGTGGAATGGGTTCGCCGGCTTTCCGATGGCCTCGCTCGTCTGACGGACGAAGGTATTGCCGCTATCTTGCTGGATTTGTTCCTGCCCGACAGTCGAGGCATTGAGACGTTCGACAGGCTGCATCGCGTCTCGCCCGGCATCCCCATTTTGGTCCTCTGCGGCGGCAATGACGAAGCTCTCGCACAGCAGGCGGTGGCGCGCGGCGCTCAGATTTATCTCCGGCCGGCTCATCTCCGCCGCCATCCGCTGCAGAGCATTCTGCGCAGCTCGATCAAACGCAACACCGCCGAGGACGTGTTATGCGTGGAAAGGGAACGCACACAGGTAATCCTGAACTCGATTGGCGACGGTGTCGTGTGCACGGACAACGCAGGCAATGTCACCTCCCTCAACCTGGTTGCTCAGAGCATGACCGGTTGGCCTCGCGAAGAAGCTGCTGGCCATCCCTTCGCCGAAGTCTTCAAGACGATTGACGCCGCCACCCGTCTGGCCGCTCAAGACTTCATGCAGTCGGCTCTCCAGCAGAATCAGGCCGCGCCACTCCCTGGAAACTGCGTCCTTGCGCGCCGCGACGGATTTGAATCCGCCATTGAAGGTTCCTTCACCCCTGTCCACGATCGCGCAGGTCACGTCACTGGCGCTGTGATCGTTTTCCACGACGTCAGCGAGGCGCGAACCATGTGGCTCGAGATGATCCGCGCCGTCCAGCACGATTGCCTTACGAATTTGCCCAATCGCCTGCTCATCAACGACCGGATATCTCAGTCGATTTCGCTGGCCCGCCGCCAGAACAAGCAGATCGGCGTGCTTTTTGTGGACCTGGATCGCTTCAAATACATCAATGATTCGCTGGGGCATGCCGTCGGCGACAAGCTCCTGCAATCCGTTGCGGAGCGGTTGTCGGCCTGCTTGCGAACTTCAGACACCGTCAGCCGCCAGGGTGGCGATGAATTCGTCGTCCTGCTTCCGGACATCACCCATCGCGCCGACGCTGCCGCCAGCGCTGAAAAATTGCTCTCCTCGCTCCGAGCGCCTCACTCCATCGAGGGGCACGATCTCCATATCGACGGCAGCATCGGCATCAGCATCTTTCCGGAAGACGGAGGGGATGCCGAAACGCTCATCAAGCATGCGGACACTGCGATGTACCACGCCAAGGAAAGCGGCCGCAACAATTTCCAGTTCTTCACGGCCGAAATGAATGCGAAGGCCGTCCAGCGCCAGTCTCTCGAAAGCAACTTGCGCCACGCCCTCGAGCGGAACGAGTTCGTGTTGCACTATCAACCGAAGGTAAATCTCGCCACAGGCAAGATCACCGGCGTCGAGGCCTTGATCCGCTGGCACCACCCGGAGAGAGGACACACGCGGCCAGCTCTCTTCGTGCCCCTCGCCGAGGAGTGCGGCCTCATTCTTCCAATCGGCCGCTGGGTGATGCGGGAAGCCTGCAGGCAGGTTCGCGCTTGGCAAGACGCGCGCTTGCCGCTCATCCCTGTTGCCGTGAATGTTTCTGCCGTCGAGTTTCGCGCCAAGAATTTTTTGGAAGGTGTTTGTGAGACGCTTGCGGAAACGGGCGTGGAACCGTGCTATCTCGAATTTGAGGTCACCGAAGGCGTGCTCATGGAGGACACTTCGTCCACCGCCCATGTCCTTCAGAGGCTCAGAGTAATGGGCATACGTCTCACGGTGGATGACTTCGGCACCGGCTACTCCAGCCTGAGCTACCTGCGCCAGTTTCCAATTGATGCGCTGAAAATTGACCGGTCTTTCGTCCGCCGAATCAATGTCTCCTCGGATGACGCTTCCATTGTCAGCGCCGCGATCAACCTGGGCTGGAGCCTCAAGCGCCGCGTCATCGCCGAGGGCGTCGAAACGCCGCAACAGCTTGCATTCCTTCAGGCCCAGCATTGCGCGGAAGGGCAAGGCTACCTCTTCGGCCGCCCCATGATCGCCTCCGCGTTCGCCAAGTTACTTCAGTCAGGCTTGCCGGAAACTTCGTTCACGCCGGAACGCGTCGCCTCCGCCGCCGTCTAAATCAGCTGTAGAAAACCAGCCGGCCGCCCGTGTCAGCCGTGTTTTGGGATTACGTCACTGCCGGCGAACATCCACTCGCTGAATGCAACCGTCCTTGTAGTAAATCCTGACGTCTAAGCCTGCGTGGACGGGGCCTCGGTGAAGGGGATCATTGTGAAAGCACGGCGTTGCGTCGCCGACGTAATACGAAAAGTTGGCCCCGTTGACCGAGAAGGACTCCTTTGAAGGCCCCAACATCGGCATCGGATGAAAATCCTCGACGGTGCCTTGAACAATCGAGCTATCGCCCTTCGCGTAGGCGTGCCGAATCTCGATAAACTCGGGCACGAGTCGCAAAACCGCGATCACAAAAATAAGGGCACCGGAAAGAGCCCCGCAGCCCCCCACAACCTGCAGGTATCCTCTTCCTCTTGAAAATCGAATAAGCGCCAATCCAATTACAATCGCGATCGTTGGATGGAACAGGGTGCCCCACGCAAAGGACTTGAGTCCGATCTCAAAGACCGTCTGATAATTCGCTGAAGTCATCGCTCTACCCGTGAAGAAGTGCGCGAATCATACCACTCCAGCCGTCCTGCTCGGCTCGCACCGATTGCCTCTTGCACGTATTAAGGGTTTCCCTTATTATGTGGACATGAACATCACACTGTCACTCGACGATGATGTCGTCAAAGAAGTGCGCAAGATCGCGGTCGAGCGAGACACCACTTTGACGGGCCTTGTGCGCGAGTACCTGGAAACTCTCGCTGCCGAAAACGCGAAGTCCGGCCGTAAACGGCTCGAACGGGAGGCGCTCAAGCAGACCTTCGCGCGATTCAAGTTCAAGATCGGGAAGCGAACCTGGACCCGAGCCGATCTCCATGAACGCTCCTGAGTTCCTCGACTCGAATGTCCTCGTTTATGCATACGATGAGATCGACCCCCGCAAACAAGCCATCGCTCAGGAGCTAGTGGCCAGGGCTCTGGCGGGAGAAGCCGTCGCATCGTCCCAAGTGCTCGCCGAATTCGCGGTGACGCTTCTTCATAAGCTATCGCCGCCAGCCAGTTCGGAGGTAGTGCTCTCCATTCTCGATGCATTGAGTCCGATAAAGCTCATCTCAGTAGACGCTGACACCGTCCGCCGCGCCGTAGAGGCCGGCGCAATGTACGGCGTGCACTTCTATGACGGGATGATCCTCGCCGCTGCCGAGCGCGGCGGTTGCAAGCGAATCCTGTCGGAAGACCTAAACCCCGGGCAAGAGTATTTCGGCATTAAAGTTCACAATCCGTTCAAATAGCCCCAAGATATCTGCTTGAGAAAAAATGCGTCCCGCTCGCTGCGACAATTTCGCACTTCCGCCGCCACTTTCGGCCGCCAGATGTTTATTCCTTGCGCCCAGAAAATTTTCTACTACCATGGAACCGTGCGAACCGTCTCGACAATCCGAATGAAGGCGAAAGCGGAGGGGGGCTACCTTCGCGCTTCGAATCTACCCTGCCTCTCGCCCCTCTTAAACGGCGCGCCGCCCGCCATGACAATTCTAATAACGGAGACGCGATTAGAAATCGCCGCAACTTGCTGGAAACAAAGGACGGCGACCCCTTCTAATAGGCAATACAGAGGGGGGGCATCGCTTGCCTCCAGCGCGAAGGCAGGGTGGCGGCCTTGGCACGCCGAAGCGCGTAGCGCGAAGGCGGCTAATCGGAACACCTCACGATTAGAAATCGTCGTAACTCCCTGCAAACAAACGAGAAAAGATTTTCTAATCGGTACAAAAACGCCCTATCGGAGTCACCAATCACCACTCACATGACTAACGACGCCCATCGCATGAGCCGCCCGCTCGACGAAGTGGACCCGCAAATCGCGGAAATCCTTCGCGACGAGCTGCGCCGCCAATCCACCAGCATCGAGCTGATTCCCTCCGAGAACTTCGTCTCGGAAGCGGTGCTCGAAGCGGCGGGCTCGGTCCTGACCAACAAATACGCCGAGGGCTACGGCACGAAGCGCTACTACGGCGGCTGCGAATTCGTCAACCAGGCCGAGCAGCTCGCCATCGACCGCGCGAAGCAGCTTTTCGGCGCCGAACACGTGAACGTGCAGCCGCACTCTGGCACGCAAGCCAATATCGCCGTCTACATGACCGCGCTTCAGCCGGGCGACACCGTCCTCGGAATGAATCTGGCGCACGGCGGCCACTTGACCCACGGCCATCCTCTGAATTTTTCCGGCAAGATGTACAAATTCGTCGCCTACGGCGTGACGAAGGAAACCGAAACCATCGACTACGACGAGCTCGACCGCCTCGCGCGCGAGCACAAACCGAAAATGATCGTCGTGGGCGCAAGCGCCTATTCGCGCATCATCAATTTCGCGCGCATGGGCGAGATCGCCCGCGCCGTGGGCGCGCTGCTCTTTGTCGACATGGCGCACATCGCCGGCCTCGTCGCGGCGGGCGTGCATCCGAGTCCAGTGCCGCACGCGGATTTCGTTTCTACTACCACGCACAAGACGCTGCGCGGCCCGCGTGGCGGAATGATTCTCTGCAAAGAACAATACGCAAAGGACCTCGACAGAACTCTCTTCCCCGGCATCCAGGGCGGCCCGCTGATGCACATCATCGCCGCCAAAGCGATTTGCCTGAAGGAAGCTATGGAGCCGGAGTTCCGAGAATACGGCAGGCAAGTGGTGGCGAACGCAAAGGCGCTCGCGGCCGGCGTCACGAAGCACGGCTACCGCGTGGTCAGCGGCGGCACCGATAATCATTTGTTCCTGATCGACATCAACGCGCGCGGCCTCACGGGCAGCGTCGCGCAGCCCGCGTTCGATCGCGCCGGAATCACGGTCAACAAAAATTCGATTCCGTTCGATCTTCTTCCGCCGATGAAGGCAGGCGGGATCCGCGTCGGCACTCCCGCGATCACCACGCGCGGTATGCGGGAACCCGAAATGGACAAAATCGCCGCGTGGATTGCGGAAGTTCTAAATCATCTCGACGATGAAGCCACTGAAAAGCGCATCCGCGCCGAAGTAGCCGCGCTCGCTGCGAAGTTTCCCCTCTACACGAAGCGCCTCGAAGCAGCCGACGCCGCGTCCGCTCTGCACAGCTATCGCGCCAATCCCTGAGCATTCCGACGGAAGACTTGGTTCGAAGACTCGCTGCGCGCCGCAGCGTTTCACTCGCACCCAAATGTTTCGCCGCGGCACAGTTCCGATTCCGCTGCCCATTTCTCGGGCGCCCGCATCAACCTAACCTCTTTCGCGCGCTCGCCTCAATCCGATTCGCCTGTCGCTCTTTGGCACCCAGCGTGCCACCTTCCGCTTGGCACCATCGCGTCAACTCCAGTCGGAGAGAATTGCCAGAATGGCGACGCCGGAGACAGTCGAACAGCCGATTCCGATCGGAAAGGTTCCCGACAAAATCTGGGAAGCCGAAAAGGATGAGGCGCGCCGAATCCAGGAATCGTTGCTGCCCACCGGCTCGCTTCGGGGACCGAGCTTCGAGGTCGCGTGCCGCTTTTCGCCTTTCTCCGAGGTGAGCGGCGATTTCGCCGACTATTTCGACCTGCCGAACGGCCTGGTGGGAATCTATCTGGGCGATGTCGTCGGCAAGGGCCTGCCTGCCGCCATGTATGGCGCGATGGTGATGGGCACGCTGCGCGGGGCCAACAAAACCGGCGAGGACACCAACGCCGTGCTCGCTACGCTCAACAAACGGTTGCTCGTGCGTCCTGTTTCCGGACGCTTTTGTGCGACTCTGTATGCGCTGTTCAATCCCGCTACGCTCGAGCTGAAATTCTCGAATGCAGGTTTGCCTTTTCCGCTGCACGCTTCAGAGGCGGGTTGCAAGACCGTTGGAGAAGGCGGCTTGCCATCGGGACTGTTCCCCGGCTCGTCTTACGATGTTCACTCGATCAAGCTCTCCCCGGGCGACACCGTTCTCCTCGCGACGGACGGCCTGCACGAGCTGCGGAACAGCAACGACGAGGATTTCAGCGAGCGCAAGCTGTCCGAAGTGTGGCATCGGTGTCGGGGAAGTTCCGCGAAAGAGACGCTGGATCTTCTTTTCGAAGGCTTGAAGGAATTCTCGGCCGGCGGCGCCGCCCAACACGATGACATCACAGTTGTCGTGGTCAAAGTAATGTCGACGATGGTCCTGCCGAATCCTGCGGGCGGTTTTTGGCGCGTACCACTGCGGTAAAGCGCTTGAACACTTGCCTACTTCTTCGGCTTCTCGAAAGCATCTTCGGGGATATCGTTAGCGTGGGGCGTCACAATCGAGATGTTCGGCGTCACGTCCGCATCCACATTCCGGAGCGCCCAGGAAATTCCTCCCAGCAGCAAACCTTGGTACATCTTCGAATTCCACACGTCTTCGCGATGACCAAGCGCGGTGTAGAACACGCGGCCGCGCCCATGCATGCGCGCCCAAGTGTTGGGATATGGCGGGCGCTGGTAGTGCGGCCCCTGCATACCCGCCGTTTCGAGAATCGTCAGCACGTGCAGATCGGGCTGATAATCGCGAAAGGGATACCACTCCTCCAGGATCTCCACGCCATCGCCAAGAGGCGCCACGCCAGGAAAATTCTTGTCGGCGACGGTGATGCCCGCCTTTTGTTGCGCGTCGTGCGCGAGGAATTCCGCGCCGAGCATCTGGAGATACGGATCGAGCGTTTGGGGCTTAGGATCGAAGCGATCGCCGTAAGTGTCAAACGTGTCGCTGGCCGAGTGCGTGCCGATGAACCCTTTGCCACCGTGAATGAGATCTAGGAAGACTTGCTTGCCTTCGGGCGTCATCGGCGGATTCTTATCCGTCCCCACCGTTGTGAGATCGCCCGTCGTGTAGAAGAAGAACGCGTCGTATTGCTTCAGGTCCGCGCTCGAGAAAACTCCGCCATCCTTCGTGGCGCTCACGTCGAAACCATGCTGCTTGCCGAGATCGGTGACGATCTGCTCGGCAAGGCCGAGCTTTCCAGCGTCCCGCTTGATGACGGAATGCTCGAAGCCCGAGGACTTCGTGAACATCAGAATCTTCTTGGGCTTCGTCTTCGCTGCGCTGCCCCCGGGGAACGAAAGCCCATTTGCAGCCACGCCG
>Ga0070761_10002743_pt1 | contig 10716 bp, 11 predicted proteins | sample HubBroMetageREF1_FD_66724 | JGI IMG/M metagenome (GOLD analysis project Ga0070761, IMG submission 66724) | Reference soil microbial communities from the Hubbard Brook experimental Forest, New Hampshire, USA - Hubbard Brook CCASE Soil... | ecosystem: Environmental > Terrestrial > Soil >...
AGTATCGTCTTGCCATCCGGCACCTCGTTGCGTAGAGCACCTTGCAGGCCGGCTACAAATCGGAGGGCGACCTTGTCGAACCGCAAGCCGCGCTGGTCACCCATGCCTCCTCCGTTCATCGTGTAGTCACCATACAGCATCTCGCACGCCCACGAGTTCATAGGTGTCGATGCCGGCGACGGAGGCACGGTTGCGCAGTTGGAGGTCGTAGAGCAAGGGCCAGGTGCGCGGCGTGCCGAGTTGGGTGAAGACGTTCGCATAGCGCTCGGGCACGGACTGGATCGAGATGCTGAGATGGTTTGGCTCTTCGAACGTGACCTGGGCCTGAGCCGAGCCTAGTCCCAAGGCACCGACCGTTAGGGCCAACGCTTCCCACGCATATCTCCGTGGCCTCATGCTTGAACGTCTCTAGTATGAGCCGGTCGGGGCATTCCCTCCGTGGAACTGCCCGAACGTCCGCGCAGCCATCACGCCCATGAGCAGTAGGCCCAAGCCCAGGCTGACAGCGTGGTCGATGGCGCGGAGATCGAATCGGCCCACGAGCAGAAGCAGGCAATACGCGATCACAAGGTTCCCGAAGCCCCACAGCACGTTGACGGTCGATGACGAGAGGCCTTTGCCGGGCGGCTTGGCAAACGGGCTCTGGAACGGCCGGCCCATCACGCCGCTGACATAATGCGGCACCGCGTTCGCCAGGAACACGCCGCCGAAAAAGTATGCGAGATCGTGCAGCCAAACCACGCTCAGGTCCCCCGCTTGTGGCGAGCGATACTCTCGTTGAGCTGCGAGCGGAGGTACTCTTCGTAGCGTTCGAGTTGCTGTGCCCAACCCACCGAAGCGCCGTCGATCGCCATTGCTCCGATCGGACTTATCTTCGTGTATGTCTGACGGATCGCCACGGTCGTCTGTCCGCTCGCCTCACTGAATTGCACCTCGGAATCGGTTGTCCGCTGCTCGCTCACGAGTCGGCTCCCATCTGAAGGGTGTGCAGGTACGACGTGAGCCGCGTCATTCAGTTCCGCGAGCCCGCCGCAAGGAGTTGCCGTCCTCCCGTAGCCAAAGGTAGCACGACGAAGGAGACATCACCATGCTCTCACGACTGCAATTTACGACCTGCGTGTTGTGCGCAGCGGGCGGGGTCCTCGCCGCCGAGGTCGGCGTGCAGGCCCAAGGGGCGGGCTTCACGCGCACGGTCCTCAACCGCCAAGATTTCCCCGGCGACACGATGGTCACGCTGCAAGTGCAGGTCGACATCGACCCGGGCTACCTCGTCGCCCCGCATACCCATCCCGGCGTCGAAATGGGCTACATTCTCGAGGGCGGGGGCACGTTCGGGATGAAAGGCGCCGCGGATCGCGCCGTCAAGCCGGGCGACGCGTTCTCCGTGCCGCCCGTAACGCCGCATTTTCTGCAAAACGGGCCGGCGCACACGCGCGTCCTCTCGATCTACGTCGTCGACAAAAACAAGCCACTCGCGTCGCCGGCAACCATGTAGGCGGTCCGTTTAAGAAGAGAGGGCCGGCTGCTCTCCTGCAGGAAGTGCGGCGATAACGCGTATCCTGAAGGGGTGGCTCATGGATCGTTTCATTCGGCGTGGCCTTGCCTTGGCGACGATCGTCGCGTCGTTGCTCGCCACACCGGCGTCGCTCCTAGCGCAAGTCGTGGTTCCGACGCAACACAACGACAACTTTCGGACGGGTGCGAATCTTAACGAGATGCTGTTGACACCCGCGAACGTGGGCCGGTTACAGCGGGTGGACCGGTACGTCGACGGATTCATCAACACGCAGATCCTTTATGCGCACGGCGTGACGACGCCGTCGGGACCACGCAACCTCGCCTTCGTCGCGACGAGCTCCAACTCGATCTACGCGTTCGACGCCGCCGATCGCACCAGCGCACCGCAGGGCGGGTTGGTGTGGCACGTGACCCTCCGCGATCCGAACCCCAACGCGCGACCCTGGGGTCGCGGGATCAACGCGACGCCGGTCCTCGAATATGGCGACGGCAAGGGCACGATCGACGTACTCTACAGCACCGCGAATCAATTCCCGTGGAACTCGTTCTTCGTCAAAGACGAGCTCGCACTTCAGAAGACGCTTGACGTTCGCTACTATCTGGTCAAGCTCGACCTAGCGACGGGGCGAGTGGTACATCCGCCGGTCGCGCTGCGCGGCTCGGTAGAGCGCGACGGTACGACGCCACTCGACTTCGTTGCGCGCAATGAGAGCGACACCGCGTCGCTGCTGCTCGATCACGGGTACATTTACGCGTCGTTCAGCGCGCGACAGAACGAGAACGTCTCGGAATACTACGGCTGGATGCTTCGCTATCGAGCCGCCGACCTGAGCTATGCCGGTGCGTTCAACACCGTACCGCACGCTTGGGACTGGCAAGGTCCCGCGCATCCAACCCGCAATCCGAACGCTCCGCCGCCGCTCGTGTGCTACGACCCCGCCGGCGGGCGGCTGGAGCCGTGGGGCGACTGGGTAGCAAACGGTGGCGCGCTCACGATGGCGTGCGTCGGCGAAGGCGCTGGTATCTGGCAAGGCGGGGCTGGACCGGCGGCCGATCGTGACGGCAACGTCTACGTGCTCACCGGCAACGGGCACTACGACCCGAACGAACAGTCGTACGGCGACAGCTTCGTGAAGCTCCGCAGCACCGCCGACGCCTTCGGCGTGGCCGCCTCGTGGGCGCCGCCGGAGCAACTCCAGGACGAGCAGTACGACGTCGACCTCGGCTCCGCCGGGCCGCTCGTCGTGGACGGCCCGAACAGCGTCATCGCGGGCGGGAAGACGGCATACTTCTACGTTGTCAACAGCAAGCTTGACCCGCTGCAACAGCCGGTTCTCGCCGGTGTCAACAACCGCGTCCCCGACCCCGACAACCGGCTGCGCTTTCGGACGTGGAACGAAGGGCCACATCTGCACGGCTCACCGACGCTCTGGCGCGTCACGCCGACGCTCGGTTACGTCTACGAATGGGCCGAGAAAGACTACCTCAAGATGTACGCGCTCGACTTGACGAGCGGCACGTTCATCGTCAAGGATCCGGCTCACCCGTGGACCGCGAGCGCGACTGGTCCGCTCGCGGCACCGTGCAACCTGAACCTCCTGTGCCTCAACGCGATGCCCGGTGGGATGCTGGCCATCACCGCAAACGGGACGTCGAACGGCATCGTGTGGGCGATTCTCACCAAGTACGACCCGTCGTCCACGGCAGCGATCTACGCGTTCGACGCACGGACGCTCGCCCTGCTGTGGCACGACCCGATCGGCGAGGTCCCGCACTTCGCCGGCCCGACCGTCGCCGACGGACACGTTTTCGTTCCGACGAACTCGTTCTGGTTCCGGTTTTCGATCTACTCGCTCGGAGCGACGCCGGTCGCCCCGCAGCGACTCACCGGGCCGGCGCGGCCGTGGGTCTGGCAGTCACAGATGGCGATGAGTTCGATGACGCGTTCGGTGCCCGACTACGCGCTCGACCCGACGTTTCGGACGCGCTTAGCGCTCCCCGGCGTCATGCACGCTCTTCCGTCCGGGCTCATCGTGAGCGCGTCCTATGCGGTTGCCGGCACGGAGACGTACGCGTGCGCGACCGCGCACGAGGGGTCGAGCTGCCGGTGGATACGCACCGACCTGCAACACGCATACCGGTATGACGACCGCACCCAGCTAGCCTCGGCCGCGGAACTTCCACTTGGTCCATTGCACGCATACACGTCACGACTCGCCGCAACGCCGTGGCCGCACGCGGCCGATTGGCAGTTGCTGCGCCGGCCCGGTGGCCTCTTCGGCGACGCAGCCTACGTGCTGCGAATGAGAACCTCCAACGGCGCCGCGCCCGCCGATCCCCACGCCGGCGACAACATGGTCCCGTTCACTGCGGTCTACCTATCGCTGGTCCCGGGCCGCTGAACGGCGCACTCGCGCTACAGTAATGCGGCGATGAGGCCGGCGGCCTTTGCCGCCCCGTTGGATTCGACGGGGCGGTAGGCGGGGATTCGAGCGAGCTCGTCAACCATTGCTTCGGCTATCTGCTCGGGCTCGGATTCGTGATACTGCATGCAGCGGCCGGCCCCGTAGCGGTCCAGGCGATAACGGACATGGAAATTCTGCTCGAAGTGATTGCGGAGCGGAAAATAGATGAACGGCCGGCGATTCGCGGTGAGCTCCATCGTCGTGGTGAGGCCGCCTTGCACGATGGCGAGATCGCAGGCCGCCAAGCGCTGATACAGTGCGGGGACGAAGCGCTCGACCTCCACGCCCGGGTGACTCGGCAACTGTTCCGGGTCAATCCGTGGCCCCGCGACCACAATCATGCGCAGGGCGGGGAGCCGTCGCTTCGCGTACGGATAGGCCGCGATGATCCGCCGCAGGAGCGGGGCACCGACTCCTGAGCCGCCGACGCTGACGATGCAGACCTGCTCGTCGGGCCGATAACCAAAGCGCGCTCGTAGAGCGTCGCGGTCGGCGAGCTCGGCGGGGTCGAAACCGGTGACGTAGCCGCTGAAGTCGTAGTGGGCTTGCGTCCAGTCACGAATCGCCGGAAGGTCCGGTCCGAAACGCTCCGGCACGATATCGTCCGGGTTACCGACGAAGATCGCACGGTCGCGCAGATAGCGATAGCGTTCGACGTGCTCGATCATCTCGGCGTTATAGTCGGCGGTGAGGAACGCTTCGCGCTCACCACCTGCCGGCATCGGCAAGTAGCCGACGAAGTCGGTCATCCACACGTACGGGGCGCTCTTGAGCTCGGGGTTCTCGTGCAGGTAGTAGTCGAGCTCCCACGCCTCGTCACCGATCCACAGGTCGTAGGGCTCCTCGCTCACGATGTCGTGGAAGAGCATGAAGTTGGCGATTAGGATCTCGTCCATGCGTCGCAAGGCTTGGAAACAGTGCAGATCGTGCTCGGCAGACTCGTCCTCGATGTGAGCGGACTCGTTGGCGAGAAACGCGCTCGCAGGGTGGATGCGTTCGCCGTTCGCCTCGAGCACTTTGGTGACGGGATGTTGGGCCAGCCAGTCAATCTCGAGGTCCGGGTGGAGCTTGCGTAGCTCTTGCGCGATCGCGACGTCACGCTGGGCGTGCCCGAGCCCGATCGGCGACGAAATATAGAGGGCGCGCTTGCGGCGGCCACGCGCGCGTTGCCACGACTTTCGGGATGGTCGGGGTTCGAAGAAGTCGCGCAGCGCGAGGTTCACACGCACCGGATCGCGCACGTGCGGTAAATGTCCTGAGTCCTGGAGTCTCAGGAGCGTCCCGCCGGTCGCGCGTGCCAGCCCCGCCGCCCGTACACGACCGGCGATTCGATCGTCGTCGCCGTTCAAGACGAGGACCGGACAACGAACCGCGGTAGCGAGCTCCGCGGCTTCGGCTTCGGTCATCGCGTGCTCGGCTTGGGTCGCGATCAGCGTCTCCGGCGTGGTCTCCATCCCCCAGCCAATGCAATCCTCGAGCTGCTTCGTCGAATGCGGCTCCGGAATCGCCTCTGAAAAAAAGAACTCGACGAAACCCTGCTGGTCGATCCGCCAATAGTTGCTGTTGTACTTCCACCAGCCGTCGTAACGCTCGCGGGGGACGTCGAACGCCTCGACGGCAGCGGAGCGTTCCGCAATAGGTGCGCCGAACGGGACGTTCGGTCCGATGAACGCAGCCGCAGTGATGCGCTCGGGATGCTGCGCCGCCAGCATCAGCCCCCAGCGCGATCCGGCCGATAGCGCGACGAGCGACGCACGTTGAATGTCGTTCGCATCCATGACGGCCAGCGTGTCGAGCGCAAATTCTACGTCGTCGTAGGCGCTCCGTCCGGCGGGACGATCTGAGAGCCCGTTTCCGCGGCCGTCGAACGTGAGCACACGGAAATGCCGCGCGAAGTAGGGAACTTGCGCCTTCCAGTGCCGCGAGTGCACGATCGACCAAGGCGGGAGGAAGACGATCGTCGACTCGCCGGAACCGAAGAGCTCGTAGTAGATCTGCGTTCCGTCGCGCCTCACGTATCCTGAACGATCCGGGGGGTGGGCTCTCATCCGCGTTTCCTTTCGAGCGATTCGAGCCAGCGATCGATCATGCGGAACATCGAGTCGTGACCACGGTCAACGTCGATCAGCCGTTCGAGCAGGACGCCGAGATTGAGCGTCTTTACCAGCGTCGTCATCGCCTCGACGGGGAAGCGCCGCCGATCGATCGAGAAATCGGTCATCGCGCGATCGATCGCTTCGCCGAGGACTTTCTGCCACGCGTCGTGGATGTGGGCGATCCGCTCGCGGAACTCCGGCCGGTTCCAGGCCATCGCTTCGAGCTCGAACCATACCTTCGGATAGCCGGAAGCGAGGTCTTCGTCGATGTAGCGGATCGCCGTGCGCCACTTCTCAATGAACGGCATCTGGGCGCCATACATCGCGCGCTGTCGGGCGGTAATGCGCTCGGTGAAGCGCTCGAGGACCTGCACGAACAGCTCCTCCATCGAGCCGAAGTAGTAGTGGACGAGACCGTGGTTGGCGCCGGCTTCAGCCGCGAGCTTGCGGGTGGTGATCTCGGCGTAGCCGCATTGCATGAGCAGGCGTTCCGCTGCGTCGAGGAACGCCTGCTCCGTATCGTGTCGCGCGTCGGAGATACCCAGCCGTTCGCGCTTCGATGAATTGGCTACCGCACGTCTCCGAGGGACGCCAGGGCGGCTTGGATGCGCGCGCCTTGGGGGGCGTCGATCAAGCTGGAGAGAACGTTGCCGAACTGCGGTAGCTGCGCGCCGGAAAAGATGTACTGCCAACGGTAGGCATCGAGCAACCCGCTGCGGACGGCGGCGTCTTCTGCCGCGGTCAACGTGCGGCCACAGGTCTGCGCGAAGTAGCGGGCGTCTGCGGCCGATTGCGCTTGAAGGATCCCATCGACCGCGGCGACCAGCTCGATGAACTCCCCGACCGCCGCATCGCGCTGCGCCGCCGTGATGCCGGCGTCGACGCGCCGCAACTCCAGCTCGTCCAGGATGGCGTGCTGGCTCTCTTCCTTCCAGTGGAACAGGAAGACGTCTTTGAAGAGCGGTGAGAGCCCCGCGTCCGGCTCGATGCTCTCCTTGTAGTGGGCGAGGGTGAAGAGCTCGACATCGAGGGTAAGTACGAGCACGGCCCAGGTACTCTTGCTGAGGACCGCGTGCGCGACGTCGTTCGGCTGGGGAACGAACTGATAGCCCGCGGGCATCGTTTCTGCGATCAGCACCTCGATGCGACGGAACAGCTCCTGATGTTTGAGCTCTTCGTCGGTGAAGCGGACCATCGCTTCGAGCGCGATTTGATCGTTGAACGAGTAGTCGCGGCTCAACTCGAGGACTTTGTCGCTGATGTAGCGCTCGATCAGGCCGAAGATGTTCGCGTAGGTGCGGCCCTGGATCTGGCTCAAATAGCGCTGCTCCGTGGGCGAGAGAAACGCGAGCCGATCGACCCGCGAGAGCCCGTCGGGCAAGTACTTGTGATCGCGGTCGAAGCGACGACCGCGTATGACGTCGAGATCGATGTCCCACCGAACGCGCTTGGACGCTGCGATGCAGCGCGCAAACCGCTCGTGGTCGACCCGGTCCACGGTGCTTTGCATGCCATACCTCCTCCGGGGCAGCAGGGCCGCCTCGGTTAGTCGAACGGAGTAGTCACGTGGTTTAGCCATATGACTAAATCACGGAAAGGGTGGGCTTGTCAAGCCCTCGCGACCAGGGGTTGTTCACATGCTCAGTGTGGAACGCCGCTGATCAAGGAACGCGTTCGTAGTCGGCCGTCCAGACGGTCTGCCACGCCTTACCTTTGTCCGCCGAGAACGCTTCTTCGAAGCGCGGGTTGCCGTTGTGCTGAGCCCATCGGTAACGCACGACGATCGGCTTGCCCTCGAACGTATCGAGGCCAAAGAAATCGCCGGCGCCGCCTGCGCCGAATTTGCCGACCTGCGGCGGGAGCGCCAAGCCCCGCTTCTGTGTTCCAGAGTAGAGCGACCATTTATGCGTAACCGGATCGTACAAGCGAACCGTCACGGCCGCGATGTGCTGCGCCGGACAATGAAGATCGCCGTCCTCGATGTCAGCGCTTCCACCCCAAAACGGCCGGACCGAAGACGTACCGTCGCATGCGAACCAATCGTGACTGTCGCTGAACGGATAGCGCAGCTGCATGGAATGCGTTCGCCAAGTCCCAATCAGAAAGTCGAAACCGTTGTGTCCGTCGCCGCCCGGCGCAGTTGCGTTCCACGCGCCTCTGCTTAAAGATGACACGCGTTCCGTGTCGGTAATCCAGTTGATCTCCCACGACTTTCCGCCGTCTGTAGAGAACCCCTGTTCAAAGTGGGGATTGCCGTTCACCTTGGTCCAGTGGTAACGGACAACAACGGGGGTGCCCTTCCAAGTATCGTACGAGTAGAAGTCGCCGACGCTGTTTGCATCGAAATGCCCGACTTGCGGCGGTGGCGGGATGCCGAGTTTTTTCGTCCCCCACCAAAGCGTCCATTGGTGCGTTTGCGCATCGTAGAGGCGAATCGTCATCAAGCCGATAGACCGGTTCGGGCATGTCATATCGCCTTCTTCGAGATTTCCGCCGCCACCCCAAAACGGGCGAAAGACCGAAGTGCCGTGGCACCTGTACCACTGGTGGCTGCCAACCAACCGATCTTTGAGTATGCGGTAGTGCGTACGCCACGTTCCATACGCAAAATTGAAATCGTTGCGCCCATCGCGCGCCGTCGGGGCGGCCGGATAAGGGGTGTATATCGGAGCAGGCGCGGCCGAGGCACCAAGCAGCGTTACAGCCAGCAGAAGCGTCGTAATTGGGCTCTTCACTCGCGTCAAGCGGATCTCGTTCACCGATATGCCTCCAGAGGCCTGGGCGTGTCGGTGTCCTGCCCGACCTCGATCAGATAGCCGTCCGGGTCGCGGATGTAGCAGCGAATTTCTGAGTCGTGGACCTTCGGCTCGGTTAGGAAATGCGCGCCCCGCGACCGCCACAGTTTGTAGCAGCGCGAGATGTCTTTGACGCGCAGGTTTATGAACGAGCTGAGTACGTTACGGTGCCTCGGCGGAGACGCTACAACCCTTGGTTTGTCATCAGTAGGCCCACCCCCGCGGTTGATCATGAGCCACGTGTTACCGAGGCGAAGAAGCGTCGGCTCCCCTTTCCACAACACGGTTGCATCGAACACCTTGCGGTAGAACGCAGCCGACCGGGCGACGTCGGCGACGATAATCGTGGTCGTAACGATGAAGTCTGTCGCCGCACTAATCGTTGTCTTCGCAGGTTTCATGGCGGTGAACTCCTCAGGCGTCGTAAGCCGGACTCCACGGGCGCGCGGGCGGGTCAATCGTCCAAGCTGCCTTCACTCTATCTTCGAGATTTGGGGAGAGATTGCCGCTAGCCGTCCTCCGCGGCGTGCAGCCACTGTTCGAGCCGCTTCGCGTAAGACCGGCTCGAGCGGTGCTCGGATCCGTCAGAAAGCTTCACGAGGTACTCTCCGTTGTCTATGCTGCGTAACTCAGTGATGCAGCGGCTTTGGACTATTCGAGAGCGGTGAATTCTCAAAAAGCTGGTAGGGTCCAGCCTCTTCTCGAGCGAGTTCATTGTTTCACGCAAAAGGTGCGACCGGCCGCGGACGTGCAGTTCGGTGTAGTCTCCCGCTGCTGCAATCCATTCGGTATCCTCGACCAGCACGATCTGGATCCGTGCCCCCGTTCGGACAGCGAAGTGATAAGCATACGGTCTGCCACGTTCATCGAGGAGCTTTAGAATACGATCCGTTAGGTCCGTCTTCGTCTCGGCGTCGAGTAGCTTTCGTGCTCGACCAACCGCAGACGCAAAGCGTTCATCGTCCACCGGCTTGAGAAGATAGTCGAGGGCGTGCACGTCGAATGCGCGCAGTGCATGCTGTTCGTGAGCCGTAAGAAAGATCACTACGGGCAGATTTTCGGCCGGCAGCGCGCCGAGCACGTCGAAACCGTCCATGCCTGGCATTTGAACGTCAAGAAATACAACGTCGGGCGACAGTTCGAGAATTGCTTCCACCGCCATCTTTCCATCACTGCATTCGCCGACGATCTCGATGTCGGGGAATTCGCGGAGTCGCAGGGACACGCCGAGCCGTGCCAACGGCTCGTCGTCGACGATCAGGACGCGCAAGGGCGTGACTCCCGTTTGGATCCGGCCCTGCGGAAAGGAAGCTCGATGGTTACTTCGCAGCCCCCGGATGGTAACCACTCTAATACAAATCCGTGCTTGTCAGGATACAGCGTTTCGAGGCGTTCGGCGGTGTTCCTCAGTCCGATGCCCGGAGGGGCAGCGCGATGTTGCAGCGGCTGGTAAGCCGGCCCTAAGTTTCGGACCGTAATTTGTAGACGGCCGTCGTCTTGGAGCCGACTGAGAACGTGTACCTCTCCCCCTTCAATAAACGGCGCCACGCCGTGGCGAACGGCATTCTCGACGAGTGGCTGTAGCAGCATGCTGGGCACCAGCGCATCCAAGGTATCGGAGGCGATGGACATGTCAGTATGCAGACGTGAGCCTAGCCGCGTCTTTTCGATTGCCAGGTATTGATCGATGAACGCGATCTCTGTGGATAGCGCTACTTCCAGCTCCGTTTCGCCCTCAAGGATCGTCCTCAGGAGGTCACCGATCTGCGCGAGCATGCGAGTTGCAGCAGTCGAATCCCCTTCGAGGACGAGCGTGGACACGGCATTGAGCGCGTTGAACAG
>Ga0070761_10002744_pt1 | contig 10715 bp, 6 predicted proteins | sample HubBroMetageREF1_FD_66724 | JGI IMG/M metagenome (GOLD analysis project Ga0070761, IMG submission 66724) | Reference soil microbial communities from the Hubbard Brook experimental Forest, New Hampshire, USA - Hubbard Brook CCASE Soil... | ecosystem: Environmental > Terrestrial > Soil > Temperate...
GCCCTCTGTGTTTCAGCTTTTGACGTAAGCCTCACGCGTGGCGTCCCTTTTCGGCGGCTTGGCGCGTGGCTGGAGTGGGAGTGCCGCCCGTCAGCCGGTCCATGTCCGCCAGCACGCGAGCTGCTTCGATTTCGAGCGATTGCTTGATTTCTTCGTAATCTTTCTCCGAGTATTTCCCCGCGCGAAATTCGAAACGCAGATCGCGCAGATTCTCGTAGATCGCGTCGCGGCGTTCCAGGAGCTGGTCGAGCTTGGTGCGATGGGGAGCCGAATCGGAAGCGTCTGTTTGGACGCCGAAGATAAACACAATCGCGGCCGCAGCAAGCAGCGCGCACGCCACGGCGATGTCGATCGAGCTCACGCGTCTTCCTTTTCAGCATCAGCCCGAACCCGATTAAGCAGATCATGCGGCACGGCCGGCGCACCCGGTCCGGCTGTGGGCGTCAGCGCCGCGCGATGCCGCCACCGGCGCACCACTTCCCACACCGCAAAGAACGCGACCAGCGGCACCAGGATCGGCATGATCCAGGCCGCCAGGTTGAATCCGCTCTTGGGAGGCTCAATCAAAACCAACGGCCCGTATTCCTGAACGAAAGCGTTGAGGGTCGCGCTGTCGGAGTCGTTGTTCGCCACGTGCGCGTCTACTTTTTTGAGCATGTCGAGCGCCATCGGGCACGGCCCCGAAAAGGTGCCACCCGAGTGGTAGCACGAACCTGCCGCGTCGTTGCATCCGCCGCACATACACTTGACCTGGTTTCCAAGTTTTTTCGCGCGAGGACTCTGCGCAGCAGTTTGCTGAGCCGGCGCTGAAAACGCCAGAAACAGCGCCGCGATTGCGACAGCGAAAATCGCCAACGAAACGCGCCTAATCATGCGCATCCGCACGCCGCGCAACTGCGGCAACACCTTGCATCGGCGCTCCGGCAGCCACCGTCCCGTCCCACGATTTTTCCGGCACGCTCGCAAGCGCTAACGCCGTGCGCCGATTCGGCAGCATCGCAAGTCCCGTCCCCAGCACCACCACAATCCCGCCAAACCATATCCACTTCACCAGCGGATTCAGGAACGCATGAATCACGGGATTCCCGGTCTCCGGGCTGCGCCCCGCGTAGACCACATACAAATCCTGCAGCGGCGTACTCCGCAGCGCCACCATCGTTTCGGTCTCGCCGCTCGCGGGAAAGAAGCGGCGCTCCGGATACAACATCATTTGCGATTTGCCGCCGCGAAAAATCTCCAGCGTCGCGCGCGCCGACTGGTAATTGTCGTTCGCGGTCGCGTCGAAATTCTGGCAGAGGATCGTGTATGGCCCGATGGTCATGCTCTGGCCGACGCTCAGTTCCGCCTGTATATCCTTGTTAAATGCGCTGCCCGCGATGCCGATAAAAATCATCACGATTCCCAGATGGATCACGTAGCCGCCGTAACGCCGCGTATTTCGCATCGTCAGCGCGCCGACGGCCGACAGGAGGTTCGTGCCCTCCCGCGCGGCCACCACGCGAGCGCCGCGGTAGAACTCCGAACAAATCGTCAGCACCACGAACACGGAAAGAATCAGGCAAACCAGCGGATAGAAGTCCCGATAGCCGAGAATGAACGCGACGATCCCCGCAAGGAGTCCGCCCGCCGACGGCCACGCGAAATTGCGTTTCAGCGCGTCGGCCGACGTCTTGCGCCACGCCAGCAGCGGGCCCACGCCGGTGAGGAACAGCAAAAACATCGCGATGGGAATATTCACCTTGTTAAAAAACGGCGCGCCGACGCTGATCTTGCTCCCCACCACCCATTCCGAAAGTATCGGGAAGAGCGTGCCCCACAGCACCGCAAAGCACGCCGCCAGAAGAATCAGATTGTTGAACAAGAAGCTCGATTCACGCGAGACGAGCGAATCCAGCTGATTGTCGCCGCGCAAATAGTCCCGGTTCCGCCAGTAAGCCAGTAAGCAAACGAGGAGAATCACCGCCAGAAACCCGACGAACCAGCTCCCGATCGACGACTGCGCGAACGCGTGCACCGAGTTCACGGCGCCCGAGCGCGTGAGCATCGTCCCCAGAATGCACAGCATGAAGGTGATGAAAACCAGCCACACGTTCCACACCTTCATCATGCCGCGTTTTTCCTGCATCATCACGGAGTGCAGAAATGCCGTGCCCGTGATCCACGGCAGCAAAGACGCATTCTCGACCGGGTCCCATTCCCAGTAGCCGCCCCACCCGAGCATCGCGTACGCCCAATGCATGCCGAGCAGAATGCCTACTGTCTGGAAGCACCACGCCACCATCGTCCAGCGCCGCGTGATGTGAATCCACTTCTCACCCGGATAGCGGCCCAGCAACGCGGCCAGCGCAAACGCAAACGGAATCGTAAATCCCGTGTAGCCGAGATACAACATCGGCGGGTGAATCACCATTTCGGGATATTGAAGCAGCGGCGTCAGCCCGTGCCCGTCGCCCAGAGACGCAACGCGCATCACGCCGCTTGTGTCCGGTGAACCGAGAATATTGAACGCATTGGCCACGAAATTATTCAGCGTGAGAAAGAAAATCTGCACGCCCGCGATCACCACGCCGACGTACGGCATCAGTTCGGGATGTTTTTTCCGGTTGGCGAACAGCGCGAGGAACGCATAGAGCGAGAGGAGCCACGACCACCACAGCAGCGATCCTTGCTGACCTGCCCACAGTGCGGCAAATTTATAAAACCCCGGCAGCGCGCGATTGCTGTGCTCGGCAACGTAGACCAGCGAGAAATTGTCGGTGAAGAAAAAGTATTCCAGGGTCCCGACCGCAAAGGTGATCAGGAAAAACACCGCCATACCCGCGTTCTGGGCGCTCTTCGTCAACAGCGTGCGGCGCGTCAGGATTCCCGCGATGCCGGCGATGAAAGCGTAAACGGCTACGATGAACGCGAGGAGTAACGCAAAGGAGCCTGCAATGTCCAATGTGCTTGCCTCAGCTCCCGCTTCCGGAAGCAGCGCCAGAATCAGGGGAATTCCGCGTGGAGGTCGGGCCGGGCTGGGGTGGCTTCGCGCCGGGAGCGGCGTTCGGATTCGCCTCGTACTTCGACGCGCACTTCGCCTGCACCTGGTCGGCGACGAACTGCCCGTCGGGCATCAGCCTGCCTTCCACCAGGGCCAGCGCCCCGTCCTTGAATGTGTCTGGCAGAGGAGCGCTACCCTCGTAACGCACCGGCATTGCCTTCCCCTCTTCTTCGAGGATGAAATCGAGATGACCAGGATAGTGCTGGATCGTGCCGTTCCGGACGTTCCCCGAAACGCGCATGCGCTGGCGAAGGGCGGGACCTTGCAGCGTCGAGACTTCCGCGATCGTGTGGTAGTAGGTCTTGCTCTGCGTGAACCCGACGTAGGCGAGCGAAACCAGGGTAAGGACGATAATCGCCGAGCCGACCAGGAATTTCGTGCGGGCCTTCATAGGTCACTCCCGTTGGTGCACGGCTGGAGTACCCGCGATTCTAACACATTACTTTCGCGCGACGGCGGCTTCCGTGTTTACTCAGCAGAACCCTCAGGCTCGCTGGTTGCCGCTAACCTCTGATCCTTTGAAGAGAGCCAGTAGCTTGCCAGCACGGGAATCAGGTACAAAATCGCAAATGGCGCCGTAACCATTCCTCCCACCACTACGCGCGCGAGCGGCTGCTGCGCCTGCACCCCGACGCCAGACGACATGGCCGCAGGCAGCAACCCCAAACCGGCCGCGGCGCAGGCCATGATCACAGGACGCATCTCGGCCAAACCGCCTCGTTCAATCGCGCCCAGCATCGATTGCGAAACTATTTCCTTGCGCCGAATGCCGGAGACAAAAACCACTCCGCCCAGCGTGCATACTCCCACCACCGATGCGAATCCCACCGCCGCCGAAATACTGAAGGGCGTGTGCGTCACGAGCAGCGAGAGGACGCCGCCGATCGCCGCGAACGGCAGGATCGTCAATACCAGCAGCGCGTGCCGGAACGAATTGAACGCCATGAACAAGAGTCCCAGAATCACCAGCAGGCTGATCGGGAGAATCACGGCGAGCCGGCGCTGTTCCTTGCGCAAACTGTCGTATTCTCCGGCCCATTCCAGGTGATAGCCCTCGGGCAAGTGCACCTTCTGGTCCAGGCGCGATTGTACGTCCTGAATCGTCCCCGCAAGATCGCGCCCGCGCACGCTGAATTTCACCGGAATATATCTCCGGCCGTTTTCGCGGTAGATCATGAACGCGCCTTCGTGCAGCGACACGTCGGCCACCTGCCCGATGGGAACATGATTGCCGTCCGGCGTCGGCAGCAGGATATTTCGAATCGCCTCCGGCGTCTTGCGGAACTCCGGCTGGTAGCGAATAACGAAATCGAAACGGCGGTCGCCTTCCAGAATCTGCGTCGTCGCCATTCCGCCGATCGCGGCTTCCACCGCCGCGTTCACGTCGGCGGCCATCAGGCCGTAGCGCGCGCTGGCCACGCGGTCGATCGCGATCAGCAGTTCGGGCTGCCCCGTCTCCTGAAACACGGCGAGATCTTCCACGCCGCGCACCCCGGCCATCACGTCGCGAATCTCTCCCGCTTTTTCCACCAAGACGTCGATGTCGTCTCCGAACAGCTTCAGGGAATTTTCGCCTTTCACGCCGGACATTGCTTCCTCGACATTGTCCTGAATATTCTGGGAAAAATTGAAATCGATGCCGGGATATTTCTCGAGCTGCGCGTCCATTTGCTGGACGAGTTCATCTTTCGTCAAGCCGTGCGGCCACTGGTCGGGCGTTTTCAGCGACACCATGAACTCGACGTTGTTAAATGTCGTCACGTCGGTTCCGTCGTCGGGCCGCCCCGTTTGCGACACCACCTGCGTGACAACGGGAAAGCTCAGCAGAATTTCGCGGATTTCGCGCGCCATTCTTACGCCCGTCTCGTAGGACGCGTCTTGCGGAAGCGTCGCCCGCACCCACAGGTTCCCTTCCTCGAGCTTCGGCATGAATTCGCCGCCGACCAGCGATCCCAGGGCCAACGTTACCCCCAACGAAGCGAGCCCAATTCCGAGCACGGTCTTGCGATGCGACATCGCCCACGCCAGCGTTCTCGCGTACCACTTGTGCAGCCAGTCCACCAGGCGCGTGTGATGCGCGCGCACTTTTTCGGGACGTATCCATGAGGTCAGCACCGGCGCGAAGAAAATCGCGAAGAACACCGCTCCGGTCAGCGCGAAGCCGTACGTCTCCGACATGGGCGCGAAAATCTTTCCCGGCACACCCTGCATCGTGAACAGCGGAATCAGCGCCACCATGATCACCAACACGGAAAACAAAACCGGTCGCACGGCTTCTGCTGTGGCGTCCGCGATCATGTCGAATTTGGGCGCATCGGCCGAAGCCGCCTGCAGTCGCCGGAAGATGTTCTCCAGGACGATCACCGCGGCGTCCACCAGAATCCCGAAATCGATGGCGCCGATGGAGATCAGGTTCGCCGAGCGTCCGGTGAACACCATCAACGAAAAAGCAAACAGCAGCGAGCAAGGAATCGTCAACGCTGCTATCAATGAAATCGGGACGTCGCCCAGAAAGATGATCAGAATCGCGGTCACCAGCACGAGTCCCATCAGCACCACGTGGCGCACCGTGGTCGTCGTCAAATGAATCAAGTCCGTGCGGTTATAGAGGGTGAGGATTTTCATTCCATGCGGCAGCAGCCCGCCGTTCAATTCCTTCAGCTTTTGCCCAAGCTGCCGCAGCGCCGCCAGGGATTGCTCGCCGCGTTGGAGCAAGACAATGCCCTCCACCGCATCGTCATCGTGGTTCACGCCCACCTGCCCGAGCCGCGGCTGAGAGCCCTCGTGCACGTCCGCCACATCGCGCAGGAAGACGGGCACGCCGCTTCGTTCGGTGATGACCACAGACTTCATTTCGTCCACTGACCGCAACAGGCCCAGGCCGCGGACGTTGACGCTCTGGCCGCCCATCGTCACGTAGTTTCCGCCCACGTTTGCGTTGCTTGAGGACACCGCCGTCAACACCTGCGGCAGTGTGACGTTGTACTGCAGCAACTTTCGCGGATCGATTTCGGCCACGTATTGCCGCGTGCTTCCCCCGAACGAAGCCACGTCGATGATTCCCGTCACTTGCTTGATTTCGCGGGTCACGAACCAATCCTGCGTGGCTTTCAGTTCGTTCAGCGAGTACCCGGGGCCGTAGAGCCGGTAACGATAGATCTCGCCGATCGGCGACTCCGGCGAGAGCTGGGGGCTCAAGTTCGACGGCAACGAAATCAACTGCAACCGGTTCAGCACTTCCTGCCGGTCCCAGTAGTAGTCGCTGTCGTAGCTGAAATAGAGCTTGACGTCGCTCAGCCCGAAGATCGAGATCGAGCGCACGTATTCGAGGCGGGGAATTCCGAAGAGCACCGTTTCGATGGGAACCGTGACCTGCCGTTCCATTTCTTCGGCCGACCACGAAGGATTCTGCGTAATCACTTCCACCAGCGGCGGCGAAGGGTCCGGGTATGCTTCGATGTCCAGGCGAAGAAACATGTACAGCCCGCCGGCGAGCCACCCCAGCAGCGCCACAACCACCACCGGCCGGTAGCGCAGCAGCGATAGGACTACATTCCGCATCGCTCAGCTCTGCCCTGCTGCGCGCAAGAGCAACGCGCCTTCACTCACGATCGTATCCCCCGGGTTCAAGCCCGAGACAATCTCCAGCGATCCATCCACGGTCCGGCCCAGCTTCACGCTTCGCCGCTCGAAATGATGGTTGCTCTTCTCGACGAAAATGTACGCGTCGCTTCCCTCGCGAATAACGGCGCCGGCCGGCGCCAAGATTCCGGGCGCGGAAGATCGCAAGATGCGAATCTTCCCGAACATCTGCGGCTTGATCTGCGAGCGCGGATTCTGCAGCACCACGCGCGCGTGCAGCGTTCGCGTCGTGGGATCCACCGCGTCCGAAACCACGCTCACGCGCCCCGGCCAGTGCTGGTCCGGATAGGCGTTCAAGCTCACGTCGGCCGGCTGGCCCGATTTCGCGGCCGCGAGATCCTTTTCGTAGATATCGCCGACGGCCCACACCGTGTCGATGTCCGCGATTGTGCACAGCGGCGCCGGCGCATCCAGCGACTTCGAAAACTCCCCCGACGCCGCGCCCACATCCAGAAGCACGCCCGACCGCGGCGCGGTTACGCGCAGCTCCTTTTCGGCGTGATCGGGGTCCATTCCGAACACTTGTACCTGTTCGCGCGTGGCTTGGAGTTCGGCCTGCGCCATGTCCGCATCGCCCTGCGCCTGCTGCAAATCCTTTTCCGAGATCGCGTTGTGTGCGAACAAATCCGTCGCTCGGGTGAGCGCTTTTTGCTTCACCTGGCTGTCGACCAGCGCCTTGTGGTATTCGGCGACGGCCCGCGCCAAATCGCTGCTCTCCAGAATCGCAAGCGTCTGGCCCTTCTCGACGCGGTCCCACGGACGCACTTTCATCTCGATAATTCGGCCGCCCGCCGGCGCGAACACGTGCACCACGCGGGTTGGGTCAGCCTCGATGTGCGCGGGCAAGTCCAGATACTCCGGAATCGGCGCCGACTTCACCGTCATCGTTTGCACGCCCTTCGCATCGGGCGGAACGTACTCGGTATCCGGGGTATCCGCCGAATTCGCGTCGGGATGCGCCTGCGCCGCACCGTTTCCGGACGAGCCACACCCTCCTGCTAGAAACAGAACCGAGAGTCCCAGGAGCAAAACCGCTGACTTCATAGACAACTCCAAATCGGCGACGACGAAATGCTGCGGCGCATCACACGGTCCGCAATTCAGGGCTCAGCAAGCGCCGGAGGACCGAACAATGGTTAAGGGGAGAACGAACGGACTAACTTAGAGCGCGCAAGGGGGCCCACGGACCGAGGTGACGCTGAGGTCGGTTTTGTTTGCGCATGCAATCGTAACGGGTGAAATTCTCGAGACAGTCCGCACTGGATCGGAAGAGCGGACGGACGGCACTGTCGCGAAGGACTTGTGCGCCGCGCTCAGGTTGGGATGCGACCCGTGGCCGCAACTCGAAACCATCGAATGATGGCGGCCGCTCGCGCAGTCATCCGCGAGAATCGTTGCAGCCCGCAAATCGTCGCTGAGCGACACAGCGAAAAACACCAACACGAGCGCGCACCCAAACGCCGTCCATTCCTGCAGTGGCGCACGCGAAAACTCCCGCGGCTGACGATTCCACACAATTCGCCACGCGCCTAACGCACCCAGCGCAATCGCCACCCACAAAATATTCAGGAAAAGTTCCATCAACGCCCTTAGTTTCACCCTGAAACACAAAGGTTAACTCAACGCCCCCGCTTGCGACCAACCTATTTATGAAGGGGTTGCGTTCCCATTGGTTGTGCGACGCCCCGACAGGGCACCCATCCTCCTCTGTGTCCTCCTTTCTTGCTCTGTGCCCTCTGTGATCATGTTTTGCGGTTGAATTTCTCTTTCTCTTTTCGGTTTTCCCTTTTTCTATTTTCTTTCTCGCCTCTGGTACCTTCGCAAGCTGATGGGTTCTATCCGTTGTTTGAATGGATTCCTTACGATTCCCTTACGAGTTGCTAACACCTTCCTTACTAGCGCCCGCCTAGAGTCCTTGCAGCGGATTTCTTCCAGTTACGGAGGTCCTATGAAGCGGTTTCGTGGTTTGCTCGGGCTGAACGCTGTTCTCGGCTTGCTCATCCTGATGGGATTGGGGGCCGCCGGCGCTCACGCGCAGTCTACCTTTGGCACCATTCGCGGCACAACGCTGGACCAAACCAACTCGTTCATTCCCGACGCGCAAGTCACCTTACATAACGCCGATGAAAATACCGAGTCCACGATCAGCAGCGACGAGCACGGAAACTTCGTGTTTGAGAACCTCAAGCCGGGTCACTACAACCTGGCGGCAACCAAGGAGGGATTCGCCAAAGCGATTGTCGAAAAAGTGGAATTGGCGGCGCGCCAGGACCTGCGCGTGGATGTGAAGCTGGCTTTGGCGTCTCAGAATCAAGTGGTGGAAGTGAGCGAGGCTGCCGAACTTGTGAACACTGAAAACGCCACGCTTACCGATTCCAAATTGACGAGCGACGTTAGTCAGTTGCCTTTGAATTCGCGGGCCGTGTCGAGCAGTCCCTTGGCGGCCCTGGCTGTCTCTCCGGACGTGGTGAAGGACACACAGGGCAACATCGCCGTCGCCGGCGCCACCTCAGCCCAGACGGGTTTCTCCGTGGACGGAATCTCCACCGCCAATGTGCTTAAGAACGGCGCCCTGCAAGACGCCTATCCCTCTTCGGAGGGGATTCGGGAGATGACCGTCACCGCATTCAACAACAATGCTGAGTTCGCGCAAATCGGCGACGTCACATTCACAACGAAGAGCGGCACCAACCAGTTTCACGGCAGCCTGTTCGAGTACCTGCAAAACGACGCGTTGGACGCCAAAATCCTGAACTTTACGGAAAAGGCGCCGAAACAGTTCAATACCTTTGGCGGCAGCCTCGGCGGCCCCGTAACCGTTCCGAAACTCTACGACGGCAAGGACAAAACATTCTTCTTCTTCGACTACGAGGGAAACCGCAGGCACACATCTGCTCCCGAGGAACTCCTCGTTCCAACGCAAGCGGAACGAAGCGGCAATCTGAGCGCACTCGTGGCCCAACAACAGGGTGGCTCCTTGATGGATCCTTTCACGGGCCAACCCTACGCGAACAACACCATTCCGAGCGGCGCCGCGTGCGGTAATCCTCAAGACTGCGTGAATCCCGTCGCACAGGCCCTGCTGAACTACTATCCGGAGCCAAACGCGAACATCGGTGTGGCCAACCCCTCTTACAACTATCAGACTCTGGTGCCCATCCCTTCGAGCACGAATGGCTGGGACCTCAGAGTCGATCGAACCATCACCTCGAAGCAGCAAATCTACGCTCGTTATAGCCGGAAAAACGCGCTTTACAACGAAGGTGCGATGGGCGCGTCAGCGGGCCAGTTTCTGCCCAACGTGGTGGCTCAGGATCAGAATCGCAGTTTCCTGGTTTCCTACAACTATGACATCCGGCCGAATTTGATTAACGAATTCCGGTTCGGATTTACGAACTTCCACGAAAATGACGGCTTCCCGATTCAGGGCAGTTCCGCCATCAGCCAGCTCGGCCTGCAAGGCATAAATATCTCCCAGCATCCAACGGGCGACGCCTTCCCTACATTCGCCTTCTCGGACGGCACATTCTCGTCCATCGGCCAGGACCGGACTGGAACCACGATCTCCAAGAGCATGCAGTTCACCGATAACGTTACACGCACCGTCGGCAATCACACCCTGCGGTTTGGTTTCGATGCTCGCAAAGTGAGTTACAGCGGCGTCATGTTTTTCGTGCCCTCCGACGACTACGGCAACTTCACGTTCAGTCCCGGCCTGTTCACGAACTACTCTTTCGGCGACTTCCTGCTGGGCCTGCCGCAGCAATCGTTCTTTGCCGTTACGTGCCCTCAGATCAACGCGGGCGCGACTCAGTACGGCGTCTACGCTCAGGACGCGTGGCAGGTGAACAGCCATCTGACGGTGAATTTCGGCTTGCGCTGGGAACTGCTTCCTCCCTTTGACGAAACCATTGGCGATCTGGCCAGCTTCGACCCTGCGACCAACAGCGTCCTCGTCCCCGATAAGTTTTTACAGACCGTCGCCAATAACCCCGACCTTCAGAATCAATACACCGGGTTTCTGGAGTCCTTC
>Ga0070761_10002746_pt1 | contig 10712 bp, 5 predicted proteins | sample HubBroMetageREF1_FD_66724 | JGI IMG/M metagenome (GOLD analysis project Ga0070761, IMG submission 66724) | Reference soil microbial communities from the Hubbard Brook experimental Forest, New Hampshire, USA - Hubbard Brook CCASE Soil... | ecosystem: Environmental > Terrestrial > Soil > Temperate...
CGTGAAACGGAGGCAGATAAAGGTTCTCAAGCAGGTTGTCGCTGACGTCGACCTCGTCATAGTCGCGCCCACCTGCCACCGCACCGTACGCTGCAAAATGCTTCACGCATGCGAGTATGCTGTCAGGCGCGCTGAGATCTGTACCCTGAAAGCCCCGCACCTGCGCTTCGGCCATGCGTTGTCCGAGATAAGGGTCTTCACCGGCTCCCTCCATGATGCGACCCCATCGCGCGTCACGAGCGATATCTACCATCGGCGCGAACGTCCAACGAATGCCAACGGCGGCAGCTTCACGCGCTGCCATGTGTTGCACCGACTCCTCCAGCGAAGGATCCCACGAGGCGGCCAACGCCAACGGAATGGGATAGATCGTGCGATAGCCATGGACTACGTCGAAGCCGAAGATTAGCGGAATATGTAGCCGCGTTTCATCCACGGCGATGTGCTGCAGGCGATTGATCTCTTGCGGATCGCGGACGAAGAGGAACGAGCCTACCTCTTCCCGGCGGATGCTCTCTTCGTGCGGGATCAGGGGCGGAGCATGCCATGCTATCTGCGACATCTGCCCGATCTTCTCTTCGAGCGTCATCTTCGATATCAGCCCGTTAACGAAGCGATGCATCGCCGCGTCGGAGGAGTAGTCACTCTGCGCACGTACTACCAGGGGCACGAGGGATAGGAGCGCAGTCAACAGCAGATAGCGTGGTCCACGTCTTGGGGCGGTCATCCTTCTCTCCAAAAAAATGTGGTCAGCGGCCCTCATGGACGTTGACCAAGCTCCTCACTGACGTTCACCAGGTGTACGTAGCGACCGCGCCAGCAGGCAGATTGATTGGTGCAAGTTTGCTGTTGTATGCAATCCAAAACTTTGTGTCGGTACTGGTGGTATTGCTGACGACGAGCACGTACCCGCCGTGAGGTGTACGAAATGCAACATTCGGTAGATCGACCCGATCGGTCAGCGTGGCGACACGTACGCTCCCGGGAGGCACAAACGCGGTGAAATGCGCTGTCACGTAATAGGCGAGGTTCCGGGTGACCTTATCGCCGTCCAGCGTGATCGCACCGGAGCAAACTGGGCATCCACCGTCTTCGGTGTGCGGTCCATTCTGCGGATCAGCGGCAAGGTTCCACAGAAGCACATTCCTGGCCCAGTTCGTAGTGGCGCCGATCATGACGCGTGCCACTGGCTCTGCTATCCCCAGCTTCGTTGCGCCACGATGTGGAAGTACCAGCTGCTCCGTGAAGAAGATGTCCTTACCCGGAAAGGCGTCGTGCACGGTCGACAAAGCGGTGATCTCGCCGAGATAAAGATGAAATCCCGACCCGCCGGTGTACGTCCCAGCCGCAGGATCGCTGAGCACCGTAATCGGGTACTGGGGATGATCGCAGTTGTGATCGAACGCGACGATCTCAGTATGCAGACCGGCCTTCTTCTCTGCGGGGCCAAAGTACTTCCCTATGAATTCGGCCTCCTGTTCTGCGGTCAGTAACATGCTGGGCGTGTTTTTGGGGTTCTCAGGCTCGTTCTGGACTGTGATGGTTGTGACAGGAATACCTCGCGCTGCCATGCCCTCCAGATACTTCACGAGGTAGTCCGCGTAGACCCCGTAGTCCGCGTGTAGGAGCGTGCCGCCCTTAGGCTTGCCGTTGTCCTTCATCCAGCTTGGTGCGGACCACGGCGATGCAAGGATGCGAAGGCTCGGATGAATTGCCAGAATCTCTTTGAGCACGGGGATCACGTACGCATCGTCCGGGGCAAGAGAGAAGTGAGTGAGGGTCGGGTCCGTAGAGCCCTCGGGCATGTCGTCGTAGGTGTAGACCGACTCGTTCATGTCAGAAGAGCCGATACTCACCCGGATGTAGCTCATGTTGCGTTGCCCCGACTTGCTTCCGAACAGGTCCTCAAGCAGCGCATGCCGTGAGCCCGGCGACATCTTCATCATCAGCTGCGCTGTGCCGCCGGTGACCGCCTGCCCGAACCCATCCATCACCTGATACGTCTTCGCGTCGTCCACGCGGATCGCAGCCGTCGTCGCATCTTCGCGATGAAAACGAACCGACTTCTGCAGCGTGACCAGGTTGGCTTCGTCCGGAGTCGTCAACCAGGTGCGCACTCTTTGCGCATGTGCACCCACCGCTGAGCCCAGCAGGCACCCGATAGTCCCGAACCAAAGAGCAGCCCGGCACCACTGTTTGCGGAGACAGATTGGATTCATAAGCGACAGATGAAAACCTCACTATCAGGCAATAGGAATTTTCTGCTTGTCAAGGAAAACTGTTCTTTTGCTGCGTCAAGACAATCGGTTGTCTTTAGAGGTTACTTACAAACCCTATACGCCGATCTTGAGGCAGGAGTTTCATTCTGCTTCCCCCTTTTCAACAGCGCCCGAAGTGGTCGGCGGTCGGACAGGTGACCCGAAAAACGAGCTGGCAGCAGGTACCGCCCTTTCTTGTCCAAGGTCGCCCGATCAATAAAGCTTGGGTTTTTCACGTCCCGACTGTCTAACGACCTGTCTTGCAGGTTTAGAAAAACCTTTGTCTAGGGGATTTTAACCATGTGCCCTCCCTGAGCCGACCCAAAATCCTCCCTTGACAATTCATTCGTTTGTCAGATGGAATGCTGTGCGCACGAACAGATAACCGTTTGTCTTCAGGGAAATGAACAGATGTTAAGCCCTCACCGGGGAAGAGCATCCGTCTTGCGTCACTTATTTCAGGAGGAGATCATGAATCGGATTCGGCCGGCGATAACAATTGCTTTGGCGACGGTCCTGTTTGCATGTGGTGCGCCCACTGTGCGCGGACAGAGCACCAACTCAGGCAACATACGGGGCTCCGTGACCGATACGACTGGGGCGGTCATCCCAGGAGTAACCGTCACCGTGACAGACGTGGACAAAGGTGTCACAAATACCTACACGACGGATTCTGCAGGACTCTACGACACAGGACCAATCGTAGCGGATCACTACAAGCTCACCTTCAGCAAGAACGGCTTCGAGACTCTGGTTCGGGGCCCGATTACGCTCGACGTGGGTGTCCAGGGAATCAACGCGCAGATGAAGGTCGGATCGGAGTCAGTGGAAGTCACGGTGACCACCGACGTGCCGTTGCTGAACACAGAGGAAGGCTCGCAGGAGCAGACGCTGACGGCGCAAACCATGGCAAAGCTGCCGCAAATCGGTGCGGACTGGGAGAACTTTATCTGGCTGCAACCCGGTGCGACCGGAACACCGGAGAACTCAAACTCGGTGGTCCAGCCTAATGCCGGCCAGGCGTCGATCAATGGGAACCTGCCGTTTGCGTCCTATTTGGCCGATGGCGCCACCACCACCCTCCCGATGAGCACGAACTCAGACGTGACCATCTTCGAGACTACGGCGGAGGTGAAGATCAGCGAGAGCGGCTTCTCCGCGCAGTATGGTCTCGGCAACGTGGTCTATAACCAGATCACCAAGGGCGGCACGGATCGTTTCCACGGCGCCGGCTATGAGTACTTCCAGAACAACGCTCTGAATGCCGCGCCTTACGCGTTCGGCCAGAAGGGCTCAGTGCCGTTCCTTCGCTACAACAATTTTGGCTTCAATGTTGGCGGCTTCATATGGCCCCACAAGGTATTCTTTTTCTTCGATTTCGACAAGACCATCGATAACGGCGGAGCGTCCAACGGCTTCGAGACCGTACCCGATCCCAATGTCGAAGCAGGAAACTTCAACGCGACCGGCATTCCGACCCTCTACGACCCCACAACTCAGACCATTCAGCAGACGGGAAGTTATACCTACACCACGCCCGTAGGCCCGTACACGCAGACTTGCCCTTGCGTAATCCGCCATACGTTCCAGTCGGAGTACGGAGCCAACGCCATTCCGACTGCTTTGATTGATTCCGTTTCCGCAAAGGTTCAGGCTTACTACCCGAAAGCCAACGTGAGCAATCCGACGATCGCCAACGGGGTCGCCATCAACAACTATTTCTACAACGTGCCGAGCTCCAATCCGTTCACGAAGTTCTTCGGACGTTTGGACTATGACGTCACCAGCAAAAACCGATTGACGATCTCCGAGACGGAGAGTGATAACCCCGCCACCTACCTCAACCAGGGCTTATGCCCGATCCAGTGTCAAAACGGTGATGTCGGCCGGAATAATGCGCAAATCACAGATGTGTGGACCATCAGCCCGCACTTCCTGAACGAAGCGCGCTTCGGTTTTACAGACCAGCTCAACTTCTTCACCCCCTACACCATCGGACAAGGCTACCCGGCCAAGCTTTCGTGGCAGTTTGCGAAGGCCGACAATTTCCCGAACGTCGGCATCAGCAATACTGGCTACTACGGTCTGGGATCGCAGAGCAACTCGGTTTATAAGGAGTTCGTCTTCGATCCTTCCGATGTTGTAACTCTCGTCCACGGGAAGCACATTCTCCACTTCGGCGGCGAGTTCCTCATCAGTCGGGCCGATTCCACCGCGTGGGGCAACATCAACGCCGGCAGCGTGAACTACAACGGCAGCTACACCTCGATGAACGGCCACACGGCAGTTACTCTGCCGGGCGGCCAGACGTATGGCTCCGGCTTCGGATACGCAGATTTCCTGATGGGGCAAACGAACAGTTGGAGCGCCGGCGTCACACCTGAGTTTGGAGCGCGGCAGAAGAGCCCGCAGTTGTTCGTTCAGGATGACATCAAGCTGACTCCGCACCTGACGGTCAATGCCGGCCTGCGCTGGGAGGCCAATACAGGTTGGTCCGAGGTCAAAGGCAACGAATCCACGTTTGACCCCACGGTCCTAAATCCGGGTACCAATACCGATGGCGCCCTCTGGTATGGAACGACCAAGGCCAATGGCCGCACCCAACTGGTCGCTCCCCAATGGAGCATCTGGCTGCCCCGCGTGGGCTTCAGCTGGGCCGCGATGCCGAACACCGTACTGCGCGGCGCATTCGGTATCTATGCCGGCCAGTTGAGCGAGGATACCTACGGCGGCGGCATGGGGGGCGAGTTCGGCAGCAGCGGCGGCGTCAACGACGCAACGAACGGCATCTGCCCGGTGGTGCAGTTCAGTGGCACAGGATCGACGCCGGATACCACAGACCCCGGTTGCGGAGTGGGCTCCTTCAACCCGGTCAGCGTCAACTCACAGTACCTCACGTCGCCCACCACCCCGGACGCGAGAAATGCGGGTCACCAGGGCCTCAGCTACACCCAGTACCACACCCCGGTACCCAAGAACTATCAGTGGACTCTCTCCCTGGAGCGGCAGTTTGGCAATAGCTGGGCTACCAGCCTTGCCTATGTCGGAAACCACGGAGCGGACCTGAACACCTCGGGGATCGATATCAACCAGGTGCCAGAAAGCCAGCTCGGCAACAACGATCAGGGCTTAGAGCCGTACCCTATCTACGGCACAATCACTGGAAGTACCAACAACGCAATCTCTAACTACAACGCCCTGCAGGCCGTCTTGAAAAAGCGGCTGAGCTACGGCCTTGATTTTGAAGTCAATTACGTGTGGTCCCACTTCCTCAGTGACATGGATTCGTCTGGATGGGGCAGCCGCGGGGGCTGGCAGAACTATCAGAATGCATACGATATCGGCGCCAACTACAGCAACTCGAACTTCGACGTCAGGAACGCTTTCAAAGGGGATGTCATCTATGAGCTTCCCTTCGGGAAGGGACGTCAGTTCCTTAACAACAACTGGGCGCTTGACGAGATCGTCGGCGGCTGGCGTGTGTCAAGTACATTTGTCGTTCAAGACGGCGCCCCCATGGGTATTACGACGGGTGGCTATAACAGCTCCAACAATCAGTCGGGTTCATATACACAATTTCCGAATCTCGTCGGGAATCCGTACCAAGGGGGCACGGTGGCGGCTAATCCAACCTGCGTGCCAGCTGCAAGCAAAGCACACACGTTCGCGATGTGGTACAACGCCTGTGCATTCGTGGTGCCCGCCACGAACACCTATGGCAACTTCCGGCGCAATGTCATCACAGGGCCGGGAATCGGTGTCATGAACGCCTCGCTTGGGAAGACGTTCGACATTTACCCCGACCGCGGCATTAAGTTGGAGATTCGGGCGGACGCATTCAACGTACTGAACCATCCGAGCTTCGCGCAGTCGGGTAGCAACGTGATTGGGCCCCCAACCTCGAACGCTGGGTCGGCGGTAATCAATGGTGTGACCATCGGCGGCCGCGGGATGCAGTTGTACGGTCGTATCTCCTTCTGATAAACAACGGGGGATGGTGACCGGAATACTGGCGCCGTCCCCTATTTCTTTTCCGGCGAACCTGTCTACGACCGGATGGAGCAGTCCGGCAATGCGTTCGCAAATCAAGGTCTTCCTGGGCTCGGTTCTTATCGCAGGTATAAGCGTGCAGGTCGCTGAAGCGGCGACTGTGCCGCCCTCACTACAGATCGCCTTTGGCCTCATGTTGAAGCAGGCATCCGACGCTTCCTCCTCTCAGGAGGCGCGGACCCATCAACAGAAGGCGGACCAGTACCTGCACGAGAAACGCCCCGATCTGGCGATTCCTGAATTCGCCGCAGTAGTTGCCGCCGAACCCAACAATATCGACGCGCAGGCTAATCTCGGCGTCCTGCTCTTCTTTGCTGGCAGGCCCGACGAGGCTGAGCCCCATCTCCGCGCCGCACTCGCGATCGACCCATCCCTGGCCAAGCTTCGCATGCTGCTCGGCACATGCGAGCACCGCCAAGGACATCTCGACGACGCACGACGGGATATCACCGCGGCTCTTCCCCAGATCACCGACCCAAGGGTTCGGCAGCAGGGCGGTCTCGAGATCATCGAGATTGATACCGCGCTTAACGATCTTCCGGCCGCTGGAATTGAGGCCGCGCAGCTGAAGAAGGACCTCCCTACCGATCCAGAAGTGCTCTTCGCAGCGTGGCAGGTCTACTCGGATTTGGCAGATGAGGCGGTGCTGGACCTTTCGCTCGCGGCTCCCCAGTCGGCACAGATGCATCAGGCGATGGCTCATGTTCTCATTCGCCAGCGCGACAACAAAGCTGCCATCGAAAATCTGCGCGAGGCACTGAAGATCGATCCGGCGCTTCCGGGTGCGCACTACGAACTCGCAGAGTTGCTCCGTCTCTCGACTGTACCCGCTGACAAAGCGGAGGCCACCGAGCAATACAAGTTGGCCGCACAGAATGACCCTAACGACGCCGCCTCGCTCACCAGACTCGGAGATATTGCCGGAGATGCCGAGGATCATGCCACTGCGATTGCGCGATATAAGCAGGCGCTTGCGGCGCAGCCGCAGTACGCCGACGCGCAGATTGGACTCGCTTACGAACTCAGCGAGACCGGGCACCCGGACCAGGCCGTCCCACTGCTGAAGCAGGCTATCACCAACGATCCGATGAGCATGCTGGCGCACTTTCGCTTGAGCGCGGTCTACCGCAGGCTCCATCAACCTGAGGATGCAAAGCGCGAGCTTGCAGAGTATGAAAAGCTCAAAACGATGAAGGACAATCTGCGTAATATCTATGACACCATGCGGCTCGACTCTCCACAGGGCAAGGATGTCCCCAAGTAAACGCATCTCGCTCCCTCTGGCCGCGCTTCAGCTTTGTCTCGCAGTTAGCTTCGCGCTGTGCCAGAAAGAGTCAGGCGCCAAACCCGCAGCCACACCGCAGCTGGTCGATATCACGGCGTCCACCGGCATCCACTTCGACCATCTCTCCAGTCCCGAAGCCCGCTTCATCGTCGAGTCCATGAGCGGCGGGGTTGCCATCATTGACTACGACAATGACGGTTATCCGGATCTGTACTTCACCAACGCGCCAAGTGTTGCGATGTACAAAGCCGGAACCCGAGCCCGAGGCGCGCTCTATCACAACAACCACGATGGCACCTTTACCGACGTGACCGACAAAGCAGGGGTTGGCTATCCCTGTTGGGCCATGGGTGTAGCCGTGGGCGACTTCGACAACGATGGCTGGCCCGATCTCGCCGTAAGCTGCTTCGGCGGTGTTGTGCTCTACCACAACAACCATGATGGGACTTTCACCGATGTCACGAAGAAAGCAGGCCTCGACCGCGACAAAGGATGGGCCACCGGACTGACCTTCGGCGACTACGATAACGATGGCCTGGTCGATCTGTTTGTTCCCCACTACGTCGATCTTGACCTGAACAATCTTCCGGTCTTCGGCAAAGACCGCACGTGCACGTACCACAGCGTCGCCGTCCAATGTGGGCCGCGCGGACTGAAGGGTTCGCCGGACGCGCTCTATCACAACAACGGCGACGGTACATTCACCGACGTAAGTGAGAAAGCAGGTGTCGACGACCCACAGAAATTCTTCGGACTGCAAGGAGTCTGGACCGATATCGAAGATAGTGGCCACATCGATCTGTTCGTTGCCAACGACGGACAGCCGAACTATCTCTATCACAACGAGGGTGACGGCCACTTCAAGGACATCGCCGCGGATGCAGGTGTCGCGTTCAGCGAGGATGGCAATGAGCAGGCCAACATGGGCGTGGCTCTTGGTGACTACACGCGTACCGGCCGAGAGAGCATTGCAATCACTCACTTCAGCGAGGAGTACGCCATTCTCTTTCGAAATGACGGCGCGCTGAACTTCACGGATGTCGCTCACACTGCGCGGATCGCACAGCCAACCGGCTCTTACGTCGGCTGGGGGGACGCATTCATCGACACCGATAATCGCGGACTGCTCGACTTCCTGATGGTCAACGGGCATGTCTATCCGCAGGTTGACTCGGCAAAAGTTGGCATTACATATCGCGAGCCTAAGCTGCTCTTCTGGAACGAGGGCGATGGAACGTTTCGCGATATCAGCACTGAAGCCGGCAAGTCGCTTAGCTTGCCCCAGGTCAGCCGCGGCCTGGCGGTTGGCGATCTTTTCAACACAGGTCGCCTGGATATTGTCATCGAGAACCTGACTGGCGGCCCCATGATCCTCGAAACCAGGCCGAATCCTGCCAACCACTGGGTGAGCTTCCAACTCGAGGGATCGCCCTCGAACCGTCTTGCCCTGAACGCGAAGATCTGGGTGACGGTAGATGGCGTTACCCAGATGAGCGAGGTGCTGAGCGGCAGCAGTTACTTGTCACAGAGCGATGTCCGTCAACACTTCGGGTTGGGTTCAGCGAGAACAATGAGTGAAGTGCGCGTGCGTTGGCCCGATGGCAAGACGCAGACATTCCATGATGTGGCTTCCGACTGCTTCTACCGCCTGCGGGAGGGTGGTTCTCCTGTCGTAGACAACCGGATCGGCCGCACGAAATCGACAAGATAGATCCGACGATGTCGGCAGCAAGGAAACTCACACAGAACATCGCCTTGATTCCTGTCACCGAGGGTGTTCATCGAACGACGCCGGCGGCGCAGCATGGCCAACGCCTCAGCCGAGGCGTCGTTATAGATGCCTATCGGGGTGCCACTCTAACGAAACAGGTTCGTCTTTGCCAGGTCGATGATTTCGTCGGCGCGTCCGTTCATCACAGCGCGAGCGATATACAAGCCGAAGCCGGTCATCTGACCGAATTTAATTGTCGGTGGCATCGAGAGCTCCTGCCGATGGACCACGACGTCCACGAGGGGCTGGACCTTCATGGGCGAGCGCCTGCGTCAGGGCTGATTGCAAGTCCTCCGGCTTTTCAACACGAATTCCCAGGAGTCCCGCCGCGTTCGCTACCTGAGCGAACGAGGGATTGTCCAAGGAGGTGCCGAAGTCGAGAATGCCAGCTGCTTTCATCTCCAATTCCACGAACGCCAGCGAGCTATTGTTGAACACTACGATCTTCACAGGTAGCTTCATCTGCTTCAGAGTGAGCAGATCACCTAAGAGCATGGCAAACGCCGCCATCGCCAGACAAAGAGATCACCTGGCGTTTGCGATCGCACGCCTGCGCACCGATTGCCTGCGGAACTGCATTGGCCATCGATCCGTGAGTGAAGGATCCGAGAAGACGGCGGTTGCCTTTCATGCGCAGATATCGCGCAGCCCAAATCGTTGGTGTGCCGACATCGCAAGTGAAGACCGGGTCGTCCGTGGCGAGTTGATCGATCAATCGCGCGACAAATTGAGGATGAATAGGCGCTCACCGGGCTTGCCTGTCGCGAGTTCGTCCAGCCCTTTGCGCACTTCGTGGTAATGGTCGGTCGCCCGTTGAAGTGCTCGGCATTCGGCTTCTGTTCAAGGACGTAAGGGCCTGACTTCTCGACGAGACGGGTTCTAGCGATCTAACTCCTCTGTCATCGACTTCGTCGGTTTGGCCAACGTAGTCGAGAATTAACTTCGGAATGATGAGCCCTAAGCTCATCGCCAGAATGACGAGAATAGCGATGGAGCCGTCTGCGAACGTCGCCTCCATGAGCTCCCAGGTCATTTGCGAACTGTTGGCAAGCTGCACAAGTCCGCTTGCCATCCTGAACATGAAGACTCCTGGCATTATTGAGACGACAGAAGCAAAGGCAATCGCGGCGAAGGGCGTGCGCAAACGACGCGAGATCGGAGCGATGATCACGCCCACAATGAGACATGCAACAAACGCGCCCGTTGCGGCGCTGGCACCAACTGCGGTAAGGACGACCCACCTTAGAGCATGAGCCGCTGCACCGACAGCAATCGGCCAGGGCATCATGTCAAAAGGCATCGAAAAAAAGACGCTGTAACAAGCGACGGCTATGCCGGCCGCGATAAC
>Ga0070761_10002748_pt1 | contig 10707 bp, 8 predicted proteins | sample HubBroMetageREF1_FD_66724 | JGI IMG/M metagenome (GOLD analysis project Ga0070761, IMG submission 66724) | Reference soil microbial communities from the Hubbard Brook experimental Forest, New Hampshire, USA - Hubbard Brook CCASE Soil... | ecosystem: Environmental > Terrestrial > Soil > Temperate...
CGCGTGCTACGGACCGAAGCCGCGGTTCATGTCCCAGAGCGGATAATGCGGCAGAGTGCCAGCCGGATCGCGCACGAATGCTTCCGTCTGAATTACCAAATCCCGCCTGCGCTGGCGTGCCGCAGGTCCAATGTCGACGCGGCCTAGGGCCGGTGTCTGGGCACCGGCGCGGGTCGTTCCGGGAGGCGGTTTCAGGCCGTCAGACAGTTCGCCTCTTTTCAGCAGAGTCGTCAGCGATTCCCGAATTTCTTTGGTCGCGGTGCGAAAGCGCTTCTTCCACTTTTCCTCAATATCGCGCGTGCGATTGTAATACTCTTGCTGCGGCTTGATGCCCGCTTCGGACAAGCGCACGAACTTGCCGCGGCCGCGCGCAGGGTCTCTTTCAACGATGATGTACGGCTTGTGCTGCCAGCCAATGCCTGCGGTCTCTTCCGAACAGCCGGTTCGTTTGGGAATTTCCGTTTCAGGGATCGGCTCGTCACTGAGAACCCGGATCGCGTTTGCGCATAGCGAAATCGGCGTTTGGGACTCACGTTCGAAATCGAGCGCGAACGCGAGCAGAACTCGGGAAAGCAGCACCGGCAGCGGCAGGCCGTCTTCCGCAGCCGATTTCCGGGGCCCGAACTCCGGCAGCTTCAGAATCGCAACGGGCAAGCCCTGCGGCAATTCGAGGTCGATCTGGTGCTCGATTGCTTCCAACGAGCGGCGCAACCTCGTCGCGTCGTCGCCGAAGCGTTTCGACCAGCGGGCGTCGATTTCCGGGATCAGGTCGGGCCAGATTCTGACGGCTGTTTCACCGCTGGCCGTGAGCCGAACCGGCCAATCGGCGCGGATGCCTCGGCCGCTACCGAAACCGGCGCGCTTTCCGGACTGCAGCGCAACGACGCCCCATCGTTCGAGGCAACCAAGCCCGGCTGTGGCGCCAGCCTCGGCTGTGAGCGCGCGCGAAGCGAGCGTTCGAACCGAAACTGGTCCATCGGCCAAAAACTGCAGCACATTAAGCCAAATGACCAGAGAGAGGCGCGCGCTACGGCTCTGCGTTTGCAGCATGCGGCGCTCGAATTCGCAATCGAGCTCCACACTATAGGCGACCAGAATTTGCGAGAGAAGGGCCGAAAGCGGCTTGTGCGGCGCCGACATCATCCCATAGCGGAGTCTATCACCGGCCAGACCTGCGAATCGCGAGGAAATGGCTCAAGCGCAAAGTGATTTTGACCGGAGAACGGTGCAGTTTCGCGGCGTTCTGCGAGGTAACCCCGATCCGTTTCCGTGCGAGTGACGGGCAAACTTTCAATCATCCAATGTGCCAGCGTTGGCAGGTAAGTTTCTGGCCGGGCTACACTGGAGGAGGCAGCGTGGCGCGAGTTGCTCTTTCAAAGTGATCTCTTTCTCAAACATCAATAAGCAGTATGGCAAGCAGTTGCTCTTCGTGGATGCTTCGTTTCAGTTGAATCCGGGCGAAAAAGTTGGGCTGGTCGGTCCCAATGGGTCGGGCAAGACAACGCTATTCCGTATGGTGGTCGGCGAGGAAACTCCCGACGAGGGCGCGGTCTCTGTCCCCAAGAAGTTGACGATCGGCTACTTTCGCCAGGACGTCGAGGAAATGCAGGGCCGTTCGGTCCTGGATGAAGCCATAGCGGGCAGCGGACGCGTCGGCGATCTACACCACGAGCTCGAAGCCTTGCAGCGGGAAATGTCCGACCCTGACAAGGCTGATGACATGGACCGCATCCTTGATCGCTTCGGTCACGTTCAGGAGGAGTACGAGCATTTAGGCGGTTACGCGCTCGAATCGCAAGCCCGTGAAGTGCTCCACGGTCTGGGATTCAAAGACGATCAGATTGACGGCGACGTGGGCGCTCTCTCCGGTGGATGGAAAATGCGGGTTGCGCTGGCGCGCGTCCTGCTCGGAATGCCGGATGTATTGCTGATGGACGAACCGACGAACCACCTCGACATCGAATCCATCATCTGGCTGGAGCAGTTTCTCGAGTCATTCCCTGGCGCGTTGCTGATGACTTCGCACGACCGCGAGTTCATGAATCGTCTGGTCTCAAAGATTGCAGAGATTGATGGCGGCGAAATCATCACATATTCGGGTGACTACGACTTCTACGAGCGCGAAAGGGCGGTGCGAGAGAGCAATCAGCAGGCAGCATTTGCCCGGCAGCAGTCCATGCTTGCCAAGGAGCAGCGCTTCATTGATCGTTTCAGGACGCACGCCGCCAAAGCGGCCCAGGTGCAGAGCCGAATCAAGGCCTTGGATAAGATCGAGAAGATCGAACTGCCGAAGAAACGCCAGGTGGTGAAGTTTGAGTTTCGTCTCCCTCCGCGATCCGGCGAACAGGTGGCGGTCCTTGAGAATCTGCACAAGAGTTACGGCCCACGTGTGATTTATGAAGGATTCAATCTCATCATCCGCCGCGGAGAACGCTGGGCCGTCATGGGGAGAAACGGCGCGGGCAAGACCACGCTGCTCAAGATGATTGCCGGGGCCAGTACTCCAGATGCCGGAAGCGTGCGGCTCGGCGCCAGCCTGTATATGGGCTACTTTGCGCAACAATCCCTGGACGTGCTCAATTCCGATCTCACCGTCATCGAACAGTTGCAACAGGATTTCCCCCAGGACGGTCTCGGGGCGCTGCGGAACCTGGCGGGGGCATTCCAGTTCTCCGGCGAAGACGTGGAGAAGAAGATCCGCGCACTCTCAGGCGGAGAAAAATCGCGGCTGGCAATTGCACGCATGCTCTACAACCCGCCGAACTTCCTGGTACTCGACGAACCTACCAATCACCTGGATCTTGCGACCAAGGAAATGCTGGTGGACGCCCTGAAGGATTTTGAAGGCACCATGATCTTCGTATCGCATGACCGCATGTTCCTTCGCGGTCTCGGCTCACGTGTGCTGGAACTGGGCGGTGAGAGCGGCACGGACCGCCATCCCACTGTCTATCCCGGGTCATACGTTGAGTACGTGCAGAAGCTTGGACATGAGGCGCCTGGGATCTATTCGTAGGCCTTGCAGGGCTTTTGTGCAAAGACTCGCCGGGTGAAGGGCTCGCACTCCGGCTAGAACCCAGAGTTCGTTGGAGAGTTGCGCGGGCCAAGTCAGTCGTCCGCGTCCCCTAGGATCCTCCTTCCTGGAAATAGCCGTGCATTTTGCAGTTGGAGGATCCCGGTTCAATCCCAAAGCATATGACCCAGATCCTAATCGACCAATTGTTTCGCTGGGATGAAAATCCCCTGTCTTCGCGACTCTGGCGCAGACTGTGTGTTTTCCAAATGGAGGTAACGTGCATGTCGGTAAAGCTGCACCTTGCTGCTCCACTTCTCCTTTTGTGCAATGTCTTGCCGCTCTGGCTGAAGCAGTCAGTCGCTCAAAACGCAGCGTCTAGGTCACCTCGCGGTAAACTGCGAATGAGGGGCGGAACGACGCCGGGGGTTTGCTGCTGCGCGAGGTGGAGAAGCGGTCGAACATCATCGTTACCACTCTTAAGCAGATCCGAGGTGCAATCTTCCGTCGCAGGGGAATTTTAGAGTCTGCATGATACCGAGCAGCTGTGGCATCCGGATCACGGGTGGAGTCCACGTCGCGACTCAAGAACCACGGTGGAACGGGGCAATCTGGAATCGCTACACTGCTCTGATTGGACCGGGGTACTGCGACACCACAGAGTCGATGGTCAGCAGCGTAACCCCCTCGACAGTCGCTTGTGCCACCAAGATCCTATCGAAGGGATCCTTGTGAATCGGTGGCAAGCTATCGATGGCAACGACGTGATCGCTGATGATCGGCAACTCGCTGTATCCGTTGTCCAAAAGACCCCGGCGCAGCAGCCGCGCGTCTACCTTAAAATCATCTCGGCCCAGCCCTCGTTTCATTGCCACTTCCCATAAGCTAGCCGCACTAAAGAGAAGCTCGTTTTCCGGATTGTCGATCAGGTTTCGAGCTTGTTTTGGGAGCCGGCGCGGTTCACCGGCAGCCCACAGGAGGAGATGTGTATCCAGCAGAAGCTTCATGCGCGACCGCCGAACAGTTGCTCGATCTCTTCCTTGCCCATTTGGTCAAAGTCGTCCGGGACAGAAATCTGACCCGCCATGAAACCGAGCCGCCGTACTTGAGCACCCGTCGGAGCGCTCAGGGCAGTGACTTTTACCACCGGTTTGCCGGCCTTGGCAATGACGAACGACTCACCTTTGGACGCCTCTTCTACCAGTTTCGAAAGCTGAGTTTTCGCCTCGTGAATATTCACTGTTTTCATAATTTTCTATTAGACTAAGTCTAGTTGGTTTAGTCTATCATAAATGTCGCTGGGGTAGCAAATAACCATCGCCAGCGTTGATGAACCAACATGCGACTAGGGATACAAGAGAAATGCTGCGCCGCGCGTCCGGCAACCCGGAAATGTGTAATCGATGCGTAAACAAGGCTTACCTTTTGAGGTTTATATAAGATCAATTATTTTAGTTTGGTAGCACCCACAATCGGCGTTGGATACAGGAGTTTTATCCGCTGCGTCTGCTGCGAAATCGTCTCGTACGCTGAACCGCCACCATTTAGCTGCTTATTCTGTGGAAGTTAAGTTGGTGCCGGGAGGGGGAGTCGAACCCCCAAGACCCGAAGGTCGGCGGATTTTGAGTCCGCTGCGTCTGCCAGTTCCGCCATCCCGGCTGGGATGGAAGTGCTTGATTTTACAACCTATCTTGGGCTCTATTCCTTTTTCGTCTAAAACGACGAATGTGCAGCTGTGTAAGAAAGTGTGAAAGTTTTCGCGGATTTGCAACAGGTCATTATCATCATGCCCACGACACGATTTGCAGCCGCACCCCGGCTACGATGCCCCGGCCAAGCCGTAAGGCACCCGAACCAAATTCTACCATCCATCGCACTCACAGCCCCATACCTAAGTTATGGCCTTGCTCCTGTTCCGGAGGACGTTCGATTCGCGCGAACCGAGCACGCCGGCATGAAACTACGGCCCGTGGCCCACCTCTCTCTTTTTTCCAACAAAACCAATGCGGATGCGCCGTCCTCTCATCGCGCGCAGTCAAGGATTACATTCACTTCCGCAACCTCTTTGTGCCCAAACTGCGCCCGAAGTGCTTCAACTCGCCCTATCGCGTCATCCATATCGCTCTCGGCGACGATAGCATATCGCTCGAAAACCGAGCGAGTTTTCCATCCGCCCATTTTCATAATCACGCCTTCCGCCACCCCGCTGGCGCGAGCGTTGCGAGCGGGGAGTCCGACATATTTTAGGCTCGTGAGATGCCAATTCACCGAGCACTTAGCACAACGTCCCGCCGTATCAACTTTCTTGCTGCACTGCGGGCACACAATTTGCCCTAGACCGGCTGCACAACAAACCTTCGTCCACACGACGCGGAAATCTCGGACCCGACTCCCGTCTCCTCGCGTGGAGACATAATCGTCCGACTGCTCTCGGTGACAACAGGCTGCCAAAAGACTGCGAGAAGCGATCCCGGCTTAAATTTCACCACCCGGCCGTCGTCGTTTTTGGTCGTGCCGGGGTCGAGCAATATTCGGCTGCTTCCGATATCGATTTGGCGAACCCTCCAAATTCTTGAGTTCGGACACACGCCATCCAAATGTGTAACCCATCTCAAGCATGGTCCTCAACCACAGTCCTACTGAAGCGCAAGCATCAGCGAGTCTTGAATCGCGCTCTATTGTTAGGAACCCCTTCCGAACATTATTTTCCTTCCAATGAGGAATCGGAGGCATCCCATTCCGCCTTGGGATGGAAAAGATCAAAGTTGACGAGTCGGCTGAGGATTTCTTGCAGGACTACCGCATGAACGCGAGGCGCTGGCGCACGGACAGTCACGATCTGCTGATCTTGATTCCCTGGCAGTTGCTTCAGTTTTAGGCGTGGTCGCCGATCAGATTGAAAATTGCGCCTTACAATAAGCATGGGAACAATTCCCATGAAACCAAGCGGACACACAATTCCGATTGTCGGTCGTAAATTCGGAGGTGGCGGTGGGTTCGCCCCAGCCACCGGGTTGCCGGAAACGGCCTACTTCGCCAGGGGAGCCCTTCGATAGCATGGAAATCTCTGGGCCGAACTCCCGAGCCGTCCGCACCGAGAACGTCTGTCGTCATTACCAGATGGGTCAGGTGCTGGTGCGCGCGGTGGATGGAATTTCCATCGACATTGGGGTCGGGGAATTCGTGGCTCTGCTAGGCGCCTCGGGATCTGGCAAGTCGTCACTGCTCAACCTCGTTGCAGGTCTTGACCGTCCGACCTCGGGGGCCGTGACCGTCCATGGAAACAACCTGGCTGCGCTCTCACGGGAGCAACTGGCCAAGTATCGCCTCCACACTGTCGGCATGGTCTTCCAGTCTTTCAATCTGATCCCGAGCATGTCACTGTTGGAAAATGTAGAGCTCCCCCTGCGCTTTGCGGAAGTCGATCGCCGCGATCGTTCCGCTCTTGCGCGCCAGTCGCTAGAACGCGTGGGTTTGAGCGGCCGGCTTTCGCATCGGCCAATGGAACTCTCAGGCGGTGAACAGCAGCGCGCTTCGCTGGCGCGTGCACTCATCAACCGGCCCAAGCTGCTTCTGGCGGATGAACCGACCGGCAATCTGGACAGCCGCACCGGTACAGAAATCATGGAACTTATTCACGGCTTCAATCAGTCACTGGGCATGACCGTATTGATGGTTACGCACGAGCAGACCCTTGCTGAAAAGTATGCCGGACGGATGTTGCATCTGGCGGATGGAAAGCTCGTCAATGACGTGCCCAACGACCAGGTATCCAACATCTCGTCAGGGCAGGTCGGCGCGCCGCGGGGAGAAACACAATGAAGTATTACGACGTCACGGACCTCGCCTTTCGCAACCTGCGCGAGTCCGTCTTTCGCAATTCGCTGACGACGATCGGCATCTCCGTCGGTGTGGCCTCTTTGGTTGCGATGCTCTCGCTCGGCATTGGCTTGCAGCAGCTCGCCTCCCGCCGGCTGCAAAAGTCGGGGCTGTTTGACACTGTTGTCGCCACCTCCCGGCGCGATCTCCGCAACTTCCGCGAGCAGCGAGAGGATAGACCGAATCCGGCGGAGAGCCCGTCGCTCGATGAACCGGCGCGAATCAAGATCGCTCAAATCCCCGGCGTGGTCGAGGCCTATCCGGATATTCGGTTCGTTACGGACGTGCGCTTTGACGACAAGCCCCACCTAACCATGGTGGCGGGCATCCCGTTCTCCGCCAGAAACAATAATGACGCTTTCGAAGGCGTGCAGGGCAGTTTCTTCTCCTCGGACGCGGCCTCGGAAGTCATCCTTCAGAAGTCATTTGCCGAGGAGCTGCTGGGCATCACGCCCAAGCCGGGCACGGACAACATAAATCTTTCCGACTTGGCCAAGCCTCTTCTTGGGAAAGAGTTAACGATGCGCTATGCCGAACGCGCCTCTGCTCCTCCTTCGCCGTCTCCGGGGCCGAGCAATCGTGACGCGTATTCCGTGGTGTCACGCCAGCGAGCTCTGAAAATTGTAGGACTGACGGACCTCGATCCGGACAGCTTGCGTGGCACGGCCCGGGCACGCGTCTTCTTGCCGCTCAAGCTTGCGCAGGACCTCCACATCATGCCGTCCAACCTGCGCGACACTTCGGCCAGCGACTCGCCCAGTTACTCGTCACTCAGCGTGCGAGTGCAGAATCCCAATCAGGTTCCGGCGGTTGAAGATGCCATCAAGAAAATGGGCTTCAGCGCTTTTTCCATCGTCGATGCCACCCGCAGCATGCGCCAGTTCTTTGCCGTGCTCGACGGGTTCCTCGCGATCTTCGGCAGCCTCGCCTTGGCCGTTGCCTCCATCGGCATCGTAAATACACTGGTGATGGCCATCCTCGAACGTCGGCGCGAAATCGGAATCATGAAGGCAATCGGTGCCAGCGACGCTGACGTGCGCGGCCTTTTCTTCGCCGAAGCCGGCGCCATGGGTCTGGTGGGCGGTGCAGTCGGAGTCACTCTGGGTTGGGCGATCGGACGCCTTATCAATTTCGGGATGAACGTTTATCTCGAACGCCAGCATTTTCCTTCGGCACAGATCTGGTCCGTGCCGCTGTGGCTTGTTCTCAGCGCAATCGCTTTTTCCATCGTTGTCAGTTTGTTGTCGGGACTCTACCCGGCGTCCCGAGCTGCGCGTCTCGATCCAGTACAGGCGCTACGCTACGAGTAAACACATCTTATGTGCCGCCGTTTGCCATGCCTCGTCCCGATCTTAGTTGCGCTGTTGGTTGGCCCATGCCACGCACAAGGCCGCATCGATTGCAACGCGCTGCAAAGTCACATCCTCGGCGACAGCGTCCACTACTGTGTCATGTTGCCACCCGATTATGACGGCGCAACTGCCGGGCACTCTCCGCGGCGTTATCCGGTGCTTTATTTCCTACACGGACTCGGCGATAACGAACAGACTTTATTCAAAGGCGGCGGATGGGAGTTGATACAAGACCTGCGTCAAAAAGGACAGGTTTCCGATTTTCTGGTAGTCGCGCCCGAAGGGAAGCGTAGCTTCTACATCAACTCCGCCGATGGACGCGTGCGATATAGCGATTTTTTCATTCGCGAGTTCATTCCCTACATCGAGTCGCATTATTCGATTCGCCGCGAGCGCTCTGCGCGGGCCATTAGCGGTTTTTCGATGGGCGGATACGGTGCGCTTCGGTTTGCCTTTGCCCATCCCGAGCTATTCTCTTCCGTCAGCGCACAGAGTGCCGCGCTCATCGTGGAACCGCCGCAACAAGCCGAGAGTGGGCCGCTCGGGACAGCATTCGGCAATCCCATTGACGTCCATCACTGGAACGAAAACAGTCCTTTTGTCCTTGCGAAGCGGAACCGGGCACTGATACGGGCGTCGGGAGTGTCCATCTATTTCAACTGCGGCAGTAAGGATGAATTCGGACTTGATCGAGGAGCCGAGGAACTCGATCGGCAACTGCGGGCTGAGGCCATCCAACATGAATATCACCTCTATCCCGGCAACCACGGCGGTGAGTATTTTCTGGCACACCTCGGTGAAGTATTGAAGTTTCATGCGCGCGTTTTTGACGCAGCAAAGTAGGGCTGTCGGGGCTTTCTGCGAAGCAATGCCAGCCTATAAAATGAACCTCTCGTGAATAGGCCGTGTCTAATCAAGGATGGTGACTGCTCATTCGAAGCCCGCCGCCGCGGCCTCGCGCCCTAAACTGCGGGCGGTTCTGCCCTTGGTGAAGGAACTCGTTCGCCCGCGTCGTGGGTTGCTCGCAGTTGGTTTCGTTCTGATGGCGATCAACCGCGTGGCTTCTCTGGTGCTGCCTTATTCCACCAGATACCTGATCGATAGCGTCATCATCAAGCGCAATATTCAACTGCTCAAGCCGCTGGTGCTTGGGGTATTGCTGGCAACTGTCATTCAGGGAGTCACTTCTTTCTCACTCACGCAATTGCTCTCCAAAGCCGCCCAACGCCTGATCGCCGAGCTTAGGCAGAAGGTGCAAGCTCATATCGGAAGGCTGTCGATCTCATTTCACGATTCGAACAAAAGCGGAGTGTTGGTGTCGCGCATCATGACCGACGTGGAAGGCGTACGCAACCTGATCGGTACGGGACTTGTGGATCTTACCGGAGGACTGCTCACGGCCGGGATCGCTTTGGTGGTTCTGTTCCGAATCAGCGCGCTGATGACGGTGCTGGCGTTTGGCTTCCTGTTGTGTTTCGGGCTCGCCCTGAAAAAAGCATTTCAAACGATCCGGCCAATCTTTCGCGAGCGCGGCAAGATCACCGCCGAGGTTACTGGGCGTTTGACGGAATCTCTTGGGGGCGTGCGGGTCATAAAGGGTTATCACGCCGAGGAGCGCGAGGAAAAGGTCTTTTCGATTGGAGTCATGCGGCTGCTCGATAACGTGATGCGCACGCTGACCGCGAGTTCCATCATGGGGCTTTCGGCAAGCGTGCTGCTGGGTGTGGTGGGAGCCGTCATCATGTATGTCGGCGCGAAGCAAATTCTGGCCGGGTCGCTGACGATTGGCGGCTTTTTTACCTACACCTTGTTCATGGGCTTCCTCATCGCGCCCATCATGCAGATCGTTCAGATCGGCACGCAGATTACGGAAGCGCTGGCCGGACTGGAACGTACGCACGAAATCCTGAAAGAAACTGCGGAAGACAGCGACCCTCGGCGCACCGTCACTCTGCCGGCGATCGTGGGCAACATTGATTTCGAAGCCGTCCACTTCAGCTACGATGGTGCGCACACCGTGCTGAACGACGTGTCGTTCCACGCCGCCCCGGGTACGGTGACGGCGTTGGTTGGATCATCGGGCTCTGGCAAATCGACGACGATCGGGCTGATTTCTGCGTTTTATGTTCCCGATCGAGGCAAGGTTCTGGTGGACGGCGTCGATTTGAGCACGGTGCGGCTCGATTCGTACCGCACCCAACTCGGAGTCGTATTACAGGAATCATTTCTCTTTGACGGTACGATCCGCGAGAATGTCGTCTTCTCCCGCCCCGACGCCAGCGAAGAAGCCCTGCTGCGTGCGTGCCGGATTGCTCGGGTCGATGAATTTGCGGAGAGCTTTGCCAACAAGTACGACACCATTGTCGGGGAACGCGGCGTGAAGCTATCGGGCGGGCAACGGCAGAGGATTTCAATTGCGCGTGCCATTCTGGCTGAACCCCGCATCCTGATTCTGGACGAGGC
>Ga0070761_10002749_pt1 | contig 10706 bp, 9 predicted proteins | sample HubBroMetageREF1_FD_66724 | JGI IMG/M metagenome (GOLD analysis project Ga0070761, IMG submission 66724) | Reference soil microbial communities from the Hubbard Brook experimental Forest, New Hampshire, USA - Hubbard Brook CCASE Soil... | ecosystem: Environmental > Terrestrial > Soil > Temperate...
AATAGGTCAAGGATCAGCGCGTTATCGTCCACCACCAGGACTTTCACATCCTTCATTGGTGTCATCGCTTCACACGCTTCCCAGGACGCACGTACGTGCCGCTTCGCCCGCCCGCCTTCTTCGCCACGTACACCTCAGTAATTTCCATGCCGCGTTCCAGCGCTTTGCACATGTCGTAAATCGTCAGCGCCGCAACCGACACCGCCACCAGAGCCTCCATCTCGACGCCGGTTGGGCCGGTAGCCGTCGCCTCGGATGTCAGCTCAATTCCATTCTGGCACAGCTTGGCGTTCACATCTACGTGAGTCAAAGAGAGGGGATGACAAAGTGGAATCAGCTCCGCCGTACGCTTGGCAGCGCCAATTCCGGCGATCCGGGCGATTTCCAGAGGATTGCCCTTAGGAGATTTCAGCCTCCGCACGCTACTGATCGTCGCGCGCTCCATGCGAATAAATGCGTGCGCCGTTGCGGTGCGCGACGTGGCCGCCTTCGCCGTAACGTCCACCATCCGCACGCGCCCTTTTTCATCGTAGTGCGAAAGCTTCGCCATAATATTTGGTGCGCCGCCATTCAGGTTGAAGTCGCATTTGAATCTGTGGGGGCAGGTCCCGCGTCTGCGGGACCCGACCCTACCGTGTCCAACTCAAAACAATCCCCGCCGCGGCAAAATATCCGCCATCTCTCCCGCCGCATAAACCTGCCGCGTTTCATGCACCACCAAAAAACAATTGCCCTTTACCACGGATCCAATATCCCCCGACCCTTCCCAATGAATTGCCTCCACCACCGCCTCGCCCTGTGGCCAGCTCACACGCGCCGGCAAAAAATGCGCCAACGGGGGTTTCTCATTTAAAGGATGCGCCAGCTTAGCCTTCAACAGCGCCAAAGGATGCGGCTTGTGCCCACTCAGCAGCTCAATCCCCGGCACCACGAACAGCTCAAACGTCACCATCGTCGAAACGGGATTTCCCGGCAGCCCAAACACCGGCTTGCCGTTGCAAAAACCAAACACCGCCGGCTTCCCGGGACGAATCGCCACCGCATCAAAATAAAATTCCGCGCCCATCTCTCGCAGCACTTGCTCGACGAGATCGTATTTCCCCACCGACACGCCGCCGGTGATCGTCACAATGTCCGCATCCAGCGCCTGCCTGATTCGCGCGCGCAATTCCTCTAGATTGTCCGGCGCGGTTCCCAGCATCACCGGCTCGCCGCCCGCCAACGTCACTTGCGCTGCCAGCGAAACATTATTGCTGTTGCGAATCTGATATTTCGTCGGCGTCTGCTCCACTGAAACCAATTCATCGCCGGTGGAAAGAATCGCGACGCGCGGTTTCTTCGCCACCACCAGCTTCGACCGTCCCACCTGCGCCGCAATCGCCAGCTCCGCATAACTCAGTCGCTTGCCGCGCGTGATCACGCTTTCTCCCACGCGCGTTTCCTGGCCTTCCAGGACGAAATGCGCGCCCTCGCGCGCCGCTTCGTCCAGCACCACGGACTCGCCTTCGATTCGCGCATGCTCATTCATCACGATCGAATTCGCACCACGGGGCATCGCAGCGCCCGTCATGATCTGCACGCAAGTGCCCGGCTCGACCATGCCAGCGAACGAAACTCCCGCCCGACTTTCGCCGATCAACCGAAGTTTCGCTCCCGGTTTCGTCGCATCAGCCGCACGCAGCGCAAATCCATCGCGCGTCGAGCGATTGAACGGCGGATAATTCCTGTCCGCGCGCACGTCTTCCGCCACGATGCGTCCCAGCGCTCGTGTAGGGTCTTCCGCGAATTCGATGGTTTCAGTAGGAGGGGGAGGCGCACAACGCCGCGCGCAGATTACTTCAATCACTTTTGCGCGAGCCGCTTCGTAGGAAAGCATGGCGCCTTAGAGCCAGGACGCGAGTTTCGTCCCTCGCGGAACAATCGTTGCGTCGCGTTCCGGCCCGGTGGATATCATCCCGATTTCAACCTGCAGTTGGTCCGAAATAAAATTCAGATAATTGCGCGCCGCTTCCGGCAATTCCTTCACGTCGCGAATTCCCGGCGTCGGCCTCTGCCATCCGGGTAACGTCACATACACCGGCTCCGCCTGCATCAAGGTCTCAACGTCCGCTGGCATTTGTTCCAGCATCTTGCCCTTAAATTTATATCCGGTGCAGACTTTGATTTCTGGCTGCGTGTCATACACGTCCATCTTGGTCACGACCAGCGAATCAATTCCGCTCAGCATTTTCGCGAACTTCAGCACCACCAGATCCAGCCAGCCGCAGCGCCGCGGCCTGCCCGTCACCGCGCCGAATTCCTGACCGCGCTCGCGCAACGCCTGCGCGTCCAGGTCCGGCATCTCTGTGGGAAATGGTCCGCTGCCCACGCGCGTGGTGTAAGCCTTGGTCACGCCAACCACTCCGCCAATTCGCGTCGGCGCCACGCCCAGTCCCGTCGCCACGCCGCCCGATGTCGCGTTCGACGACGTGACGTAAGGATACGTCCCATGATCAATATCCAGCATCGTGCCCTGCGCGCCTTCAAACAGCACCGATTCGCCATTGTCCAGCGCGCGATTCAGCAGCACGCCCGTGTCCGTCACCAGGCCGTGAATGTGCGCGGCCAGCTCCACATATTGATCGTAGATTCCCGCGGTTTCGAGGGGATGCCCGTACGTCGCGCGGCTGATCGCATTTTTTTCGGCGATCACGCGCTCCAGTTTTTCCTTGAAGCCCACCGGATCGAACAAATCGCACACGCGAATCCCGCGCCGCGCCATTTTGTCTTCGTACGCCGGCCCAATGCCGCGCGAAGTAGTCCCAATCGCCGCCGCCCCGCGCGCCGATTCCGCGGCCTTATCCATTTCGCGATGATATGGAAAAATCAAATGCGCACGATCGCTGAGAAACAGGCGCCCGCGCACTGCAATTCCTGACCGCTTCAGATTTTCTAGCTCGGCCACCAACGCCGCGGGATCCACGACGGTTCCCGCGCCGATCACGGCCTTCTTTTCCGGCCGCAGAATGCCGCTGGGAATCAATTGCAGAATGTACTTGTGATTATTGAAAATGACGGTGTGCCCGGCATTATGTCCGCCCGCGTAGCGCGCCGTATAGTCGAACGACTGCGCCAGGTAATCAACCACCTTACCTTTGCCCTCGTCGCCCCACTGCGCTCCAACCACGCAGATCGCTTTCGCTCGCGCCTTCTCAGTCACCGTCGCCGCTCCACCCTTCGTCAGGCCGCACCTTGCCCCGGCAGTCGACACCAGAAGCACTACAGGCGGGCTAACGCAAATACAAGTACTACCAATTCTAGCCTCCGCCTGCTCCCGACGCAAGCGTAAGGGCACGAACTGGAAGCGGACGAGCTAAGCGACCAATTTATAGCGGAAGCAATCGCGAGCATGGTCATTGACCATGCCGACGGCCTGCATGAACGCATAACAAATAGTGGTCCCCACGAAGCGAAAACCGCGAGCCTTCAAATCCTTGCTCAACGCATCCGATTCCGCGGTGTGCGCCGGAATCTTCCGCGAAGTCTTCCAATCATTTTTCTTCGGGCGCCCACCCACGAATTGCCACACGTAACGGTCGAATGATCCGAACTCGCGCTGCACCGCAAGAAACGCCGCTGCGTTCGAAATCGTCGCTGCAATCTTCAAACGGTTGCGCACAATCCCCGTGTCGCCCAAAAGCGCCCGCACCTTGCGCTTGTCGTAGCGCGCGATTTTCTCCGCATCGAATCCATCAAACGCGCGCCGGTAATTCTCGCGCTTGTTGAGCACGATCTCCCAGCTCAATCCCGCCTGCGTGCCTTCGAGTATCAGAAACTCGAAGAGTACCCGGTCGTCGTGCACCGGCTTGCCCCACTCGCGATCGTGGTACTCCACCATCAACGGCGACTGCGCCCAATGGCAGCGCCGTTGCTCTTTTTTCGCTTTCGCATTCATAGGAGATGTTGCGGCAGGATACTGCGCCCTGTGGAAGTAGACTCAGAATCGGAACGTGTCGTGCCCGCAGTCGACGCCGACGCGACCGCAGCCGCTGTAAGACAAGGCCGGCACAGACAATCCGCATGACGCCCGCGCAGCGCAACCAAAACTTCCGCGGCGACCTGCACTTCCTCGCACCAACAACCCGACGCCGGCGCGGCACAAGAAAATTTCTCACCGCAAGCCGCGCAGTTCTTCAAAGTCGGCGCGTCTCCCAGCAAAGTCAGCTCTGGCCCGCCGCCGCTCATAGTCACCTGGCCTGAAGTGAAATCGCGCCCGAGACCTACGAAATATGGCGCTGGATGACTTTCTCGATCTGCTCTTTTGGCTGCGCCCCGACAAGCTGGTCCGCCACCTGCCCACCCTTGAAAATCAGCAGCGTGGGAATCCCGCGAATATTGAATTTGCCCGCCGCGTTGATGTTCTCATCCACGTTGAGCTTCACCACTTTCAGTTTTCCCGCGTGCTCTTTCGCCAGCTCTTCCACGGTCGGCGTCAACATATGGCACGGACGGCACCAATCCGCCCAGAAATCCACCATCACCGGCTGGGTCTTGCTGGCTTCCACCACATCTGCTTCAAAGCTTGCATCATTTACCGCTTGGATGTTTTCTGACATGTTGTCCCTTATTGTCCCTTGTAGCGCCGCACTACGCCTCCAAAAAACCTCCGGGAAACGTTTCCAGCGCTACCCCTTAGATGTCCCAGCAACCCGCGGGATTCGAGCCCTCTTAGCTGCTTCGTACAGTGTGACATAAGCCGCTGCCGAAGCCTTCCACGAAAAATCCTTGGCCATCCCGTTCTTCTGCACCGTCTGCCACGCCTTCGGATCACGCTGCAATTTCAAGGCCGCCCGCAGCGTGTCCAACAGCGCCCGACCGTCATAGGCCTCGAACTTAAACCCAGTCCCATGATGCGTTTTCGCGTCATAGTTCTGCACGGTGTCATCTAGACCACCCGTCGCCCTCACCACCGGCACCGTACCATAGCGCAAGCTGTATATCTGGTTCAAGCCGCACGGCTCGTACCGCGAAGGCATCAGGAAGATGTCCGCCCCCGCCTCAATCTTGTGCGCCAGCGAATTGTCGTAACCGATCTTCAAGCCCACGCGCCCGGGATATTTCTCCGCCATATCCTTGAACACCTTTTCGTACTCCGGCTGGCCCGTGCCCAGCACCACCAGCGTCAGATTCTCCTTCATCAAATCGCCCGCAATCCGCGCGATCAGGTCGAACCCTTTCTGATCCGCGAACCGCGACACAATCCCTACCACCGGCCGATCCAGACATTCCAGCTTGTCCGCGGGCAGCCTGAACTGCTGCAGCAAATCTTTCTTGTCGGCCTTCTTCGCTTCTAGATTGTGCACCGAATAATTCTGCGTGATGAAGGTGTCCACCTCCGGACTCCACACCGAATAGTCCACGCCGTTCAGAATCCCGAGCAGCCGGTCGGCGCGCCCGCGGATCACCCCTTCGAGGCCATTGCCAAATTCCGGCGTCTGAATTTCCTGCGCGTAGCGGCGGCTCACCGTCGTCAGATAATCGGCGTACAGCAGCCCGCCCTTCAGAAAATTTACCCGGCCGTAAAATTCCAGGCGATCCATCGTGAAAAAAGTGTCGGGCAGGCCGATCGTGCGCATCACCGTCTGCGAAAATATTCCCTGGTAGCCGATATTGTGAATCGTGAAGACCACCGGCAGCCCGCGCACCACCGGATCCTCCGCGTGCTGCGTGCGCAGCAGTACCGGCACCAGCGCCGTCTGCCAGTCGTGGCAATGAATCACGTCCGGCAGCCATACGCGCTTCATGAATTCAATCGCCACACGCGAAAATTCCGTGAAGCGCTCGGCGTTGTCTGGATAATCCGCGCCCTTCTCGCCGTACAGCTGTTCGCGGTCGAAAAATCCGCGGTCGTCCACGAAAAAATACCGCACGCCGGCGACTGCAGGTCCTTCGCCAATCGCGGGGAAGCGCAGCTTGTCGCCCAGCGTCACCGTCACGCTGGAAACCAGTATTGACGTGATTTTGTTCCCACGATAGCGCGGCAGCAGCACGGCCACTTCGTGGCCCATCTCGGCCAGCGCCTTCGGCAACGCGCCCACCACGTCCGCCAAGCCGCCGGTCTTCGAGTAAGGCAAACCTTCCGATGCAATGAACAGGATTTTCATAAGCCGTCAGCAGAAACGGGAACGGTATCGGAACGCCAGAGGTTCGTCAAGCTCGCACAGCGCCATTCGTCGTGGCACAGGCACTCCTGCCTGTGCTCTTACGACCTCGCATTCAGCTATGGCTCGTAACACAGTCGGACCACGGCTCAGAAAACGCAGTTCCGTCCCGGCAATCACACATCGATCGCCCAATTTGGCGCCGCCGGCCGCTTGCCATTTGTTTGCCGCCACCTCGCATTGCTACACTCACACCAACAATGTCCCGCCAACGCCTAGGCCAACATTTCCTTCACGACATCGGATGGCGCAAACGCATCCTCGCCACGCTGCCCCTGGCCGCAAATCAAACCTGGACCGAAATCGGCCCAGGCCACGGCGAAATGACACAGCTCCTGGTCGGCGACAGCCGCCGCATCATCGTCATCGAAACCGACCCGAGACTCGCCGAAGGTCTCCGCGCCGCGTGTGACACCGAACCAACAAAATGGCCGGGCCTCGAAATCGTGACCGCCGACGTCCTGGCCACTAACATCGGCGATCTAGCCGCCGGCAAAATTCACATCTACGGCAATCTCCCTTACTACATAACCTCGCCTATCCTGCATCATCTTTTCCGCTGGGTAGCGCAGATCGCTTCCATCCACATCGTAATCCAACTGGAAGTTGCCGAACGCATCGCCGCGCATCCCGGCGTCCGCGACTACGGCTACCTCTCCGCGCTCTGCCAGTTTTACGCCCAACCCAAAATCGCTCTGCGCATTCCGCCCGGCGCATTCCGCCCGCCACCGAAAGTGAAATCCGCGCTGGTAGGCATGACGCTTCCCGGGGCGCAAGCAAACCTCAACATCACGGGAGAAGCGAACGAAAAGGATTTCCTGGAATTCGTGCAGACCTGTTTCAGCCAAAAACGCAAAACCCTGCGCAACAACCTGCTAGTCATCTCGACCGACAAAAAAATCCAAGAAGCTTTAGCCGCCGCCCAGCTACGCCCCGACGCCCGCGCCGAACAACTCACCCTACCCCAATTCGCCGCGCTCCACGCTGCGATGCGGTGAGCGTACTAAGGCTCTGCTAAATCACTGTACTGTCGGCTGCGTTAGCGGAGTGCTGCTCGCCACACCTTTCAATCGCCTCCGGATACGCCACTGGAAGACATGGCCCGCGATCGTCAAACCGCTTAACACGGTCCGAAGCGCACCTCCCAAGCCAAAAAAAATTAATTGCCACACGCCGTGTGTGGTCTCGTCAATAAGTACGCCAAGGGCTATCCAGCTTCCCGACGCAAACACGAGAGCAACGACGCACTTGCCAACCCATCCAATTCGTGGTCGCAGCGGATCCTGCCGAGCGGCCATCAGAGCCTCGATACCCAAGCCAGCCAACCGCCAGAATGAAATGCAGATGACCGGCCAACTCACCGCTCGCCACGATTGAAAGAAGAATACCCCTCGAGGACTCCACTCCCTTTTCTCAGCACTCAGAATCGCGTACGGAACCTGTACCAAGCCTGCTGGCAGATTAAGCGAAGCAGCGATGACTTCTCGTTTTTCGAGTCCCACCAACGCGCTTCCACTGGGATCCATCGGCAACGAGCCAATGACTACTGGTAGCTTCCATTGAGGGGGTTGGGTCGTGCTGGGTGATCGATAGGTGTGGATCGCAGCTTGCAGCTGCCATGCGTAAAAGTGTCGCAATGGCCACAGCAGCACAGTGCAAACGGCCAGTTGCGCAATCGGAAGCGCCCAGCGGAAAGGAAAGCCGCGATGCTCGCCGTTGCTCAAGGTGACGGAAGTGTATTGTGCTTCTCTGTGGCGAACAATAACATCTCGTTACAGCATGTCTTCAAGGACCGTCTGCAGCCGATCAGGAAAATTCGACATAATTCCATCCACGCCAGCCGCGGCCACGGCACGCATCACTTCCGGGTCATCCGCGGTCCATGTCGCCACCTGCAAATCCACGCGATGCGCCTCCTCGACCAATTTCGGCGTCACCAGATTCGCCCTGGGACACAACTGCCGCACGCCCAGCTCGATCGCCACTTTCGCGAAATCTTCCCGTGGGCGATCCACCAGCAATCCCATCATCATCGTTGAATCCACGGTGCGCAGCGCGGTCAGCGTGGACTCATCGAACGAAATCACGATGCTGCGCGCGGTGCTTTGCGATTTATGCAACTCCGCCACCAGCGAATGGTGCATTCCCCACGCCGCGTCGTATTTCACTTCCAGATAAAAGATTACGTCGTGGTCTTGCCCGAATTTCAGAATTTCCTCAAGGGTTGGTATGCGCTGGCCCATAAATTCCCGGTCGAACCACATCCCCGCATCCAAGTGGCGCAACTCCGCCAGCGTGAAATCGTGCACGTTCCCCCGCCCATTCGTGGTCCGCTCCAGCGTCGCGTCGTGGATGGCCACGAACCGCGCGTCACGCGTCAGGTGCAGGTCCGTCTCGATGAATCCCGCGCCCAGTTGCACCGCACGCTCAAAAGCGGCCAGCGTGTTTTCCGGCGCGTGACCCGACGCCCCACGATGCGCGATTACCCAAGGTTTTCGCATAAGCACGGCTATCCTAGCAGAGAACGCGCACGTCACAGCTGACGCGTATGAACCCTGGTGATGGATGTTGCACCCCAAAGCGGACCCACCCGCGACCAGTCTCAGCGCGACAAATCGTTCAAATTCAGCGCCGGAATCGAGCGGTAGCAACGCCAAGGCGACCCACAAGGGCGCTATGAAGCTCTGCAAAACGTTTCCTAAATAGGACAATGTGTTGGCCGCAAATCGAATTTCGCCGATGGAAGTGCGCGCATTCTAAAAGCCGCTGTCGGCTCCAAGCGCATCACCCGCGCTATCCTCAATGATTACAAATAGATAGCCAAGCCAGCTTCGGCGCCCCTCCCTCGTACCATTTGGAACCCTGATTGCCACTCTCTCTTCGCCTTTCCAGCGGTCGTGGTGTCGCCCAACTCAGACTGTTCGTTGGACGCCGTCTCGATCCCGCGGCGCGCACCCAAAGCGCTACCTTCAGTTCCCGAAGCGGAATTCGCGCCCAAGCGCATCGCAAGGAGAAGATTTAGCATCTATGGCAAGCACGAGAGCCAATTTGAGTTCTGACCTCGAGTCCGTTCAAGCAATGAACGCGGCGCCCAGCGGCTTCGACCCGGCGCGCGAGCTGCCGGCTGGCTTCATCGAGTTTTTACTGCCACTGCATCGAGCCTTCACGCCACGCCAACGCGACCTGGTCGCTCGCCGTGCCGCCGCGCTCGAAGCATCGCACCAGGGCCATCTGCCGAATTATTTGCCGCCTTCGCGCGCCTCCCAGGACGCTTGGCAAATTGAGTTGCCGGAATGGTGCCAGGACCAGCGCAACCAAATGACTGGTCCGGCCGACGACTCCGAGCTCGTAGTGAAAATGCTGAACTCCGGCGCTCCCGGCGTAATGCTCGATCTGGAAGATTCCATGGCCAATACCTGGCCGCGCCTGATGCAAGGCATCAGCAACATTCTTGCGGCCCTCCGTGGCGGACTCAACTATTTCGACCGCAAGCGCAACACCACCGTCACAATTAAACCCAGTGACACAGTAATCTCTTTGCGGCCGCGCGGATTACATCTGCGCCAGGCTCGCGTGCTCAATGGCGAAAAACTTCCCGCATCTTTATTCGACGTCGCACTCATCGCCTTCCAGCTGAACCCCGAAGAGCTGAAGCATCCACTCACGTTCTACATACCGAAATCCGAATCCGCTGAAGAAGCGCTCTGGTGGCGCGATCTGTTCCACGCCATCGCCCGCGCCAAAGGCTGGCCGCGCAACTACATCAAATGCATGGCGCTGGTGGAATCTCATCCGCTCGCGTATCAAATGGAAGGGTTCGCCTACAATCTGCGCGACCACCTGCTCGCGCTCAATCTGGGCCGCTGGGATTACATGGCCAGCCTGATCCATTTCAATCTGCATGATGCCGACTGGGTGCTTCCGGATCGCAACACCATTCCGCACGATGTCGCCTTCTTTCAGAATCTGCGCAACACGATCCCAGAGATTTGCCACAAACACGGCATGCTCGCCATCGGCGGCATGACCGCGCTCTATCCCAGCCGCGAAGACGCCGAGCTGAACGCCCGCGCGCTCGCCATTCTGGAAAAAGACAAAAAGAACGAAGCCACCTCCCTGATGGACGGCGCATGGACCGGCCATCCCGATCAGAACGAAATCGCCGTGCGCCAGTTCCCTGCTCCCAATCAGCTGCACGCGCGCCCGGCAAATCATGAAACGCATCCCGACCTGCGCCCGGTTCCCGCAGGCGTCGGCCAGCACACCGTCGCGGGCACGCGCGCGGCTGTGCGCACCGTGATTCGCTATCGCCAAGGCGTGCTCAGCGGCCGCGGCGCGAGCTTGCTCGATGGCTACATGGAAGACCTCGCCACCGACCGCATCTATCGGCTGATGATCGCGCAACGCATGCGCCATCGCGACTTCACCCGCGTGCGCAACGAGCAAGGCGAGCCCGTCGCTCACACGCCCGAATTCGTCACACATCTCTTCGACGAGGAGCTCAAG
>Ga0070761_10002750_pt1 | contig 10705 bp, 10 predicted proteins | sample HubBroMetageREF1_FD_66724 | JGI IMG/M metagenome (GOLD analysis project Ga0070761, IMG submission 66724) | Reference soil microbial communities from the Hubbard Brook experimental Forest, New Hampshire, USA - Hubbard Brook CCASE Soil... | ecosystem: Environmental > Terrestrial > Soil >...
CGCCCCGCGGCCCTGGTAGCCGTGCGCGGCGAGATCGGCGCCGAGTTTTTCCGCGCCGGCGGCGCTGGTGGCGGTGCCGATGACGCGCGCGCCGGCGGCACCCAAAGCGAGCGCGATGGCATGGCCGATGCCGCGCGAGGCGCCGGTGACGAGTGCGACGTCGTTTTCAAACATGAGCATCTCCCTGGGTCTGCCTCAGCGCCACCTCAACCGACGCCGGATCCTCAAGCGCCAGGCAGCTTAAATCCGCGCGCCGCTCGATGCGCCGATTAAGTCCGGTGAGCACCTTGCCCGGACCACACTCGATCACCTGCGCGATCGCGCCCGCGCACACGGCGCGCAGCGTCTGCGGCCAGCGCACCGGACTTGAGATCTGCCGCACCAGCACCGCGCGGATGTCATCCGGCTCGCTGTGTGCCACGGCATCCACCGCACTCACATAGCGGATGCGCGGCGTGCGCACCTCGAGCGCGCGCAGCCGCTCGCCCAGGCGCTCACCAGCGCCGCGCATGAGACTCGTGTGTGAGGGCACGCTCACCGGCAGCACGACGGCACGCTTGGCGCCACGCGCTTTCGCTGCCTCTATGGCGCGCTCCACCGCCGCGCGCTCCCCCGCAATGACCACCTGACCCGGTGAGTTGAAGTTGGCGGGCTCCACCACCGCACCCTGCGCCGCCTCGCGGCAGGCCGCTTCCACGTCCTCGTCCTCCAGACCCAGGATGGCCGCCATGGCGCCGCTACCGGCCGGAACCGCCTCCTGCATGACCTGGCCACGGAAGCGCACGAGCTCCAGCGCCGCCCGGAAGTCCAGCGAACCGGCGCACACCAGTGCCGTGAACTCCCCCAGACTGTGCCCGCAGACCACCGCCGGAGACGCACCGCCCTGCGCACGCCAGGCGCGCCAGGTGGCTACCCCGGCTGCGAGCATCGCCGGCTGGGTGCGCTCGGTGGCATTGAGCGCCTCCTCCGGGCCTTCGCTGACGAGCTGCCACAGATCGAAGCCCAGCACGGCTGAGGCCTCCGTGAAAGTCGCGCGCACCGGCTCCGACACGCCGCCGAGCGCACCGAGCATTCCGACCGACTGCGAGCCCTGGCCCGGAAACACGAAGGCAAACGGCATGCGGCCCCCTTGCAAAACGGCCGGAGTATAGCGGCTCAGGCCGCGGGCTTAAGGAACGCCGCCACCAGGGTGCCGCCGATCACCCCATACAGATGCGCATCCACCACCACCGGACCACCGGAAAGCGGCAGTGCCCCCTGCCAGTGCTCCCAGGCGAGCTTCAGCACCAGAAAGCCCGCCAGCACCCAGCCATCCGGCTCGCGGCGGCGGATGTGCGCCAGGGCCCCCGCCGCCATCACCCCGTGCAGCGCACCGGAGGAACCCACGTACCACTGGACGGTCGAAGCGCAAAGCCACAGGCCCGCATCGATCGCCGCCACCGCGCCCAGCGCCACGAGCAGCCATTGACGCGGGGAGTAATCGCGGGCGAACAGCGCCCAGACGAGAATGAGACCGCAACAATTCAGCAGCGCGTGCCGCAGATCCAGGTGAACCAGGTGCGCCGTCAGCAGTCGCCATGCTTGCCCGCTGGCGAGGGCGGCACGGTCATAGCGCAGCAGGAGGCGCCCCTGCTCGCCCGTCAGGGCAAGCACGAGCGGCACCGCACACCCCGCCAGGAGGGTAAGTCCCGCAGCGCCGTCGCAATTAAGAGACTTGAGCACCCTGTGCACTGGGTTCACGGAGGTATCGGACCCCATTTGTTATGATCCCGACCCGTTTTATGGCCTTGAACGGCGGCTGCGCCGCCTTACGGAATACATCGAATGAGTTACATCGCGCGCGAGGTTAGCAGACGCCGCAGCGCTCAGAACGCGCGCGGCTTTACCCTCATCGAGATCATGGTGGTGGTGATCATCATCGGCCTGCTGGCGGCATTCATCGTGCCGAAAGTCATCGGCCAGGTGGACCAGGCCAAGGTCAGCAAGGCGAAGGCCGACATTCAGGCACTCGAGGCCGCGCTCACCATGTACCGGATCGACAACTCCCACTTCCCCACGACCGAGCAGGGGCTGCAGGCGCTCGTGCAGAAGCCGAACGATCCTGCCATCAAGAACTGGAAGCCCGGCGGCTACCTCGACCGCATCAGCAAGGACCCCTGGGGCAACGACTACCAGTACGCGTATCCCGGCACCCACAGCAGGGACTACGACCTCTTCAGCATGGGCGCCGATGGCCAGCCGGGTGGCGAGGGCCTTGATGCGGACATTGGCAACTGGAATCTCGGCGACTAGTCGATGGGAAAAAGTCGCCTGCGGCGCTTTTTCGGACCGCGGCTGCGTTCCCGCCGGCAAAAGGCGTGCTAGTCCATTGGCCGAAATCCCAGGAACTCGATTTCGGCGGTCGGGGCCGCGGCGCAGCGGCGGGTTCACCCTTATCGAAATCCTGGTCGTTGTGGTCATCATCGGCGTGCTCGCCGCCGGCATGGTGCTGTCGGTAAGCCTGACGGGACGCGATCGCGAACTGGAAAGGGAGAGCAACCGCCTGTTCGCGCTCTTCAACTACGTGCGTGAGCAGGCGGAGTTGCAGACACGCGAGTACGGCGTGCTGTTCAAGGATGACGGTTATGAGTTTGTCTCTTATGACGTGCGCCGCGCGGCCTGGACGAGCGTCACCGAGGATGACGCGCTCGAGCCGCGCAAGCTCCCCGACGGCCTGGACGTCAAACTCATCGTGGAGACACGCCCGGTGGTGCTTGCCCGCCCGGCCGACGCCAAGGACGTGACGCCGCAGGTCATGATTTTCTCCAACGGCGATCTCACCAACTTCTCCGCAACCCTGGAGCGCGACGGCGGCGTGCGCAGCGTCACCGTGACACAGGACGACAAGGGCGCAGTGGCGCTGCAGCCCATGGTGGAGCCGAAATCTTGAGGGCGCGCGGCTTCACGCTGATCGAGGTACTCGTGGCGCTCGCGATCGTCGCCATCGGCATGGCGGCGGTGATGCGTGCGCTCACCTCCTCCGCCGACACGGTTTTTTACCTGCGCGACAAAACCTTCGCACAGTGGGTGGCGCTGAACCAGATCGCGAACCTGCGCGTCACCGGGCAGGTGCCGGCGGTTGGCAACAGCGAGGACGACATCGACTACGCCGGGCGCAAGTGGCACTGGCGCCAGGAAGTGGTCGCGAGCGAAGTGCCCGGAGTGGAGCGCATCGACGTAAAGGTGCGTCCCGCGGACGTGAAGGGCGACGCGGACAGCGGCTGGTACACCACCATCAGCGGCATCTACGGGGATGCCGTTGCGGCGCCGCGCGGCGACTCGCCTGACTGGGGGTCGCAGTTGCTCGCGCCCGCGCCGGGCGGACAGACAACGACCAACCCCGGCGGCGCCACGAGCCTGGCTCCCGGCACGAGCGGCCCGCCGGGGACCATCGGCTCGCAGGGGACCATCGGCTCACCCGGCACGATCGGCTCGCCGGGCACCATCGGCGCCCCTGGAAGCTTCGGCTCAACAGACACCAGCGGCTCATCTGACACGAGCGGGTCAACTAACAGCAGCGGCTCAACGGACAACGGGCAATGAGAATGGCTGGCCGCGGTTTTACCCTGATCGAGCTGATGGTGGCGCTGTTCATCGCCGCTCTCATGTTCGCCATGGGCTACGGCGCCTTGAGCCAGGGGCTGAAGAACCATGACACGCTGAAGGACCAGCAGGCACGCCTGCTGGCGCTGCAGAACACGGTACGTGTGCTGGAGCAGGATTTCGTGCAACTCACGCCCCGGCCGGTGCGCCAGGCAGTCGGCGATGAGCCCTCGCAGCCTGCGCTTCAGGCTGGCACACCCGGCACGCAGCCGATCGTGGCCCTGACGCGCGGCGGCTGGGCAAATCCTGCGGGCCTGCAGCGTCCGGGTTTGCAGCGGGTCGACTACCTGCTGGAAGACGGCACCCTCAAGCGCGAGTACTGGAACGTGCTTGACCCGACGCTCGCGAGCACCACCGTGAAGCGTGATCTGCTCACGCACGTCAAAAGCTTCAGCCTTCGCTATATGGACGTCAACCGCGTGTGGCAGCAGCAGTGGCCGCCGCCGACCGTGGCCGGTGTCATCGCGCAGGAAACGAGTCTGCGCCTGCGTCCCATTGCCGTGGAAATCACGCTCGACACCGAGGACTGGGGCACGATTGTGCGCGTCTTCGAGATCGCCGCGTGAACGCGCGCAGCCGTGCGCAGCGTCAACGGCCGCGGGTGCCGCGCGCCGCCCAGCGCGGCATTGCGCTGCTGGTGGCGATCCTGCTGGTGGCGCTCGGCACCATGCTCGCGGCGGCCATCGCCTATGAGAACGCCATGACCGCCAGACGCGGCTCCGCGACCTACGCCTTCGACCAGGGACTGCTCGTGCAGCAAGGCGCCGAGGCGCTCGCCGCCTACGGCCTGCGTGAGGTGTGGCGTTCCAATCAGCAATACACCTACGCCAACCAGGGATGGGCGAAACCCCTGGGGCCGATTGAGGTCGTGCCGGGCGTCATGCTCGAGGCATCGCTCGAGGACCTGCAGGGGCGCTTCAATCTGAACAATCTCGTGAACGAGGACGGCACTCCTGATGCCACCCAGGTGCACGCATTCCAGGAGTTGCTGGTGATGGTGGGCGTTGAGCCGAAGTGGGCCGGCTACATGGTCGACTGGATCGACCGCGACGGCATTGTCAGCGTTCCGGATGGCGCTGAGGACACCGTGTACATGGGCCAGACCCCGCCCTATCGCACTCCCAACCGCTACATCACCAGCGCGAGCGAGCTGCTCGCGCTCCCGGGCTTCGGCCGCGATCGCTATGTGCAGCTTGCGCCCTACGTCACAGCGCTCCCCTGGGGTCAGCACCTCAATATATGCACCGCCTCGGGAGTGGTGCTCGATGCCTTCCTCGGACACACCGAATTCGGTACCGACCCGCAGGGGCTGGAGCGCAACCGCGAGGCTGCGCCCGGATGTTTTCCGAAACTCAGCGACTACCAGACGGCTTTCAGCAACAACCCCAACCCGCAGGCCTGGGCGGCCGTGCAGAAAGAGATCCAGGTCAACTCGCACTACTTCCGCCTCACGAGTTTGATCACTATTGGCAGCACCGAATTCAACTTGTACAGTCTTCTGTATCAGGACGGGCAGAACGGCGGCGCCGTGCGGCCGATCCTGCGCAGCTACACCGCGGATTAACACATGACAGCGTTCGCCCATGGCTGATTGGTTACTCATTCGCCTGGCCCGCGTGCCCGGCGGCAACGCCTCGTGGCTGATCGCGGACGCGCGCGGTACGCAGATCGGCGCGCCGCAGGAAGGGCCGCTGTCGCTCGCCGCGCCGCGGGCGGCAGGCAGGCGCGTGTGCCTGCTGGTCCCCGGCGCGGATGTACTGCTCACCGAGCCGGAGGTGCCGCTAAAGACCGGCACGCGCCTGGCGCAACTTGTGCCTTACGCGCTCGAAGAGCATCTGGCCGATGACATCGAGGAACTGCACTTTGCCATCGGCAAGCGCGCCGGGGACTCCGCGCGTGCGCCGGTCGCGGTGGTCGCGAAGGCGCTGCTGCAGGAATGGCTGGCGACGCTGCGCGCCGCGGGAATCGAGCCCAACGCGATCTATGCCGACAGCGACCTGCTGCCGGAAAATCCCGGTCAGGCGGTGGCGCTGCTGGAGGAGGACGCGGTAGTCGTGCGCCCGCCCGGCGGCACGCCCGTGACGCTACCCGCGGCGGCACTTGGTGAAGCGCTCGAGATCGCGCTGACTGGCGCGGACGGCGGCGGCCGCGGGCTCATCCTGTACACCGGGGCCGCCGAGTGGCAGCAGCATTCCGCGCAGGTCGAGGCCGCGCGCCCGAAATTCGACGGCATCAAGGTGCAGCTGCTGACGGGCGGCCCGCTGGCACTGTTCGCGCAGCAGCTGTCCTCGATTAACCCCATCAATCTTCTGCAGGGCAGCTATGAGCCGACCAGCTCGCACGCTGCCGGGCTGCGCACCTGGCGCGTCGCGGCGATGCTGCTGGCAGCCCTCGTCGGCCTGCATGTCGTCGGCAAGCTGTGGCAGCTGCATGTGCTGCACGACCGCGAACACCAGGTCGATGCCTCGATCCGCGACACCTTCCACATCGCCATGCCCGGTGTGCAGAGCACGAGCGACGCCCGTCATCGCATGGAGCAACGCCTGCTGAGCGCGCGCGGCGCCGGCCAGGGCCTGCTGGCCGCGATGCAGGCGCTTGCCCAGGCGCGCGACTCAGCTCCCGGCACGAGCGTGCAGGCGCTCATCTTTCGTGACGGCACGCTGGACCTGAAACTCTCGGTACGCGATGCGGCGAGCCTCGACCACATCAGCCAGGCGCTGCACAACAACGGCTGGCAGGCGAGCCTCACCGGTGGCAGCAGCACCGGCGGCGCCTACGAGGGACGCATCCAGGTGCGGGCCGGCGGAAGCTGACATATGAAAGCCGATCTGAAGTCCTTGTCACTGGAATCTTTCGCGGCCCTGCCCCGGCGCCAACAACGCCTGGTGGTAGGCGCAGCCGTGCTCGCAGTCGTGCTGCTTGTCATCGGGGTGCTGGCGCCGCTTGATCACAGCGTTACCAGCGCGCAGCAGCGCCTGGCGAAGAAGCGTGCGGATCTTGCCTGGATGCAGGAGGTGGCTCCGGAGCTTGCGAGCGCGCCGGCGCCGCCCTCGGACAGTGGAGAATCGCTGCTGGTCATCATCGATCGTTCGGCGCGCGAGTCGGGGCTGGCGGGCGCCCTCACCGGCAGCGAACCGGGTACCGGCGGCAGTCTCGCGGTGCGCCTGCAGAAGGCACCGTTCGACACTGTGGTGGCGTGGCTCGCGCGGCTGGCGCAGCAAAACGGCATCGTGGTGGAGTCCGCCACCATCGATGGCGCCGGCGCACCGGGACTGGTGAACGCCGCCGTCGTACTGCGTTCGGGCTGAAGTTGAAGGGCAGCGGCTGGATCGCTCTGGCGGCGGCGGCCGTGTTTGCGTTCCTGCTCGTGGCGCGCATGCCCGCCAGCTGGGTTATCCGGACCAATGGCGCGAACGCGCTGTGCGCCAGTGTCGATGGCTCGCTGTGGAGCGGCTCATGCAACGGCATGAGCATCGCGCACAACCCCATCGGGGACGTCACCTGGGAACTGCATCCGCTGCGCCTGTTTCTCGGGCAGCTCGCCGCGCACGCCAGCGCCGTTCACGGCGCGGCCCAGGCGAGCGCCGAGGTGACCCTGTCCCTGGGCGAGCGCATCACGGCGCACGACCTGGTCGCTGATCTGCCGCTGGACGCGGCGATCATTCCCGGACTGCCAGCGAGCCTGAGCGGACACGCGCACTTCAACTTAGCGCTGGCGCGCATGGAACATGGTGTCGTCACGCAGCTGCAGGGCCGCATCGAAGTGCATGACCTGGTGGATCACAGCGGTGAGGCCACCGTGCTCGGCAGCTATGTGATCGACTTTCCCGCGGGCGAGAGCGGCGAGCCGGTCGGCAAGCTGCATGACCTCGACGGGCCGCTGGCGGTCGAGGGCACGATGCGCCTGACACGTCAGCCTGGATTTGATCTGCAGGGCGAAGTCACCGCCCGTCCCGGGGCGCCGCCCGGGCTCATCAACAACATCCGCTTCCTGGGTTCCCCTGATGCGCTCGGCCGCCGCCCGTTCGGGGTCAGCGGGACGCTGTAAGTTCGCGCAGCACCCCGAGCAGCGGGAAATACAACCCCGCCCGCACCGGCTCAGGACCCAGGGCACGCGCCAGCGCCACATAGGCGCGCAGCTGCGTCTCGTAGCGCTGCATTTCCTGCTGCAGAAACTCCTCGAGCCCCCCGCCCTCGTGGCGGCTGGTTTTGTAATCGATCACCCAGCGCGTGCCGCTCTCATCGACGAAGCAGCGATCGATCACGACGCTGCGTAAGCGCCCCGCGCTCAGGCCCGTCAGTGGCAGCTCGCTGTGCGCTTGCCCGTGGCGCGCGAGGATCCAGCGGCCTCGTTCATCCGCGAAGGTGCGTTGCAGGGCGGTGGCGATGAGGCGGGCGGCGGCGGGTCGCTCGGCCGCGGCGACGCCCTGCCGCCGCAGCTCACCCTCGAGCGCCGCGTGCTGCGCTTCGATCTCGGCCGGCGTGGGGAGAGCCGTGGAGTCCGCGGCCCGCGCCAGCCAGGCATGCACGATCGTGCCGATGTGCCGCTGCGTTTCCCCGACCCAGCTGAATTCCTGCGCCTCGAGCGAGGCGCGCGCCAGCGGCAGGTGCGTGAGCTGCGGCGCGGCGGGGAGTTCCGCAGGCGTCCAGCCGGGCGCGAGGCGACGCAGCAGCAGGGGCGCGGGCTTGCCGGCAGGAGGCGCGGCCGCCGCGTCGCTATGAAACGCATCCTCAAGCGCCGGCCACAGGCAGGCAAGCAGGCTGCGCTGGTCAGGGCTGATGCTGCCGTCCGCTTTTTTCTCCGGTGCAGCGGACAGATGCAGCGTCTCACGCGCGCGCGTCGCCGCCACGTACATGAGGCGCGCGCGCTCGTGCCGCCAGCGGCCCTTCTGCAGAGTGCGGATCAGCGCGCTTAAGGGTTCGCGCCGGGCACGCCGGTCTTCGGCGGCGGGCGCCACCGCCATCAGAAGATCGCTGCTACTGCCATCGCGCGGCAGATCGATCCATTCGAGCAGCTCGCCGCGGCCCTGGTCGGGGATGCGCTCCAGGGCCGGCACGAACACGTGATCAAACTCGAGGCCCTTGGCGCGGTAGATGGTCATGATCTGCACGGGATTGTCGTGCGTCGCACGCGGCGCGCTGTACAGGTCCCGCAGCAGCGCCGGAAAGTCCTCCGGTCCGCGCCATTCAAACACCGCGGCGCGCGCCGCGAGTGCTGCGAAGAAGGCGTGCGCGTCCTCCAGATCCTGGCGGCTGTACGCATCGCAGGCCCCGAGGCGCACCCACACCGACTCAAGATAGTCCGCCGGCGGCTGCCCATCGCGCCGCTCGAGCGCGTCCGTCAACACTGCGCGCACACGCGCGAGGCGCGGCCGGTCATCCGGCGGGCAGCGCGCCAGGCGCTCCGGGCGCGACAGCGCTTCGAAGATCAGCAGCGGATCCTTGGCCCGCGACAGCGCGGTGAGTGTTGCCAGCCGCACCCCACACCAGGGCGCGCGCAGCACGGCCAGCCAGGCGCTGCGGTCGGCCAGATCGTGCAGGGCGCGGCTTAACTGCACCAGGTCGCGCACGATCGCTCGCTCGCGCAGCGGCACCAGGTCCACACCGAGGGGCTCAAGCCCACGCGCTTTCAGCTCACTCACGATCGGCGCGGCGTGCGCGCGCACCGCGACCAGCACGGCTACGGTGGCGGCGGGATTTTGGCCCCTGAGCCTGTAAATCCCGGCCGCGACGCTCCTGGCCTCGGCCCGGGCGTCGCCCGGATACAGGTGCAGCTGTACCGCCGCCGCTGCCGGACCCGGCGTGGCCTGCGGCGCGCGCGCCGCGATACTCGGCGTAAAGGTCACCGCGCCGGTACGCAGGTCATCGGCCGGGGCGAGCACCCGCGCAAACACCTCGTTGGTCCAGCGCACCAGTTCAGGCCGGGCACGAAAATTCTGCGTCAGGCGCAGCGGCGTCAGACGTAGCTCGCGAACGCCGCGCTCGCGTGCGGCGATGAAGAGGCCTACTTCCGCGTCGCGAAAGCGATAGATGGACTGCATGGGGTCGCCGACAACAAACAGCGTGCGGCCATCACCCTGCTCCCAGCCGGCCGTCAGTTGCTCCAGCAGCTGGAACTGGGCGAGCGAGGTGTCCTGGAACTCGTCCACCAGGATGTGCCGCAGCCTAAGGCCGGTGCGCAGCGCCAGGTCCGTGGGCTCGGAAGCGGCGCTCAAGGCCTCACGGGCGGCTCCGGCGACCCAGGTGTAGTCGACCTTGCCGGCCGCGAACTGCATCTGCAGTTCGGACGCTGCGCGCGCCAGTACGCGTGACAGCGCCGTGAGCGCGGCGCTGTCCGCGGTGCTCAGCGCCGGGGGCGGCAGTGAAACCAACTCGCGCAGGGAGCTCTCGAGGCCGGCGACGCCCGCGAGCAGCTCGATACAGCTGCCGAGCGCTGCCCGCGCCGCAGGTTCTGCGTACTGCACTCCAAGATGTCTCGCGGCGAGGCTTTTACGCCAGCCGCGCTCGGTGAGCGCGAGCTCGCCCAGGCGCTGCCACGCGGCAAGATGCGCCGGATCAGGCAGCAGCGGGCCGACGCCGGGGAGCGCCGCCGCGGTGCGCAGCAGCGACTGCGGCACGAGGCGGCAGGTTGCCTGCAGCCGCGCGCCAATGATGTCGGCAAGACTCACGTTGACCCGCTCGCACAGTACCTGCGGCTCGTTATCTGCGACGTAGCGCAGCCAGTGGCCGCGCCGCGACAGCATCTGGACGAGCAGCCGCTCGAGCAGGTTCCAGTTGTTGTCGAAGCGTTCGAACAAGAGCTCGATGTCCGGGCCGAGCTGCGCATCACTCTCACCCTCCACGAGGGTGCGGCGCGCGGCATGCCGGTACAGCTCCTCTGGTGTATCCGTCACCTCAAACGCCCCGCCGGCTCGCGCCGCCACCGGCAATTGGCTCGCGAGCCAATAGTCGAACGAGTCAATCGTCTGGATGCGCAGCGCCTTGGGATCCTGCAACAGCTGCCAGCCACGCGCGGCGCCGTGACGCAAGGCGTTCGCGGCCAGTGCCTGCAGCTTTGCGCGGT
>Ga0070761_10002752_pt1 | contig 10701 bp, 8 predicted proteins | sample HubBroMetageREF1_FD_66724 | JGI IMG/M metagenome (GOLD analysis project Ga0070761, IMG submission 66724) | Reference soil microbial communities from the Hubbard Brook experimental Forest, New Hampshire, USA - Hubbard Brook CCASE Soil... | ecosystem: Environmental > Terrestrial > Soil > Temperate...
CTGAACGGCAGCGCCAGAATCACCTGATCGAAAGTGACTTGCTCGGCGCCGCCGGGTGTCTGAAACGTCAGCGCGATAGTACCATCGGAGCGAGTGACAATGGCTTCCAATCGCCATCCGAGGATCACGCTGTCGGCGGGCAACCAGTTCGCGATCGCCATGGGCAGCGCCTGGTTTCCGGCGGCTATGTGATATTTCTCGTCCCCGGTGCCGTAATAGACGATGCTCAGCCCGCTTAGCTCGGAGGTGTCCAGGCCGTATTCCGTGTTGTTGGCCACGTCCATCAACTGGCCGAGATTGGAAGCGTGCCCGCCCGGGACGTACTTCTCAATCCAGTCGTAGACGCTGATATGGTCGAGGGCGAAGCCTTCCGCGTTGTAGCGATTGAAGAGCGTGGGGTAGCCCACGGCGTTCAGTTGCCGGCGCAAAGTCGGATACACCTGCATCAAGTCGGTCTTGATTTCAGGCGGCAGGTAATACTGCCCGTGGAACCAGTTGCTGGGGCCCGATCCGGGAGGGTCCGCCGCATTAACGTTTTCCAGTGGCAGGTTGAAGCGCGCGGCCAGAGACCGCACTACCTTATGGTTCGTGTTGATGAACTCGCCGCACCACTCGCTCACCTGGCCGCCCCAGAAGGTGGTGTTCGAAAACATGCGGCCGCCTACGCGTCCGGAGGATTCATACACCGTTGAAGAGAGGCCGGCGTCGCGTAGCGTGAGCGCCGCCGTAAGTCCGCCGATGCCGGCTCCCACGATGCCGATGCGAGGTGCGGCGGTGGCCGCATGCGTGCGTTTGGCGAGTGACAGCGCGCCGGCCCCTGCCAGGAAATCGCGGCGGGTTGGAAGGGCTTTCTGGATCGCTCGCATTAGCGGAGTTCGCGCCATATTGTCTCACTGTAGCGTAGCTTGACACATCGAAGCGAAAATGAACATGATCGAAGCAAGGATGACTATCGACGAACGGCTGGAAGCCCTGACGCAGAACCTGGAATTGTTCGCGCTACGGCAGACGGATGCCGAGGAACGGCACGACCGTGAAATGGAAGAGATCCGCAGGGAGGGCGCGCGATGCGGGCCGACCTGCGCTGGGCGTTCGCCTTGGGAGTACGCGAAGCGCGCAACGAACGAAGGCGCCGGCAGGAACTGGACGCCAGGCTGAACGAGAAAATCACCCAGCTCGCCGCAGCCCAATTGTTGACCGAAGAAGCGGTGCGGAATTTGTCCCGCACAGTGGATGCCTTCATCGAGTCCATGCGGCGCGGCGGAAACGGCAACCGGCCCAGCCAGTAGTCTGCCGGCGCCAAGCTACCATGAAAGGTAGATGCCCGAATCCCTCGCCGCCGGCGCAGTCCTGGCTCACTACCGCATCGTCTCCCGCCTTGGCGCGGGTGGCATGGGTGAAGTCTACCTCGCCGAGGACCTGAACCTGGAGCGTCCCGTCGCGCTGAAAATCCTCCCGTCGGAAGTAGCGCACGATGCCGACCGCATGCGCCGCTTCGTGCAGGAGGCCAAGACCGCCTCGGCGCTCAGTCATCCCAACGTGGCGCGCGTCTTCGAGATCGGCGAGGCCGCCGGCGTCAGCTTTCTGGCCATGGAATACATCGAAGGCCAGACCCTGGACGTGCGCATCGGCGGCGCGCCATTGCCGCTTGCCGAGGCCATCGGGATCGCCGCTCAGGTGGCGGATGCGCTGGACGCCGCACACTCCAAGGGCATTGTGCATCGCGACATCAAGCCCGCCAACATCATGATCGCGCTGCGCGGGCACGTGTCGGTGCTGGACTTTGGGTTGGCCAAGATGAAAGCTCCCGCCGCCGGTTCGGGCGCCAGCCGCGCGGCCACCCAGTTCCTTACCGATCCGGGCATGGTGATGGGCACCGTCCACTATATGAGCCCCGAGCAGGCGCTGGGGCGCGAGGCCGACGAGCGCTCCGACTTGTTCAGCCTGGGCGTGGTGCTCTACGAGATGACCACCGGACGCCTGCCGTATTCCGGCGTCAACGCCACCGAAGTGCTGATGCAGATTCTCCACGCGCAGCCGGACGCCATGGCGCGCTTCAATTATGAAACGCCGCCGGAGCTGGAACGCATCGTACGCAAGTGCCTGGAGAAGGATCGCGAACGGCGCTATCAAAATGCATGCGATCTGCTGGTGGATTTGAAGAGCTTGCAGCGCAGCTACGAGCCCCCCGGCTCCGCGGAGAAGACCGCCGCGTCGCCCAGCATGCGCGCGCGGACGGCGCAAATCGGCGCGGTCATTGTGGACGACGAAGAGTTGGCGCGCGGCCTCGTGCGCGAGATGCTGAAGGCGCATGCGGACGTGCGCGTGCTCGCCGAATGCCGCAACGGATTCGAAGCCGTGAAAGCGGTTTCGGACCTCAAGCCGGATTTGCTGTTCCTGGATATCCAGATGCCCAAGCTGGATGGCTTCGAGGTGCTGGAACTGGTGGGACGAGACATCGCGGTGATCTTCACCACCGCCTACGACACTTACGCCATGCGCGCGTTCGACGCGCACGCGGTGGACTATCTGCTGAAGCCGTTCAGCGCGGAGCGGTTCGAAAAGGCGCTGGATCGCGCCAAGCAGCGGTTAGGCGAGAAGACGCCCGACCCGGTGGAATTGGCCGCCGCGGCGCGTCCTCCGGAGCAGTACTTGCAGCGCATCGTGGTGAAGGACGGTCCGGCCGTGCACGTGATTCCAGTCGAGAAGCTGGACTACGTGGAAGCGCAGGACGACTACGTGGCGCTCAAGAGCGAGAAGAAGACTTATCTGAAACAGCAAACCATTTCCAGCCTGGAAACCATGCTCGATCCCGCCGTGTTCATCCGCATCCATCGTTCGCATATCGTGAATCTGGAGCGCGTGGCCAAGATTGAGGCGTACACCAAGGACAGCAAGATCGCCGTGCTGCGCGACGGCACCCAACTGCCGGTCAGCCGGGCGGGCTACGCGCGCTTGAAGGCTCTATTGGGTGAAAGCTGAGCGCCCCTTCACTCCTCGACGAACTTGCGCAGCCGGCCCAGAGCCTCGTCCCACTGCTTTGAAATCAGGTCGAGGTAGTGGCGCGCTTCCGTAATCCGCCGCTGCTCCAGTTGCCAAAGGCTTTCGCGCCCGTTTCGTGTGCTGCGCACCAGACCCGCCCCCTCCATGACATGCAGGTGTTTGGTGATCGCCTGGCGAGTGATGTGGGATCCCGCGGTGAGGCTGGCGATGGACATCGGTCCACCGTCGCAGAGCCGGGCGACCAGCCGCAAGCGCGTCTCGTCGCCCAGAGCCGCGAAAATCGGAGCCGAACCGTTCGGCCCCCCCGCGCCTGTCGATATCCTACGCGCCGGCAAGGTACTCCTCGATTAACTTCATGACCATGCCCCAGCCTTGCTCGTTGGCCGTAAACGCCTTCGCCCGCCGCTCGAGAGGGATTTGATCGAAGCCGGACTCGGTGACGGTGAGCATCACCCCATGCGCCGTTTCCTCCAGAGTGAAGACCACCAGCGTGGCCGGCTCGACGGTGGCATCCCTTTCCCGTGGAGCGAGGTTTCGGCTACGGAAGGAGAACCGCCGCCCGGGATCCATCTGCTCGATGGTGATCTCATACGGCGTGCCTTCGTGTTCCTTCTGGGCTTTGGCCACCTCGGCGTTCACCGTCGTGGGCGTGATCACGCCGCGGATCCTGGCTCCCGGCGCGAACGGACCATCGAATCTCACGCCGAACCAGGTCCCGAACTCCGTCGCGTCCGATAGCGCGCGCCAGACTCGTTGCAGTGGCGCCTGCAGAAGAATCTTTTTCTCGATTTGGTCTGTACTCATGCAACCTCCTGGTTGCATATTAGCAACCCTGTGAATAAAATGCAACCATTAGGTTGCCAAAACGGGTGCTGGACCCACGATCCCCATCGGCCATCGTGGCGCAGGCACCCTGCCACAATGCCACTTACTTTTCGAATATCGGAAATCTGCATTAATTGTGGGGCGGTCCCCCTGGACCGCTGCCGACGCCCTCGTCGGCCTGTCTCCGACGTCAAGCGCCTGATTTTAAAGAGAGGAGCGGGTCCAGGGGGACCCGCGTCGGACCAGGGGTTAACCGCCCTACGATTTATGCAGAATCGAGTCTCTTGAGAAAGGTCAGTGGCATTGTGGCAGAATTGCCCGCCCCACAAGCCGTCCTACGCCAAACTGCACAGGCTCCCCCAGTTCGGTTAAAAACCTTTGCAAGAACGAGAGAGATTGGCCATGCGCGTCAACCTTGCGTTACAATCTTGAAATCTCAATGCCAAACTTGCTCGCTCGAAAGCCGCTGAATCTCCTTCTGGAGGAAGCCCGCCAAACGGGCGAGCATAGCCTGAAACGCACGCTGGGCGTCTTCCAGTTGACGGCCCTGGGGGTGGGCGCGGTCATCGGCGCCGGCATCTTCGTGATGGCGGGGCTGGGCGCGCACTACGCCGGGCCGGGGCTGATGCTTTCCTTTGTCCTATCCGGACTGGGGTGCGCGTTTGCCGGGCTTTGCTATGCGGAATTCGCCGCCATGATTCCGCTCGCAGGCAGCGCCTATACCTACGCTTATGCCACTCTGGGCGAGATCTTTGCCTGGATCATCGGTTGGGATCTGACCCTCGAATATGCCATGGGCGCCAGTACCGTATCCTCCGGCTGGTCGAACCATTTCATTGAACTGCTCAATATCTTTCATTTGAAAATGCCGCTCTGGCTGGCGTACGATCATTGGACGGCGCTGCGCACCGCGCAAAACACCATTGCACGTCAGATGGCGCAGGCTTCCGATGCGTCCCTCGTGCCCGGGACACAGGCTTTCCTGGAGAAGGTTTCGGCGGTCATCGCGGCCGGCTCTCCCGAACTGGTCCAACGGGCGCACGATCTGCTGAACGCACCGCGTCTTTTCGGCGTAGAGTTCGGCTTTAATCTGCCGGCCTTCCTGATCGCGCTGGCGATCACGGCCATCCTGGCTATCGGCATCCAAGAGAGCGCCCGGTTTAACGCCGTCATCGTTACCATCAAAGTATCCGTAGTTCTGTTCGTTATTGGCCTCGGCGTCACCTACATCAACAGAGGCAACTGGGGCCATGACTGGTCCACCTTTGCGCCCATGGGCTTCTCCGGCGTCGGCGCGGGGGCTGCCTACATATTCTTCGCCTATATTGGATTCGACGCGGTCTCGACCACCGCGCAGGAGGCCAAGAACCCGCAACGGGATTTGCCGATCGGGATCATCGCTTCTCTCCTGATCTGCACGGTCCTGTATATCGCGGTCGCCGCGGTGCTCACCGGCATGGTGCCCTGGCGCGACATAAACATCGAGGCGCCAGTCGCGCGCGCGTTTCTCGACCGGGGGCTGACCGGAGCCTCGCACATCATTACACTGGGCGCTTTGGCCGGTCTGACCAGCGTGATGCTGGTGATGCTGCTCGGCCAAACCCGTGTGCTCTACTCCATGGCAAACGATGGATTGCTGCCCAAACGTTTCTTCGCGGAGATCCACCCCAGGTTCCGGACTCCCTGGAAGAACACCATTCTCGTGGGATTGCTGGCCGCGGTTGTCGGAAGCGTGACGCCCATCGACGACATCGGCAAGATGGTCAATATCGGTACACTGTTGGCTTTCGTTATCGTCTGTGTGGCGGTAGTTGCACTGCGGCGCACCGACCCCGCCCAGCCCCGGCCATTCCGCACGCCATGGGTCCCCCTGGTTCCGATCCTCGGCGTCTTGTTTAACGGATACATGATGTACAAGCTCGGATGGCTTAACTGGGCTCGCCTGATCGGGTGGTTGCTTATCGGATTGGTCGTTTACTTTACCTATGGTCGGAAGCACAGCCGGGTGCAGGCTGCTCTTAAGTGAAGATCTGACCGCAAAATAAATGCGTGAGGATTCGCCGCACCGCGCCACTAATCGTTAGCTTTCCGTGAAAAGTGGTAGAACGGGGTTCTCGTGCGAGGTACTAGGGCCTCAAGCGAGAAAGCCCGGGGATAGGCCCGGGCCTTCACTTGGAGCGGAAAGGAGGATACAACATGATCCTTATGTTGGTGATCCGGCTTGCTTTTATTGGCCGGCTCTCGGCGTTGATCGTTTGGACCCGTAAGGGCCGGCGGTAGACGCCGTGGCGGGATCGGTCCCCAAACCGGTCCCGCTACCAGCATCATACCGCAGTTCAGTCTAGATGAAAAGAAAATTCAGCACTATCCCCATCGGGATACTCCAATCTCTTACTGTGTAATCCGGCAACTGCGGCTCAGTTGTCCCACGGACAGTCCGATTTCGCCCGCCGTGGCGTGCGTGACCGTGAACCCCACCGTCTTCCTCTCCCCCGCGCGCAACGGCACGCGCTCAAATCCCTGCAACTCCCGCACCACTCCCGGATGCTTCACATACAATTGCACCACCTCATCGCCGGCGCGCTTGCCGGAATTCTCCACTTCCACTGAAACCTTCACAGGACTGCCCGCTCGCGCCGCATCCGGCGCCGCCAGATTCCGATAAGTGAACGTAGTGTAACTCAGCCCATAGCCGAATGGGTATAGCGGCTCGCCCTCGAAATACCGATAAGTTCGGCCCTTCATGCTGTAATCGTCGAATGTAGGCAACTGATCTTCCGACTTATAAAATGTTACTGGCAGCCGGCCCCCCGGATTATAGTCGCCGAACAACACATCGGCCAGCGCGGCGCCGCCGGCCTGTCCCGGATACCACAGCTCCACGATCGCCGGCACGTGCTCCCGCGCCCAATTCACAGCCACGGCGCTGCCATTCAAAAGCACCAGCACCACCGGTTTGCCCACCGCCGACACCCGCTGCAGCAGCGCCTCTTGCACCTGCGGGATGCCCAGGCGCACGCGGTCGCCGCCGCTGAAACCCTCCACCTGCACTTTCATCTCCTCGCCTTCCAGGCGCGGCGATAGCCCCAAAAACATCAGCACCACATCGGCTTGCCCCGCCACCTTCAGTGCCTCGTCTTCGTAACTGGCGTGCGGCGGCGCCCACACCAGCCGGATATCCGCGTCGCCATGCACTTCATGGAAATCCACTCGTATCGGATACAGTTTGCCCGCCTGCAAGTCCACTGTTTCGTATTCGTAGCCGCGCTCGTGTACGTTGTCGCGCGAAACCAACCGCTTGCCATCCAGGTACACTTCATAAGCATTCAACCCCGTGGCGCCCAGTTGATATTTCCCACTCACCGGCGGCGCCAGGTAACCGGTCCAGCGCACCCCGAAATTGTCGTCGTCCATGTCCGGGCGCGGCGCGGCGTCCCGCCAGTCGAAGTCCACCTGGGAGTCGATGCGCGTGAACAACGGCTGCGGATTCGACGCAACCGCGGCGGCCTTGCGCATGGCTTGCGAGACGAACGCCTGGCTGAAGTAGGCGCGGCCGTTGAAGGCGGCGGTACTGAAATATTCCGCCTGCAGGCCCGCGCGCCGGCCAGCGCTGTCCGACGTAAACAAAGCGCTGGCGGGCACTGTTTCGAACACCGGCATGCCTTCCGCCAGATCGGAGCCTCGGGCATACAACACGCGCGTGCCCGGTCCCACCTTTTGCCGGATTCCCGCCAGCGGCGTCACCGGATGCGACGGCTGGCCGTTATAGTTGCCTAGCAGCACTTCCACCGAATCGGCATTTGGTCCGATCACCGCGATGGTTTTCGTGTCGCGGCTCAGCGGCAGCACGCCCCCCTCGTTCTTCAGCAGCACGATGGATTTGCGCGCCACCTCCAGCGCCAGTTCCTGGTGCTCCGGGCTGTCGTTCACGCTGTATGGAATCTGCGCCCATCGCACCATCTCCGGCGGATCGAACATGCCTAGCTTGAACCGGGCGGTTAACAACCGCCGCAGCGCCGTATCCACATCCTTCTCCGTCAGCAATCCTTGACGGACAGCGGGCACCACATTCTCATATTCCAGGCCGCAATCCAGATCCGTGCCGGCCTTCAGCGCCATGGCCACGCCTTCGGCGGCGGTCTTGGCGGCCTTGTGCCCCTGGTAAATATCCCCGATCGCGCCGCAATCGGAAACCACGTAACCGGGGAAGCCCCACTCGCCGCGCAGGATATCGCCCAGCAGCCGCGGATTTGCGCATGCGGGCAGACCGTCCACGCTGTTATATGCGCACATCACCGAAAATGCGCCGCCCTCCTTGATGGCCGCTTCAAAATGCGGCAGATAACTGTCGCGCAGATCGGTCTCCGAAACACGCGCATCGAAGACGTGCCGCGACGATTCCGGTCCGCTGTGTACCGCGTAGTGCTTGGCCGTCGCCACGGTCTTCAAATACTTGGGATCGTCGCCCTCGAGACCGCGGATGAACTGCACGGCCATGCGCGAGGTTAGGTAGGGGTCCTCGCCGTAGGTCTCCATGCCGCGGCCCCAGCGCGGATCGCGAAACAGGTTGATGTTGGGAGTCCAGAACGTAAGCCCCTGGTAGATGCCGCGCTTGCCGCGGCGCACGAATTCGTGGTGCTTGGCGCGCGCTTCGTCGGATATCGCGGTGGACATGCGCAGCACCAGGTTGGTGTCCCAAGTGGCTGCCACACCGATGGTTTCCGGAAACACCGTGGCGCGGCCCGCACGCGCCACGCCGTGCAGGCACTCGTTCCACCAATCGTAAGCCGGAACGCCCAGCCGCTCGATGGCGGGCGAGGCGCTCAGCAACTGCGACGCTTTCTCTTCCAGCGTCATACGGGAAAGCAAATCGTCCACGCGCTTCTCCAGCGGCTGCGTGGGGTCTTTGTAGGTCTGCCCGGCCAAGGGCAGGCATCCGGCCATGCCTGCGACGAGGAAAGACAATCGTACGAGGGTCATCGTTCCTATCATGCCTCAAATCGGATACACTGGTGCTGAAATGAAAAACTTTTTGTTGCCTGGCACAATCTTGATGGCCTTGGCGTTGCAAGCCGCGCAACCCTTCGCGGGCCGCTGGGACCTGACCGTCACCACGCCCAAAGACACCTATCCTTCCTGGATGGAATTCACCGAAAGCGGCGGCCAGCCCAAAGTGCGCGTGGTGGGCCGCGTGGCCAGCGTCCACCCCGCCACAGACGTGAAAGTGGATGGGTCGCACCTCTCCTTTACGACCTCCGAGTGGTTCGACGGCGAGATCAAAGTCACGTGGGAATTCCAAGCCGTCGGCGGCAAGCTCACCGGGTCCGAGAAACGCGCCGACGGCGTAGTGGGACAGATCGTGGGGGTGCCTGCGCCGGCGTTGCACGGCAAGGTTCCGGCCGCCTGGACTCAGCCCGAGCCGCTGTTCGATGGCAAAGACCTGAACGGCTGGGAGCCGGACGATCCCGCCAACAACCACTGGGTGGCGCAGGATGGCGAGTTGGTGAACCAGGCCGCCGGCGCCAATATTCGCACCACGCGCAAGTTCGGCGATTTCAAGCTGCATATCGAATATAACTGTCCCAACGACGGCAACAGCGGCGTGTACCTGCGCGGACGCTACGAAGTCCAAGTCGAGTATGAGAAGCCGGCCGAAAACGACAAGTTCCACGGCATGGGATCGATCTACGGATTCCTGGCGCCGGCGGTGGAGTTGGCCAAGCGGCCGGGCGAATGGGAAAGCTACGATGTGACGCTGGTGGGACGCACCGTGACCGTAGTGCGGGATGGCCAGACGACCATCGATCGCCAGGAAATTCCGGGTATCACCGGCGGCGCTATCGATAGCCGCGAAGGCCAGCCGGGACCGCTGTACATCCAGGGCGATCACACTGGCGGCATGAAATATCGCAACATTACAATTTCCGTACCGGACCGCTGATCGTTGCCCGTGGCGCAGGCACTCTTGCGAGCGTAGCTCGCCTCTCGAGTTTCTAAATTTGCCGAAGGAAAACCTGGAGGGCGGGCTTTAGCCGGCGCGGGGCTTGAGCCCCGCTCTTCGGCGAACGTAACTCGCCCACGCGGGGCTTTAGCCGGCAAGCAAAAGTGTCTGCGGTAATATCAAGCTTATGCCCCTGCAATTCACGACCTCATACCTGGAAGACTCCCTAACCCTGTTCCGCTACTACAAAAAGCTCGGCGAGGGCGCCATGGCGCAGGCCACCGACGAGCAGCTTTTCGCGCTGCTCGACCCCGAGGCTAATTCGATCGCAATCGTGGTCAAGCACATCGCCGGAAACATGCGCTCGCGCTGGACCGGCTTCCTCACCACCGATGGCGAGAAACCCGACCGCCATCGCGATACGGAGTTTGAGGACGCGCCGCCCACGCGCGAGGCCTTGATGGCGCTATGGCAAGCGGGCTGGGATTGCCTGTTTGGAGCGTTGGAGCCGCTGACGGACGAGGATCTCGGCCGCCGCGTCACGATCCGCGGCGAAGCGCACTCGGTGATGCAGGCGATCAACCGGCAGATGGCGCATTACGCCTGCCACGTGGGACAAATCGTGCTGCTGGCCAAACATTTCCAGCATGCCCAGTGGCGCTCCCTGAGCGTCCCGCGCGGCAAGTCGGAGGAGTTCAACCGGCGGGTAGATACCGGCGAGGCCAGCCAGCGGTAAGGGGCGTAGAGTCCGATTGCATGCATCCCCGCGAAATCCACATCGAAAAATTAGGTGTTCGGCTATGTCGAGTTTCCTGCGGTGACGCATAACCCAGCGCGAGTCCGGCGCCCTGATCTCACCCATCGCGCGCCTCGACGAAGAGGATCCAGGCGTTTATTGTTTGTGGAGATCAACGCCCACCCAGTGACCACCA
>Ga0070761_10002753_pt1 | contig 10701 bp, 9 predicted proteins | sample HubBroMetageREF1_FD_66724 | JGI IMG/M metagenome (GOLD analysis project Ga0070761, IMG submission 66724) | Reference soil microbial communities from the Hubbard Brook experimental Forest, New Hampshire, USA - Hubbard Brook CCASE Soil... | ecosystem: Environmental > Terrestrial > Soil > Temperate...
GTTCGACCGCGGCTACCTCTCGCCCTACTTCGTCACCGACCCCGAACGCATGGAATGCGCGATGGAAGACGTCCGCATCCTCATCCACGAAAAGAAAATCTCCTCGATGAAGGACTTGCTGCCCCTTCTCGAGCAGATCGCCAAGCAGGGCAAGCCGCTTTTGATCATCGCGGAAGACGTCGAAGGTGAAGCTCTCGCCACTCTCGTCGTCAATAAGCTCCGCGGCACTCTGCAGTGCGCTGCCGTGAAGGCTCCTGGCTTCGGGGATCGCCGCAAGGCCATGCTCGAAGACATCGCCACACTCACCGGCGGCAAGGCCATCACCGAAGATCTCGGCATCAAGCTCGAGAATGTGAAGCCTGAAGATCTCGGCCGGGCCAAGAAGATCACGATTGATAAGGACAACACCACCATCGTCGAAGGCGGCGGCAAGCCATCGGAAATCGAAGGCCGCGTCCGTCAGATCCGCGCGCAAGTGGAAGACACCACCTCCGACTACGACAAGGAAAAGCTGCAAGAGCGTCTGGCGAAACTCGTCGGCGGCGTTGCCGTCATTAAAGTCGGCGCCGCTACCGAAACCGAGCTGAAGGAGAAGAAAGCTCGCGTCGAAGATGCGATGCACGCAACCCGCGCAGCTGTCGAGGAAGGTATCGTTCCCGGCGGCGGTGTGGCGTTGATCCGCTGCATCCCGGCTCTCGATAAGCTCAAGCTGCATGATGACGATGCCATCGGCGTCAACATCGTGAAGCGCGCTCTCGAAGAGCCTCTCCGTCAGATCGTCCACAATGCCGGCGACGAAGGTGCCGTCATTCTGGGCAAGATCCGCGAGTCCAAGGACGAGAACTTTGGCTACAACGCGGACACCGGCGAGTACGGCGATCTGGTCAAGGCAGGCGTGATTGACCCGGCCAAGGTAACTCGCCTCGCTCTGCAGAACGCCGCTTCCATCGCGGGCCTCATGCTCACCACCGAAGCTCTGGTGGCCGACATCAAGGAACCCAAGGAAGCCGGCGCAGCTCACGGCGGCGGTGCCCCAGGCGCCGGCGGCATGGGCGGCATGTACTAAATCGCAGATCGCAGCCTCGGCTCGAGCCGCATCTCGGCTCGAGCGTAATTCCGAACCCGCGTAGCGGGTGAGGAAGCTGCCCTCAGCAAAGCATCATCCAGAACGATCAAGGGCGCTTCGGTCGAAAAACCGAAGCGCCCTTTTTGTTTGCCGCCGAAGTCCTCGCGCTCAATCTTTTCCTAAGGACAACTAGTTCTCCAATTGCTCGACATACGCGCGGTGGAACGATGTTCGCAGCAAGTGACCACGATAGATGATGCGGCCACATTGGGACATCGTAATGACGAGCCTGCTCCGAGACTGTCCCAAGGTACAAGCGTCGCTCTGTCCACTCGTGCAGGTTTTCATCCGCAAAGCCAATCTCGCAGCGCACGTAAGTCATATATTATCAGCAGTTTCGAGTCGTATTTACCGACTCAGAGAGTACTTGTGCAGCACAGGATTCCCACCGATTTCCTCCGCCCTATAATTATTGTCAGCCGAGGGGTTAGCCGCCACCGGAATCGCAGCGAAATCAGCGCGAAACCTTCGGCGAGTCTCCGGGTTCTACAAATCATGGAGCTAGCCCGGCTCGGTTTCTGAAAAGCAGCAAAAATTGAAATTTTAGCAATCTACGAATTCTCGAAAGGGAGGATTTCCCAATGCCTAAGCTGACTTTCATCCGAACACTGCTTCTTGCACTCTGCGTGCCCCTCGCGCTCGCGTCCATGCCGTCTTCGGCCTCTGCGCAGATCGCGGTGGGCATCTCCGTACACGTGGGACCACCGGCTCTGCCGGTTTATGTGCAGCCCGCGTGTCCCACCGAAGGCTATCTTTGGACTCCCGGTTATTGGGCCTACGGTGACGCAGGCTACTACTGGGTTCCCGGCGTTTGGGTCGCTCCGCCGCGCGTCGGCGTCCTGTGGACTCCCGGCTACTGGGGCTTCGCAGGCGGCGTTTACGGCTGGCATGCCGGTTACTGGGGACCGCACATCGGTTTCTACGGCGGCGTGAATTACGGATTCGGTTACGGCGGTGTGGGCTTCGCCGGTGGCGAATGGCGCGGCGGGCACTTCGCGTACAACACCGCAGTCGTCAACGTCAACACGACGGTCGTTCACAACACCTTCGTTGATCGCACCGTGGTCCACGAGAACGTCGGCGTCAGCGCCCACGCCAGCTTCAACGGCGGCCCGGGCGGCACAACGGCCGTAGCGACAGCTCAGGAACGCGCAGCTGCAAACGAGCCACACGTCCAGCCGACTTCCGAACAACTCTCCCACGAACACGCGGCCAGCCAGGACCGTTCCAACTTCGCGTCCGAAAATCATGGCAAACCCGCGAATCCCGCGATGAGCCACGTCGGAGAACGCGCCGAAAATCAGCAGAAGCGCATCGGTGAAGGCGTCTCCAGCGGCAAAATGTCGGCGGGCGAAACGGCCCATGTCGAAAAGCAGGAGCAGCACATCAATCAACAGACCAAAGCCGACCGCGAAGCCAACGGCGGCAAGCTGACTCCCGCGGAAAAGAAACAAGTAAACAAGGAACAGAACAAAACCAGCAAGGAAATCCACAAAGACAAGAACAGCAAGAAGGACCAAAAATAATTCCGGTACGATTTTTCAGGGAATTTAAATCGCACGAAAACCGGGAGGCCAACCAGCCTCCCGGTTTTTTCTGCCCACCCGCGCGGCACCATCGAGCCGGTCATCCGCGCGCCTTCCCGCCTTTTCCCGCATTCTTCGTTAAATGCCAAGCCTCGCACCAAGAACAGCGATAAGCCCGCAGCTCTTTCGGCGCACGAGCGGCCGCGATCTGATGCGCCGCAGTCGCCAGGGCCTCACGTTCGTTCGCATACTTCCGCTTCCCGCTCACCGGACATTTTTCTTCGCCGTCCACCGCCAACCCTTCCGTACCATCGCGCTTCGCGCCCCAGCTAAAGCGCCTTGTCACATAATCGATGGGGATTTTAACAGTCGGCGAGGTCGTCTGCGGAATTATTGGCAGCAGCAATCAGATTCGAATACTCCGTTTATTGGGCCGCAGGAACCACAGTGTCCGGCACCAGCTCCAGCGTGCTCGCCTTCACGAAGTAGGCGTTCGCATCAATCGATCCTGGCGGACCGTTGTGCGCGAATCGCGCTGATTCCACCGCGTCCACCGGGAAGTTCACATCCTTGCCCGGCCCCACCACCTTGAACACCGTGCCGCCCGCGGGAATTTTGAACGTGATGGTCACCTCGTGCAGTTCCCGGCCCGGAATCGGGTTCACCGTCAGCACTCCCAAAATCTCGTGATTCGAATTGTTCGTGAAGGCATACGATTCCTTCGGCGGGTGAACATTTTGCTGCGTCCCCACCGTGAACACTTGGAAACTGCTGAACGTGTGTCGGCGGTAGTAACGATTGCCTTTTCTCTCCACGTACAGTTCGGCGCTCTGCGGCAGCCACATCTGTTGTTCCTCGGTGCGGAATTGCACCGGCGCATAATCAATCGCAATGCGTTCTTGTGTCAGCTTGATGTGCGCCACCGGATTGATTAATTCCGAATCCAACCGCAACACTTGAAAAGTGCCGGCGTCGATCATCGCCCAGCCCTTCAGTGGAACCGCGTAAGAATTCTGGTAGATTATGTAGCTGCGTATCTGGTTGGGGCGGTCCGGCCGCTGTTCGAATCGAACTTGCCACGCCGGTCTTCCTGCCCATTCTCCCAGTCCTGTACACACAAGATTAAATTCCGCGGCGAAGTTCGGGTGAAAGATCAAGGCCAGCGCGGGCAAACCCGTCGTCGCAATCCCAGCGGGGAAAATGCTTGGATCGAGCCCTCCGTCCCGGTATTCATCGATTCCGAACCATTTGTCACCACTGCGCGAGACCACCACCACGTAGTCAAACGAGCGCGCGCTCGACACGCCTACTCCGCCATCGGCGTGTACCGCGAAGTGCTCCACGCGCTCCGTTGCGCTGAACCGGTCCAGATTGCTCACTAGCTCCCTTACGGTCTGCTCCACGCCCTGCAGCACCAAGGGCAGAGGACATGTAATGTTTGGCTGCACCGGCGGAATCGAATCCTCCTGCTGCAGCGCGTGCAGTGATTTCTCGGCTTCCTCGCGAGTCGTCGGCTCGAGTTTCGCATTCGAACGAGCGCCCGGCGACGCCGCCGCTTGGGAAACCTCCGGCGTCATGGTCAGAAAAACCGTCGCAAACGGCTGCCCGTCGGAAATTTCCACGTCGTGACGAAGCGTTGCGAAGCCGGGCGCGCTGACCTCAACGCCATATTTGCCCGTCGCGACATCCGCGAAATGCGCCCGTCCACCGATCTGGTCCTTATGCTCCGCAACTTCAACGCCTTCGCTCGTCAGCAAGCGCATGCTCGCGACGCCGCTGAATTTTTCGCCGCCCGCAAGCCTCAGTCGCACGTCCACGGTTCCGCGAACTGCCGCAGGCACCGTCGCGCCTTGCTGTGCACACGTAACCGGCGCAAAGCTCGCCAGCGCGAGTACGAGAACCGGAATCATGAAGCTCCGACGCACGCTCACTCCTCCAACGGTCATGGCCGAAACAAATACAGGAAAGTCGAACAGGCCTCGCCCCGCATTCAGGAGACGCGGAACGCAGTTGCTCGAATGTTATGGTACTCAATCCGTAAAAACTTGCAATAGTGAGAAATCCATTGTTCCGCAGCGGCCACGCTGCCGCGACGCACGAACCATCGCAAGATCCGTCTCGCCGCTGGCACTTGTCTGCCAATCCCACGGCTTCAGGCCCCGATCATCCCTGCTGAGCCGTCAGCACGCCGAGAGCAATCAATAAAGCCACCGTCGCGGCGTGCAGGATCACATGCAGCGTGTTCGGCCGGATACCATTGCGCTCCGGCAGAAACGTGTGTGTCGCACCGAACATCACTCGATAGCGCGCGGCCCGCGCCGGCTCTCCGTGAAAAAAGTATGGAATCCACCACGCCGTCAATTCGCCGACAAATAAAAAGCAGTAGCTGATCCACAGCCACCAGAGCAACCAATGCGGATACGCCCGCCCCAAGTAGAAAGCGCTCGCGCCGAGCGGTATCGCAAACGGAATAGTGCTGATAATCGTCCCAGCCGCCAGCTTGCCGCCCGGGTTCGCCCCGCGCAAAGCTTTCACGTCATTCAGCGTTCCCAGCGGAATCCAATCGTGCAACGCCAGGAAGAGCACATGAAAACATTGCAGCGCGAACGACACGTCGATCGCAATGGAGTCCATGCGGGGTGCGTCGATTAAAGCGTCGGCGAATCATCTCCCAGCATCGCCCGGCGCACGATCTTGATCGGCGGAAAGCCCTGCCGCATAAAATTATTGTGAAATTGTTCCAGGGAGAACGTAGCGCCTTGCTTCTTCTTCACGTCCTCGCGTAGTTTCAAAATCTCCAGCTTTCCAAGCGTGTAGTAAAGATAAGTCGGATCACCCGTGCCCCGTTTCGTCTCCACCAATCCCGTTTCCTTCGACTGATATCCTTCCTTCACGAAAAATTCTACCGCCTGCTCAAAACTCATCTTGCCCCGATGCATTTCAATCCCCACAATGAAGCGCGCATTGCGCAGCAGCGCATCCTCCAGCTGCCCCAACCGGATCAGTTTCGCTTCGCGCGCATCTTTCGCGCCCGTTCCCGGCTGCCCGAAACCTTCGTCGAGCATCATCTGCTCGCAATAATGCGCCCAGCCTTCCGCGTTCGAGCTCGCGCCCAGCAGCATCCGCGTCTTCGTTGGCGCTTCGTGCACCCACAAAAATTGCACGTAATGTCCCGGATACGCCTCGTGCGTCGCAGTGCTCACAATCGTCCCCACGTTGAACGCAGTCATGCGCCCCGCGATTTCCTCCTCCGTGTCGTGCGCTCCCGGCAACGTCACGTTGAAGTACGCCTCCTTCGCCACATTCTCGAACGGCCCAGGAGTATCCATCGAGGCAAACGTCGTCGCCCGCATGAATGGTGGCGTCTCCTGCAAAATCGGGCGCACGTCCGAAGGAATCGTAATGATGCGTTTCGCGCGAATAAACGCGATCAACCCATCGAACGTGTCGCGAAAACTCTGCAACAAGTGACCCGCCGCCGGATGGTCCGCCATCAGCTCCGCCAGCACGTCGCTGGTCGATTTATTGGGTTCCAACTCCGCCGCCACACGCTTGAATTCCGCCTGATTCTTGTGCAAATCCGCCGAGCCAATTTCCAGCAGCCGGTCGAGCGGCGTATCCACCATCTCGTCGTACAACAATTTCTTCGAAAATGTCTCCGCACCGATCCGGAAATCTCCATTCGAACGCGGCAACACATCCGACTTCAGCCAATCCGCGTAACTCCGCAACCCCTCGATCACCGCGCCATTCGATTTCGCAAACGCTGCTTTCACCGCGGGATCGCTAGCGCCAGCAAAAGCCGCCGGCACATCATTCTGAAAAAAACTGATAATGTCCGGCAGCTGCTCCAGCGCAATCTCCGTATAGATCTTCGGCGGGTTCTGCAAATTCGCATGCGCGGCAGCAAACGTCGCTGGCATTTTCTCCTCGCGCGCCACCACCGACCGTAGCCGCTCATCCACCGGCGCGAATTTCCGTATCATGATCACGTAAACGCTGTTGCTGATCCCGCTCGAATAAAAATCCGGGTTCTTCTCCCACGGACGAACGGTTTCCAGCGTCAGCAGCGAGCCCTGAATATTCGTCAGGACCAGTTCGCGGTCCGCCACACGCGTTTCGTCCAGCCCCTGCGCATCCACCGCCGCCACGCGCTTGTGGAATGCGTGCAATGCGGCAACATTCGCGTCGATGCCCGCGCGCGAATAATCCTCCAGCAGCACATCATATTGATGAAATCCCGTGCTCGTGCCGTTGCTCGGCCCAAACTTGAAATACACCTGATCGAAATATTCGTCAGCCAGCCGATCCCACGCCGCTTCCTTCTCGGTAGCCGCCGCCCGCGACGCCAAGCCCGCGCGCATGGTTGCCGGAGATAACATCACAGCCAACATCACCATCACACACAGAAACGCCAGCAAACATTTGCGCACGCCAATGTCTCCTTCGCTTCAAATCTTGCCCGCAGGACTATATCCCAATTCTCTGCTACGAAAACCTACTCGACCCAGCTGCCCCAGCACCTGAAATCGCGCCCTCAAATACTACGCTTTCCCGCCCCACGCACTAAGGTGAATCTTCCGCCACTTCTACACGTTTTCGCCACCGCGACTTTCGCCCACCCCCGGTGTTGAACCCAGTAGGCGCAAAGAATCGCCAGCCATTCAGCACCAAGGCGAGTTCGGCGCCGGTAAAGTTTCTGGTTTCGATGAACGGAAAGGGGGACATCATGCGCAACACTCGAATCATTCGCGTTCTGCTTTTCGCGCTCGTTCTCATGGCGATTCCCGCCACCGCGCCGACGGCCTCGGCCGCATTCGGTTTCGGAGTCGCCGTCACCCTCGCTCCTCCCGCGCTCCCGGTGTACGAACAGCCGCTCTGCCCGGGCGATGGCTACATTTGGACGCCGGGCTACTGGGCCTACGGCACCGACGGCTACTTCTGGGTTCCCGGCACCTGGGTCATCGCGCCGCGCATCGGATTTCTCTGGACCCCCGGATATTGGGGCTGGGGCGACGGCGGATATTTCTGGCACGCCGGTTTCTGGGGCCCGCACGTCGGCTTCTATGGCGGAATTAATTATGGCTTCGGCTACGGCGGCTTCGGTTACCAAGGCGGCTACTGGCACGGCGGCCACTTCTTCTACAATCGCGGCGTCAACAACGTGGACATCCACAACGTCCACAACGTTTACAACCGCACGGTGATCAACAACCGCGAAACGAATCGCACCAGCTTCAACGGCGGACGCGGCGGCCTCAACGCACGTCCCACGGAAGCGGAAATGGCGGCGAATCGCGATCAACATATCGGCGCCACCGGAATGCAGAAGCAGCAGGAGCATTTCGCCAGCACGAACCGCGCACAGTTCGCGTCCGTGAATCATGTCCAGCCGGGAACGGCAGCCACCGCGCGCCCCGGAGAATTTTCCAACCGCGGCGCAACAGCATCGAATAACTTCAACCGCGGTTCGAACTCCGCGCGCTCGAACACCCATAACGCCGCGCGAGCCTCAAACAGCGCCGCGCAGTCCCGGAATGCGACACGCCAAAATGCGGTCACGGGTTTGCAGAACAGGTCAGCTCACGTCCAACAGAACAACACGCGTCCGTCCAACTCGCGCTCGTCCAACGCTGCGCGGCAGTCTTCGCGCCCCGCAGTGCGGCAGAATGCCTCGCGCCCGGCAACGCGCACCAACACAGCACACGCGCAAAGTCGCTCCGCACGATCCGCCGCTCCCAAGCAATCGCACAGCAATGGCGGATCGCACGCCAGCGCGCCGCACGCCGCGAAGTTCAGCGGCGGAAGTTCCCGCGCAGGCGGCGGCTCGCGCGGCAACAACGGCGGCAAGGGCCGGAAATGACATCCGTCGTTAATCGTTAACCCCAAGGCGTTCGCCGCAAGGCGGCCGCCTCCAGCAAAAGGCGCCACGATCGCAAAATCGTGGCGCCTTTTCTTCGTAGCGCCGGCTGCCCCAGCCTTCCGCATCATCCACACGAACGCAGTCGAATATCCGTGTACCCCATGCTTCACTCTTCTGCTTCATGCCAAGGGTGGGGGTTTAGACCCCGCCTCACGAACCCGTCACGCCCCACGCCGTTCTCAGCGGCACCCTTAAAATCAGAGTCGTCGGTTCCGGTCGTGTGGAAGCGTAGCCACCCGGCGTCTTGCATATTGTTTTCCAAGCCAGCGTGTGAGATACCACAGCCTTGATTCGTGAAAATGATTCGTGAGATCGATTTGTGAGGACCAAAATGTCACGCAGCACAACCATCGTCGTTCTGTTCCTCGCCGCGCTGCTAGAAGCGGGCGGAGACGCATTGATCAGGGCAGGACTTCACAAGCCTCTGTTCTGGCAAAAGGCCTCTCTGTTTGCAGTCGCAGCGGTCGTCTTGTTCGCATACGGGTGGACCGTCAACTCGCCGCCCTGGGACTTCGGCAAACTGCTCGGCCTCTACGTGGTCTTTTTCTTTCTCACCGCTCAAGCGATCTCTTGGCTGGCATTCAAGCAGATTCCATCTCTAGCAGTCCTGGTCGGCGGACTATTCATCGTCACAGGCGGCGTAATCATCGTAACCGCGAGCACGTAAAGTCAGTCCGCAGCTGAGCTGCCGCTGGGGGCGAGGTTGCGGCACCCGACAATTCAAAGACGTTCGTTGGGGTGGTGCAGAAGGGTCGGCGACCCGCCGAGAGCAATCTTAGTTGGCCCAATCGTTCTTGCGTCTGGGAGTTTCCCTCACGAAGCAGGGTTCACAAACCGTCGTTCCGTCTTGCAGCGTGAAATCGACTCTTCGAGTTGGCTCGATTTCGGCGTCACATATTCCACAAACCTCGATCAGTGCTTCATTCATTTCTTCCCTCACACATCTCAGCGCTGCTTGATTTTATCAACAGAGCTTGGCGCCAAGTCTCGCCGCAAGACGAGCAAAGCGGCCCTGGATCCAGATTCGCTCATCGTTGGAAACCTGTCCGCCAAGTGACACACCGGCCCGAATTGCGTCTTCCACTGCTTTAACGCGATCCAAAACCTTGCTGCGGTTGATCTCAAAAACAGCGCCCCGGTATAACTGCGACCAATTATTCCCGATTATTTCGGATTCCTCAGAAATGCCTGCTCATGCAGCCTTGTTGTTCAGTGAGGTCTCTTCATCGAAGCGCGCGAAAGAGTAGAAGCGGGCGTCACAATTGAGGCAGCGGAAAGGGCGAACGCCGATGACTGCAAGAAGGTAACGTTCAACTGTACCACGCCGATGCGAACGAGACGTCTCGATGCTTCTGCATTGCGGGCAATTTGGTTTCGTGCTCATGTCAATTCCCTGTCGGCTGACGACTGCAGGAGTGGCCGAACCGAGAATGCTCGCGAAATCCCAGCCCGGAGTCCCCGCAGAGCATTCTCGGTTCGGCTGAGGATAATCGCAGCGAATGGAAATTCGAGCAATACCGGGAAATATGTATCCCGATACGTACGCTGTCGCACACAGGGCACGCGCTTGCGTCCGGATTGCGCGTCTCAGCACCGCTGCAGCCGCGCACCCTCGACTGTGGCGAGAGTATGCCACCCGCAAAAATCAATGCAGACGTCACTGTGGTGTGGAAGGCTTGGCAACCCTTCGCCACCCGTGGGGCGGTCCGCCCGTCAATTACGTCGCGACAGGTTCCGTCTCGTCGTTGTCGTTGGTCTCATCGTTTGTGGAGCTCGCTTCAATCGTTTTGATTTCCCCCTGTCGCACTTCGAGCAGCTCGCTCTTCAGTTCCTCAATTACTTCCACCCTCAAACGATTTATCTTCCCCCGCAATAGAATCACATACCCTCCTCGGTATTTCTACGAATATTCAGCGACCAACGAATGTGTTAGCGTGAGTCGGGGCGCTTTTCGGCGCTGCGGAGGACGCGACATGGAGACTGGGGCGCGGGCGAGCACTTGGCCATGGTGTCGCCGTACGCACGGTCGCAGCAACCAAGGTGCCGGGCACACGAATGACGGCGCACAGCGTGAGCCTGGGCGCGCAATGTGCGAGCGCACGCTGCGCAATTCTAATCGGTCGAAA
>Ga0070761_10002754_pt1 | contig 10700 bp, 5 predicted proteins | sample HubBroMetageREF1_FD_66724 | JGI IMG/M metagenome (GOLD analysis project Ga0070761, IMG submission 66724) | Reference soil microbial communities from the Hubbard Brook experimental Forest, New Hampshire, USA - Hubbard Brook CCASE Soil... | ecosystem: Environmental > Terrestrial > Soil > Temperate...
CCCTGCGCGACGACCCTTCCAGCGCCGAAGCTCTCTATGGCATTGGAAGCGTATATCTGGACCAGCAGAAAACCTCCGAAGCACGTGAGAGTTTTGAACACGCGCTCAAACTTCGCGCGAGCTATCCCGACACTTTGGCAAATTCCTGGAACAACCTCGGCCTGCTGGCTGCGCGTGAAGGACGCATGGATGAAGCGGTCGGCTACTTTCAAGAGGCGCTCAAGCTCAGTCCTGATCATCTGATTGCACTCAATAACCTGGGCAGTGCCTATCGCCAGCTAAAGCGGTGGGAGGACGCGCGCAGAACTTACCATCGGGCACTGGAAATCAACCCTAACGACGCTGAGTCGAATTACGGTCTGGGGATGGTGCTTGCGCAGAGTGACGACACCGCACGAGCCTTCGATTCTCTGCAGAAGGCGCTGAAACTGCGTCCGGTTTACCCCGAGGCGCTGAACAACCTGGGAATTCTCTATCTGCGCACCCAGCGGCGCGATGAGGCCGTAGCGAGCTTTGAGCAGTGCATACGCGTGGCTCCCGCCTTCGATCAGTCGTACCTGAACCTGGCGCGGGTGTATGCAATCGAGGGCGCACAGGATAAAGCTCGATCCGTGCTGCTCGAACTGCTCAAGCAGCATCCAGGACATGCGCAGGCGCAAAAGATGATGGAAGAACTGGGTCGCTAGGCCATCGCCCAGGCGTTCACGGTTTGCCCGGCGTCGGCGTCGGGGCGGTCAGCAAGTCGACAAACAATTTGTAGAACTTTTCCGTATCCAAGTCGACCTGGACTTCTACCGACTGGATATTCGCCTTGGGCTTATCCCGATCTGACCAGGTGAGCGTGTCGCCGTAGCCTGGGCCGCGATTCACGTTCACGTCCATGTAGCGGTTCTCTTTCCTCGTAATCACCGACGGGTCAAGCCAAGCCACCGACGCGAGTTCATCCCATAGATAGTTGTAGGAGCCCCGCAGGTGCGCATACTTGCCCATGTATTCAGCCGATGGCGTCTTGCCGCTCTTGATCTTGTCGATCAGTTCATTGGTCATGCGGGTCTTCACGGAAATATCCACCGTGGTGCAGACAATCTTTTTCCAGGGAGCCCGCAGGGTAATGTGAGCCGATTCCGGATCGAACCAGAGGTTGAATTCGCGGCGGGGCGTGTTGGTGAATTCGGGATCATCGGTCTGCGGACTCAGGCTGGCGCCCATGAATACCAGCTCTTTGGCCAGACTGGCAAATTCCGGATCGATGGAGATGGCAAGCGCCAGGTTTGTCATGGGCCCACCCTCATAGATCGTAACCTCGTGCGGATACTTACGGACCATGCGCACCAGAAAGTGGGCAGCGTCTTCGTCGGCGGGCTTGGTGGTGGGCAGGCCTTCCGGCATTGCTCCCAGTTCTCGGGGTGCGTGATACAAGCGCGGAGTCCACGCCCCCAGCCATAACACGGAGCCATAGCGCTGCTCCCACTGCTCCGTCTCCTCTTTGGTTCTGACCAGCGGATACTCAGCTCCAGGCACGACGGGAATGTCGGTTCGTCCGATGAGTTCAAGCATGCGCAGAGTGTGCGCGACCTCTTCGGTGAGCCAGGCATCGCCCGTCACCACGGTGATGCCCAAGACATCCGTCTGCGGAGATTGGATGAGCAGCAGAATCGCTTGCTGGTCCGTACCCGCGGGCCCGGCTGCGTCCTGATCGATGATGACCTTGCGTTTGTCCTGGCTTTGGGACGCAAGACATGTCATCAGAACTACGGTTGCTACAGCGACCAAACCCAGGAATCGGCGAAGCTTCATTCATGCACCTCAGATTTTGGAATGTAAGGTCATCAATTGCAGATGAGGTTGACTGCGCTAGAATTACCAACAACAGTACAGTAATGACGAACGACAGCGCGACGAACAACGGAATGACCAATCACGACCACGGTGATTCTATCTTGTTTTTGAGTTACCGCGTTTTGCCTTTCTCAAGGAGCCGATCCGCGTGACTACCAGCCACTTTCGACAAAGTGGATTTTATATTGCTGTCTGCGTTATGGCGGTGCTGGCAGCTCTCGCTCCGGCTCGAGCACAGTCGCAAGAATCGCCGGGCCCCACCAATTTGGGGGGGACCTTACAGGGACACGTGCACGATTCCACGGGCAGGCCCTCGGCGAACGCGATTGTCGTCTTGGAGCTTGGAAGCGTTGCGCAGGCCACCGCCGCACCGGTCCAGACCACACGCACGGATTCCGCAGGGAGCTACCGGTTCGCGGCGCTTCGCGCGGGCACATACCGTCTGCGCGCCGAGATGACCGGATACGGCGGGGCAACCGTCGCCCTGGTGAACCTCGCAAAGGACCAAACGCAAGACGTCGATTTCACTCTCGTCTCCGCCACATCTTCTGCACAAGCGCCCGAGTTTTTTGACGAACCACAGTTCACGGTGGCGGGAGTGACTCAGGCCGCGAATTCCGGGGGCCACGGTTCCGACGTTGTACTGCGAACCACCGAGGCGCTGGCCAAGGCAACGGTTTCTTTGAGCAAAGACAGGGACGGGGATAACGACGGCGACAAGGAATCGATGGCCGGCTCGAAATCGCCTGCAGCCGCGCCGTCTACTGCCGCAACCGAGAGTTCTTTGCTACAGGCAGCGGCGCTCACTCCACTAGATCCCGCGCTTCACCATCGCCTGGGCGATGTTGAGGAAGATCTCGGCAAGCCATTGGAAGCGGTTCGCGAATACCAGCGCGCAGCCGAACTCGACCCCAGCGAACTGTATCTGTTTGATTGGGGAACCGAGCTTCTCAACCATCGCGCGCTCGAGCCGGCCACCGAGGTTTTCGCAAAAGGCAATCGGTTGTTTCCCAAATCCGTGCGGATGCTCGTGGCCCTCGGCGTAGCCTGGTACGCTCGCGGCTCCTACGACCTGGCGGAGCAGTGTCTCGGGAACGCATCCGATCTTGCTCCGGACAATCCGACGCCGTACCTGTTTCTGGGAAGAATGCAAAGTGTGGCGGCCACTCCGTCAGAGCTATCGGTTGAGAGATTGGCGCGATTCGCGCGGTTGCAACCGCAGAACGCCCTCGCCAACTACTACTACGCCGTCAGTCTCTGGAAGCAAGCGGCGGGTTCGGCCGTCAATGATCCTGACACCGCCGATAACAGTAACAACGACCGTTCAGCGCGCGTCGAGTCATTGCTGCTGAAGGCAGTACAGCTCGATCCGAGGCTTCGTGCCGCTTATCTGCAACTGGGGATCCTCTACTCGCAGCGCGCGGATTTTTCGCAGGCAATTTCCGCGTTTCGAAAAGTGGTCGATGTCGGTCCCCAAGAAGTTGGTGGCTCACCAGTCGCTAGCCCGCAACTCGAGGAGACGCTGGCGGAAGGGCACTATCGACTGGCGCGAGCTTACCTTCGAACCGGCGATAAAGCACACGCTCAAGAAGAACTTCAACTCCATGATCAGTTAGCTGAGAAAACAAAGGAAGATACGGAGCACGAACGTCGCGAGATTCAGGAGTTTGTGATCTCGCTGCGGAACAAGAATTCCGTCTCGCAATAACCGTGATAACAATGTGGAAGCCCCAAGTTGAAACGCACGAGATTCAGTTCGCTCAAAAGTTGAGCGTGAGGGCAAACTGAATGACGCGCGGGTTATTCACGGTCCCGTTAACCACGCCAAAACTCGACGGTGCGGCAATGTCCTGCATCCCGCTGGAACCACCTTGCAGATAGTACTGGGCGTGGTTCCAGGCGTTGAAAAACTGCGCACGGAAACCTGCCCTCATGCCTTCGTAGGGTAGCAGGAACTCTTTGATGAATGACAGGTCCGTGTTTACAAAGCGCGGACCGTAGAGTGGTGCGCGGTTTGCATCTCCAAGTTCCCCGGCTGCTGGTTGCGCAAACGCGCAGGGATTGAACCAATTCTTAAGGGTATGCACTTGGGCCGGACAGTTCGTGCCTCCGCCCTCCTGCCCTCCTTTGTTTGGGTCACCCACCTCATCGGGTCGGTTCAAGATGTCACCGTTCCACATGAAATTGACGCCAGAACCGTTGTCGCTATCAACCACAAAGAGCGGGAACCCTGAGGTGGCTTTCTCGATCACATTCACTTGCCAATTTCCCAGAACGGCATTCACAGGCCCGCTCCAATCACCACCGTACCGCTTGCCCTTTCCGAAAGGCAATTCGTAGATCACGCTGGCCGTGAACTGATCATTGAGGTTGAGTTGAGACAAACCCCAATCCGCTCGGCTGGTGCCCGGCAGCGGAAAGTACGTCGCACCGGGGAAGGTGCCCAAGCCATCCGGCATTCCGCTGTCGAAGGTGCGCGAGTAGGTGTAGCCCATGAGAAAGTAGAGACCGTTATGGTAGCTTTTCTCGGCCTTGATTTGCAGGGAGTCGTAGTGGGCCCTACCAACGTCGTTCTGGTTAGAGATATTTCCAAATGAGTATGGAGCGGCAAAAGCTGCTCCACCCGGACCACAGCCGAGTGTGTAGCCGGGGACCACCCCACATGCCGTCGGCGATCCCACGTTGAGGTTCAACCCGTCCACCAGAATGTGCGAGCTGCGTGAACCGGCATAGCCGGCCGTCAGCAAAACGTTTCCAGGCAACTGGTGCTCAAGATTAAGAGTGAATTGTTGAACTTTTCCCTGATGGAAATCGGGGTTCTGCGAATACACCGTTCCCGGAAAACTAGAGGGGTTCGGAGGCGCGGTAATCGCTTGTAGTTGCGAATTGAGGAAAAGATACTGGTTGCCGCAGTTCTGCACTACGGCCTGGGCTGAGTTGTTAAACTGGCACGGACCAGGGAAATTGTCCGACTCGGCAAAGTAGGGTGGATTCTCCCACAAACCCTGCGCCCCTTGATTCCACGAGGAATCGTGGAAGATGGCATAGCCGGCACGCACAGCGGTCCGCTGCGAGCCAAACGGCTTCCAAGCCAAGCCAATGCGTGGTTCAAACGCAGTCTCGTCCATCTGGATGCCGACTCGTGAATTCGATGCAACGCAAATCGTGCAACTGGCGAGCACCCCGAGGCCGGATCCGGCCACATAAAGCTTGCCATTGGCAAAGTTGAAATTGGCCTGGCGATTGGCAGCTTCCGTAATCGGCGTCACAAGAGCCCAAGCCACGCCCAGATTTAGGGTCAAATCGTTGGTAACGCGCCAGGTGTCTTCCACGAATGGCCGGAACAGTTTCCAACGGCGGCCGGTGGTCGCGCCGTCGAAGGTCTGGTCATGGACTCCGCCACCCAGTTGGCCCAGCAGCAGGTCGGCAGCATCGTCACCGGTAAGTCCGAAAAGAATGAAGAGGCCGTCTTGAAAGGCATTGGTTTCGACGTTCATCTGGTTCGCACGGATTCCGCCGCCGATCGCGAGGTCATGGTGGCCGCGAATCATGTGAAACGTGTCGGAGAGGGAGTAGACGTTGGTGCCACCCTGGAAAGGAGTAAATCCGCGATCGCCCAGCGTCCAGTAAGTGTTCATCAGGACGGAACTCAAGCCACAACTCATACAGTCCTTGGTCGACTGATTGACGATACCGGCCGGAGCGTCCGGGCAATTGGTGTTCAGGTTCGCGCCCATGATGCCGATTTTCGCCGCTTCGCAGGTGCCATCTCCACCAGACAGGATGTGGTTGAAGATCCGGTTGAAGCCCGCTGTGATCTGGTTGATATTGCGATCGGAAAAAATATGATTTTCCGACACCGCCACATTTCGCCCGTGGTTGCTGATGAGCTGATTACTGGCGAATGCGTTGGCTTCCGCAAACCCCGGCGCGCCGCCCGGGACGTAGGAATTGGCCTGATCGTAGCTGAAACGCGCAAATGCCGAATCTTTACTGGAAAAATTGTGGTCCAGGCGGACATCGAACTCGCCTTCGTTCAGCCTTCTTACGGGCACGTCGGAGAAGTTGGTTAGGGTATTTGGGTTGACCAAGTTGGGCTGCGGATAAAGATTAATCATCGCCAAGCCAGTCGGATCGACGGACGAGTTGACGCTCGGATTAAACATATTCGCCGGGATCTTGTTGCAGTTCGTGCCCGCGGCTTGGACGCCACCGGGACCTGCGGGAATCGCGTTCCCTGAGGCGTCGCACTGAAAGGGCGCGAACGTATAGGGACTGTTAATGTTGGGAAAACCGTCGATGTTGGTAGCGGGAGCGTTGGGCGCAAAGCCGGGACGAGGCACGTTCAACGGATCCATACTAAAATCCGCGTCCCCATTCGGCGTCCCTACGCCTTCCATGGCCGGAGTCGGAACCAACCCGCTAAAGGGGATGCCGTGGCGCTGCCTCTTTGCCTGGTAATCGAGGAAGAAGAATGTTTTGTCTTTCTGGATCGCTCCACCCAGTGACCCGCCAAACTGGTTCAGATTGAATTGTTCCTTCGACGAAGCGAAATAGCTCTTGGCATCGAGGTCGGTATTGCGGAAGTACTCAAACAGAGATCCGTGCAGCTTGTTCGTTCCCGACTTCGTTGTGACCAACACGGTCGGACCCGAGCGCGTGCCGAATTCAGCAGAGTAGTTATAGGTGAGAACCTTGAATTCCTGAATAGCGTCGATCGAAGGCAGGATCGCGATGCCGCCCGCCGTCAGCTCGTTGTTGTCAACGCCATCGAACAGCCAATCCGTTTCCTGAGCCCGCGAGCCGCCCACCGAAAGGGAAAATGTTCCGCGCGCCGAGACTTCGCTGCTGGCGCCGCCATTGAAAAAACTGTTGGGGTTGGTTTCCTGAGTTACACCCGGCGTCAGAGTGGCGAGTTGGACGAAGTCGCGTCCGTTCAGCGGGAGGTCCGCCACCTGCTCAGAGGTGATCACTTGGCCAAGGGTTGGATTCGTGGTTTCCACTGCCACTTCGTTGGCGCTGACTTCAACCGTTGCGGAGACCGTCGCGGGGTTGATCGTAAAGTCGACCTCGCGCTGTTCATCGACCTGCAGGCGAATGTCCTTCTGCTCGGTGGTCTGGAAACCTTTGGACTCCACTCGGATCGTGTAAAACGCCACCGGCAGCAGCGGCGCGAGGTAGTGTCCTGAATCGTCGGTTTTCACTTCGCGAGTAAGACCGGTACCCTGCGAGGTGATTTTCACCGACGCACCGGAGAGGACCGACCCGGTCTTGTCGACAACCGTTCCGGAAAGGCTACCGTTCGCCTGACCGTAGAGGAGTGGACAGAGAGAAAACATTGAACACAGAACCGCTACGAGCAGCGCTTTTCTTGTCAACATCGGTTTCCACCTTCGCGACCACTCTTCATCATCTTTGTATCGTTGTAAAGAGTGGTGATTTGGGATCAATTTTCCTCGCGGCTCAAACGTGGAGCACCCTTTTTTGGCGATGGGCCATATAAATAGATTAGAAAAGAGAAGTCAAGAGTTTTGTGATGCCGCCCTGAATGTCCGGCGAAGCGGAGGGAAATTCAATTTTCCATAGTGGCTATGCTTTCACGGATTCTTACCACGCGGCTGCCGATGACGTTTTCACCTGGCGCTCCACCAGACGTCAGCCATTTGCCCTGGCCACCAGCACGATTCCCAGACAGTAGAAGACGAACATCAGCGTCAGATACATCTTGGCCTTGCGGGGCGCTCCATCAAATTCCTTCCAGGCAAGAACTCCCCAGAGCGCGGCGACCATGGGCGCGGATTGCCCGATGGCATACGAAATTGCTACGCCGGTAAAGCTGGCGGCCACAAGATTGAACACCATGCCGGTGCCCCAGATGAATCCGCCGAGCAGTCCTAGAGCGTGTCCGGAAAGAGGCGCGCTGAAGAAGCCACTGAAGTTGACGGGCTCTCCGACCAGGGGGTGCTTCATGAAATAGACATTCCAGATCAGACACGAGAGCAGCGCACCGAGCGTGAGAAAAACGGCAATGCTGTAGGGCCCAAGCGTATTACCGGTGGTCATCGCATGCGTCACGAGCGGAGCCCAAAGTCCCATCAGCACGCCGGATATTACGCAGACGACGATGCTCTTACGCGAAACGGAGCGGCCCGCAATCGCCAGACTGGCATAAGCTTTTCCATCCAGCACGACAGCGATGAGCGCGCACACGACGCCCGCCGCGAGTAGCGCCGCATTGCCCCTCATCTGTTGAACATAGCTTAGGATCACACCGACTACGAGCGCGATTCCAATGGCAACCGGAAATGCGATGGCTAGCCCAGCCATGTCAATCGCCGCCACCAGCAGCAGGTTCGCCAGATTGAAGATAACGCCCGCGCCCATGGTGAAGAGGATGTTGTTCGTGCCGGCCGAACGGACATTGTTCAGGAAACTCGACGCGTCGTCGCCCGTGCTTCCCATGGTAAAGGCGAGGATCAGCGAGATGATAAAAATGCCCACGGCGTAGTCCCAGTAAAACAATTCGAAGCGATAATTCTTGACGCCCTTGTAGGTGTTCGCCCATGAGCCCCAGCAGATGGCGCTCGTGATCATCATAAACAGTGCAATACCCAGACTGTGGGGTGTGAACATCGCTTCTCCTTGAACGGTGCTTCTACGTGAGCCGACTTACGCGGGCCCTATTTGCCGCGAATTCTGGAAACAAACAGCTGCAGGAAGCGATCGGCGTCGACGTCGACGCAAACCTTCGCGTTGGGCTCGACTTTGTCGAGACCTTCTACCATGTAGCGATCGCCGTGTAGCACGTTGCGCTCTACCACGCCGTGACGATTGGCAACCGTCTCGCCGCGTGTGAATTCGCCTCGCGTTTCGACATCCACGTGCATCGGCGGCGCCTTGACCAGCGTTGCGTCGATGGCCACTCCGACCGCGAGAGGATCATACATGGGCGTGCCGTCTGAACCGAATTGCGCCGACAGATCGATCAGATAGTGCGCCACCTGGTAAATGAAATCATTCACGGGCCCATGGGTCTGTCCGAGTTGTTCGAGGTACTTCGGTGAAAGCAACGTCTTATCGCCGACATCGAGACCAACCATGGTCAGCGGCCAGCCGGCATGGAACACGATCTGCGCGGCCTCGGGGTCGTTGTAGATATTCGCTTCGGCGGCGGCAGTCGAATTTCCGCCGGTGATCGAACCGCCCATGAGGATGACTTCCTTCACCAGCGGAACGATGGACGGGTCTTTCTCCAGGGCGAGCGCGATGTTGGTGAGCGGGCCGACCGGAACCAGCGTGATTTCGTGCGGAGCGGCGTGCACCATCTCGATGATCAGGTCCGGGCCGTAGCGGGAGTCGACTTTGCATTTGCTGGGCGGCAATTCGATATTCGCCAGCCCATTTTTGCCGTGCCAGAACTCCGCGGTGATCAACTTCTGGAAAAGCGGATGCTGAGCTCCAGCGGCGACGGGAATATCGCAGCGATTGGCCAGCGAGATCATGCGCAGCGCATTTTCCAGTCCCTGCTTCGCCGTTACATTGCCCGGCACCACGGTGACCGCGCGAACATCCAATTCTGGCGAGTTCAGCGCCAGCATCAGGGCCATGGCATCGTCAGAGCCGGGATCGGTATCGAGGATAATTTTCCTGGTGGCACCGGACGCGGGGATGGCCAGCGTGGTTACGAGGAGCGCGATCGCGGCAAAGAAGAACTTTTGGCAGAGTCGGAAACGAACGCACGGATTGATCAGAACTGACCTCCAAGTCGCAGATTGCAAGATTTCGGAATCGCGCCGAGCCTAGCCGTGCACAGTCCGAGTGTCAAGACGAAAGAGGTACTCTTGTCCAACTGGGCGTGAATCCGCGGTGATCGGGAATTCATCTTTAACCATATCTGCCGTACAATCGAACGGCAAAGGACAACCCGCGGAGCGATTGATGCCGGTCGATCACAACGAGTTTCGGAGCGTCGAGCGCCGAGTCGCACACGACCCCGGCAATGCGATTGCAACTCTGGCCGGGCGCCCTCTGCTGGCAAATACCGGCATTCCTCTCAATCTGGATTGGGTGCGCGAAGTGCGGGTCAACACCAGCGCGGTCGAGCGCCGCGCGCAATCGCAGGTCGCGCGACGAACGGTGAAAAAAGAATGGCAGGCAGCGTGGCTGCTGCGTGCGATCACCTGCATGGACCTCACGACTCTTTCCGGCGATGACACCGACGAACGCGTCCGTCGTTTGTGTGCCAAGGGCCGACATCCTATCCAGCCAGAATTAGAAAAGAAACTTGGGATCGAGCAGCTGCAAATCAAGGTCGCCGCCATCTGCGTGTACCACACGTTTGTGGAAACAGCCCTGCACGCGCTCGAAGGCAGTGGGGTGCATGTCGCTGCCGTGTCCACCGGCTTCCCTGCTGGTTTGTCGCCGCTGACCGAGCGGGTCAACGAGATTCGCCGATCGGTGGAGGCGGGCGCCCATGAGATCGACGTCGTCATTACCCGGGCGCATGTTTTCGGCGGCCGCTGGCAGGCGCTCTATGACGAGGTGGCGGCTTTCAAGCAAGCCTGCGGTTCGGCGCACATGAAAGTGATTCTCGGCACCGGCGATCTGCTGACGCTGCGCAACGTGGCGCGCGCGAGCGTAGTCGCCATGATGGCGGGCGCCGACTTCATCAAAACCTCGACGGGAAAAGAACCGACGAATGCGACCTTGCCGGTGGGCTTGGTAATGACGCGCGCCATCCGCGAATACGCGCAGCAAACCGGAATGGCGGTGGGGTTCAAACCAGCGGGCGGAATCCGCACGGCGAAACAGTCGATTGACTGGCTGGCGATGATCAAAGAAGAGCTCGGCTCGTCGTGGCT
>Ga0070761_10002755_pt1 | contig 10699 bp, 7 predicted proteins | sample HubBroMetageREF1_FD_66724 | JGI IMG/M metagenome (GOLD analysis project Ga0070761, IMG submission 66724) | Reference soil microbial communities from the Hubbard Brook experimental Forest, New Hampshire, USA - Hubbard Brook CCASE Soil... | ecosystem: Environmental > Terrestrial > Soil > Temperate...
CGCGCTTGCACACTGTCCGTGGCTGGAGACCGGACTGTCCCAGTCAAGGCGCTCCGAAGAGGTGTCCTTATGATCCGCAGTATCCGCAACGCAATGGCGCTGACGCTTGCCGTCGGCACGCTCTCCATCGTCGTCACGTCGCGCGCCGATGAGCCCGCGGCCGTCGTCGTGGCGCAACCCGCTCCACAGAGCGACACGGTGCGTACCCGCACCGAGAGCACCGGCCCTGATATGAGGACCATCGGCGGCGGAATCGTCACCTTCGGTATCTCCTATGGGGTCGCGCTCGGCGTTGCCGCGAGGAGCGATCACGAGGGGGATCACCATTTGTTCGTGCCGATCGTCGGTCCGTGGCTCGACCTCGGAGATCGGGGCAGCTGCCCGCTGTCACGCTCGTGCGCCGCGGAGACAGCGAATCGTGCACTGATCGTCGTGGATGGCGTCTTCCAAGCCATGGGTGTGCTTACAGTCGTCAGCGGCTTCGTGTTCCCCGAGACGCGCGACGTGACGACGACGACCACCGCCAAGTCCGAACCAACCGTGAAGATCGAGCCCGTTCAATACGCGCACGGGGGCCTGGGGCTCGCAGCCGTCGGCACGTTCTGAGCGCCGCAAGATGAGCCGGCCCTTCGGGGTGGGCTCAAACCGAATCGGAGAGGTGATGGGCGCGCGGGCGGGGCTCACAGGCCCTCCGCCTCCCGTGCTCTCAGCTCGGCAACTCTTGCCGCGAACCAGGGGACGCCGACGAATGGGGCAAAGTCGAGTCCGCCATCGGTCCGGTGAAAACCGACTTGAAGAGCGCCCTCTTCGACGAGCAGCGCCCATTCCGTGCTCCGGGGCGAGCTGTCGTATTCGAGCCGAACCAAGTCCGCGTCGCCACTCGCCAGGAGCGATCGGATCCGCAAAGACGACGGGGTCGCCAGAACGTCGCCGGTCGCGTCGAGGTGGGTCATCGGCACCGCGTCGAGTACCCACTGCGGGATAGCCGTCTGAGTGGCGATCACCGCGGCCGCGATCGAGGCGTCTTTCGCCGTCACGTGAATCGTCGCCCGAAGAGCCGAGTCCGGCCCCCAGCGGAGAGTCGCTTTCGACAACGTTGCGCGGGCCCACCAGCCCTCGGTCGGCGACGTCGACGGCGATGTCGACGCACCGTCGCACGAGACTTCGGTCCCCGACAGATCGGTCGCCCCCGGCCCTCGGCGAGCCACCACGCGGACAGAGAGGCGGCCGGCGAGAGGCGTCGTACCGAAGTGAGCTTGCATATCGCGAAGAAGGACATCGCTCCCCGCGAGATCGAGCGATCCATCGCTCCAGCCGACGCCGCCCGAGAGATGCGCCAGGAGGGCCCCCGTCACGCCGATGTCCTTCCAGTGACCCGTCACACCCGTGCCTTCGAGCGTCGCACCCCCAGATATTTGCTGCCTCGGCCACGAAGCGGTGAGCTCCGTGGCCACATCGAGCGTCTTGGCGCCGATCTCGGCGGACCCGAGCCGCGCCGCGACATGCTTCAGCTGCACCCGGCTGTGCCCGAGCGAAAGCGACTGCTCGGGCAGAGACACGTCGACGACGTCGATGTGTCCACTCGCCGTGGCCGACACGCGATCGTCGCCGCCGAGCGCGAGATCTTCGACGGCGAAATCGAAGGACCCGTGCGCTCTTTTCTGGGGCAGGCCGCCCTCGAAATGACCGCTCGCTCGGCAGGGTCCGGACCGTACGTCGGACGACGAAGCCCATGGGCCGAGCGACGGAGTCTCGGCATCGTAGAAATCGGCAACGAAGGTCGCGTCCCCGAACGCGTGGTCGAGCGCGAGCTCGGTGCTCGCGACGCTCGCGACGGCGCTCCTTAGGCGGCCCTGGGCTCCTTTTTCGCCGGACAGTCCGATCCCGTCGCCGCGCACCTCGAGGCGTCCCACCGGCTTGGAGCTCGCCTGGGCAACGACTTCGAATAGCGCCCTCACGGGCCCCTCGACCCCGACGTGGGCTGCAGTCGCCCGACTCTCCGCCGTCTCGAACGACACGCGCGTCCGATCGGCCAAGACGCCATGGTCCACACGGACCCAGGCGTCGACGGGGCCATCGCCTCGAACGAATGCAACTCCGGACACGGGCGCGATCGTCTCCAGGGTTTCGCCGGCCCGAAGAAGCCCCCTCAGCTTCAAATCCGTCGATACTTGCTCGAGAATCTGAAGCCCTGGATGCCCTCTCAAGTCGAAGGGGTGAACGGTGACGTCGATCGACCCTTGGAGCCCTCGCGCGAGCGCGCGCGGGCCATACGAGATGTCGAGCGTCTCGGCGTCGACCACCGCGGGTCCGATGTCGAGCCATCGCATCGGTCGAAATATCCAGCGACCGCGCACCCGCAGGGCGCCCGAGTAGCGAATCGTGTCCGTCCAGATTTCGCGCACGTTGCGAGCGTCGACGTCGTCGAGCTGGATCGACCAGAGGCGGTATTCGGCGTCGGTGGGTGGCGGCGGCTGCACCCCCGCTTTGCGATGCGGAAAGTCGCCGAATCCGGGGACGGGCGGAAGGGCCGCCAGGTGCTCGGGCGTCGCGCGGTCGACCCGCAACCGAACGCGAAAAGTCAAGCCTTCGCCTCGAACATGCGAGGCGTGAAATCTTCGATGAGCCAACTCGAGCGGTGCGAAGTTGAAGTCGCACTTGTCGAGGCGCAGCACCCACTGGACGCTAGAGTCGCTGCCGCGGATCTTCAGGCCTTCGACGTGGACCCGCCCGGGAATCCACGAGTACGCGCTCGCGTAATCGACGAGCATCGCCTCCGGATCCGCGCTGAGCGCCGAGCGGAGAAGGTGGGTTCGCACGAGGACGTTTATGCCCACGAGGTAAAGCGTGACCAACCCCGCGATTGCTCCTCCGATGCGCCCCATCCAGCGCGAAGCTCCCGACACGGGACGTCTGCGAATCATCGGCCAGTGCCACTTGAGGAGCGGATGACCCACAGGAGGAGCTCAAACGGCTTGGGATTCGGGTCTTGGACGCAGCTGCCCTCCTTGCGGAAGCCCCCGATGCGCACCGCGAAGAGCCCCGGCGAGGCTGGAGCGAGCGCGTAGCCGCTGCGACCTCACCCTCGCGGCGGCCGCGGGAGTGCTCGGTCTCGCTCTTGCGAGCGTCCGCGTCGCGCTCCCTTCGTTCATCGCGGCGCGCGGCGTCGAGCGCCCGCGATCACTCCCACAGCCCACGCACCGAAGGCCCAGAACAAGCCGTTCGAATTGCCGCCCGGCGCTACGGAGCACGACAGCTTGGCCTGCGCCGACTCTTGTCCGCTGCACGTACCGCCGTCGCACGCCGACGAAGCGGTCGCGGTTGCGGTTGCCGTAATGTGCGCCGTGAGGACACCGTTGAGCGCGACGATGCACGCCTCGACGTCGGACGTATTGACGTACTGGCCGTTGCAAACGATGGCTCCCGTGCCCTGACACTGCGTCATGCAATCGCTCGCGAGCTCCGACTTGCACGTCTGATAGCTGCTTTCCTGGCACTGCGCCTGGCAGTTCGAGTTCGCCGTCGCGGTGCACGACCCGGTGCAGTCCGCGTTGCACTTGGTCGCGCAGGAGGCCGTCGTCGGGACGGAGACGCACTGCGTGGTGCAATGGTCGTCACAGCACGCGCCGCAGGATGCTTGGCAATCGGCCGACGACGACGCGGAGACGGCCCCCCCATCGGACGCAGCGGAGGACGACGCGCTCGACGTGCACGACGCGCTACAGCCGGCGTCGCAGCGCGTGTGGCAGTCCGTCGTGCAGTCGAACATGGGCGGGCTCGTCGCGCAGCTCGTCGTGCAGTCGGCCTGGCAGGTCGAGACACAGGTCGCGTCCGCCGAAATCGTGCACTGCGAGCTGCAGGTCTGCTCGAGCTTGGCGGCGCACGCATCTTCGCAGCTTGCCGGAGCGCACTGCGTCGCGCAGTCATTCTGTACGACCACCGAGCATTGCGCGCTTGCCTCGATATCGATGTTTCCGCACGCGGAGATCTCGGCGCTAGCCGCTTGGGGCCATGCGAGCAGCGCGACGAAAGGAAATGTGGCAACGGTACTGCGAACCCAACGATTCGTGCTTTTCATGGTGAGGGTCTCTGCAATCGGCGAGCCACGCGTCGCCGGAGGCTGGCTCGATGCCCACGAGAGTCCCGTATGCGGAAAGCGAGGGTTACAGAGCGCCGTCCACGTGGTGCTCGGCCGAGCGTGGCTTGGAGCCACCTCCCTCGTTGGCCATATTGTCTTCCGCATGCCCATCGTGACCCAGAGCGTCGAGCTTGTCCGGACTGAATAGCTTTCCAATCCGCTTGCGGAGCTTGCGGCCTGGAGGCGCGAAAAGGAGCACGACTCCGCCGGCGAAGGCGGCGCCTCCAGCAAGCCAGAGAACCGACCGGAGGCGGCGGGGCTTACGGCGTCCCCCGACGTGGCTTGCGAGTCCGGCCATCTGGGTCCCGAGATCCATGATGGAGTGGCGAGCGGTCAGGGCTGTTCTCATGGCGAGATCGGCCATTTGGTCAGTGGTTTTCGAGATGGACTTCATGGGCGTGCCTTCTCCATTTCAACCGCAAGCCAAGCAGTTTTCGAGCCACGTCTTGTGGCTCATCGAGTCCCCGTGGCGCAGGCCGAAGCGCTTCGTCCGTGCCCCAAGCAATTGGCGGGGTGGCACGGCCATTCATCCTCGACGACCACTGCCTCGGCCGCCGACGCGGCCACGAAAGTGCGGCGCAGCAGGCCGGCGCGCATCCGAATGCCCCACCGGCGGCGCCATGGCGCGCCTTTGCGAGTCCTCGCCAGACGGATCAGCGTTGGCGCGTTGCTCGAGTCATTCGCAAAGCGCCATGCACGAGCTGCTGGGGCCGGGGGACTCTCGGTCGGTGTCGCGGAAAGTGAGCTCTCACCGTCGTGCGCCCGCAGCCAGGCCAGACATGCGACCTTGCAGAGGGGCAACGTGAAGGCGTGAGTCGTCGCCGGAGAAAGGGTGACGGTGGGGCCCATAGTCGTGGGGCCGCGTGAGGTAGTCGACGACGAGCAGTGCGAGCACCCGATCGACGAGGCGCATGTTCGCCTCGTCGACGGGAATGAAGCCATGGCTTCCGTACGCATCGTGCACGGGCTCGACATGCACGATGGGCGGCAGGTGCTGCAGGAGGTCGTCGATGCCACGCTGAGCCGCGCCGAGCGCAGAGAGGACCAGGTTCTTCGCCGTCGTGACGAGGGCCGGGATGTCCGTCCCAGGGGTAGGGCGTGCGCCCAGAGGATGGGGGGGGCGCTGCGTGGGAGTGCGGCGAGGATCGAAGGATGTCGCTTCGCGGTAGGGACCTGCCAGCCAGTCCGACAAGGAGAGCTCATCCGGGTCCATCGCTAGGAATGTTCGAACGGCACTGCGAGAGGCCTCAGCCGCCTCATGCACGCCGACGAGTCTCGTTAGTGCCACCGAAGGATTCCTACGCATAGCCGCGATCCGCATCGCAATGTTCGCGCCAGCGTCGGTTTCCTTGGCATCGAGATCCGCCGCGATAGGGTCCGGCGCGAACGATGAGCTCGACGACAAGGCTGGAGGCTTCCTCGGCAGGTCCAGGGTGAAGACGCAACCTTTGCCTGGCATATCGCGGACGCGAACCTCGCCACCGTTCGCCTTGGCGGCCTTGATGCAGATGGAGAGTCCGAGGCCCGCATCGCTGGAATGGCTCCCGCGCTGGGCCAGAGGGAGAGCCAGATCTTCGGCTTTCCCCAAGGGAAGGCCGCCGCATTCGTCCTCGACGGCGAAAAGAACGCGGTCGGTGCTTGCATCCACGGTCAGAGAGACGTTGCCCCTCCTCGGCGTGAGCTTGAACGCGTTCTGCAAGAGGTTCGAAATAGCGGACGCGAGGAGCTGGCGATCGCCTTCCACGGCGACGGAGCGATCGACGGAGGTAATAGCAAAGTTGAGCCCACGCGAGCGCGCCTGAATCAGCGCCCCGATTTCAACCTCTTCGATGAACTCGGCGACCGAAATGGTCTCCACATGCAGCACGCCCGCTTCGAGTCGCACCTCCGCGAGCGATTCGTCGATGAGGGTTCGTAGACTGAGCAGGCTGCGGGCATGGACAAGACCCGTGCTGCCGCTTGAGGCTACCCGACCACTCTGAATGCTGTCGAAGGACAGCATCGCCGTATTGAGCGCACTTCGCAGCTCGTGGGCGAGAACGCCGAGGCGCTCGGTCCCCTCATGGCTAATCTTGCGCTCGCGCTGACGTCCGTACTCGCTGACCGCTTCCGCGATGGCGTCGTCGAGGCACAGATTGAGCGTCTTGAACTCGAACGCGGAAATGGTCGCGTCTTGCTCGACGGCGAGCTCGGTGATCGTTTGGCAGACGTCTCCGTAATCGTGAACGACCTGCCCGACGGTGACCCCCTGGAGCAGGAGGTCGTGACCGTGCCGACCCGCGGTCTTACCGAGCGCATCGTGGTCGACCACGTCGGTCGACTTCGCCAGCCGGAGCGCATCGCCGAGCTGGTCCAGAAATACTGGGATCCCGTTCGCAAGGTCATCATCGCTTGCGGCGGGGCAGGCTCGAGAACGGACGCGAGAGTGTGCGCGCGCGACAATCGCGTCACGGTTCCGGAGGATAAACGCGTCGAGCATGGTGATAGGCGGCACATGGCTGCAATGCGGGCGCAGCAGGAGGGGTAAGGGCAACTTGCGTGCCCGGCTGGGTCTCGGCCACGAGCTGCTGTGGGCGCGCCGCCTGCGATGCAGAGTGACACGCATTGGCAGGACGCGAACCAGCGCCGCCAACCGAAGCCCGCAGCGCGCGGCGGCCCCGACTCGAGCCCAAGAATGCTTGACTTCTCTCCAAGAACATTCCGTCGTCGCGAGTCTACGACTCCCACACCGCTGCGGAGGTGGCCCTCCAAGCGCTCCCGCGCGCCGCCGTCGACAGGGAGAGATTGTCGATTCGGTAAGGACTTCCGAAGCGAAGAGCACGCCATCGGCTTCTACACGTCCGGCGAACGCATGAAGTTCTGGGGCTCGTCGGTTGGATCGTGGGCGCCATCGAAGGGCGCGGGGCCGTAGGGGTGCAGAAGGCGCGCTTGGGGCGGCATTGACGGGCGTCGGGATACCGAACGACAGCGTCGTCAAGGATGAGACGGACGTCAAAGCCGGTACGTTCCTCGTGCTCGCATCTGGGAGTTGCCGACATCCTCGAGCACGCCCGTTCGGCGCTCGGCAGCACCGGGGCCGCGCGCCTGGAAGCACACGCGCCGGTGACCGCGGGGGGGGCGCAGGGCTGGGCGTGGCTGGGCGCAGGGCCCCCCGCGCACCGAGAAGGGTTTCGCTCCTGCGGGAAGTCCTTTCGCATCCTGCGCGAGCCAGCGGCAGAATACCGAAACCTCGGACGCTCCCCAAAAACCAGATCTTCGTCCAATTCCCGCGAGCTGACGTGGATGCAGGCGAACGACACGGAACTTGCACACGGGCGGCACCGGCCCTGCGAGCGTGGCCCCCGTACAACAGAATCCACCTGGAGCGGATTGATGCCCAAACTCGACACATGGAATCGTGTGCGCGACGCGGTTCTCGGACTTCTCGTGACGAGCGTAATGCCTTTGAGCTGCGGCACCCTCGCCGACACCGGCGGCCGCTCCGAGCCAACGAGGTCGTTGGCTCAGGCTGCGATCGTCAAATACAACTGGCTCCAGTTCGGGGGAGATTCGCGGCACGGCAGCAACAACACGCTCGAAACGCAAATCACGCCGCAGAATGTCGCGCAGCTGAGCCAGCTCTTCAAGATCAATCTGCCCGAGACCATCGAGGGCGCTCCCGTGGTCGTCACCAACGTGAGCATGTCCTCGGGAACGCACGACGTCGCCTTCGTGACGACGCGCAGCGGCTTTATCGTCGCGCTGGACGCGTACTCGGGACAGACGCTTTGGTCCGCGCAGCCGGGCAGCACCAACATTACCATGTCGTCGCCGGCGATCGATCCTTCCTTAGTTTACGTCTACAGCAACGGTCTCGATGGGTACATCCACAAGTACAGCATCAGTACCGGAGCCGAGGTCACAGGGGGAGGGTGGCCCGAGCTGTCGACCCTCAAAACTCAGTGGGAAAAGGGCGGCACCGCGATCACGATCGCCACAGTGGGCGCGACGAACTACCTCTACATGGGCGTGGGTGGTTACGACGGAGACGGCGGTGACTACGACGGGCACGTGACCGCGGTCAACCTGGGCACGGGCACGCAAACGGTTTTCAATGCGATGTGCAGCAGTCAGGGAAACGTGCATTTTACCGCGACTTCGCCCGACTGCGCGGCCGGCAACAAGGGAGGGGTGTGGGCCAAGGCGGGCGTGACGTTCGATCCCGCGACCAACCGGCTCTACATGGGCACGGGTAACGGTACGTTCAGCCCGTCGTCGTTTCTCTGGGGCGATTCCATCCTCGCTCTCAACCCGGACGGCACCGGCGTCAATGGCGGACCGGTAGACAGCTACACGCCCAGCAACTATCAGAACCTTCAAAATAGCGACCTCGATCTCGGCAGTACGAATACCCTCATCCTCGCCAACAACGGCAGCAAATATCCGCACCTTGCCGCTCAGAGCGGCAAGGACGCCATGCTTCGCCTCGTCAACCTCGACAACATGAGCGGGCAGGGCGGGCCGGGGCACGTTGCCGGGGAGGTTTCCGCGACGGCGCTCCCCACGGCCGGTGAGGTGCAGAACCCGTGCGCGACCTGGATCAATCCGGCCGATAGCACGACGTGGATCTTTGTGGTCAGCCCGAGTAACGGGATGAATGCCATGCGGTTGGCGGTCGACGGCAGCGGCAACCCTTCCCTCGTTCCTGTATGGCAGGAGGGCGGCGGAGGCGGAGGCGCTCACGTCGCGAATGGCGTCCTTTACTTTGCGCAGAATGCCAACGTGCAGGCGCTCAATCCGACGACGGGCGCTCTTCTATGGCACAACACGGGGATCGGGCAGATCCATTGGCAGGCCCCCGTGGTCGTCAACGGAGTCATGTACGTAGGCGACAACGGGCGGCAGCTCACGGCATTTAGCGTCGGAACTCCTCCGCCGCTCCAAGACGCCAGCCTTCCCCCGCCCCAAGACGCGGGGGCGAGCGGCGCGCTGTCTCGCACGGGGTGGGTCGCCACGGCATCGGCCAGCGGTGGAGGGGCCCCCGCAAACGCATTGGACGGGAACTCGGCGACGCGGTGGAGCACCGGAGTAGCCCAAACCGACGGGCAATGGTTTCAGGTCGACATGGCCGCCGCTCAGACCTTCAACGAGATCACGCTCGATGCGGCGACCAGCACCAACGACTATCCCCGCGGCTACCAAGTATTCGTATCGAGCGACGGCGTAAACTTCGGCAGCCCGGTGGCGACGGGTGCCGGAACCGCCGCGCTCGTCACCGTTACGTTCGCCGCCCAGACGGCGCGCTACATCAAGATCGTTCAGACGGCAGCGGTCTCGTTCTGGTGGTCCATCGCCGAGTTCAATGTCTACAATACGGGTGCCGCGCCTCCTCCGGCGCCCCAGCCGCCCAGCGGTCTCGTGGCGACGGCTGCTTCGAGCAGCTCGATCACCTTGAGCTGGCAAGCCTCGCCCACCTCCGGCGTCACCTACAGCGTGTTTCGCGCGACGAGCCCGACGTTCACCCCATCGGTCAACAATCAGATTCAGAGTGGGCTGGCGACCCTTGCGTTCACCGACGCGAGCCTCACTGCGAGCACGACGTACTCCTATTACGTCGAAGCGCTCGACTCGGGCGGAAGCGCCGCGTCGAACGAAGCCAATGCGACGACGTCCGCGGCTTGCACATCCGGCTGCGCTTCGGTGCAGATCAATTGCGGCGGCGGCGCGGTTGCCCCGTTCGCAGCGGATGAGGCCTTTACGGGCGGCGGCACGATTAACCACGCCAACCCCATCGACCTCAGCGCGGTCACCAACCCAGCGCCCGCGGCCGTTTACCAGAGCGGACGCGTCGACAACTTCAGCTACACGATTTCCGGCTTCGTAGCCGGCTCGAGCCACACCATTCGCCTGCACTTCGCCGAGACGTACTTCACGGCTGTAGGGGCCCGCGTCTTCAGCGTGAGCATCAACGGGACATCGGTCCTCACGAGCTTCGACATCTATATGGCTGCCGGAGCCGCCAACAAGGCACTCGTCGAGGCCTTCACGGAGAACGCGAGCGCCAGCGGGAGCTATCTCGTCCAGTTCACATCGGTTGTAAACAACAGCCTGATCTCCGGGATCGAAATACTCTAAAGGGCCACGGCTAGGCCCTCCCCTCCCCGGTTCACTCGCGTCTGGCACCGCCGATACGATCGAACGCGGAATGCGGTCGAGGCCGCTCACTTTAGGCTCTTTCCTTCATGTCCTCGGTGGTGGCCAGCGCGAAGCGGGTCATGTCCTGGCGGACGCGATCCTTCAGGTACCCTGTGATTGACCCCTTGCTGTAGCGCTGAGCTAGCGCTTCGAGGCCGAGGTACTCGGTCGCTGTGAACGTCAGGGTGACTTCATGATTTCCGGTCTTGTCGTTCATTTGACTGCCCGTTGCATGGGGACCACAAAGCTCTATGGTCGGCCGAATACGCAAGATGCAGACCAGTTGGACGAGCCCGAGATGGAAGCGCCATCCACTCCCGTTGGCCGAGTCCATTGGCCATTCCTGTAGAACGACCTCTTTCGCCGTCCTGACGCGGACATCCTTCG
>Ga0070761_10002756_pt1 | contig 10699 bp, 8 predicted proteins | sample HubBroMetageREF1_FD_66724 | JGI IMG/M metagenome (GOLD analysis project Ga0070761, IMG submission 66724) | Reference soil microbial communities from the Hubbard Brook experimental Forest, New Hampshire, USA - Hubbard Brook CCASE Soil... | ecosystem: Environmental > Terrestrial > Soil > Temperate...
GCCGGGGTGTGCGGGATCCTGCAGCCAGGGATCTCCGTAAGTATTGCCTAGTGGGATGTTAGTGGTGGTAAACGTAAACGTAGCCGAATCCGCGCCGCATTGGACGCGCCCGTAATGGGTTGTGTAGGCTTGGAGCGCGCGCGAGAAGTGCCGGACCACAGTGTAAGGTCCGGCGGTGGCCAACTCCGCCGAACGTTTGCCGATCACGGCCAGGCGCGTTGTGCCGTTGAAGAGATTGCCCGGGCGGTTGTCCTGAGCTGAGCCGGCGAAAATTGATGGGTCCGTATCGTGCACCAGCGGCGTGAGCGAGTTATTCTCGCTCACCTGGACGGTGCACGGGTTTTGGTCGGGCGCCGTATATCCGATCACCGCCTGGGTCGCCGTCGTACCGATTACACGCAGATCGCCGATCGCTCCGACGCACAGCCCTGCTGAAACGATTAGCAGTGCAGGCAGCGCCGTGGCGGCGGATGGTCGCGGCATGTTTATGCGGAAGGCGGTGTTTGCCAAGCCGCGGTTCTGCGGCTGGCGACCGTGCCGGGGAGCGTCGCTTTTACGGCACCTCGACCGGTTATCACTGGCCCGACGCTGGCTGGGAACGCGAGGTTCGCAGTGGCCCGATCCACGGCCACGCATAAACCCGCCAGCAGCGGAAAATAATACATATAAGCATTGCTGGCGAACACGGCGGTTCCGGTGAATGCAATGAGCGAGAGCTGCAGTGCGAACGCCATGTGCCGTACTTGGGACAAGGCAGGATCCTGGCCGGCTCGTTTTCGGACTGATCGTACAATTTTGAAACAGAATAGCAGCGCCAGAGCATACAGAAACAATCCGGGCAAACCGTCCTCGCAGGATAATTGCGTAAAGGTATTATGCGTTTCGTGCCACGCGTTGAAACTGGACCGTCCCGTGGTCGCCTCGATATAGCCTGCGTTGGCGATCGCGAACATCCCCGGACCGACGCCCAGCCAGGGATGGCGGATTGTCAACTGCAAACTGGAATACAAGAGCTCTTTGCGCAACTCCATGGATTCAATCGCGGATTGCTCCGAATCCGATAAACGCACCGCCGTGGAAGCGGTAAAGACGGTCCTGAACCGATCCAAAGCGCTACGCGTCGACCATGTGATGGCAATTACAGAGAGAATCAGCGCGGCAATAGCCACCACCACCTTCTGGCTGGGCGGCAACGGCCAAAAGTACAGCAGGAACATCACGGCCAGGGTCACCAGTCCGCCACGCGAGCCGGTGGCCGCTACCGTCACGGGAATGCACAGCAGGCCGCACAGACAAGCGAATTTCAAGGGCGACATTCCAGGCTTCGTCCGCATCACGAACAGACAAAACGGCACTCCCATGAGCAGCAGCAGGGCCAGATAGTTGGCGTTTCCTAGCGTGCCTCCCAGCAAAGCCATGCGGCCTCCCCGGATGCGGCCCATTACCAGGGTGAAGATCTCGATGAAGATGGTGGCCGCCGCCAGAGTGTACATGATCCTGCGGCACTGCTCCAGTCCTTGTACCGCGGATGCCACGATGACGTAGGATAAAAGCGCCATTACCCAAACATCCCGGAGCATTCTGACGCTGCCGCCGCGCCATATGCTGAATGGGACGCATAAGCACATCCAACCGGTAAAGGCCATCAGGCAAAGACCGGTTTTCGAAAAGGCGGCGCGTATATCCCCGCCGAACAGCAGAATCGCCAACAGTGTGAGGAGGAGGACCGCGCGCACCGAGTGCACGGCGGACCCGGTAACCATGTCCATGATCTCCGGAAATCGGGCATACACCAAGAAAACAAAGACCACCGTGAGATAGAACGCCGGGCGGGGCGCGGTCACAGGGCTGGCGTGCCAGACGGCCACTGCCGGCTGGGCGAAGTTATTCCCGCGTAACGCCTGTGTGTGGGGCGGAGTCATGGCCTCGGTCTGCCGCAGTCCCTGGTAAATTCAGTGTAGCATCCTTGAAAACGGCGCCCGGCAGCTTCACCACCATGGCCTGATAACCCGTCAGCTCCACAACGGGGTCCGGCTTGCCGCGAAAGAACTCTTCGATGGCCTTCACCACGCCCGCCGCCGACGGATAGTCGTGGCAAAGCACGATGCCGCCCGGTGAAAGGCGGGGATAGAAGAATTGGAATGCCGCCAGCGTGCTTTCGTAAAGGTCGGCGTCCAAATGCACGAACGAAAAAAGACGGTCGCTCACAGCGTCCGCGGTGGCTGGAAACAGCCCGGGATAATAGTGCACCCGCTCTGTTCCGACGTATCGGCGCACCTCGTCGAGGTTCGACTGAAACTCTCCGGCGCGGAAACGCTGGCCGTCGACCGCGGTGGTTTCGGGAAGTCCCTGGAAGGTGTCGAAGAGGTGCAGATGTTTCCCCGTTGGCAGGCGCAACGCCAGCAGTTTCGCCGAGGCGCCGTAAGCCACGCCCAATTCCGCTACATCGCCGGCGATACGATCCGTAGTTTCGAGACAGGCCAGGAGTTGGCAGGCTTCGCCGTGGCTCAGCAACAGCGTCCGCTCCTCCGCCACACGCCGCACCATCGCCAGGCGCGTGCGCCGGTCGGAGTCCACATATCGCGCCAGGAGAATCCCTCTGCGCGCGGCGGCGGCTTTCACGGCGTTTGTCAGGCGGTCGCGTAACTGCATCGTTGTCCTTTTTCGGGCTGATAACGATTTTAAACCGCGAGCCACCGTTTCCTGGGGTTCCCAAGAGGTTACGCGCCGGCGCACGCAAGTATAATAGAGGATCGCCTTGCCGCCCCAGCACTACATTTTCAATCACGTTCCGAAGACGGGAGGAAACTCGCTGCTGGCCGTTTGCCGCGGCAATCTGGATCCCGCGGACATCGGCCCGCACTTGAACGAGCACGATATCCGCCTCCTTCCCGCAGCCCGGATCGAGCATTACCGGCTCATCACCGGACACTTCAGCGTTCTCACGCAGACGGCATTCTGCCGCACCCGGTATAGCATGACGCTGCTGCGCGATCCTATCAAGAGAATCTTCTCGGCCTACACCTTCTGGCGGACCACGCCCGAGCACAACCCCGTGACTTCCAAGGCAAAAGAGTTATCGTTTACGGAATTCGTGCGCTATTTCATTGACAGCCCGTCCATCGTTCACAATTCCTACACGCATCACTTTGCCGCCATTGGAAGAGACTGCCCCAGTTACCCCTGCAACAGCGAAGCGCTTTTGGCCGCCGCCAAGCACAATTTGGCAGCCTTCGATTTCGTGGGCGTCTGTGAACAAATGGGACGATCCGCGGAGCTGCTCTGCCGGGAACTCGGCTGGCGTCTCCCGCCCGCCACCCCGCATGAAAACCGGAGTTGGTCGGAGAATTCGTTCGGCCAAGTCGACGGTCGCACGATGGACCTTCTGGGGGATCGCACCCGGCTTGATCTGGAGCTATACGACTACGCAGTCCAGCTCCTCCATGCACGCGAGGATCGGACCGCACCGGTCGTTACTTCGCGGCACGTCGAACGGAACCGATTCGTGCCATTCCCGATCCCTTACGAAGTGCCCCGCAGGGCGATGGTTCAATCCGTATCCGCCCGGTGGGTACCGGATGAATCCTCGAGGACCCTGGAGGTGGCCGTCACTTTCGCCACGAAAGCGCCGGTCGCGGAGCTCAGCTTGGGCATCCGAGTCGACGATACGGCTGGAAATATCGTCTGGGGAACGAACACGTGGCTGGAGAGCCTGGATCCGGCTTATGAAATAGGCCGCGATAGCCGCGCGGTTTTTCTACTGGATTGCGCGTTGCCGCGGGGCGTGTATTTTGTGACCGTGGCTCTGGCAGAACCACGCAGACTTGGGTTTCACGAACACTGGATCGATCATGCTGCGCTTTTTGCGGTCGCGCCGCCGCGCGTGGCCCCCTCGCGGTACGTGCGAGGCATGCGCTTGCAAGAGTTTCGCTCTGCCCTCGCGCGCAACGTCGACGGCCAGTGACGGTTGATCCGTTACGAATTGCGATCATGGCTTTTTCCCTCGCACATCGTAAAGATCTCTCGGCTGGCGCGCTCCAATAGGTAGGCGCTCGCGGCCGGGTGCAGCCACTGTGCCAAGTCGCTGCCGACTCTTCCGGCAAGCTCCAGAGCGGGTATGCGAGGCGAGAGTTCCAGCGCCAAAGATGCGAACCCGGTCAACGCATTCACATATTTCTCGGGGTCGTGGCTCTTCAACACCTGCCTACCGCGTTCTCCCATGGCGCGAAAGGCGCCGGGATTCGCCAGAAATGCGCCCAAATGGGCCTTAATATCTTCTATTTCATACTCCGGCCTGACAAATGCGGCGGTGCCCTCCGGCAGCGACGCGTACCAGCCCGTGCGGGTCACCAGCGTGGGGAGGCCATAATCCCAGAATTGCAACTGGCTGCCCGAGGCCTCTCCCATGGACGGGAAGCGCAGATTTATCGCCAGGTCCGCGGTGCTCAGCTTTTGCTCCACCAGGCTTTCCGGCAGAAAGCCCGACAGCTTCACTAGCGATCCCAACCCCAGCCGTTCGATTTGCGTCCGGATATGTCCCTCGTCCCAGAGTTCCCCGCACACGTCCAGCCGGAATTGCTCCCGCTCGGGAATCCCCGCTAACGCTTCGAGCACCGCTTCTAGACGCCGATTGCGGCTGAGGTAACCGAAAACGACCAGACGGTATGGTGGGCGTGCCGCCGCCGTGCGCGCCGCCAGCCACTGGTGGTGGCGCGACTCGTCGGCGGCGACATACGGATGCTCCAGGGCGATTACGGGACATGCCAGAGTCTCTTTGAGATCCGCCAGCGCCCGGCGTGAATGCGTGATCGCCCCCAGCGCGCCGCGGGTGGCCTCGCCAGTGAGCGGGAACTCTTGCGTCATACACTCTGGGCTGATGCCGCCTTTACGGAACGCCTCACCGGCGCGCCGGCCATCCTCGCCATACCATCGTTCCAGCGCGGCGATGTAAGCATCCGGCTTCTCCAAAATGCGCAGAAGGACCATGGCAAAGAAGTCGTGCAGACACAGATCGTGCAAGATCACTATGCCGGCGTGCCGTTGGCTAACGTTCCACATACCGCCGTGGATAAGGCCATGATTGCCCAAGTTGTAGACGGAGACGTCCGCTTCATTGAGCTTTCTCCAAGGCGGATTATTCGGCTGATAGCGGGCAACTCGAACGATTTGGCTGAGTTCCGGCGCCACTTGGTCCTGGTCCGTCCATGCGATCACGTCGTGGCGGCCGGCCAACGCAGGCAGGAGCTGCCGGGCAAAATTCTGGGCGATGCCGCTGCGCGCCGGCGGCAAGGGCGAAAACCAGTTGATCTTCAACGTAACAAGTTCTCCACTACGGTCTCCCAGGAGATCTTGAGGTCCGCATAACGCGCGCGGCCAGCCTCGCCCATGGCCGTCGCGCTGCGGCGGTCGGCCCATAAAGTGTCCATGGCCTGCGCCAACGACTCCGGGGTGGGGTCCGCCACCAACCCTGTCACACGATCCACGACAAACTCCAGCGGGCCGCCAGAGTCCGCGCAGGTGATCACGGGCTTGGAGGAGAGCATAGCCTCCAGGGTGACATATCCGTAATCCTCGTCCACGGGCGGAAAAACGACACCCAGGCTGTTCGCATATTCATCGCGTTTTTGCTGTTCGGAAACCATCCCCAGCCATTCGACACGATCACCCAGCCGGAGTTCGCGTACGGATCTCACACATTCGGCTCGCTGCGCTTCGTGGTCGGCTTCTCCGGCGAAGCGCACACGCACCGGCTCGCGGCAAAGGGCTAGTGCCTGGACCGCTAGCCATTGCCGTTTCACCGGATTGATACGGCTGGGGAAAAAGAAGTAGTCTTTGGCGGAATCTTTGTAGAATAACATGGCGCTCGCCGGAGGATTATACAACGGTTCCGCGTCGATTCCGGAGAACCGCCGCAGCCGAGCCGACACGTTCGCGGACAGCGTATAAATCGCTTCTGCTTCCGGAATAAGGGCGCGATCCGCTTGGCGGATAGCATCTCGGACCACCGGGCCCTCCGGGTAGTGGATCAGATCCCCGGCGGCGGGGTGGTCCCAGAATTCATAAGCCGTCCGATGCTGATGCAGCAACCAGATGACCTTATGCGGATGAGGCACCAGGTATGCTGGAAACTTCAGCCCGATCACCCGGTCGATCCGGACGCCGCAGGTTTCCGTGACATCGAGCAGCCGGCAGGCCAGCATTTGTTCCGAAATGCGAGACGGCGGACAAGATTGGAAGGGCAAAGCCACAATCTCGGCTTGGTGGCCGGCTACGCATACCGCGTCGCGCAGGCTTTCGGCGAGAATCTCGGCACCGCCGCGAATGAACGGCACTCCAGACGTCAGGATCAGGACCTTCACTGGAGCAGCTTCTCCAGGACTGTACCCCAATCGATCCGCAAGTCGCTGTAGCGCTGCCGGCCGGCTTCGCCCCATCGCCGCGCATTGTCGCGATCTTCCCACAGTTCATCCATGGCGTCCGCCAGCCCCTGCGGCGTGGGTTCCGAAACCAAGCCGGTTTCCCGGTGGGCGATGAATTCCAGCGGGCCTCCGGAATCCTCGCAGGTGACCACTGGCTTGCGGGCTAACATGGCTTCCAGCGTGACGTAGCCATAGTCTTCGTCCAAGGGTGGGAAAACCACCCCCAAGCAGCGGGCGTAGAGATCGCGCTTGGCCTCTTCGGAGGTTGTGCCCAACCATTCCACCCGGCTCCGGAGTTTGTTTCTGCGCGCCAGCGCCATGCAACTCTCATGATAGCCGGGGTCTATATCCGGACCGGAAAAGCATACACGGACCTTGGCCCGGGTATGCGCGAGCGCATCTATCACCAGGCGCTGCCGCTTCAGCGCATTCAGCCGGCTCGGAAAGTACAAAAACTCCTCCGCCGCACCGCCATGAAATTTCGGCGCATCCGGCGGCGGATGGTAAAGCGGCGCAGCTTGAATGCCGCAGTACGTTTGCATCCGCGCTGCCACGTTCCGGGAGTTCGCGAACAGGCGGCGGGCCTCCGGCAACAGCTCCGCATCCGCCCGGTGAATGGCATCCCGGACCTCTGCGCCGTGGGGAAGGCGGTGCAGGTCGCCCATCGGCTGCTGCCATAAATCGTATGCCTGCCGATGCTGATGAAGCACCCAAACAACTTTGTTCGGGTGGGGTATCAGGTATGCGGGAAACTTGAGCCCGATCAGGCAATCGACCGGTGTGTCCCCGGCAGCCCTGAGGTCCAAAAGACGGCAGGCCAGCATCTGGTCGAGGATGCACTGGGGAGGATACCACTTGAACGGTACGGACACAATTTCGGCGCGATGGCCGGCTTCCAGCAGCGCGTTCCGCAGGCCAGTAGCGTGCGCTTCGGCGCCTCCGTCCACGAAGGGAACCCTTACGGTGGCGATCAGAATTCTTAGTCCGCGTGTCTGTGCCATCATGATTTTGTGGCGAAATACTTGAACGCCACCCACTTCGCACCGCTGGAGCCGTCCGGCAGGATGTCGAGCAACCGCGCTCCGCTGGACGATAGGATACCGATCACCTCTTCTCTTCCCACGCCGTACATTTCCATTCGCGGAGTGGTGTCCAAGCCGGTGGAAATGGGCGCCGGCTCCACTTCGACCGGAATCGAGGCTGCTGTGGAAAACTTGTGCTTGAACCAGGAGACGGCTTCCTGGACCATATCCAACTCCAAGATATATTTACCGGCAGCGACGGGCGTTGTCACCGTGAGAATCATCCGCATTTCAGCGTTCGGCGCAAGATCGCACGGAAGAGGCTGGCGGCCGTCGTCCCAAACTGCCGTGTCGCCATCCGTATGCAGCCAATGGTTCCCGAGTTGAACCGCGTAGTTCCAGTTGTTGTGGTCTCCCCGGCATGGCCAAGGTACGTCTCCCAAATTTCGGACCGTCACCGGCACATTGATCCGCGATCCGGCAACGGTATGGAGGGAGGCGGGATAACCGCTGAGCATCGCGCCAAAGCCGCTGTCCGGAAGGGGCCCGGCCGCGTTGTCGGTTGCCATCCGGCCGTCGGGTATCTGGAACACCACCAACCCACCCGGCCGCACCACGCGCACAAACTCGCGTATGTATGCGGTGCTGTACCGCGGCTGCATGTGCTGCAGAACGATATTCGAGTAAACCAGATCGAACGAATCGTCCGGGAAGATTTCGAGATCGCCACGCAGGTTCAGGAAGTACTCGCATTTCTCGCCGTGCCGATTGTGTTGCCGGGCCAACTCGATCATGGATGGAGCGATGTCCACCCCACGGCAGCGCTCGAACCAGGAGCACAGCGCTTGCGAGAGACGCCCCACGCCGCAACCGAAATCCAGAGCCGCCTCGTGGTGCGCTGGAAAGCCGAATTCTCGAGCCCGGCGCATTACAGCGGAGATTTCGGCGCGGCCGGACGCAAGAAACTCTTCGACGCCCCACTTGCCGCCTCGCCGGCCCGGATCCGTTAGGATGGCCCATAGCGGGTCCCTCTTACCGAATTCATTCCAGTTCTGTTGCAGTTCTTCGAGGTCCATCTGGGGTCACGTCTATTCGAGCCGCGCTCAGGCCTTCCAGCCGATTATGGCGTAATCCTGCGGCCCGTAAAAGCATTCGTTGAGCCGCGCCGCTGCGTCTCCTCCCATGCTTGTATCCGCGTGCTGCGCGACCGGGTGCAATTCCAGAATCTCGACGCGCTCGAAGCCCCGTGCCTCGGCCAGAAACCGCCCGAGCAATGGCGGAATGGGGTGGCGGTGAGTCGGATCGAGATAAAAGTTCCTGGAGCTGACGAATATATTGTTCGGATTGGGAGTCTCAAAAATGGCGACGCCGCCGGGCTTGAGTGCGCGCCTGGCCGCGTCCAGCAAATCGAGCATCTGCTGAAATGCCAAGTGCTCGATTAGGTGAAACGCGGTCACCGCCCCCAGCGACGCCTCCGGGAGGCTCCGCAAGTGTCCGACGGCTTCCGCTTCCGTCACCGCGAGTCCGCGTTCCCGGCAAATCGCCAGGGACACGCGGTTCAAGTCGATTCCGGCGGCTTGCAACTCGTGTTCCCGCAACAACTCGATCCATTCACCCCGGCCGCACCCTACGTCCAGAATCGGCATGCGCTCACTGCCGATGCCGGTTTCTGCGAGCTTCGGCAGATAGACGCTCAGCCGTTCCATAATCTCCTCGCGGCCGCCGCGGAACTCGTCTTGCAATGCCGCGTAGAGCGCGTCCATATCATGCAGCTCTTCCTGGAGCAACCGCTGGCTAAGAGCCGCGCCGGGCGGTTCCAGCAGTTCGGTCCGGGCCTGGATCAACGATGCCACGCGTTGTTCCTGCACGGTTTGCTGCGCTCTGAGGCGGGCGATCTCGCGATCCATGCGCGGGATCGACTGAAGCCGCAGATCCTCTAACCGGCGCTCGAGAGCTTCCGTGCGCGTCATCGCGGCAGAAGCGGCGCCTTCCCGATCATGGCGCTCTCGCAGCAACTCGGCCTCCAATAGCCTGGAGCTTTTCGTTTGGCCTTCGATTGCCCGCACTGCGGATTCCAATGTCTTCAGTGCGGATTCCAATGCCTTCAGCGTAGAATACTGGAAGTGTACGATCTGCGGCGTGTACCAGAAAAGCAGCCTCTGGACCACTTTCACTAAGCGGGCACCGATCCGTCCGCGGAGGGTGGGCGGCTCCGGGGGCGCCTGGCCTACCAGCGCGTAGCTGGCGTTCAGCGCGCCGACTGCGGACCGAAGCTCCAGCAACTGCGCGGAGGACGGCTGGTCTGTTTCCACCTGTTGGATCGAATTGCTCCCTTCACGCGGTTTATACGACCGCTGCATTTCTTCCCGGATTCGCCGCAAGATCTCGTTTTCCACTTTTGCAGAACCCGGCCGTTATGCCGCCTCACGCATGCCGCACGGCTCCACTCACGACGGTTCCGTGCGCAACCCCGAGCGTTCGGCAATCCGAATCGACCATTTCGCGGACCAGAGACTCGAAAGTGACACCCGGCGTCCACCCGAGTTTCATCCGCGCCTTCGTCGCATCGCCTTGCAGCAGATTAACCTCCGCCGGGCGGAAGAGCGTCGGATCGCTGGATATATAGTCGCGGTAGTCGAGCCCCGCCTGGGAGAAAGCCAGCTCCGCAAATTCCTGGACCGAATGGGTCTCTCCGGTGGCCACCACGTAATCGTCCGGCTCGGGCTGCTGCAGCATCAGCCACATCGCCTGCACGTATTCGCGGGCATGCCCCCAATCGCGCCGGGCTTCCAGATTTCCGAGCTGAATCTGCTTGCTGCGCCCGGCCATGATGCGCGCCACGCCCGCGGTGATTTTTCGCGTGACAAATTCAAAGCCGCGCCGCGGCGATTCGTGATTGAACAAAATGCCGTTGCTGGCGTGCAGCCCATAGGCTTCCCGGTAATTGCGCGTCAGCTCGAAGCCGCAGACCTTGCTGATGCCATAACTGGACCGCGGGTGAAAGCGCGTCCTCTCGGTTTGTGGAAGCTCCTCCGCCTTGCCGAACATTTCGCTCGAGCCCGCGAAATAGAACCGTGACCCGGGCGCCAGATCCTTAACCGCCGAAAGCAGGAAGTGGGTGCCGTTGATATTGGTATTCAGCGTCGAAAATTCGTCGTCGAAAGAATAGCTGACGAAGCTTTGCGCCGCAAGATGATAGCATTCGTCCGGCACCACCTTGGCAACCAGTTGATAGACGCTGGCGAAGCTTTCGAGCGA
>Ga0070761_10002757_pt1 | contig 10698 bp, 6 predicted proteins | sample HubBroMetageREF1_FD_66724 | JGI IMG/M metagenome (GOLD analysis project Ga0070761, IMG submission 66724) | Reference soil microbial communities from the Hubbard Brook experimental Forest, New Hampshire, USA - Hubbard Brook CCASE Soil... | ecosystem: Environmental > Terrestrial > Soil > Temperate...
CTCGGCCGTGCGCTCGCCCACGAAACGGATGCCGAGACCGTAGATGACCCGATCGAGCGGCAGCCGTTTCGACTTCTCAATTTCCTCGAGAATGTTTTGCGCGGATTTTTCTCCCATGCGCTCGAGGCTGAGCAGGTTTTCTTTGGTCAGCTTGTAGATGTCGGCGACGTTTTTGACCAAGCCGCGGTCGGTGAGCTGGGTGACCAGCGCATCGCCCATACCGTCAATGTTCATTACCCCGCGGGAAGCGAAGTGCAGAATAGTCCCGAGCAGCTTCGCGGGGCAGTTGGCGTTGACGCACCGGTAGTCGACCTCACCTTCGGTGCGCATGACTTTCGTGCCGCAGACGGGGCAGTTGTCCGGCACTTCGATGTCGACCTTACCTCGGGAATGATCTTTGTCGTCAACCACCTTCGCGACTTTGGGGATTACATCGCCGCCGCGCTCCACTTGCAGCCAGTCGCCGATCTTTACGCCCAGGCGTTCGATCTCGTCCATGTTGTGTAGCGTCGCATTGCGAACCATCGTCCCGCCAATAGAAACCGGGACCAACTCGGCTACGGGCGTAAGTTTTCCGGTTCGGCCAACCTGCCAGCGCACATTCTCGAGCTTCGTGATTCCGGCGCGCGCCGCATATTTGTAGGCGATGGCCCAGCGCGGAGCTTTGCCGGTGAAGCCGAGCTCGTCCTGTAGCGTGGTGCGATCGACTTTCACGACGATGCCGTCGATTTCGTAAGGCAGTGAGTCGCGCTTGGCCTCCCACTGCTGAATGAACGACCACACTTCATCCATCGACGAAACGAGCTTGCGGTTCTGATTCACTTTGAATCCGGCAGCGTCGAGCGCCCCCAGCGTTTTCCAGTGACGATCGAAATAGGTGCGGCCGTTTCGCAGCAGCATGTAAGGAAAATAATCGAGACGCCGCTGCGCCGTGATGTTGGAATCGAGCTGCCGCACGGTGCCGGCGGTAAAATTACGCGGATTCGCGAACGTTGGCAGCCCCTCCCGTTCGCGCTCTTCGTTGATCTTTTTGAACGACGCCGTGGGCATGAGCAACTCACCGCGCACCTCGAAGTCCGCAGGAATTCCTGCCTTCTTCAACTTCTCAGCGGGAATCAGCAGAGGAATCGAACGCACGGTGCGGACGTTCAGAGTCACGTCCTCGCCAACCGATCCGTCGCCGCGAGTCACGCCGCGAACCAGCTTGCCATTTTCGTAGATCAGCGCCAGCGACATGCCGTCGAGCTTCAGCTCGCAGACGTAGTCAACGTCGCTGCGGCCGCTGAGTTCGTGTACGCGGCGTTCCCAGGCGCGGAGCTCTTCCTCGCTATACGTATTGTCGAGCGACAGCATGGGGGAGGAGTGCGGGACCTTGACGAATCCCTCGCGCGGCTTGCCCCCGACGCGCTGAGTGGGCGAGTCTGAAGTGATGAGATCGGGGCGCTCGGTTTCGAGCTGCTTGAGCTGCTGCATCAGCTTGTCGAACTCGGCGTCGCTGATCTCCGGGCTGTCGAGAACGTAATAAAGGGATTCGTGGTGGCGAATCTTGCCGCGAAGGGATTCGATCTTCTTTCCGAGGTCTTTGGCAGCAGCAGGCATCGCAGAAGATTATAGGCGGAAGAAAACACGAAGCGACAGCCGACCCTCGACTCCGCTCAAACCAGGCTCTTGGCTGTCCCGCTACCCGTCGACAATCCCAACAGATTCAAACGGCTGTGGAAAAGCTGCACTTGTAAGTGGCGACAGCTTATGCCAAATTGAAAGCTCTTACCAGGAAGTTGAGCCTGGGGCCTAAAGAATCATGCCAGAAGCTCCGTCAGCGGCGAACGCTGTTGCCCGAGGTAAGGTGTTTGCCCCCGAACTTCCCATCGCCCCGCTGAACGCATGCAACACCAATAACCGCCGCAAAAAGCGATGTTCGGCATGTGGGAGTGGGGCAAACGCTGACTCGGCCTGACCACTCATCTTCGACCGGCGATGCGGACTCATGATGCGCAAGGCGGCCCTGCTCTACAACCCTGACTCCGGAGGCCGCCGCTTACGGCGGCAGGCGGAACTGGAATCTGTTCTGCAGCTGCTGCGCGGCGCTGGGGTCGAAGCCGAGCTGGTGCTCTCCCAATCCCGCGACGATGCCGGCGAACATACGCGGCAAGCGATTGCTTCCGGTTGCGACACCGTCTTCGCTTGTGGTGGCGACGGCACCATCCACAACATTACGCAGGTGCTGGCACACTCCCCCGTGTCGCTGGCGATTTTGCCGATGGGCACGGCCAACGCGCTGGCCCATGACCTGAATCTTCCATTCGATGTCATCGCCGCGGCGAAGGCCGCCATTCATGCCTCCCCGCGCCGCATGGCCCTGGGACGCATTCAGTATTCGGATTTCGAGGGCAAGCCGGGAGGGCGCTATTTCATCCTGGCGGCGGGCATCGGCGCCGATGCTCATCTCTTCTACAAGCTGCACGCAGGCAGCAAGCGGCAGTTGGGCATGGCTGCCTACTACGCCAAGGCTTGGAGACTCTGGTTTACCTATCGCATGCGACGCTTCTCGGCGGAATTCACCGACACTGGCAGCGACGAACGCCGCAGCGCTGAAGTGACGGAATTGATGGCCGTGCGCATCCGCAACTTCGGCGGCGTTCTGCAGGAACTGGCGCCAGGTGCATCTCTCGATCGCGATGACATGCGCCTGGTGATGTCCCGGACGGCCAGCCGCGCAGCGTATCTCGCCTACGTGACCCGCGGCTTGCTGCGCCAGAAATGGACAATCCCCGGCATCGACCTCGTGCATAGCAGCAAAGTCTCCTGCCAATATCTTCCCGACCCCGCCAACGCCCGACCGCGCCAGAAAATCTACGCCCAGGCGGACGGCGAATTGCTCGGTACCCTGCCCGTAGAGATGACAATCGTCCCCGACGCTCTAACTCTGCTAGCGTAAAAGGCTCGCCTAGAAGCTCACGTAGCGACAGACGCCACTGCTGTTCGGCCAAGCGAAGCGAGCCGCGAACCATCAGAAAAGCGAGCCGCAAAGCACCCCACTTCCAGCCAGCCCCCATGCGCATTCACCCCCCGACATGTCACAATATCCCGAGCCTGCTTGGAACCAGTCACCCACTTCCTCACCGGCGCGTGCATGGGTCGCGCCGGATTGAACCGCAAGACAGCCCTGGCTACGCTCACTCTCACGCTCGCCGCCGAAGCCCCCGATCTGGATATTCTCAGCCGTTTCGGCGGCCCGGCCTTCGGCTTCGCTCATCATCGCGGCTTTACCCACTCTTTTCTCGGCGTACCCATCGATGCTGCAGCGGTGGTGGCTTTCGTCTACCTGATCTGGCGCCTCCGCGGACGCAAGCTCAAAAATCCCGCCCAGCCGCCGCGCTGGGGACTGCTCTACCTCTACGCCTGCCTCGCGGGACTGAGCCACATCCTCCTCGATTTCACCAACAATTACGGCGTTCGTCCCTTCTGGCCCTTTTACGAAAAATGGTACTCGTGGGACATCGTCTTCATCGTCGAGCCGGTGATTCTGGGTTTCTTGTTGCTGGGGCTGATCGTCCCGGAACTTTTTTCCCTGATTGACCGCGAAATCGGCGCGCGGCTGCGCGGACCCCGCGGTAGCGTAGCCGCGACTCTGGCTCTCGTGGGAGTGGTATTCACCTGGGGCGTGCGCGATTACGAACACCGGCGCGCGGTCAATGCATTGGCAGCCCGCTCTTATGAAAACGCCGACCCGCTGCGGGTTTCCGCCTATCCCGCCATGATCGATCCGTTTCACTGGTTCGGCGTGGTGGAAACCCCTGCCTTCTTCGCGCTCGCCCGCGTGAACTCCCTCGAGCCCGAGGTCGATCCCGAAAGCCAGCTCGAAATCCACTTCAAACCCGAGGAAACTCCGGTCACGCTCGCGGCCAAGAATTCTTATCTGGGACGCGTCTACCTGTCATGGGCACAATATCCGATTACGGAGACCGAAGCCCTGCCAACTTCCGACCAACGCTACGACGGCTACATCGTACATTTCCAGGATCTGCGGTATATGCAAATGCCCAGCGCGTTCCGTCGCGGAGCCCGGCCGCGCCGCGCCCCGCTGGGTGCCGGCGTGCGATTGGACAAGAATCTAAAAGTTGTAGGCGACGTCTACGGCTCCGGAAACGATGAAGTCACGGTCGCGGAACCGGGCCAGAACAAGAAGTGATGGCGTGCCGTCTTTTAGGGTTGCGGGTCCGGGGTTTTCCTCCGTGGCCGAGTGGCACCCCGACGCAGGTGCTGATGATCGACCAACGTCCGGCCTCGCCAATCCGTCGCATCAACAGGAATATTTTTCGAATCGTCCAAACTCTTCAGATCTCAGCACGGCCGATTTTGCGTACCCCATCAGGCCGACGAAGTCACGCACGTCATCCCTGCTGGCGCCAGGCACGAGAAGGTTTTCGGATACGTAGCTCACTCGTGCAGGGGCGGCTCCGAGAATGCGCCACTGATCCTCTTCCAGGTCACATCCAGCGTCTCCGGCAAAATGCGCGTCTCCCCCACCACGGATAGAAAATTGGCGTCGGCCACCCATCGCGGCAACACGTGCATATGAATGTGCCCCGCGATCCCGGCTCCCGCCGCCTTCCCGATGTTCATCCCCAGATTGATTCCGTCAGGGTGGTAGAGTTCGCGCAGCACGGACTCCATCCGCTGCGAGAGGTCCATCATTTCGTGAGCCGCTTCCGCCGACAGTTTCTGCAACTCATCCAGGTGCGCGTAAGGAACCACCATCACGTGCCCCGGCGTGTAAGGATACGCATTCAAAATGACGAAGCAACTCTTGCCGCGATAGACAATCCCCGCCTTGGAATCGTCTCCATCCTTGACCGCGTCGCAGAAAACGCAGCCCGAAGTTCTCCCCGCGGAAGAAACATAGGCGTAGCGCCACGGAGTCCAGAGGTAATCCATAGCGGCAGGTTAGCAGATGCGAACCGCTGCGGGGAACTTCGCAGGCCACGTCGCGTTTGGAAGATGCTCATGTGGGGACACCCGCCCTCGGCTGTCCGTCGAGCAGCTCGACGGTTTCGTAGCCGCAGTTGGACAAATGGGGAATCGCGGTACCCTGCGCCACGCTCTCCAGAGAATGCAACCTGCCTGTAACATGCCCGAGATTTGCGTTTGACACTGTTTGTGAGCGGTTGCTATAGTCGAAGTGTTTCCTTTGGACGCGGGTTTCTGTAAAAGGTCCGACAGCTGGTTTTGTCAGCTCACTCGCCAGGGTGAGCCCACTACAACCAAACGACGCACTCCAGCAGTCCGTCAGGCAGGCCCCGCATCCCGTTCATCAGAGAGGCATGACCTTGCTCGACGAGACTACCGCCCAAAATTCCGGTTCCAACACTGCCCTTGCCACTGAACCCGAGCCCGCAGCAGCTACGGCTCCTGCCCATGCCAGCGAGAGCGCCGACCCCGCGGATGAGCCGCGCTTTGCCGCGCAGCACGTGACTGAACAGGACACGACCGCGCAGGAAATAGCCGAGCACGAGGCCGCACAGGACGCGCAGGAAGACAAGCCCTCCGGCGAAGATTTCGCCTCGGCGCTCGAGACTTTCACCACCGAGTCCGAAGAAGCCGCAGCCGGCGCCGATCGCGTCATCAAAGGCACTGTCCTGAAGCTCACCAGCACGCATGTGGTGGTCGACATTGGCGCCAAGTCGGAAGGCATGTTGCCGCTCGCCGAAGTGCTCGATCACGAGGGCAAGCCGAAGGTAAAACCCGGCGACGAAATCGACGTGATGCGCGACAAGGGCCAGACCGAGGAAGGCTACATCAACCTCTCTCACCAGAAGGCGCAGCGCATTCACGCATGGGATGAAATTGAGAAGGCCTATCACGACAAGAAGCCGATCAAAGCAGTCGTGATCGAACGCATCAAAGGCGGCCTCACCGTCGACATTCTTGGTGCGCGCGCGTTCCTGCCCGGTTCGCAGGTGGATGTACGTCCCGTCCGCAACCTCGACGGCATGAAGGGCCAGACCATCGAAGTCGCTATCATCAAGCTGAACAAGAAGCGCGGCAACATCGTCGCGTCGCGCAAGGAACTGCTCGAAGGCGAGCAACTCGAAAAGCGTTCGAAAACTCTGGAGCACCTCGAAGAAGGCGGTGTGCTCACCGGGGTCGTAAAAAATCTCACCGAGTACGGAGCATTCGTCGACCTCGGCGGCCTCGACGGCCTGCTCCATATCACCGACATGTCCTGGGGACGCCTCACTCACCCGCGCGACCTGGTCAACGTCGGCGATCAGATTCAGGTGAAGGTTCTCAAGTACGACAAAGAGAAACAGCGCGTCTCGCTCGGCTTCAAACAGCTCACGCCTGATCCCTGGCTCGACGCCGAGCATCGCTATCCCGTGGGTGCTCACGTATCCGGCCGCGTCATCAGCGTCACCGACTACGGCGCATTCGTCGAACTCGAGCAAGGCATCGAAGGTCTCGTGCACGTAAGCGAGATGACCTGGTCGAAGCGCATGAAGCATCCTTCGAAGCTGGTCAACGTCGGCGATCAGGTCGATTGCGTAGTGCTCAACGTGAATCCGACGGAGCGCCGCATCTCTCTCGGCATGCGGCAGCTCGCCGCCAATCCCTGGGATTCCCTGCACGAAAAATTCCCCGTCGGCATGACGGTAGAAGGCCGCGTCCGCAACCTCACCGACTTTGGCGCATTTCTCGAAATCGAGGACGGCATCGACGGTTTAGTCCACGTCAGCAATCTGAGCTGGACCAAGCGCGTAAAGCACCCCTCAGAAGTTCTGAAGAAAGGCGACCGAGTAAAAGCCATCGTGCTCGCCATCGAGCCCGACAAGCGCCGACTCTCTCTCGGAGTCAAGCAGTTGCAGCCTGACATCTGGGAATCGTTCTTCGAGACTCACCACATTGGCGACGTCGTCCACGGCAAAGTGCTGCGCGTAGCGGCGTTCGGCGCGTTCGTCGAAATCGCCGAAGGCGTCGAAGGCCTGTGCCACAAATCGGAAGCGGTCGACGGAAACGGCCAGCCCATGACCCTTGAGCCCGGATTCGAACACGATTTCAAGATCATCAAGATGAGTCCCGAAGAAAAGAAGGTCGGACTCAGCATCCGCGCCGTCGGCGAAGAAGCCTCCCGCATGGAAGTGGAAGCCTACAAGCAGCCCGTCTCGAGCACCAGTTCCACCATCGGCGAACTGATCAACTGGAAGCGCGCCAGCAACGAAAGTAACTGAAGCCTTAGCGACACTGACGCCTCCCTGACCCAGGCTCGACGCCATGTCATCCTGAGGACACCTATAACCTTCTCTGCTTTACGTTCCCGCGATTTACCCTGTGTCCCTCCACGCCCCCTGGTGGTTGAGGTTGAAGAATTGAGTTCACCACCGGGTTTGGCCGCTCCCCACACCCTGTTCTAGAATCATTGGTCCCCTCGAACTCATCTCTTAATACCGAGGTCTATTCCTTTGCCCGAAACTCTCTACGACATCGCCATCATCGGCAGCGGCCCTGCAGGCTACACCGCCGCAATCCGCGCCGGCCAATGGGGCCTGAAAACCGCCCTCATCGAAAAAGACGGATTCCTCGGCGGCACCTGCCTGCACGTCGGTTGCATTCCGACCAAAGCGTTACTGTTCAACGCCGAACTCTGGGATCACCTGAAAGACGCCAAAGAATTTGGCATCGAAGGCGTGGACGCGCGCAAGCTGAACTGGGCCGCCATCCAGGACCGCAAATCGAAGATCGTCGCCAAGCACGCCAAAGGCCTCGAATTCCTGATGAAGAAAAATAAAGTCGATACGATTAGGGGTTACGGAAAGCTGACCGGCGGCGCGCAAAACGGCGTGTTCACCGTCGAGATCGTCAACGACAACAAAGCCACTCACCTGAAAGCGAAGAACGTGATTCTCGCCACCGGCTCCGAAGCCCGGATGCTTCCTGGCCTTGAAGCCAACGATCGCATTCTGACCAACATCGAAATCCTCAGCCTGAGAGACCTTCCGAAATCCTTGGTCATCGTCGGCGCGGGAGCAGTGGGAGTCGAGTTCGCCTCGATCTACCGGTCGTTCGACTGCGAGGTAACAATCATCGAAATGCTTCCCCGCCTGGTCCCCGTCGAAGATGAAGAAGTTTCCAAAGAGCTCGCCCGCGTCTACCGCAAGCGCGGCATCAACTTCCACACCAGCGCCAAAGTCGACAAAGTAGAAAAGACAAAAACTGGAGTCGCCGTCACCATCACCGTCGCTGGCGCGCAACAAAAAATCGAAGCCGAAAAAATCCTGATCGCCGTCGGCCGCAAGCCGCGCACCGAAAACATCGGCCTCGAGCGCACCAAAATCAAGCCCGACCGCGGCTTCCTCAAAACCGATTCCTGGATGCAAACTTCCGACCCCGGCATCTACGCCGTCGGGGACATCGTGCTTGGCAGTCCGCAACTCGCCCACGTCGGCGCCATGGAAGCCATCGTTGCCGTCACGAAAATCGCCGGCAAGCCCGGCAAACCCATCAACCCCGAACACATCCCCGGCGCCACTTATTGCCATCCCGAAATCGGCAGCGTCGGCCTTACTGAAACCCGCGCCCGCGAAGCCGGATACAACGTGAAAATCGGCAAGTTTCCCTTCACCGCCAACTCGCGCGCCAGCATCGTCGGCCAGCACGAAGGCTTCATCAAAATTGTCAGCGATGCCGACTATGGCGAAATCCTCGGCGTCCACATCATCGGCCCCCAAGCAACAGAATTGATCGCCGAAGCAGTCGTCGCCATGGAACTGGAAGCCACGGTGGAAGACTTAATGTGGACCATCCACGCCCACCCGACCCTGGCCGAAGCCATGCTGGACGCCGCAAACAGCGTCTACGGAATCCCGATCAACGCATGAAACTTCATTCGCGAGCGTAAAATGAAGGTGCGGGATGTAATCAGGATGTTGGAGCAAGACGGCTCGTACTTTACGTCGAGGTCCCGCTCAAACGCGGTAATCCCGTGCTCCGTAACGATTTAGTGTTGACCCTAATCCGCGAGAATCCGTGCAAATCCGCGGCGAACAACCTTTGATTTCCATAATCCAACTCGGCACCATCGATTACGCCACCGGCCTGCGCCTGCAGCAACAGCTAGTCGCTCTCCGCAAAGAAGAAAAAATCGGCGATGTCCTTCTTCTTCTCGAACACAAGCCCGTAATCACACTAGGCCGCAACGCAAAATCCGCAAACGTAATCGCCTCCCCGGAACTCCTGGCCCAGCGCGACGTCGAGCTCTTCGAATGCGACCGCGGCGGCGACGTCACCTTCCACGGCCCCGGCCAACTAGTCGGTTATCCAATCTTCGATCTCCGCGGCTACGCCAGCGCCGCGAGGAAAGATTGTGGAGCGGTGGACGCCCTCGTCCGCCGGGACGAGTCGAAGACTCATCCTGATGTCTCGCTCCGAAAGCATCTGGGCGCAGTAGATTTCGTCCGCTGCCTGGAAGAAGTCCTGATCCGCAGCTGCGCCGACTTCACGATCGAAACCAAGCGCATCCCCGGCCTGACCGGCGTCTGGATCGACACCGCTGCCCAGTCAAGTTCCAATCTCTTGCCATCCCGAGCGCAAGAAAACGATGAGCGAGCGAATCGTTCTCTGCAGTCGAGGGACCTGCTGTCCGCCGCCACCGCCACGAACCACGTAGCGACAGCCGCCTCGGCTGCCCGGCCAAGCGAAGCGACGCCGAACGTTTCAGAACCGCGCATCACCCTCGAATCCAAACTAGCGGCCATCGGCATCCACATCTCCCGCTCCGTCACCTCCCACGGCTTCGCCCTAAACGTAAACACCGACCTCACCAACTTCAACATGATCATTCCCTGCGGCATCACCGCAAAACCAGTCACCTCAATGCAACAACAACTTGGCAAAGACCTCGACATGACCGTAGTCGCCGAATCCATCTCCCGCAACTTCAGCAAAGTCTTCTCCACCCAAATCCTCTGGCTCGAAACCATCGATGCCCTTCTGGGCCGCACCGTCGGCGTACCAATGCAGCCGCCCGCCGAACTCCGCCGAATCCACAAAGAAGATGACACCACCTGGGCGTAGCGTCACCTAGCCCCAGCGCAAACCTCGTCACAGCGCCAGCGTCCCGCCGAATGGGGCAAGAGCATCCTGCTCTCGCTGATGACAGAGGCATCGCCACTGGCGGGATCAAAGCAGTCGCCCTAGCTCTCACCCCCACTCTCGCGATAGCATTAGCTCTTACGCTCGTAGAGTTCCCCAATGGCAACAAAAAAAAAGAACTCAAAACATCACTCCAACGGCAACCGCCCACGCAACCACTCGCGACCCACGACCGCCCGTGGAGGGACGGACGCCCTCGTCCGTCCAGTCGAGCGCAGCTCGACCAGCTCTCTTAACCAGCATCTCCGCACCTACTCCATTCCCGACCTCCGCCAGGAGCACCCAAACTTAACCGTCCGCCAAGTCACCGAAAAACATAAAGACGCCCCTGACCACGTCCGCTACGAGGTCAGCGGCAATCTCGACGCCCCCGTCCCGCCCATCCGCGACTCAAAATATCTGAGGAAGCAGCAAGCCATCGAGATCTACCGCTTCATGCTGCTCAACCGCAAAATGGAAGTCGCGCTCGAAAATCTCTACAAGCAAGGCAAAGTCGTCGGCGGAGTTTATTTCGGACTCGGCCAGGAAGCCTGCTCCTGCGCCTCCGCC
>Ga0070761_10002758_pt1 | contig 10698 bp, 7 predicted proteins | sample HubBroMetageREF1_FD_66724 | JGI IMG/M metagenome (GOLD analysis project Ga0070761, IMG submission 66724) | Reference soil microbial communities from the Hubbard Brook experimental Forest, New Hampshire, USA - Hubbard Brook CCASE Soil... | ecosystem: Environmental > Terrestrial > Soil > Temperate...
CGTGCCGTCCCCAAAGCGCAGATGCGCGTAGCCGTTGTTGTCGATCTCCACCACGAAGTTCGCGTCGCCAGGCTGGCTCTCGATCAGGTCGTAGCGAACGCTCCAGTCTTCGGCCGGAGCCGAGCTGAGCTGAATCTCCGGATCGGCGCAGCGCACATTCTGCACCAGCAGTGTAGCGGCCGAAACGTAAGTTCCCTGCGCCGCGTTGTCCTTGGGTAGCGGCTGCGCGAAGGTCAGCGGCTCCTGCGCCAGCTGCGGGTAGAATGTGCCGGCAACAATCTCCACGTCTCCGGGCAGGTTTTCGCACAGACACTTGGCATTGGTCTCCAGCGTGGGAACCTGGCCCAGGCTCTCGGAAGGCTGCGTCTTGCCGTGGTCGACCAGGATCACATTTCCGCGAGCGATGCTGACGTTGGAGATCGGTTGGCAGCCCGGCGCCGGTCCCATGGCCGAGATGCAGACCGGAAACATGAGCGCATCCTGGGCTCCCCAGGTGACGGTGACGATGGGCGTGGGCTGTCCGTTGGTCTTGAGCACGGGATCTTCACCGGGCGTGACCGAGGTCAGCCGGACGGCGCACCGGTGCGTCGGGTCGGCGTCGGCGGGATTTCCCGTGCCGGGGCCGATGACCTCTTCGAAGATCAGCACGTCGCCGGGCTTCAGTTGCAGAGCGCGCTGCGTGGGCGCGGCTGTGGCGGCGGGCTTGGCGGCAACCGCATCCGAGTTCGTGGAGGGCGGAGTCGAGCCTTTTGTCGGGTTCGGTGTAGGATTCGGGTTCGGCGCCGGCGCAGGGGCCGGAGCCTGCACCCATTGGTCCAGCAGCGTGGCCGAAGTGCTGCCAATCTCCAGGCAGCACTGCAGCTCGCCCCAGGTGTAGAAGTCGATCTCATTTTGCGCCGCCACCAATTGAATCTGGCTCGCGCCGCCGGTCGGCAGCGGCTCAAAAACCTCGTAGTCCTGCGGCGGTATCTGCGCCAGGTCGGTCCACTCCAGGATGTTCGGCAGCCCCTGCAGCGCCGAGTTCATGCCGGTAACGAAGGAGCAGATCGAGGAATCGAGCGTGAGATCCTCGCTGGTGACCACAGCCACAAAGGCCCGCGCATTGCAGCCTTCGTTGATGTGGTAGCCGACCAGTCTTGCGTGGCGGCGGACGGAGATGCGCTGGCGCGCCGTTTCCAGGTAGGCTTCCGTAGACACCGCGTCCTGGTAGTAGCTCAGGTAGTCGCCCGTATAGGCGAACAGCTCGGCGATCATCACCGCCAGGTCCGCGGTGTGCGTCTCCTGCCAGGCGGGGATCAGCGTGGCCATGCGGTCCATGATGAGCTGGAAGAAGCTGGAGAAATCCTTCGCCAGGTAGTTGATCGCCGGCTCGTCGAAGACCTGCGGGCCGCACTGGCAGGGGGGAACGCAATCGATGCCGGTGGGGCAATCGATTTTGAAGGTGAAGCAGGCCTGGGAGAAGCGCGGATCGACATTGGCAACGCCAGTCAGGCCCAGCGTGTAATTCGAGAAGTCGCCGGTCTGGCTCACCGTGATGGCCAGAAACTCGTCCGTCTCCGGGTTATCGTTGGTCACCGGGCTGACCTGCGTAATCTGGATTCCCGTGATCCGTTCGCCGCCGGTGAGGGTGAGGTATTTCGCCAGTCCCGGCGCCGCGGTGCGCAACTCGGGAGGCAGCTTGCCGAGGAAGTAGAGGTTGACGGACTTCGCCGTGTTGCCCAGCTCGGCGTAATCCAGGCCATACCAGCCGCCCAGTTCACGGACGTCTTCGCGGCGGGTCTCCTGCTGGCAGCACTGGCTCATCGCATATCCTTTCCTCGCTTGCGCTCTCCCGGCTCTATGCCTTTCTTATCCTGGTTGAATGCCCACGCGCCCATCGTCACACCGGGCGCGAGAAGATGCTGGTCTGCTCCTGGTTGGTGGCGCGAATCAGGTAGCTCAGATTCACGGTGAGTGTGGAATCCACCGCCTGCACAGCCACGCTCTGCACCTGCACCACATCTCCCAGCCAGAGCTGGATAGCGGCCTGCAGCGTAAACTGCACGGTCGCGGCCAGCTCCGGGCTGTTGCCGGCAAACACCAGTTGCAGCAGGCCGCTTCCGAAGTCGGGGTGATTCACCCGCTCCCCGGGACTGGTGAAGATGAGCTGCTCAATCATGTCGTTCACGTGGTCGTTGTAACAGGCTGTCGCAGTGCGGCCGCGGCTGTCGAATTCGTAGGGATAAGCGATATTCATGCGGCTCGTCTCCTCTGTGCTTCACATGGCAATAACGCGCGACTGCACCACGCTGACCTGCGGCGGGCCCGCGGGAATCTGTTGAACCGGCAGGCAGAGTGCCGGTCCGGCTCCCGGCGATGGAATAACGGCCAGCGGCTGCCCCATCACCATCACCCTGGCCGAAGGCATCATCCACTTGATCAGAACGCAGGGCTGCGGCACGGTTCCCGCGCCCACCGGAATTTGAAAGGGGCATCCGGCCACGCTGATGACGCTCGCAAACGGAGCCGCCGGCTGGCCCATCACCAGCACGCGCGGCTGCATGGGCGCAACCTGGCCCGGCGCCCCATGGGTACAGGTCATCACCGCTCCAACGTGCAGTATGAATCCCGGCATTCCGTCTCCTCTCGCATTTGAAAAAGCGTTCTCAGCCCCCGGCCCGCGCGCTCTGCGTGTGCTCAGGTCACCGTCAGCGCGCCGGCGTTGACGTTGACCATGGGCCCCAGCATGTTGATCATGGCGCCCTTGCCGTTTTGAATGTAGATGCCGGTGTCGTTGACGATCAGCGTGGCTCCCAGCGCGCTCTTCAGCATGATGCCGCCCGTGGGTCCGGGCAGATCGCTGATGATGATCGCGTTCTGCCCCAGGGTCTGGAGCACGATGCTGGGCGAGACCGGCAGGCCCAGAAACGCGATCGGCGGCACGCCCCCGATCGAGTAGCGGCAGCCGGTCCAGATGGGCATGTCCGGGTCGCCGCGCTGGAACTCCACCCACACGCCGGCGCCGATGGGCGGGATCATGTAAACCCCGGCCTGCGGCCCGGGAGGTCCCGAAAGCGGCGCGCAGCACTCGCACCATGAGGAAGGCACCACGCTCAGCACATCGGGCACCTCGCAGATCAGCCGCCCGCGCAGCTCGGGGTCGATATTGTTGACCACCGTGGCCTTGTATTTTCCGTAGTATCTCTTCTCAGTTGTTTGATCGCTCATACCGGTACCGTGGAAACATTGGCAATCAGCCCGTCGCGGCTGAGTTCGAAGTTCTGTTTGTATTCGCCGCGCTTGAGGCTGTGCGTGACGCTGTTCACGTAGTAGAGGCCGTCGTAGGCAATGCCCGCTCCGCGCACGCCCACCATCATCCGCGAGCGCAGAATGTTCCCGTAGCGCAACACATCCAGCGAGCCCTGCACGGTCACCGAGTCGGAGGCATTGAAAGTCATTCCCAGCATCTTCTGGATGGTTTTCATGGTGGTGTCGTTCGTCCCGTCGTCCTGGTACTCGAGCTTGGAGGGCGGCGGCAGGCGCAGGCCCATGGGAGGACGCAGGATGCTGATATTCGGCACCGGGATGGGAATGGGAATCTTGTCGGTGGCCGGGTCCATCACGTGGTAGACGAGAATCTTCTTGGCCAGCCCGTCCAGGCTGAAGGTCATCGATTCGACGTTGGTGTGGGCGTCCATATCAATGTTCAGCGCCGGTTGGGGCACCGGAATGCGGATATCGGGGCCGAAGTAGGCGATGCTCTGGCCCACCAGCGGCCCGGGGTCGACATAGAAGACGTAGCCGGCCTCGCGCGCCAGCTTGCGAATATAAAACAGGTCCGTGCCGCGATGGGTGCGGATGGTGTCGGTGGGCAGCGTGATGTCCGGCGGAATGGGCGGCAGCGCAATGGGAACGATGCCGAAGATCAGGTACTTGGCCAGGATCAGGTAAACCCGCGCGATCTCCGGCATGGCGGGATAGCGGATGATGTTCCACTCGATCACGTCCATCAGCACGCTGAGGTCTTCGCCGGTAATGGTGAGGGTCGACTGGCCTGGCTCGCTGCTTGGCGCCAGTTCCTGGCGCGTGATGATGCCGTCCATGATCACGTTGGGCTGCCCGCCCAGGGTGACGACGATGATCACGCGCGTGATCATGGGATCGAAGTAGCCCGAAGGCAGCATCGAGGTCAGCAGCGTCGATTTCTTGCTCACGCCAAAGGTCAGCTGGAAGCCGCTCTTCTCCTTGCCGCTGGTCACGGAGATGCTCAGCAGCGCATCCATCACCACCTGCGGCGCCGCGGAAGGGACCGCCGGGCCGATCATCAGCGAAAGTTGAATCGCACTAAGCATTCGGTGTCCCCGGAGTGCCTGGAACGCCCTGCGGCAGCGTGATGAGCAGCGTGCTGCCGGGCGTCGCGACCAGATCGTCGGGCCGCATGGCGCCGTTGGCGTCGGCGATGCGCCAGAAGGCCAGCGGATCGCCGAGGAAGTTGTAGGAGATAAGGTCCAGCCGGTCGCCCTGCTTCACCGTGTAGGTCTGCAGCAGCGCGAACTCGTCCGTCGGAGGCAGAAAACGCCGGTCCAGATACGACACCGGTCCGTTGGGCGTATCGAAGGTCAACGTGTCGATGCCGTAATAGCGGCTGGTTGCGGGAAAGTTGTAAGTGCCCATAGCGAGTCCTTATGGAATGCCGGTGATGCCCATGGACGTGTAGGTCCCGGGCGTATTCTTGAGCGCCAGTTGCTCTTTGGTCTGCAGGTAGGCCATGAACATCGACCCTCCCTTGCTGGTGAAGGTGAGATCGTCGATGGTGAGAACGCGCAGGCCCAGGCTGACCTTGGCGCGAATGGGATTAAGCGAGACGTCGAAGGCGTCCTCGGTGATGCTCAGCTCGGTAATGCGCACCGGGACGATGCGCTGCGGGCCGAAGATGAACACTGTCAGCGGCCCGTCGATGGGCGCAATCTCCAGTTGCCCGGCAGACTCCAGCTGGTAGTTCGAGATCAGGTGCGTGCTGGTGGGATAGACAATGGTTTCCAGAATCGCCAGTTGCGGGTGAATGCCCAGCTGCGTGGTCTGCGGGTCGGCCTGCTCCAGCAGGTCGGTAGCGTCGATCTCGGCGTCGAGTTTGTAGTTCTCGATGGGCGGCCCTTTCAGCCGCAGCGCTTCGATATGGTCGCCGCTCTCGCCGCTCACCGACTTGATCTGCATGGTCCGCGTCAGCGTATCCGGGTTGTACTGCAGCGGAATCAGCGCCAGCACCTGCGCAGTGGTGCTGTCCAGCAGCGCGATGCCGCCTTTGATGAGTCGCGGAGAACCGGGAAAAGTGCTCATGGTCAGAAGCTCGTGAAAGACCTGTCGGTCTTGAAAATCTGCTGCAACACGCCATCGAGAATGCTGCTGATGGGTATGTTGTAGGTAGTAATGCCGCCATGCAGAGCCTCAAACTGTCTCTGCGCCGAGTCCATCGCGTTGGGGTTCTGGAGCGAAAGCAGCTTGTCATAGGCAAACGGCACGGCCAGGTTCGCTCCCTTGGCCGAAAGGTCCGGGTTGTGCGTCAGCCCAAAGAAAAAGTTGTAGGAGTAGTTCCAGTGGTTGGTGATGTTGTCGTAGTCGCGGCTGTCCGGCGTCAGCCCGCGAATGGTGAACTTGGGCGTGATGGACGACCAGTCGATGCCTATCTTCGGCGCCAGTACCGGGGGTGGCGTCAGGAACAGCGGTGAGAGACTTGGGTCGAGGCCGGGTGTAGGGCCGAGACCGGGCGTGACGCCGGGCAGAAAGAGGCTGGATCGGGGGTGCGTCCACTCGGGCTTTCGTGGTGCGCCCTTGGTCAGGTCGAGACCGAAGGGCGCGCCGCCCAGCTTGCCCGCCCCCGCGTCCTTCGGCAGGCTCTCGGTCGCCACCACGATGTTGGTGTCGATGATTCCGTCCTGAATGCTGAAGCCCGCCCGCCGGTTCTGCTCGGCTGCGCCAAAGTTGTCTGTCCGGCCATTGGAGTAGAGGACAACCTTCGACCCGGGCGGAAGCTTGGGCATCAGGAACCGCTTGATGGCGGCGTCGCGCCACGCGGCCAGATTCACGTTGTAATCCGCGTCGCCCTCTTCGCTCGCATAGCCGTGAACGATCACCGTCACCGGGCCCTTGTGCTGGGCGGCGGCTTGTGTGAGAGTGGCCTGATCGGTTGCGGTGAGCGATGCCTGGTTGAGTTCGAAAAGAACAAATCCATCCTCGTCGCCGAACTTTGTCGAGGTGCTGAAGTCGTCCTTGGGCGCGTGGCTTCCCAGGCCGCTGGTCTGCTCCTTGCCCTGCATCTGCACTGCCTGAGCCCCGGCCTGCGCCTGTTGCAGGGTGTGGGTGAGCTCGTGCGCCAGCAGTCCCCGGCCCTGGGCGCTGCCGGGATTGAACTCGCCGGGAGCGAACGCGATGTCGCTGCCCACGGCCAGCGCCCGCGCCCCCATTGCATCCACGGCCTCGCCGGCCTCGCGATCGGCATGGATGCGCACCTGGCTGAAATCCGCGCCCAGCCGATTCTCGAATTGCGACCGCATCGCCGGCTCCAGCGCCTTGCCGCCGGGAATGTTCCCTCCCGCTGCCTTTTGTGCGCGCGTCGTCGCCGCGGTACTGCTGCGCGGAGGCACCGCGCCCGAACCGAGCAGCGAAGCTCCGGCCTGCGCCTGCTTCTCGTGCACAGGGGCCGGCTGCCATCCGTCGCGGCGCGCGGAAGCCGTCTCGATTGCCTGGCGCACTCCGCTCATTTCGCCTCTCTATCGACGGTGATGTGTTCGGCGGTGGCCCCGCTGACATTGCCTTGAAGCTCATGCGGGATAATGTTCATCTTGCTCGTGATTCCGCCGCTCCCCTTCACGAACGAGAGTTTTGTGTCGGTGAGCGCGCCGATGTGGATCGCCGGCACATTGATCTTGTATTGCTTGCCCGAAGCATTGATGGCCAGGTCCTTGACTCCGATATTTGCCTCGGTGAAACCAATCTCCAGCCCGCTATCGCTCTTTCCCTTGACAGTCAGGTGCGAGATGGCATCGGAGGCGACCGAGCCCAGCGTGACCTGTCCCGTCACAAGCGGCGCTCCACCCTTCGTGACATCCGCAAGGTCGATCACGGCGCCGCCCTTCAGGGTCAGGTCGAAGTTATTCACCTCGAAGCTTGCGGAGTTGAAATGTTTGTCCAGCCAGCCGGGCGGTTCTGGAGGTTTCGGCGGCGGAACCGGCGCGCCCTCCGGCAGGAATGGCTTCGCCAGCGTGCGCAGCCGTACGCGGTCTTGCTGGGCTGCCTCGACTTCGTTGCCCTTGGGATCCTTGGCGTCGAGTTGCCAGGCTTGTATATCCTGGGTGATTCTCGGGCCGGTATACGGTTGGATTACGCCCGGCGAATCCACGTTCGAGTCGAGCGCCTGATAGATGTCGGTCCAATCCAATTGCAGGACAAGCTTGTCCCCGACTACATTCAGCCGCACGACGTCGAAGAGAATCGCGTCTTTCACCCCTTCCCTCAGGATCTGCGCGTAATTCACCTCACCGTTAACGATATGAATCTTGATGGGAAAATCCTTCTGAGCCAATTTCCTCGCATAGTCGATGTCCGTCTTCACCAGAATGTCGATGTCGCCATTCAGGTTGTCGAGGAACTGCAAGAGTTTGGGATCGATCTTGGTGGTTGCGGAGCCGGTGGCTGGCGCACCCGAGCCGCCCATGTTCATCAGGTCGTCGATCTGGAAGAATGCTTTCCCGATGTCCAGATGGGGTACCTCGATCGGTCCCGTCTCGGGCATCTTGAAACCGGCGGGCACCGTGGCGCTTTCGACCTCCAAAGTAAGTCCCAGCGGGTCGTTGCGATACTTGAACCCGCTTACAGCCAGGGATTTGATGTCGAGACCTTCCTTGTCGGAGTGGATGCCTTTGAGAGTGACCCCGGGATCTGTCCCTTTGAACCTGGTCTCCTTCTTCGTCAACCAGAATTTCGACCCCCCCAGCTTGCCTTCGATGTTGGACAGTGTCAGCGTGGCCACGTCTATACTCTTGGTCCCGTCGCTGAGGAAACCTAAAGAGGCGTCGCTTGCTGTCGCGTCCGCGGTCACCAGCGGGTCGATGACCCCAGGCATGAGCACCTTGATTTGTGGCAGAGCGGCACTGCTGAATCCGGCCGAACCGAGCACCGACCAGCCCTTCGCTGGATCGAGAACCAGCCCTTCCGGGTTCGACGGGTCTGGCATGATGGAGACATTTTCGATCCATCCCTTGGCGCTGGCGTCCAGGTTCAGCGACACCCCGAGTTTCGTCAGTTCAATCTTCATGCCACCTACGTTGACCTTGGGGATGACCAGACTCGTCAGGATGATCGACGAGTATGCGGTCTTCTCCTTGGTCGCCGGATCCTGATTGCGCACCGCCTTCAAACCGATGACAGTACCCTCAAGTGTCGTGGGCTGGCCCTTCACCGTGGTGAGGATGAAATCATCGCCTGAGAGATCGAATTGGTTGATTTGAATATTGGGCAGGGAGATATTTGGGGCGACGATGGTCTTTGTGTCGTCGGTAATTTCGCCGATGGAGCCGTTCGTGGCTTTCACATCGAATTTAACTCCGCCCGCTTTTCCGCTTGCGCTCAGTTCATCGACGTGCTTGACGCTGACTTTCCTGGTGGCTTTTTCATAGCCCTGCTTGCCGGGGATCAGGGCAACGTGCAGGCCCCGCGCTTTCGCGTTGAATTCCACATCGAGGTCTTTCTGCGTGATCTTTCCACCCACGCCGAGGTTATCGAGATCGATCGAGACGGCCCCGTCTTCGGCGAACTTCGCGTGCAGCCCGGTCAGATCCGCCTGCGCATTCACCGCCATGCCGCTGGCGGTGGCCGCGGCGACACGCATGTTTTGGATCGCCCCGATGCCCGCCTGCCCTCCGCGGATCAGCATGTGCTCGTCGTCTGTCTTGGGCAGGTCGATGGTCACTCCTTCGGCCTCGATCTTGCGCAGCGTTCCGGCCTTCAACTCCACTTCGAGGTTGGTTTTGTCGTCCCGGTAGTGCAGGCCGTTGCCCTGGACTGAATCGATGCTGAAAGATTTAACCACCACGTGCGACATGTAGCGATCACCATCGGGCGCGGCCACATTGCGCAATGGCGTATCGACGTGGCCCGTCAGGCTCAGTTTGCTTACCACCGCGGTCGATCCCTTGGCACGGCTGCCCCAGATGCTGACACCAGCAGCGGAGTAGGAGAAGTTGCCCAGTTCGAATCGGTCCAGCACAAGGCCATCGAAGTCGATTCCGTCGTTCCCATAGGAGACCTCGCCGCGAATGGCGCCCATGCTGGCGATGTCTACCTGCGTCTTCTCGGCTGTACCGAATTGCGTGGAGGCGCCCTCCACGGTCGCTCCCGAGACCATGGCTCCGTCCTTGCCGGTGCCGCGGATTTTGATTTTGCCCTTCAGATCGTCGAAGCTGTAGTTGGGGGCGAGAACGTCTCCCAGGCCGCTGATCTCCACATTCAGGTCGTCGATGGTGAGGCGTTTGATTGCCATCTGTTTTTTCAGCGAAGCAATGCTCTGCTCGGCATTCAGTTTGCCCCGCTCGGCGCTTTTCTTTTCCGCTTCAGTTGCGGTCTCGCTCGTCAAAGTCGCCGTGGCTGCGTCCAGCCGATCCATCGACTCTTTGAGTTTGGCGATGAGGTCGTCGACTTCCTTCTTCCTGGCCTTCTCGGCCTTGCTGGGATGCTCGAGCGCATGCAACTTCTGGCTCTGGTACTCAAGCGCCGGAAGAGCCGTCTCCGTACTGATGTCCTTGACTTCGATCTTTCCGGCATGGACACCGAGCGTGGTCGAGCCCTTTTGGCGGCTGGCGTCGACGCCCAGATCTGTGAGCTTGATGTCGCCGATGGACATGCCCGAGTGCTGGTTCTTGAAGTTCTTCAGCTCGAGTTCGTCGGCTTGCAGCTTGCCGCTCTTCAGGTTCTTGCTCGGGTCGAGCCAGCCCGCGACGCCGCCCTCCGCGGCCGCCGATGCCTTGATGCCGCGCCCGTGAATCTCGCCCACGCTCAAGCCCTTGGCGGGCATTCTGATGCCGGTGGCCGTTACCTCGCCGGCGCCCAGCGTCACGCCCTTCCCCTTCAAATCGATGCCCACCTGAACCTTGTCCAGCCGGATGTGATCGACGGCCAGAGAGATCAGTTCCTCGGAGTGGCTCAGAAGATAGAAGTCGTTCTCAAACTGCGTTCGCTCCGTGTCGCTGAGCGAGTCGATTCCCTTGGCCGCGAATTTCTCGTAGCGCCCCACGGCTTCCTGAATCTCCGTCAGTTTCTTGTAGTCCTCGTCCATGAACGAGGCGTCGTGCCGCTTCACCCGCGCTTCGTCGATCTCCTTCTTGCGTTTTGCGATTTCGTCGGCAGTCGGCATGCTGCGCACGGTAAGCTCCGGCAGCGCCTTGCCATTCCGCGTCTTTCCGCCGGTAGTCTCGATGCGGTCGATTTCCAGTTTGAAGTCGGTGTCGCCGGCCTGCTCCATCAGGGCCGGCGCCTGCTTGCCGCCGGCGATGCGCCGCACCAGTTCGGCGTCGGTCACAAAGCCGATGCCCATGGCCGCCGACTGGCCCTCGCCGTGCATCGCTCCAAGCTCGACGTCGGAGGTGGTCACCGTGCCGGAGATGCCGGAAACCTTGGCGCTGCCTATGTCCAGAACCGCGCCGCCGGTAAGCAGCTCCTTCTGCAGCA
>Ga0070761_10002760_pt1 | contig 10695 bp, 4 predicted proteins | sample HubBroMetageREF1_FD_66724 | JGI IMG/M metagenome (GOLD analysis project Ga0070761, IMG submission 66724) | Reference soil microbial communities from the Hubbard Brook experimental Forest, New Hampshire, USA - Hubbard Brook CCASE Soil... | ecosystem: Environmental > Terrestrial > Soil > Temperate...
TCGCACATCATGTTGCAGCGGTTCGTCAGGTCCACCGTCAGCACCGAGCCGCGGCCATGACGCACCGTGCTCGATCCGTGCCGATGCAGGTCTTCGTCGTTGTGCGCTGGGATGTCGCGTCCGGGAAAGTTTTTCTCGATCCACTCGAGGAACTTCGCGTCGACAGCCATCAAGTCTTCATACTTCCCGTGAATGGCGCATTCCTTCACCATCCACACTTGGCCATCGCGCTCGATGATTTGCGCCTTGATCTCTCCCACTTTCTCGTGGACCAGGTCGGTCCAGTCCTTCTTGCCGTTGATGATCGCTTCGCGCGCTTCCTTCACGCAGTCGGGGCACAGCGAATCGGTCGTGCGCGGCCAGCCGAGAGTCGGCTTCGATTTCTCCCAGGATTTCAGCAGAGGCTTGTCGGACCATTTCGGCGTGAACGACGGATTCGGATTGTGCTTGTTGAAGAATTGAATCGTGTCGAAGGTCACCCCTGCGGTCCTGCAGAGAACCCAATCAAACGACTTCCAAAGCCGGTTGCGAACTGTCATTGGCATAAGCCTATATCCCCCAGAAAATCCCAAAGAGTCTTAGATGCTCCAACTAACCGGAAAAGCGCACTCGGAAGCCCGACCCCAGTGGAACAAGGTGCCCGTAACCCGTTACAGTACCAAAGTTTGGGCCCATCTAGACCTGGCGTCCAGGCGTCTGCGTCCAAAGGTACAAATAGGGGGTTAAACGGCATTCCGGCGCAGCCAACGGGGAGCCAGAGGAGCCCGAGAACCCATTGGGGGAGACGGCCCTGCTCCTCCATTTCACAGAACTGTAACCAAACGTTCTCCTGGCATTCACAAACCCACGGTAACACCTTTAATTCCTGGCGAGTGGCACTCGCCGCTGGATATCCAGAGGCGTCATCTTGACTCGGATTGCGAGGCGCGGTACAAGCCCGCAGGAGTGGCGACTAGTCGCAAGGGGGGTGGGAAGTGTTAAAAATCGCAAGAATATTGTTTGTGCTTGGTGTCTCTGCTCTGCTGGTCGTCTTCTCGGTTCCAGCCCATGCTCAGCAAACCCTCGGTGCCATCAACGGAACCGTTACCGACCAAAGCGGCGCGGTCGTGCAGAAAGCTGCGGTCAACATCCGCAACGTCGGCACGAACCTCGAAGTCAGCGCCACGACAAAAGAAGACGGCTCCTTCAGCGTCGTCGAGCTCCCGATCGGCACATACGAGGTGACGTTCACCAAGCAGGGTTTCAAAACTGAATCCTTCTCCACGATTATCGTTCAGGGAAATCGCGCCACCACGGTGAACGCGAAACTGTCCCCGGGCGCGATCTCCTCGACGGTGATCGTCGAGGCCTCGCCGCTGATGAACCAGACCGACACCACCAACGGCTACGTGGTGGATGAGCACACGATTGAGGAGACGCCGCTGGGGACCGGCAGCTTCACGCAGCTCGCGATTCTGAGTCCCGGCGTTCACGCGGATTTCCTGGGCGGTTCGGGCTCGAACAGCGGCCTCGGCAACCAGGCGATTTTCGCTAACGGAAACCGCGATACCAGCAATAGCTTTTCGTTGAACGGCGCGGATACGAACAACCTGTTTAACGGGAACTCCACCAGCCAGGTGGGTGAGAACCGGTTCGTGCTGAACACAGGCGAGAACTTTGGCGCCGGCGGCGGGATTCAGACCAGCACATCGGTGTACGGAGCAATCGGCCAGGCCCTCCCCACACCCCCGCCCGACGCCATCCAGGAAATCGAGGTGAACGCGTCGATGTACGATGCGACGCAGGGTAACAACAGCGGGGCGCACATCAGTGTGACGACGAAGGCAGGCACGAACCTATTACACGGATCCGTCTGGGAGCAGTTCCAGAACAGCGCGATGAACGCGACGCCCTACTTTTACAACACGGCTGGGCTCGCGAACCCATTTCAGAATCGAAACCAGTTCGGCGCCACACTCGGCGGGCCAATCAAGAAGGACAAGATGTTCTACTTCGTTTCCTATCAGGGCGTTCGCATCGCTGACCAGGAGTCCTCTCAGAAGGACGTCACGGTGCCGCTGAATCTGACGAATGACCGCAGCGCGCAGGGCATCATCAACGAGATCCAGGCGGACTACGGAAAGACGATCACTGCTGCCCAGATCAATCCGGCGGCGATGAACCTCTTGAATGCGAAACTTCCGAACGGAGAATATTTGTTTCCGACCCCGCAGTACGGCGCCGTACAGGCTGCCGCCTTGGGTTATGATGCGGTGGTAACAGGAACCGACTCGCTTTCCACGGTCGATCAAGGGATCGTGGATGTGGATTACGACTTCGGCCCCAGGGATCGCTTGTCCGGGAAGTACTACATTCAGAACGATCCGACAACCAACCCATTCGGCTCCGTCGGTTCCCTCTTGGGGTTCTCTCAGCAGCTTTTGGCCGGCAGCCAGGTATTTTCCCTCACCAACACCGCTACTCTGTCGCCGACCCTAACTTGGTCGCAGCAGTTTGGCTTCACGCGGCTGCGAGCCTACGCGGCGACCCAGCAAGGCTTCACGCCGAGCCAGATGGACATCAGCCTGCTCGGTTCGGCCACATTCCCCCAGTTCGATATCACGCATGATGACCCCAGCCTCGGTTATGGACTCGAATTTGGCCCCAGCACCAGCTTTGGTGATGCCGGCATGTACCAGAATCAATGGGAATACGGGTCCACCCTGAATCTGGTGAAAGGAAAGAGCACCATCAGCACCGGTTTCCAGCTGGATCATACCCAACTTAACGTCATCAACAACAACACGAACACTGATACCCTCGACTTTGCTTCCTTTCTTACCTTTGTGGAAGGGACGGTGAAAAGCGGGGACGCATTCGAAGGTGAGGCGAACCGCTATTACCGATCGAACACCGTCGGCCTCTTCGTCAACGACAATTTCAAGCTTCGCAGCAATCTCACGGTTACCGCGGGACTGCGCTGGGATTTCGACGGACCGCTCTCGGAAAAGTATGGCCGGCTAACCGCGTTTAACCCCAGCGGCTATTCATACGATGCAACATCGGATACCATCACGAGTTCGGGTCTGGAAGTTGCAAGCCCCGGCGACTCTTTGATGAACCAACGCCAGTGGGGCGTTTCCCCGCGCATCGGCGTCGCCTGGTCGCCGCTCACGAAACTGACCTTGCGCGCGGGTTACGGCATTTACTATGACCGCGGCGAGCTTTTCAGCTACTTCTCGCCAAGCGCAGGAGCCGGATTTAACGGCCCCTTCGGCGTGACGCTGGCGCCGCCATTTGTTGAGCCGATCGCCGCTCAGAAGAATGCGAGTCTCTCGCAGCCTTTTGGCACTGTTGAGCCGCCGCCGCCGCCCGGCACCGCTGCTGGTTTCCTGGCCCTGCTGCCCAACCTGGCGCAAACCACCTGCGGTTATCCTGGATGCTGGCCGGCCGGCAACCTCTTTGGCCCCTTCTTGTTTGGTGGCTACGACATCAACAACAAACTCCCGTACACGGAGAACTGGACACTCGACCTTCAATACCAGCTCTCCAACGACTTGCTGTTTGAAGTCGGGTATGTTGGCAACCACGGCCTGCATGAAGTCCTACCCATTCCCTTCAATCAGCCCTTACTGGCCACGCCGACGAATCCTGTGAACGGCCAGAACTCCTCCTACGGCGGCACGAGCCCCTTGTCTTTCAGCGCGGGCTGCGAGACGAATTGCCTCGACAACGAACCCATCTACACGAACGAATATTCCGGAAATGCCCCGATTCGCGTGCCCTACATCGGCTACGACATGAATTCGGTGGTCTACCAAGCGAACGGCATCTCCAACTACAACGCTCTGCAAGTTCAGTTGCACAAGCGCCTGTCGCATGGGTTGCAAGTCACCGGTGCATACACTTGGTCGCACGCCCTCGACGAGCAAAGCGGGCTGGGTTTGTTCGTCACCGGGAACAATCCCATCACTCCCCACGCCAACTATGCCTCTTCGGACTTCGATCAAACGCATGTTTTCCTCGTAAACTACAGCTACACGTCTCCGGACCTGACCAAGAGCAGGTTGTTGGGTGAGGCCATCAACGGCTGGGTCATCGGCGGCCAGACGGTGGCTCAGAGCGGCCAGCCATACAGCGTTTACGACTACTCGGGTTCGGTTGGGAGCCTCTACTTCGGAACCGACGACGAGATTGGAAACCCCGTCGTGCCTCTCGCTCCGGGCATAACCCCCAAAAAGGCGCAACTGCAGGGTACCACCGGCATCAACGCAAACAACCCCGTGCTCAATTCCCTCGATTTCTTGCCCCAGTTTGTTGCACCCGGCACAGACGGAGTGCCTCCCTGCGACGCATCCGGGTGCGATGACTTCGAGTCACTGTACGGGACCTCCGGTCGCAACACCTTCCGGGGTCCTTTCCAGATACGTTTTGATATGAGCCTGGCGAAGCAGTTCGCCCTCACGGAGCGCTTCCGCCTTCGCTTTGAAGCCGACGCGTTCAATATGTTCAACCATCCCGATTTCGATGCCCCGAACAACGACGTGGATTTCTTCCCGTATTACGAAGGTCCGCCTTCGATTCCGCCTCAGGGTAATTTGGGGCTGATTCAACACACGATTGGCAGTCCGCGGTTCCTTCAGCTGCAGTTGCACTTGACGTTCTAGATAGATAGCGCCGAGTCCAGGAGGGCACTCCAAACTTTGAAGTGCCCTCCTACGGTCCCAAGGGATACAGCGGCAGCCAAGCATCGCCACAACGCTCTGACATGAACATCCTTGCGCGATGCGCCTCCTAATCTTCTTGCTCTTTCGCAAATCCCCCTGTCACACGGTACTGGTTCTTGCAGGACACCGGGCCTCTATTTCATAAGACTGTAACCAAACGTTGTCGCGGCATTCAAACACCGACACCACCTTGATTCTGGCGATCCGCCGGATGCAAAAGATCGCCCTCAGTTTTGCACTCGTCCCGGAATTCGAATGCAATCTTCCCGAATCCTCATTGTTGCAGCGGCAGTTTTCTCTTGTGCGCCGGGCTTCCCGTCGGCGCAATCCTTCGCGCCTTCTTCCGCAAACGAAGTTTGTCCGCGACCCGCTATCGGCAGCGTGGTTTCCGAGCCGGAAGACCTGCGCAGCGACGACGGCGTGCTCAAAGTTGATCTCACGGTTCACAATTACACCACCTCCGAAGGTTCAAGCCGCTACTGCTACATCGATGCGAAGGGCAACCAATCGCCTACGCTGCGAGTGAATCCCGGCGATCTCGTCATCCTCAATCTAAAGAATGACCTGGTGGATCTCCATACCGATGGCGCCGCGGCCAATCATGCCCACATGCACGCAGCGTCGCGAAACGCGGACCAGCCGTGCACCAGCGGATTGATGACGCCCACATCCACCAATCTCCATTTCCACGGTTTAACGATTCCTCCCATCTGCCATCAAGATGAAGCCCTGACGACATCGATTCAACCAGGCGATCCGCCCTTCGAGTACCGCTTTCGCATTCCCGCGGACGAGCCGCCTGGCCTGTATTGGTATCACCCACACATTCATGGATTTGGCAAAGTGCCGCTGCTGGGCGGAGCTTCGGGAGCGATGATCGTCGAAGGCATCGAGCGCACGAACAAGGCGCTGGCAGGCTTGCCCGAACGAGTCTTGATTATTCGCGATCAGGACTTGTTGAACCCCAACGCGCCTCCGGCGAAATCGGAGCCCGTCGTGCCCAAGATGCTCCTCGATCGTGACGGAGACACTGCCAACACGGGTACGGGTTTCGGCAAGCCGGCAAAGGACCTCTCCATCAACTTTGTGCCTGTACCGTATCCGGACTATCGTCCCGCTGTCATCCAAATTAAACCGGGCGAACAGCAACTGTGGCGCGTCTTAAACGCTTCGGCGATCACGTATCTCAATTTGGCGGTCCTGTTCAATCGCGCGCCGCAGCAGCTCGGCCTCGTCGCCATCGATGGAGTTCCTCTCAACGAAAGCGGAGCGATGGGCGATTTCGTCGATTGGCAAACGCATCTTGGAGTGCCGCCTGGCGCGCGCGTCGAGTTCATCGTGAAGGGACCTCCGGCTGGCGCTTCGGGCCTTCTCGTAACGCGTACCGTCGATACCGGACCTGGCGGCGAGAATGATCCCAACCGCACGATCGCATTGATCGCCCCTTCCGCGGATGCTCCAGAGCCGCGTTCGAAACTCGCAGCCTCGCCCGACCCGCTTCCGCCACCTTCCCTGCCTTGGCTGGGAACGATCGCTCCCGTCCGCACCCGAAGGCTCTACTTCTCCGAGAAATTGCTCGAACCGAACAATCCAAATACTGCGACGGAGTTTTACATTACCGTCGAAGGTCAAACGCCTGGGCCCTTCGATCCAAAATCAGGTGTGCCCGACATCGTTGTGAAGCAAGGGACCGTCGAGGATTGGATCATCGAAAATCGCTCGAGCGAGTTGCACGCGTTCCACATTCATCAGCTGCACTTCCTGTTGCTCGACTATCTGGGCACTCCCGTGAACGAGCCCTTTCTCCGCGACACAGTCAACGTGCCTTACTTTAACGGTAGAGCACTCACCTATCCCGCTGTCAGGCTACGAATGGACTTTCGCGACCCGAATACCGTCGGCACGTTTGTATATCACTGTCACCTTTTGGAACACGAAGACGGCGGAATGATGGGATTGATTCGCGTGGAACCGGCGGAGCCGGCGCAGCCTTCCGGGGCCGGCGGTGCGCAGCCTCCGGACAAGAAACGCAGTCAGTAACGTTAGAAGTCTCTCGCGTTAAAGGAACGCTACAGAATAACTGCGCGCGAATTTTAAGTCGTACCAGCGCCACGTAGTACTTCGACCGCCGTAACGATCTTCCTCGTTTTATTTCTCGTTCATCGAAAAAAAATCCCGCTGCAACACGCAGGGGCTATTACTGCTGCGCCCGGCAGTAAATATACATATCGAAGAGAAAGAGGAGGGTAAATGTCCGTGAAGCACGTTGCATCAAACACGTTGCATTGTTTGCGTATAGGGTTGGCTTCGCTTGCGCTTTTCCAGTTCGCCGTTGTTGTTCCCATGGCGAACGCCGCTACTCCCCAAGCTCAGAGCCAAACGCAGAGCCCTAACAACGACGGCAATACCACATCTCCCATCAAACACGTCATCGTCATTATCGGTGAAAACCGCAGCTACGACCATGTCTTTGCTACGTACGTGCCCAAGAACGGGCAAACAACAAAGAACCTGCTTTCCGAAGGGATCGTAAAGGCTGACGGCACTCCCGGGCCCAATTTCTCTAAGGCGCAGCAACTCGCCGCGACGGCCACCAACCCTGATGCATTCCTGCTAGACCCGCCCAAGGAGTCATTTCCGGGCTATGTGCTGCCGGCGCCCCTCGTGGGCGGTGCTGAGACCGCCACAGGCGCTCCAGCGATCTCCTACATTCCCGGAAATAGTCCAACCTTGGCTAAGGAATCCGAAAATGGATTGCCCCCGGCTTATTACTCTTCCTTGGTTACCGGCGGAACCCTGATGCCGCATAAAACCCCTGACACCCGAATCGCGGGCGTCACCGGCACTGGCCCTTATTACTCCACTCTTCCGCCGGGTCCGTTTCAGTTGACTGGCCCCAGTTTCCCCTACATTTCCTATGCCGCAAGCCCGGTCCATCGCTTCTACCAGATGTGGCAGCAGGAGAATTGCAGCCTGGAGCACTGGAGCTGGGACAATCCTTCCGGCTGCAACGCCCAGCTGTTTTCGTGGGTAGAAGTCACCGAGGGAGCCGGCTCAAACGGCGACGCGCCGGCTGCAAACTTCAGCAGCGAGTATTCCCCCAGCGCGAAGACCACCGGTGAAGGCTCGACGGCCCTCGGTTTCTATAACATGCAGCAAGGCGACGCTCCTTACTTCAAGAGCCTTGCCGATACCTACGCTATTAGCGACAACTTCCATCAGTCAGTCGATGGCGGCACCGGCGCCAACCACATCATGTTCGGTCACGGTGACGCGATCTATTTCTATGATCCCACCCAGGCCAACCCATTCCAGCCGCCGCACGGCGTAACCACCGGAACCACGTCCGCCGGCACGCCAGATGTGCTCGACGAAGTTGAAAACCCCAATCCCCTGGCGGGCACCAATAACTGGTACACCGAAGACGGTTACGGCGGTGGTTCCTATGGTTCGCCCGCCTATGGCGGAGGATCCTACAGCAATTGCTCGGATCCCACTCAGAATGGCGTCGCCGACATCGTGCGCTACCTCCACTCCATTAACATCTCTCCCCGCTGTGAACCGGGCCGCTTTTACCTGCTCAACAATTACAACCCGGGCTTCTTCGGCCAGGGCGAGAACGCATACACCGACACGACCCCGTTCAACACCATATTTACGATTCCACCTTCGTCGACGCCGAGCATTGGCGACGACATGATCGCCCATCACATTTCTTGGAAGTATTATGGCGACCAGTGGGACGACTATGCTGGTGTGGGCAAGCCGACTGATCCCCCCTGTGCGGTACCGACAACGTCCAACACGAACTGCTACATCCCAGAAGACAAGTACGAAATCAATTACGGAGCAGTCGGCTCGGCGAACCCACTCGGCGCTACCATCGCCTACGCTGATGAGTACTGCAACATCTGCAACCCGTTCCAGTACGACACCTCCATCATGGCCGACCCGGCTGTCCGCACCCAGCATATCCAGGACACGATCGACCTCTACAATGACATCCAACAGGGCACGCTTCCTGCTGTTTCGATCGTGAAACCCAGCGGGTTCACGGACGGCCATCCGGCGTCCTCGAAGCTCGACCTGTTTGAAGGTTTCACGCAGAAGATCATAGATATGGTCCAGAAGTCACCCTACTGGCAGAACACCGTGATCTTCATTACGGAGGACGAAGGCGGCGGCTATTACGACTCCGGCTACGTTCAGCCGCTCGACTTCTTCGGCGACGGCACCCGCATTATCTTTCTCGCTGTGTCCCCCTACACGCGGGGCGGGCGCGTCGCACACAACTATGCGGATCACGTCTCCATTCTCAAATTCATCGAGCGGAACTGGAATTTGCCGCCGGTCACGCAGCGCAGCCGGGACAATTTCCCGAATCCCAAGGCGGAGTGGTCCAACCCATATGTTCCAACGAATAGCCCGGCGATTAGTGATCTCTTCGAGCTGTTCAACTTCGATGGACCCAGTGACAATCCCTAGCTGGATCGACGGTTGAATTCGTAGGCATGGAAGGAAGAATTCTGGCGCCGACTTTGGTCATCCCAGGTCGGCGCCAGATCCCAGTTTTACGCCTCGGACGGGAAATCCATCCGACGTTACATCAGACGCTTTGACGCAAAGCTGCTATTCGATATTCAGCGGCGTGCGGAGCACTCCGACGGCGAAGTGCGCCAGGTGGGGTGCGTCGTCGTCGAGCTGAATCCAGCGGACGACGCAGTGGTCCTTCATGTATTGCGATACTTTCGATTCGTTGATTCCCAGGTGCTCGGCGAGTTTTTCCTTCAGATCGCTTTCCGAAACGTTTCGGCCGACACGGCTGCCCGTTCTGCTGCGTCCTCCGCGAACCAGGTTTCCCACTCCGATGCGCAGCGTCTGGCAAGACTCGATGTAATACGACGTCACCTGATCCGAATCCGACAGCAGAAAAACTCCCGGGCCTGCGGGCGCTTCCTCCAACTGATCCACGCGATGCAACGGGCTCGACAGCAGCCGCCGCAGCATCGATTCCAGATGCGCCATGCGCGAGGCCAATGCGGGATCGCCCGCGCGGCCGTGCGCGGTGCGTTCCGACGGCAATTGCGGAACCGCCTGCTCAACCGGCGCTACGCGCTGCGGTTCGCGCCGCTCGGGCCGCCGCTGCGACTCAACAGCATGGGGAGCGGAAGCGCGAATTTCCCGCGCGGCCACCGGCGGTGCGGATGGCTCCACGAAGGCCTGAGTTGGAAGCGACGGAGCTGCGGCGGCGCCTTTGCGCCGGCGACCGCGTCCTCCCCGGCGCCCTCGGCGGCGCTTCTTCTTCTCACCTTCGCCGGATTCAGGCGCTGCGGGCTGCCGAGGCATTATTTCCGCGCCGGACTCGTCCTCGATGATTTCACCAAGCGCAGGCGTAGCGAAAATCGGCTGCGCTTCCGAATGAGCTTCCTCGGAAACCTCGTCCACATGCGGCTCGCTGGCTGCTGATTTCGTAGCCGGCTCCGCGAGCGGAAGTTCCACTCCGAGCCGTGCGAGAGCTTCTTCGGCTTTCTTCTTCCAGTCCGCGCGGCGAAAACGCTGCGCGGCAATTGTGTACCATTTCACGGTCTCATCCGTTCTCCCGGCTTTCTCCTCGATGGCGCCGAGTTCCCAAGCCACCATCGCGTCGCGGGTTCGTTGGTACAATTCCGAGAGTTTCGCGGAAGGGTCGGAGCTGGTCTTCGCTTTGCGGATACGCGCTTGAATCTGCCGCCAATCGGCCATGGACGAGCATTGTATCAGCCGTTTGGCGCGGAGGCTAATGGAACGAGTTTCCGTTGGGCCCGCTCTGGGGCATCATGGGGCGTGACTCCGGCCGGCAAAACTCGGTGGATTTGCGACCGCGCGCGCGCTGTGGGATTCGATCTCTGCGGCGTCGCGCTCGTCGAGCAGCTAGCGGAGCTTGCTCATCTGCCCGAGTGGCTGGCGCGAGGCTACGCCGGCGAAATGAACTACATGCACGACCCGCGCC
>Ga0070761_10002764_pt1 | contig 10688 bp, 7 predicted proteins | sample HubBroMetageREF1_FD_66724 | JGI IMG/M metagenome (GOLD analysis project Ga0070761, IMG submission 66724) | Reference soil microbial communities from the Hubbard Brook experimental Forest, New Hampshire, USA - Hubbard Brook CCASE Soil... | ecosystem: Environmental > Terrestrial > Soil > Temperate...
CAGAGGTTGTGGATGATGCCGAGAACGGCGTAGCAATCCTGCACCGACCTGGTGATTACGCGCAGGGCGCAAAGATCGTAGACCTGGTCAACATTGATGCGCTGGCGCTGCAATTTCCTGTGGATGCTGTAGAGGCGCTTGATGCGGCTTTCGACGCGGCCGGTGATGCCGGCTTCCTTGAGGCCGTCACGGAGCACGCCTTCGATCCGCGACATGAATGCCTGGCCTTCTTTACGACGCGAGTCGACGGCGGCGCGGACCTGCTCGTAGCCGATGGGATCCACGTACTTAAAGCCGAGGTCTTCGAGTTCGCCGCGAATCTTGCCCATGCCGAGACGGTGCGCGATGGGGGCGTAGATTTCGAGCGTCTCGCGAGCGATTTTCTGCTGGCGCTCGGGATCCAGATGTTCGAGGGTCCGCATGTTATGCAGGCGGTCGGCGAGTTTGATGAGGATTACGCGAATGTCATCGACCATGGCCAACATCATTTTGCGGAGATTCTCGGCTTGCGCCTCCTCTCTGGTGGAGAAGTCGATTTTGCTGATCTTGGTGACGCCCTCGACGATGTGGGCAACCTGTTCGCCGAATTCCTGGCGGATTTCGACGGTGGTGACCGAGGTGTCTTCCACGGAGTCGTGGAGAAGGCCGGCGGCTATCGAAACCGAATCCATCTTCATATCGGCGAGAACGTTGCCGACTTCGAGGGGATGCACGAGATAGGGCTCACCGGATGCGCGGAGTTGTCCGGCGTGGTGCTTCTGGGAGAATTCGTAGGCTTTCTTGACTAGATTAAGGTCGTCGTTCGGTCGGTTCTCGCGCAGCTTCTTCATCAGCTCGCGGAAGCGGGTTACCGTGAGCACGTTGGTCGCGATTTGTTGACGCAACGTCGCCATGATCGATTCTAACGCAGCGGGAGGCGGGAATTCACCGCCGAGGTCGCCGAGAAAAACCCTGGAGCTGGTAGAGTAACCGGGACCGAGCTTGTTCGCCCGGTATCAAGTTATCTGGCAAGGGCAACGCGGGCGAGCTCGCCCGCGACCACACGAGCTTGGAGAGGCAATGGCTTGAATAGGGTATTGGTTACTGGGGTTTCGGGGCCGATTGGGAGGGCGCTTCTGGCTTCGTTTGCGCCTCAGGGGACTGAGATTGTGCGGCTGGTGCGGGGACGCGCTCAGAACTCGGCCGAGATTTCCTGGGATCCGCTGGCTGCGGTGCCTGGGGCGGCGGTTTCGGGGTTCGATGCGGTGGTCCACTTGGCGGGGGAGAGCGTGGTGGGACGCTGGACCGAAGGAAAAAGGAAGGCGATCCGCGAGAGTCGCGTGCTCGGAACCCGGAATCTGGCTTCGGCTTTGGCGCGGGGTGGGGCCAAGCCTCTCGTCTTGGTGTGTGCGTCGGCGGTCGGGTTCTACGGGAACGGGGGCGAGGAACTTCTCCGCGAAGAGAGCGCGACTGGACAGGGATTTCTGGCCGAGGTTTGCCGCGAGTGGGAGGAGGCCAGTCAGATCGCAGCGGAGGCTGGCATCCGCACCGTGAACATGCGGATTGGGCTGGTGCTAAGCGCTCAGGGCGGGGCGCTCGGGAATATGCTGAAACCGTTCAAACTGGGCCTCGGCGGACGGATTGGATCGGGGCGGCAGTGGTGGAGCTGGATTCATGTGGAAGATATCGTGGGGGGCATTCATCATGCGATCGGCACCGAGTCGCTATCGGGGCCGGTGAATTTTGTGGCGCCGAATCCGGTGCGCAATGCGGAGTTTACCAAGGTGCTGGCGTCGGTTCTGGGTCGTCCCGCATTTTTCCCGGTGCCGGAGTTTGCGGTGCGATTGGCATTTGGCAAGATGGCTGCGGAGCAATTGTTGCTGGCCAGCCAAAGGGTGGGGCCGGGCAAACTCAGGGGCAGCGGGTATACGTTCCGTTTCAGCGAATTGAGGGCGGCGCTGGAGAATCTGGTGTGAGCGGCGGGGCTCGCGCATCCAGATTTGATGTGGCCAACGGCAATAGGCGAGCTGCGCTCGACGGGCGAGGCGCGCGTCGCTCCGTTTCTTGAAACAATCCTATTCTGCTTGCTTTGCCGATTGGACGTGGGTGCGCGTGATACGGTCGTGCCAACATAATCCTTCCTGGTCAAGAACGCACCAAAGATAGCCGAGTCCAGCGGAAAACGCGGAAAGAAACGATGCCAGCACGCGCCAGCGGCGCGAGCGACGGCTGAGCGGCGAGCCGTCAAATGCTGCGAGGCGCAGCCGGGTGGCGCGAAGTCCGGGAGTCGAACCCGTGTACACCACGAACAAGAATTCGTAGGACGCCCAGAGCAGGACTGCGATCACGGCGAACGCACCGGCGAGGATCGGGAGCGGGCCGTGAACGGAAATCAGGCCGTGGATCAAATCGACGTTGAGACGAAGAAAAATTCCGGCGACGGCCGCCAGAGCCATTGCCAGGATAACGCCATCCACGAGGGCCGCGAGCGCGCGCCGCCCTAAGGATGCGGATGGGGACGCGGCGGGAAAGTCGGCGGCTCGCTTGTCGTCCCGCTCCTGATCCGCGGGTTCGATCAGCATTCCACCCAAGGCGGGCGGCGGCGGCAGAATCTCCGGGACTTCGACTATGCGCGGACGATCACGATCAAAGACGGGATCGGCCAGGTCGCTGGGGCGAAAAACTGGGATGGCGGCGGAACGCGGGAACTCGATGACATTGGCGGATGGTTCCTGGGGTTGCTCCGGATATTGGTATGGGCCTTGGTTCGATGTGTCACGCTTCGACGCCTGGCGCGGTTGCTGGAACCCCGGCGTCTCGACTGCCAGCGGTTCCTCTTTTGTTGGGAAGGTGAAGTTTTGCCCGGCTGGCGCCGCCGCAAGCGCCGCCGATCCACTCGCCGCTGCAGAACGCGACCAGCTCTCGGGCGCATCAAAGGGCAGAAGCAGTGATGGATAGCGCGGAGTTCGAGGCTTGCGCCGCGTTCGATAGCGTTCGAGGCGGGCGGCTACCTCGACGCGCCAGGAATCCGGGTTCGGATCCGAGTTCGGGTCGGAGTTCGGATCAGGGGTCAGACAAAGGTTCGGTTCCGAGGCCGCTGGCTCGGCGGCGGCTGAACAGAGGTGCGCGTGGGCGGCGGGATCGCCGCCGGCCGGACAGTTTGTCGATGCGGTTGTCATCAGTCCAGTCGTCGGTCCGGGGATCAATCCGGGCGTCGTAGTCAAGTCGTCGAAGAATGCCAGTAGCCAGAGCCAGGCCAGGCACAAACGGGGTTGATCACAAAAATGCGCAGCTTTGCTTCGCCTGCCGCTCGCGTGCTAAGGTCAGTTGGTTCCCGATGGCAGACCGGTTTGCCGAGCGCACGCGCGCTTGCAGATCATGTTCTCGCAGATCACCGCTAATGATCACCCGCTTTCGAATCTTTATCACGGCCGCATGGGTCTGTCATCTGCTTCTCGCTCCGGGGATAGTAACCAGCCAGACGCTGCCCCCCACCTCGGCGACGGTTTCTACGCCTGAGAATGCTCCCGTGACTGCGCCGGTTCTGCCGACAGCGCCAGTCGGTCAGACGGAGGAGCCGGTTACGATCCGAGCGGTGCAGCAGGAGAAGGATGGGTCCATCTACCACCTGCGGGGCCAGTCCGAAATCGACTATCGCAACTACATCCTGCACGCGGATCAAATCACCTACAACTCGGACACGGGAGACAGCGAACTGGAGGGCCACGTGGTGCTGGATGGTGGCCCATACGATGAGCACGTCGTGGCCAGTCACGGCACTTACAACATCCGCACGCAGACGGGGACGTTCTATAGCGTGATTGGAACGGTGGGAATGCAGATGCGGAAATCCCGCTACGTGCTAACCACCACGAATCCGTTTGCCTTTACCGGAAAAATCGTCGAGAAACACGGGCCCGACCACTATCTGGTGCGGCAGGGTACGGTTACCACCTGCGAGTTGCCGCATCCGAAGTGGCTATTCGACGCGAAGCGTATTTCAGTGGATGTGGACAGCACGGCGAAAATTTATTACAGCGACTTCCAGTTGATGGGCATGCCGGTATTTTATTTTCCGTTTGTAAGCTATCCGGTCCAGAAACAGCGGCAGAGCGGGCTGTTGATTCCGACTTTTGGCACGTCGTCGACCAAGGGGTATATTGCCGGCGAATCGCTGTACTGGGCGATCAATCGCAGTGTGGACGCGCTGGTGGGCGCCGATTACTATTCGAAACGCGGTTGGTTCGAACGCGGAGAATTCCGTGCCCGCCCGAGCGACAACTCGTACGTGTTCTTCAACTACGTGGGCATGGTGGATCGCGGCATCGGCTATCCTCCGCAGAACCAAGGAGGCGAAGACGCGCGTTTTATGGCGGAGCGTCCGATTGGGACGTTCCGCGGGGTCGCGAATGTCGATTATTTGAGTTCGTTCGTTTTCCGCCTTGCCTTCACCGATGTTTACACGCAGGCAATCGATTCGGAAGTGAGGTCGCAGATTTTTCTCTCCAACACGACGGACGGGTTTCATTTCAATGCGCTGGCGGAGCGCTACCAGAACTTCGAAGTGTGCGTGCCGCCAGCGATACCGGAACCCGGAAGTTGCAGCACGATTACGCAGAGCGAACTGGTTCGGATCCTGCATACGCCAAGCTTTTTCGTTTCCGGTGAGGAGCGGCAGTTGGGAAATACGCCGCTGTACTGGTCGTTCGAAAGCGCGGCCGAAGGTTTGCAGCGGCGCGAGATTGGGTTCCGCACAGGCCCTATGGTCGGCAGGTTCGATCTGGCGCCTTCGCTAACCCTGCCGGTGCAATGGCTGGGTTGGTCGTTTCGTCCCGAACTCACGCTGCGGGACACGTTCTACACGGAGCAGGGGAACGCCACAACTTCCACCACCGCGGCCGATGAAGTTCTGAACCGGAAATCGCTGGAAACCTCGGTCGAGGTGCGTCCACCGGCATTGTCGCGGGTGTTCGATCGTCCCTGGCTCGGACGCAAATGGAAGCATGTGATTGAGCCGCGTATGAAGTACGACTACGTCACCGGCATCGATAACTTTGCCAATATTCTGCGATTCGATGCCGCCGATGTGCTCACCAACACGAACGAAGTCGAGTACTCGGTGGTGAATCGGCTCTACGCCAAACGCGTCGATCCTTATGCCAAGGACTGTGACGTGCTGACGATGAGCACGCTCACCATCGGCGGACCTCCGCAAATTGGTGTGGTGCCGTGGGAAGTGCCTCCGAACCCGAACGCGCAAATTTGTGCCACGGGTCCGCGAGAGATTCTGAGTTGGGAGATCGGACAGAAATATTTCTTCGATCCCACGTTTGGGAATGCGCTGGTGGTGGGGCAACGAAACGTGTTCACGACCACAGCCGACTTCACGGGGATTGCCTTTCTGGACTCGGAGCGGCGATTCGCTCCACTGATTTCCCGCTTGCGCATCGAAACCAGCCCGCGCACCAACACTGAATGGGACCTGGACTACGACATCAAGACCGGCCAAATCAATTCCAGCCTGGCGCTGGTGAACTATCACTACGGTCCATTTACCATTGGGGGAGGCGATGCTTTTCTGCGAGTTATCGACACGGTAGCGGGAACGACACCGACAAACTGTGCCATGCATGCAACGGTTACAGGCGCAAGCGTCTGCGATTTCCAGCAGTTTCGAGTGTTGTTTGGCTACGGACAACTCAACAAGCGGGGCTTGAGCGCTGCCAGCAGCTTTGGCTTCGACGCAAACACTGGATCCCTGCAGTACGCGACGGCGCAGACCAGTTATACGTGGGACTGTTGCGGCCTGAACGTGGAGTATCGGCGCTTTGCGCTGGGAACGGTACGAAACGAAAACGAATATCGTTTCTCGTTTACGCTGGCGAACATTGGCGCGTTCGGCAACCTCAAACGACAGGAGCGGCTGTATTAACGGCGCGACCGGCCCAGACGGGTACAGCAATCGTGCATAATGGAGATGATGAGCAATGCGGCCATGCTCGATCAGAAAGCCGGGTGCCTGCGCCAGATCCTCGCCGGGCGCGGCCGGTTGATCGTCGCTTACTCGGGTGGCGTGGACTCCGCATTTCTTGCTTGGATGGCGCATCAGGTGCTCGGCAGCCAAATGCTGGCCGTGGTTGCCGATTCGGCCAGCCTGGCGCGAACGCATCTGGAAGATGCGCTCGGCTTTGCGCGCGAGCAGGCAATTCCAGTCGAGGTTGTGGAAACGCAGGAACTGGAAAATCCAGCGTACGTCCGCAACGACGCCCTGCGATGTTTTCACTGCAAAGACGAATTGTTCACCGTCCTTGAGCGCTACCGCGAAGCGCACGGATTCAACGCCATCGCGTATGGAGTGAACGCCGACGATGCGGGCGATTTTCGCCCCGGGCAGCAGGCCGCACGGCAGCATAGTGTCCTGGCGCCGCTGCTCGAGGCCGGTCTGAACAAGCTTGAAATCCGGGAACTGGCGCGGCGAGCCGACTTGCGGGTATGGGACAAGCCGGCCTCCGCCTGCCTTTCCTCGCGCATGGAATACGGGCGCGCGGTTACGCCCGAAGCGCTGAGTGTGATTGAGCGTGGCGAAGACGCACTGCGGGCCCTGGGGTTCCGGCAATTCCGCGTGCGCCATCACGGGGAAATCGTGCGCATTGAGATTGCGCGCGATGAACTGCCCCGCGCATTGACCGCCGAGATGGCCCGTCAGTTCACCTCCGTGTTCAAGGGACTTGGATTCAAGTTCGTCACGCTCGACCTGGAGGGATTCCGTTCCGGGTCGATGAATCAGCTGCTCTCGGCCGAAGAATTGGAACGGGGACGCGTCTGAGGAAACGGGGTCACCTTGAGAGACTCGGCTTGCCGCGTCTCTGCATTCCCGCGCTGCCGGCGAAGACGGGGCGAGTCGCGTCTCGGCGCCGAGTGCCCGCGCACTGTCTGGCTGCCATGAGATAATCAAGCGGCTTCCTCATGCTCAGGTGGTTTCGATTCATGATTGTGCGGCGCGCGTTTCTAGTTCTGTTGCTGATCTGTCTGGGCTGCTCGGCCCAGTCCCCTTCTTCATCGTCTTCTGCTACTTCTCCTCCCGCGGACATTGTGCGCGTGATCGAGCGTCATGTTCGGGCGCAATATACCCTGCCACCCGACGTAAAGGTGATTTTGGGCTCACTTCGGTCGAGCGAGTTCGCGAACTATGACGCGCTGACGGTTACGATTGCCAGCCCCAGTAAGAAGCAAAACTACGAGTTTCTGCTTTCGCACGACCACAAGACGCTGGTGCGCGTTACCAAGTTCGATCTGACCAGCGATCCCTACGCTGAGATCATGAAGAAGATTGACGTCAGCGGGCGGCCGACGCGTGGCAATAAAGACGCCAAGGTGACGGTCGTCAACTATGACGATTTCGAGTGTCCGTTCTGTTCGCGCATGCACGCGACACTTTTTCCCGGACTTTTCAAGGAATACGGCGATCGCGTCCGATTCATCTACAAGGATTACCCACTCGAAGAGATTCATCCCTGGGCGGTGCACGCGGCGGTGAATGCCAATTGCCTGGGCGCGCAAAGCGGCGATGCCTATTGGGACTATGCCGATTACCTGCACGGCAATCAGCAGGCTATCAGCGGTGAAAAGGGTCGCGAAGGCCAGAATGCGGAACTCGATAAGCTGGCGACTCTGCAGGCGCAGAAGCATAATCTTGACGTTACGAAGTTGCAGGCATGCGTCAAGGCTCAGGATGAAAAAGCTGTGCGCACCTCGATGCACGAGGGGGACAATCTCGGAGTTGACGCGACTCCAACCATGTTCGTAAACGGACAGAAACTGGATGGAGCCGTGCCTCCGGACGAGGTACGACTCGCGTTCGATCAGGCGTTGACGGACGCCGGGGTTGCGCCTCCGGAGCACAAGACGGCCCCTGCGGAGGCGAAAACTCCGCCGGCTGCGCCCACGAAATAAGCTGTCATTAGGTTTCAAGCGGTTTCTGAATCGGCTTTCCGATCACCTGCGTTCCGGGCAGGTGATGAGATTGACTCGCCGTTGTGGCGGAGGGAAAAATTTGAAAAATCGTAACTGCTTTGGGCGAGCGGGTCTGGTCATGGTCAGCACACTTCTGTTGATTGGGCTATCAGCTTGTAGCCGCAACAGCAGCGGCGGGGACGTCATGGCTACGGTCAATGGACGGAAGATTTATCGCAGCGAAGTCGACAAGTATTACGCGAACCAAACGGCGGGCTCCGATCAGCAGCCGACGGGTGAGCAGGCGGTGAGCCTTCGGCTGAGCATTCTGAATGAACTGATCGAAACGGAAATCCTGATGCAGCGTGCGGAAAAACTGGGGCTGCTGGCGACGGATGAAGAAGTAGACCGCAAGCTGAACGAAATCAAATCGCCCTACACCGCCGAAGAATTTAACAAGCGCCTGCGGGACAAGAAAATCTCGCTCGATGATGAAAAGCGCGAACTGCGACGCTCGGTCACGCTCGAGAAGGTGCTGAACAAGGAAATCACCTCGCGCATCAACATCACCGACCAGGACGTCTCCGGCTATTACAACGATCACAAAGCCGAGTTCAACCTGATCGAGGCGCAGTACCATTTGGCGAAAATCATGGTTTCCGGGATGGTCAACGCCCAAGTGCGCAACCGGGAGAATAGCAAGGCACAAAGCGATGCCGAGGCGCGCAAGAAAATTGAGATGATCGCCAACCGGCTCGACAGTGGCGACGACTTCGCTACGCTGGCCATGAATTATTCCGAAGACCCGGAAACCAGCAACAACGGCGGCGATTTGGGAATGGCTCCCGAATCTGCGCTCAAGAACGCCGATCCGGCAACCCGCGAGGCGGTGATGAAACTCAAACCGGGGCAATACACGCCGGTGATTCCGATGATCAATCCGACCAATCATCAGCCCTATGCTTACATGATCGTGAAACTGATTTCGAAGGAACCGGCGGGCCAGAGGGACCTGAATGACCCGCGGGTGCAGCAGGCCATCCGCCAACAATTGCGCGATCGCCGCGAGCAGTTATTGAAAGCGGCATACTACGAGAGCCTTCGCGACGATGCCAAAGTCACGAATTATTATGCGGAAGAAGTGCTGAAGAATTTGGGCGCGGCGAAATAGACCCGAGCCTGGTTCGCTGGACAGCCGGGGCGGCTGTCCCTAGGTGTTGCGTCTTTAGCCTTCCAGCTTTTTGGTCAAAACATCGTTCACCAACTGTGGATTGGCCTGACCCTTCGAGGCTTTCATTACTTGGCCTACAAAGAAGCCGATCATGGTTTTCTTGCCGGCGCGATATTGTTCCACCTGCTTTGGGTTGGCTGCTATTAACTCATCGGCGAGTTTCTCCAGGGCCGAAGTATCGCGCGACTGCTCGGGACGTCCCTGGGCTTCGTAGACTGCGGGGAAGTCCTGGTTGCGCTCGAAGCAGAGGTCATAAAGGTCTTTCAGCATTTTGCCTGAGATCGCCCCCGACTCAACCAGATCGGCCGAAGCCGTAACTCCAGCCATCGAAATTGGCGACTGCTCGAGCTCGAGGCCCTGCGCTTTCAGGCGTCCGAGTAATTCGCTCTGCACCAGGTTAGCGACCCGCTTCGGATTCTTTGCCGTGCGGGCCGCGGATTCGAACCGGTCGGCCAGCGCTCGCGTCAGCGTCAGGGCGTGGGCATCGCCTGCGGTGATCCCGTACTCCTTCATCATGCGCCGGCGGCGGGCTTCGGGAAGCTCGGGCAGACGGGCGCGGATGACGGCTTGCCATTTCTGATCGAGCACCAGGGGAAGCAAATCGGGTTCGGGAAAATAGCGGTAGTCGTGCGCCTGCTCTTTCGAGCGCATGCCATATGTCTTGCCTTCGTGCGCGTTGTAGAGGCGCGTTTCCTGCGTGATTCTGCCACCGCCTTCGATGACGCCGATGTGGCGCTCGATCTCATACTCCAGCGCCTGCTTGATGAAGCGGAATGAGTTGACGTTCTTGACCTCGGTCTTCGTGCCGAATTCTTTTTGTCCGCGAGGCCGCACGCTGATGTTGGCGTCGCAGCGCAGCGAACCTTCTTCCATGTTGCAGTCGCTGACGCCGGTGTAGAGGATGATCTCCTTGAGGCGCGTGAGGTACTCGTACGCTTCCGCCGGCGACCGCATGTCGGGTTCGCTGACGATCTCGGCCAAGGGCACGCCGGTGCGGTTCAGATCGATGGCGGTCTTCGTGGTTGCGTCGGCGAAGCCTTCGTGCAGGCTCTTGCCCGCGTCTTCTTCGAGGTGCAGGCGGGTGATGCCGATTTTCTTCTTGCTGCCGGTCGTTGTACTTTCGTCCCCACTGCTTCCGTGCAGGTCGATTTCGATGAATCCGAACTCAGCCAATGGTTTGTCGTACTGCGAGATCTGGTAGCCCTTGGGCAGGTCAGGATAAAAATAATTTTTCCGCGCGAAGATGGAAACTTCGTTCATGCGACACTGCAACGCCATCGCCGCCAGTGCCGCGAATTCCACGGCTTTGCGGTTCAGCACAGGCAAGGCGCCGGGAAGTCCGAGACACACGGGGCACACGTTGGAATTTGGGGGATCGCCAAAACGGGTTGAGCATGAGCAAAAGATTTTCGACTCGGTCAATAGCTGCACGTGGACTTCGAGTCCGATGACCGGCTCGTACTTCGCCAGGAGATCCTCGGAAACGGGTGACGTGGCCGCCATATCGGGAGATTATAGAGTGGCT
>Ga0070761_10002765_pt1 | contig 10682 bp, 6 predicted proteins | sample HubBroMetageREF1_FD_66724 | JGI IMG/M metagenome (GOLD analysis project Ga0070761, IMG submission 66724) | Reference soil microbial communities from the Hubbard Brook experimental Forest, New Hampshire, USA - Hubbard Brook CCASE Soil... | ecosystem: Environmental > Terrestrial > Soil > Temperate...
CGCATTTCCTTGCGATAGATAGCGTAGAGGTTGCGCATCGTTTTTCAGACTCCTTGGTAAAAGTTCCGCACTCCGGCTAACTCGCGGATGCCTGCGCGTGCGCGGCGTCGTCGGTGGTCAATTCCAGGAAAATTTCTTCCAAGCTGAGGCTGACGCCGCGCAATTCAAAGAGCGGCCAACCATTCTGCACGATTTTCGCAGCGATGGCGCTGCGAATGTCGGCGCCCTGTGCGGTTTCGACGATGGCCACGAGATGCCCACCGGCGGGAAGTTGTTCCGTTTCCACGCGGGCGGTGCCGGAGACTTGCGTGAGCGCGTCGCGCAAAGCTTTTTCCGGCGCTTGCACCTCGATGCGGATTTTCTGGCCGCCTTTGAGCTGCGAGGTCAGGTTTTGCGGCGTGTCCACGGCGGCGATCTTGCCTTTGTTGATGATGACCACGCGGTCGCAGGTCATGCTGACTTCCGGAAGAATGTGGGTGGAAAGAATGATGGTGTGATTCCCGGCGAGGCCCTTGATCAAGTTGCGCACTTCGATGATTTGCTTGGGGTCGAGGCCGACGGTGGGTTCGTCGAGAATGATGACGTCGGGATCGTGGACCAAAGCTTGCGCGATGCCTACGCGCTGTCTGTAGCCGCGGGAGAGGCGCTTGATCAGTTGCGTGCGGCGATCTTCCAAATTGGTTTTCTGCATTGCTTCGGTGACGCGCGTGGCGCGTTTATCTGTCGGGACGTTCTTGATGCGCGCGACAAAGTCCAGATAGTCCTCGACGGTCATGTCCGGATATACGGGCGGAGTTTCGGGCAGGTAGCCGATGTGGCGGCGGACTTCCATGGAATCGCCAAACACGTCGAAGCCGGCGATCTTCGCGGTGCCAGAAGTCGCAGGCATGTATCCGGTGAGGATACGCATGGTGGTGGTCTTGCCAGCGCCGTTCGGTCCGAGGAAGCCTAGAATCTCGCCTTTGTTTACTGTGAATGAAACGTGATCTACGGCCGTGACTGTGCCATAGGCCTTCGTCAAATCCTGAACTTCTATCAATGCATTCCTCCCGCTCAGATACGACCGGCACGAGCGCCGGCCAATTCCAAACAAGTGTTTATACTAAAAAACGGCGCAAATTGAAAATCACGTGGAGCTTGCGGCGGCGAGTGATTTTGCGGCCGCGCAGACGAGTCGCGACCTTCGTTATCGGCACACTGTTGGATGCGGACATCGGCGAAGATGTTGCCGAACTGGTGCGACGGGCGGTTTCTCAGTATCATCCGCAGCAAACCTAACCAGGAGCGAGCAAAGTGAATCGATTTCTTGCGGTTTTCGTCGTGGTGCTGCTGGTTGCGGTGTTCGCGGCTCCTGCGGTGCGCGTGGGCGGGTCTTCAATGCCGTTCAACGTGGGCATTGTGAAAAAGAGCATCGTGTTTCTTTACTACCCGAGGGGGAAGGAATTCGAGGTGGGCACCGGCTTCCTGGTGGATATTCCGGTGAAGGACGACGCGCAGCGCAACTTCATCGCGATTGTGACGGCGCGGCACATTGTAGATCCGAAGTGGGAGGGCTGCTCGTGGGCGAATCCTTCGCAGATATACGTGCGCGTGAACGTAAAGAATTTCAAGCTGGGCCAGAAACAGGACGGCGTGGACGAGCTTTCGCTAGGCCTGGTGTATGCGGGAAAGAACGTTTGGTATGCCAGCGCCAACGATCGCGTGGACGTGGCGGTGATTCCGGTTGGCTCGACGCACATCGAACAACTGCTGCGCAACGACGTGCGCTTCATTCCCGTGGCGGATTTCGCCACCAAAGCCGAAACTGAAAACTATAAGGTGGGCATCGGCGACCAAATCGTGACGGCAGGGCTGGTGCCAGCGCTGCTGGACGCCGAGCGCAACTATCCAGCGTTCAAGTTCGGGCGCATTTCCAATATTCCAGAAGAGCCTATCAACATGAAGTGCACTCAGGCGGACAAGGCGCTGCCGCGCGACGTCTGGCTGTTGGCCGGAAATTTTGTTGGCGGCAACAGCGGCTCGCCGGTGTATCTGCTGCCGCCGGTGCCTTCGGCGGTACATCGCGTGATGCTGATTGGAATTTTGGCAGGGGCCATCCCGGACGTGGACCTGGGCCAAATGGTCCCATCCGAATATGTATTCGACGTCATCCAGACGCACTACCCGACAGCCAATCTCTATCGCGGGCACACCGAGCACAGCATTATGAAGTAGCGCGGCGATTTTTTTCGGGTTGCGGAAGCTTCGGCCGAGTGCGCGTACTGATCTTCGCGCCTGACCAAAATATCGAAAAGCGTTAGGCGCTCTCGTCGAATCCCGTCTCGAGATCCGGAAGTTTGTCGCCTTCGCTCGCGACCCAGACGTACAAAGTCGGCAGCAGGAAAATGCTGAGCACCAGCGCAGCGACCAGGCCGCCGACGATGACGATGGCGAACGGGCGCTGGGAGTCTGAGCCTATCCCGCGCGAGAGGGCCGCAGGCAGCAAGCCGAGCGTGGCGACGAGCATAGTCATCATGATGGGGCGCAAGCGCAGCACGGCGCCTTCGATCGCGGCGTCTTCGATGGTGTGGCCGCGGGCGCGCAATTGATTGATGTATTCGAGCATGATGACGCCCGTTTGCACCGAGACTCCGAACAGCGCCAAAAATCCGACGCCTGACGAGACGCTGAAGTGCGTGCCGGTGAGCAGCAGGGCCAAGAGGCCGCCGACAGGCGCCATGGCTACGTTGCCCAGAATCAGGAGCGCCCACTTCACGGAACCGAACATAGTGTAGAGAATCACGAAAATTCCCAGGATGGTAAGCGGCAGCACCAGCATGAGGCGCCGCTGCGATCGTTTCTGGCTTTCGTACTCGCCGGCCCAGTCAATGCTGTAACCGGTGGGAAGTTTCACCTGCGCCTTCACTTTGCGGATGGCTTCTTCGACGGCGCCGCCCAGGTCGCGACCGCGGACGCTGTATTTTATGGCGACGTAGCGCGAATTTTCCTCGCGATAAATTTCCGATGCGCCGTCGCGCACGTCGATTTTCGTGAGTTGAGCGAGAGAGACGCGCTCGCCCGACGGCGCGAGCAGCCGAATATTTTCGATAGCCTCCTGCGTGTTGCGGTAGGGCGCCTGATAACGCATCACCAGGTCGTAGCGCTGCTCGCCCTGCAGCACCTGGCTGACGGCGTTGCCGCCGACGGCGGTCTGAATCGCGTCTTGAATGTCCGAGACGTTGATCTGATAGCGCGCGGCGTGTTTGCGGTCCACGACAAAATTCAGGTTGGGCTGGCCGATCACGCGAAACACGCCGAGGTCTTCGATGCCGCGGACGCCGCGCATGATCGCGACGATGTCGTCAGCTTTCTTCTCGAGGAGCCGGAGATCGTCGCCATAGATCTTTACGGCCAGCTCGCCTTTGACGCCGCTGACGGCTTCTTCCATGTTGTCGGAGATGGGCTGCGAAAAATTCCAGAGCACGCCGGGAATTTTGCTGAGTTCGCGGTCCATCGCGTCGATCAATTCGTTTTTGTCCCTGCCAAAAACGGGGCGCCATTTTTCCTTGGGCTTCAGGTCTACGAAATATTCGGTGTTGAAGAAGCCGGTAGTGTCCGTACCGTCATCGGGGCGGCCCACCTGCGAGACGACCTGGGTCACTTCCGGGAAAGATGCGAAGACGATGCGCGCCTGATTCATGATGCGCGCGCCTTCGGTGGGTCCAGTGCTGGGCGCCAGAGTGCCGCGCGCCCATATGGCGCCTTCGTCGAGGTGCGGCAGAAATTCCGAGCCAATCACGCCGCCAAAGGTGAGATAGCCCGCGAGGCACACGGCCAGGGATGCGACAGCGACTGTCACCGGGCGGTGCTCGATGGCCCAGCGCGCGGCTTTGCGGTAGGAACTCTTCAGGTAGTCCATCACCGGGTTGCGCCATTCGTGGACGCCATTCTTGAAGAACACGCTGCAAAGCACTGGTGCGATGAGCATGGAGAACAGAAGCGCGCCGAGAAGCGCGAACGCGACGGTCCAAGCCATGGGCTTGAACAAGCGGCCTTCGACGCGCTGCAGCGTGAAGATCGGCAGGTACGCGGTGATGATGATGGCAATGGCGTAGAAGACCGGACGCTGCACTTCGAAAGCGGCGTCGCGAATTCGTTCGAGGATCGCTTTATTGTTCGAATCTCCGTGAGTCAGGTGGCGGACGATGTTTTCCACCATCACCACGGCGCCGTCAACCACCATTCCGAAATCCAGCGCGCCTAGGGACAAGAGATTAGCGGGAATGTTGTTCAAGTTCAGGCAAATGGATGCGAACAACAGGGAGAATGGAATCGTCAAGGCGACGATCAGCGAACCGCGAAAATTACCAAGAAATAAGAAGAGAATCACGGAGACAAGAACAATTCCTTCGGTAAGATTGTGCAGTACTGTGTGGGTGGTATAGCGCACCAGATCGCTGCGATCGAGAAACGGAACGATTTTGACGCCTGGGGGCAAGATATAGTCGTTGAGCTCTTTGACCTTCGCGTGGATCCCTACGAGCGTCTCATCCGAATTGGCGCCCTTGCGTAGCAACACGATTCCTTCCACGACATCGTCATTGTCCACAATGACGCCATCGGCGCGATGAATTGCTTTTCCGATTTGGCCGAGGCGAATTTTGGGCCCTTGGACCACCGTGGCAATGTCCTTGACGGTGAGCGGCGTGCCGCTTTTTGCGATGATGGCGGTCTGCTCGATATCCCCAACGCTGCTGAACAGGCCCAGCGCGCGCACGTTGATCTGCTGCAGACCGGCTTCGATGAAGCTGCCGCCTGCGTTGGTATTGTTGTTGGCAAGCTGCTGCTCGACTTGGCCGATACTGAGGCCGTAGGCAACAAGTTTGTTGGCATCCACCTGGACCTGGTATTCGCGGGTGATGCCGCCGAAGCTGGAGACGTCAACAACGTTGGGCACGGACTTGAACTGCTTTTCCAGAGTCCAGTCCTCGATGGATTTCAGTTCCATCAAGTCGTAACGCGGATTGGTGCTCTTCAGCGTGTACCAGAAAATCTGGCCGACGGGGCTCCAGTCCGTTCCCATTTGCGGCTGCAAGTTTTGCGGTAGCGCGACCAGCGAAAGCCTTTCCAGGGCTTTCTGGCGGTTCCAGTCGTTGGAGGATTTATCGTCGAAGATCAACATCACGCTGGAAAGCCCGAACAGGGAGACGGAGCGGAGATGCTCGAGATGCGGAATGCCGTTCATTTGAATTTCGATGGGGATGGTGACTTGCTGTTCGACTTCTTCGGCGGCGCGACCGGGCCACTGCGTGATGATCTGGACATAATTGTTGGCGACGTCGGGATAGGCTTCGACGGGCAGTTCGTGGAAGGAAATTGCGCCCCAAACGAGCAGCAGGGTGGCGAGCGCGAGAATAATGAAGCGATTGTTGAGAGCGTAGTTGACGACAGCGCGAATCATGGGCCCTCCGTGGGGCTCGGTTGAGACGGTCTCACGTGTCCTCCACGATGATTTGAGTGAGAAAGACTCATGCTTCTGTGTGTCCGGCCATCGCGGTTTGCGGGCAGTTGCGGAAAATGTCCGCAGAATGCGCCGGTATGCAAATAGACAAACGGGATTGCTCGCTGAGTCCCGGGGCTTTGACGAATTTCGCCCCGTGCGTCATGGAACAAGATCAGTTCGAGCGTCGCGAATCGTTGACCGCGACGAACGACGGATCTAACCCCAGCGGATTTTTAGAGGTAAGGAACTTCGCAGGGAGGAGCGCGGCCTGGTGAAGAGATTAGGAACGGGCTCGGACGAAATCCTTGACTCGATTGTGCAATGGCGCCAGCTTGCGGCACAGCAGGCGGCAAGCGCCTCGTCGCCTCGTAAAATCCGGCGCTCGACGAAGGAGGCAGGCCGAGAGAGTCCGGAATTCGATCGCTAATAGAGTCCCAGTTGGATTGGGGTCCACGAAATGCTTCGGGAAACGCGGTCGGTGTCGCGCGAGTGAAAGTTCCGTGACCATCGTTTATAAAAACCGCTACGGGCTCGCGCAACCATATTGTGGTGAGGATCAGGTCCGGGAATTGATCGCCGTTCACATCGCGGGCAGCGATTTGCAGGCCGCCAGCCGGCGCGACCAGCAAAATCGTTTGCCTTCCGGCAGCGCTCAGCTGCAGTTGAATCCAGTAATTCGTGCGGGAATCACCGCTTTGACCCGATTGGACTCCGACCAGGTCGGGACGATGGTCGCCGTCGAAGTCCGCGACCGCGAATTGCAGGCCGGGGCCGATTGATACTGTGGACGGTCTGGGGGCGTCGGCGGCCGCCGCTGCGCCTGCAACAGTGCCCGCAAGAAGAATAAGAGGCAGAAATCCGCGCAGGAATCCCGCGATTGCAAGACTGGCGAACCGTCGAAAAGGAGATTTAGGCATGAGTTTGGAACAAGCTACGATTCTTACCCCCGGAAAACGCGAGTTTATAATACGTTTTAACAATTGCTCAAGAAAAACACGCAGGACAGATGCGTATTACTTCGCGGAACCGCCGTACCACACCCGGGACGCGACGGCGCGAAAAACAGCTGCAAGGGCCGGGCAACGGGGTTCGGCTGGTGTGCATCCTTATGGCTGACCGATGGGACGCATTATCGCAAATCAAATCTGTGGTAAGTCTAAGCGTTTGGCGGCGGCTGCGAGCCGAGGGTCGGCTGGAGATGTGCGTTGACACGCTGCGGGGGTTTTGTTATTCAACTAGTTTCGTTAAATGAGCCAATGGTTCGATGTGGGAGCGACTCCCTCCGTTCCGGGCGGATCCGAAAAAGAAATCCAAGGTGCTATGACGACATTGAAGGTGTATGCCCGAATGAATAGGTTTTTGGCGCTGCGGAAGTCGGAGAACGCGAACGGTGGAACGCGCTGGAACCGCCTGCCATCGCCGGCGTGCGCGCTGATTGCTTTTCTGGGTGTAACATTCATTTCGAGCTGTGGCGGCGGAAATGGCTCCATCACGCTGGCGATTACTCCGAAGACTTCCACCATGGATCAGGGGCAGTCACTGCTTTTCGTCGCGACGCTAGGCAATGACACGCGCAACCTGGGAGTGACCTGGCAGCCGTTGACGGGTTCGGGCTGCGCCGGGACGAGTTGCGGCAGCTTGACCAACGTCACCACGACCTCGGTGACTTACACTGCCCCCTCAGGACTCACCACCGGCATTACCGTAAGCCTGGAAGCAATCTCCAAGGCCAATACGGGCGTCACCGCAACGGCCACAATCACGATTGTGCTTCCGGTGACTTTCACAACCGTTACGCTGCCCAACGGCTCCAATGGCGTTGCCTACAACCAAACAATTATTACCACCGGCGGAGTTGCGCCGATCACTTACACAGTGGGCATTGGCAGGCTGCCTGCCGGGCTGACTCTGAATAACGTCGGAACGATTATCGGAACGCCCAGCAGCACGGGCACGTCCAACTTCACGATTAACGCCACCGACTTCGGGACCCCGCCTTTGACCGTGCCCTCTCCGGTCTATACGGTTACGATTAATCCGCCGCCGCCGCTTTCGATCACTTCGACGGCGATGGCGAACGGCTTTACCGGCACCGTGTACGGTTCTTCGATTGCGTCCTCCGGCGGCGTTCCGCCACTGACGTGGAGCGTGCCGCCGGGGACCTTGCCTCCGGGGCTAGAGCTGAATACTTCGTCCGGCTTAATCAGCGGCACACCGACGACTGCTGGAGTTTATAAATTTTTCCCGTCCGTCACAGATTCGGCCATCCCGCCGCAGATGGCCTCGACGACAGCGGGCGTAACCATTTCAATCATCGCGGTGGCGCCTCTACAGGCTGTGACGCCGCCGTTACCTGCTGGCGCCGTCGCCACGGGCTATACAGCTAATCTGGTGGCTACGGGCGGCGTGACTCCCTACACCTGGAGCATAACCAGCGGACAGCTTCCCTCAGGTCTGACTTTGAATCCGACGACGGGCATCATTTCCGGCACACCGATCCTGACGACCACCGCCAATTTCTCCGTTCAAGTGGAGGACGCGAATTCAACGAAATCCGCGGTGCAATCCCTGAGCATCGTGATCAACACCGGAGCTGCGATTTCCAACACGCTGCTTAGCGGCCCGTACAGCTTCCTGTTCCATGGGTTCGACTCGGGCGGCAACGTGGAGATCGCGGGCAATTTCACTGCCGGCGGATCCGGCACGATTTCCGGCGGGCAGTTGGACAGCAATCGTTCGGGCGGCACTTTGGGTGTGTTCACCGGGTCATCGTTCAACGGAACGTACACCATTGGCAGTGATGGACGCGGCACCATGCAATGGATCACCACAAACAGCAAGGGCGCAATGTCCACCACGAATTACATACTGGCCGAGGACTCCGGCGGCAACTTCCACATGATCGAGGACGACACGCTCGGCACGCCGCAGACGCATGGATCGGGAATTATCAAACCCGTAGTGGGTGGGAGTTTGACCGCCGCGGCGTTCAGCGGAAATTATGTGCTGGAACTCGACGGGCAGGACAACCTGGGAAAATCCGAAGTGATCGTGGGCGTGGCGCACGCTGATGGTGTCTCGCAGCTGACCCCGGGGATGTTCGACGTCAACGACGGGGGAACGTACAGTCCGGCCGTGGCGGTTACCGGAAGCTTCGACGTGAGCGCGAACAACAACAAGGGCCTTTTGTTCCTGACCTATCAGATTCCTGCGTCAGCGCAAGTGATCGCGCAATACACGTTCTATTTCGTTTCGCCGACCGACATTTTCCTGATGGCCGTAGATCCCACCGATGCCACGCATCCGCGCCTGGGGGGCGAGATGATCCTGCAGCAGCCTGGCGTGGCGTTCAATGCCACCGTGCTGCACGGAACGAGCGTGATAACCGGCAGCGGCTTAGACGGGTCGAACGCCAGCGTGCTTGCCGGCCTTCTAACTGGCGTGACTACCGCAGGCGGAGTCAACGAGGCAAACAGCACGTACGACCAGAATGACGGAGGCGCGGTCACTGCGAACAACGCTGCCGCTGGAACCTACACCCCAGACCCCAGCGGAGATGGCCGGGTCGCATTTACGGGACTGGGTGCGCGGCTTGCTGCGGCATATTTGACTGGGCCAAATCAGGGGATATTGATTGGTTCGGATTCCGCGGTCACTTACGGCTTGCTGGAGGCGCAAACATCTGTTGCGCCGTTCACCAGCACCTCGATACAAGGTGGCTACACTCTGAGCGCGGAAACCACTTTGGATCCGGCGACTGTAAATATCACCGGACAGTTCAATTCAGCGAACGGCAACGGATCAATGACGGGAATCCTGGACGAAGCGGACAACGATGGAACGCCGCATACGGATCAGACGGTAGTGATTCCCAATTACGTGGTGGGCGCCAACGGTCGCGGGACGATGCAGATTGGCTCGACGATCGGATTGCCTTCGGGGATGGTGTTCTACGTCGTTTCGCCGGCAAGTTTCGTCGGAATATCAACCGATTCGAATCCTGGGAACGAGCATCCTCTGGTTATGTACTTCAACCACTAGTTTGTGTGCCGACTGGGCAGGAAAATCTGCAACAGAGGCACAGAGACACGGAGAAATCTTTCTACCTGCTACGTTGGATTGCTTCGCGTGGCATAAATTCCGCCGTCTGCGGAAATGTAAGCTCGCAGGGGATGAACGCAACGATGAACGTTTCTGCGCTGGCTTGCACTGGATTCGGCCGTCTGGGTTCACGGTCGGCGTAAGAATGATTACTTCTCGCCTTTCTCTTTTTCCTCGAGCTTTAGCGCGGCGGAATTGATGCAGAAGCGCAGGCCGGTGGGATCTGGGCCGTCGTCGAAGACGTGGCCCAGATGCGCGTCGCAACGGCTGCAGATGGCTTCGGTGCGCGCCATGCCGTGGCTGATGTCGCGCTTCAGCTCCACGTTATCCGCCGCGATGGGCTGATAGTAGCTGGGCCAGCCCGAGCCGGAATGAAATTTCGCGTCGGAAGAAAACAGCGGCTGGCCGCAGCAGACGCAATTGTAGGTTCCCTCGGCTTCCTCGTTTTCGTATTCGCCGGTGAAAGGCGGCTCAGTTCCCTGCTGGCGCGTGACGTAATATTGATTGGCGTCCAGTTTCGCGCGCCATTCCGCGTCGCTCTTGCGTATTTTTTCGCTCATGGCGATAGCTTACACGAGGTCTGTATTTCCTGTGAAGCACGCGCTACGGCAGAAAGTAGTGCGTCGTCGGATATACTAGGCGGGCCAAAACGGCTGCTAGTCGACAATCGCGCTGGCGGCGTTGTGCTGCTGAACGCTCCGCGCCGGCGGCGAATCGAATGCGGCGGATTCTTCATCGGATGTAGTGGGGAGGGATTTTGTGAATGAAGTTTTCATTTGTGATGCAGTGCGCACGCCGTTCGGGCGCTACGGCGGCTCGCTCGCGACTGTTCGCACCGACGATCTTGCGGCGTTTCCGATTCGCGCGTTGCAGAAGCGAAATCCGGGCGTGGATTGGGCGGCGCTCGACGATGTGATCTACGGCTGCGCGAACCAGGCGGGCGAGGATAATCGCAACGTGGCGCGCATGGCGCTGCTGCTTGCCGGATACCCGTCCAGCGTCCCCGGCGTCACCACCAACCGCTTGTGCGCCTCGGGCATGGAAGCGGTGGCGTCGGCCGCGCGCTCAATTGTTGCGGGCGAGATTTCGCTGGCCGTCG
>Ga0070761_10002766_pt1 | contig 10682 bp, 6 predicted proteins | sample HubBroMetageREF1_FD_66724 | JGI IMG/M metagenome (GOLD analysis project Ga0070761, IMG submission 66724) | Reference soil microbial communities from the Hubbard Brook experimental Forest, New Hampshire, USA - Hubbard Brook CCASE Soil... | ecosystem: Environmental > Terrestrial > Soil > Temperate...
TCTTTCAGCACGTCGTGGCGCCGATGGTCATTCAGCAGAGCCTCGGCTCGGTGTACGCGTACAACTACGCGATCAACGACACCTACGCCGACTCCATGGGCATTCACTGGATGGCGGACGAGTTCATCCAGCACAACGCCGGTGTCGAATACAACCTGTACGAGGGCAACGTCGGGCCCGGCTTCGGGGGCGACGTGTTTCACGGGAACCAGCTGATGAACACGCTGTTCCGCAACTACTTTCTGGGGACCGATCCGGGGCGCCCGGACAACACGACCGCCATCGTGCTGGAGTCGTACATTCGCTACATGAACATCGTCGGCAACGTGCTGGGCACGCCCGGGTTCACGAACGTCTATGAGGTGACGCCGGGGATGGTCGGCACCGACAAGACGGTCTTCGACCTTGGTGGTGGCGACGTCGAGCCACCCATCACGGTGGCAGCCGATCCCCTGGTCGCCTCGACGATGCTTCGATGGGGCAACTACGACACGGCCAGCGGCGCGGCTCGCTTCGAGGCGAGCGAGGTTCCGAGCGCGCTTGCTCCCTACGGCAACGCCGTCCCGAAGACCCATACGCTTCCGGCGTCGTTCTACGCGGCGGCGAAGCCCGCATGGTGGCCCGCGACCAAGGCGTGGCCTCCAATTGGCCCGGACGTGACCGGAGGCAACATCGCCGGCCTCGGGGGTAGCGCCAACACGATCCCCGCCGAAGACTGCTACGCCGGCCCCATGGCCGGTCCGCCCGACGGAAGCGGAAGCGTGCTTACGTTCAGCGCGAGCGCTTGTTACGGCACGCCGTGACCGTGGCGCCCGCGGGCGACGCGGGGCAAACTGCGCCCCCATGCAACGGGTGACCGCGCGTTCCGCGAAGTGGATGGAATCGGTGAAGGATAACTTCGCCAAGGCGACCGGCAAACCCGTCGAGGCCTGGGTCAAGCGGGCCCAGGCGGAGGGCTTCGACAAGGACGTCAAGGAGTCGCGTCGGTGGCTCAAGGAGAAGCAAGGCCTGACGATGGTGCAGGCCCACTACGTCCTCATGTCGCTCTTTCCAGAATCGGAAGACGAAGAGGATCTCTTGGCGGCTCAATACGCCGGAACGAAGGCGTCGCTGCGACCCATTTACGACGCGTTGGCCAAGGTCGCGCGCGGCTTCGGCGACGACGTCATGATCGCGCCCCGCAAGAGCCAGGTCACCTTCGCGCGCCAGGTGACGTTTGCGGTGGTGCGAGCCGCGACGAGAGACCGCGTCGATCTCGCGCTTCGCCTGGCCGGACAGAAGGCTACCGAGCGTTTGGTCGCCAATCCCAAGAGCGCGGGATCGGATCCGACCCACACAATTGCGCTGGGCTCACCCACGGAAGTGGATCGCGAAGTCGTGAAGTGGCTCAAGCTGGCCTATCAGAGCGCCGCTCGGTAGGCCTCGCGGCAAGCCAGAAGCAACCCGGCGAGCATCGGAGCCGGATGCGCACGAGCGGCCCGGAGCGAAAACCGGTTTGCCGTATACACATGCCTTCCACGGCACCCACGCAGGATCGCGAGCGCCGATGTGGCACACTTTGGCGCGACCACGTCCCCGAGCAGAACGCGGATCGGCGTCAGCCCATTCGCTCGATCGTGCCGTCGGCGTGCCTCGCGAAGCGCCCCTCGGCTCTCTCGTGGACCGGATCGTCCGTCGGCCAAGGCCAGCCACCGAAACGCGTGCGCTGGTAGTCGGCCATCGCCTGTTGGATTTCCGCGCGCGTGTTCATCACGAACGGGCCGTACTGCACCACGGGCTCGCCGATGGGTCTTCCTTGCAGAAGGAGAAGCTCGCATCCGTCCTCGCCGGCCTGCAAGACGGCGGGGGCGTTGCTACGCATCACGAGCGCGGCATGCGTCCGCTGCACGTGGTCCCCGACTCGCAGGGAGGCCCCTCGAAAGAAGTAGAGCGTGCGTGTGGTCCGTGAGTCCCCTGCGGGGGGCATCGTCCAGGTGGCGCCGGCGGCCATGCGAATCGTCCAGATAGCGACGTCGCTGTCGGGCCGTGACGCCCACGAGCGCGGAGGGGGGGCGGGAGGCGGGCGGCCCTGAAGCCATCCGGCCACCGTCGTCACTCGGGTCTTGTGCCCCGCTGCATCCTCGAAGTCGAGCTGCGGGATGTCGCGCGCCCAGAGCATCGCGAAGTGCGGTTTGGCGAGCTTGTCCTGCGCGGGCAGATTCAGCCAGATCTGAAACAGCTCGAGAGGGTTGGGTGCGCTGCGATCGAGCAAAGGGAACATCTCGGAGTGCACGATGCCGCCGCCCGCCGTCAGCCACTGCGCGTCCCCGGATCCGAAGCGCGCGGCCGCGCCGAGCGAGTCGGAGTGGTCGATGGTTCCCCGAGTCACGAGCGTGACCGTCTCGAAGCCCCGATGAGGATGGGACGGAAACCCGGGCACGGTCCTGCCGTGGTACATGCGCCAGCCGTCCTTGGCGGCGAAGTCTTCACCGAGGTTCCGACCCGCCAGCGAGGCGGCGGGCCCCATGCGCTCGTTGCCGGCGGGGTAGGCGTCGTCGTGGTGCACGCAGAAGAGGAACGGGTCCGCGGTCTCCCACGGAAACCCGAGGGGTCGTGTTTCGAAGACGGGAGGCGTCGCCGTCGATCCCGCGGACGCATGAGGCGAAGGCGCGGCTGCGGGCGTCGACATGCGATGTTCTTAGCAGCCAAGGCGCGTCGGCGTCGCGGCTTGGTGCATCCCTTCAGTTCTCGGCGCGCATGCACGCCGGTGGCGGCGCCGGGGTCTCGCCCGTCGGCGTCACGCACGACGACAAGTTGAAGACCAAGAACTCGAGCGCCTTCTCTTGCGGCGAGAGGTCGTCATCCGCGCACTCGGTGGGCACCGTGGGCACCGTTTGAGGCGGCACCACGCTCGGATGGTCATTCGATGCGGCCGCTACGTGGATATCGGTGAAAACGACCTGACCGCACTGATCGACCGGCGCGGCACCGAGGGGTGTGTTGAACGAGAAGTACTGGGTGGCGCCGGGTGGATTCGCGTTCGGGTCCGCGACGATCCACGCTTGGGATGCCGTGTTCGTCGGCCCGACGTAGGCGTTGTGGCGCGCGTCGAGGATCGGCAGCTCACCCCCGGTGAGCGCGCCGGAGCCCGCGAGCCAGTGCGCCAGCGCGCCCCCTTGGGCGAACGGCTGTCCATCGGGGTCCGTCGTCACGACGGTTGCGTTGATGGGGGCTGAGCCGGGGAGGTAGGTCTCCATGCCGACTGTCGTCCACGTGGCCAGGTTTGCCTGCCCGAATGGCCCGCTGACGAGCCACGCATAGTGGTAGTGCCCGGCGTAGACCCGGCCTCCAGCCGCCGCGTAGTCGAAGAGCACTTGCTGGTTCATGTTCATGGTGACCGCGCCCTCGCACGAGAGAAACACCATGTCGTAGCGGAAAATGTCGGCGTCCGAGTCCCACAGGGCTTCGTAGCTTCGTGGTCCGGGCGGCACGGTGTTGGCCGCTGCGTGGGTATCCCCCCCTCCCGCCATGCCTCCGCCCATGCCTCCCCCGCCGCCTGCGCGGCCCGCGCCTTGGAAGACATGGATGCGTCCCGCGCCGTCGGGGCCGCCTCCATACTCGCTTGGGTCGAGCCCGATGCGAAGAAACAGGCACTCGAGAGTGTCGGCGCCCCCGGTTGAGACCGCGATATTGGGAATGTCGCCCTCGAAATGGTTCCGCGGCAAGCTGAGCGAACGGTCCGGCTGCGGGTTGTCCTGGCATGCCACGACGTTGGGGAGCGTGAGCTGCCGGCGCCACTTGCCGACTTGCAGGACGAGCGGGATGTTTGCCCCGTCCGGGACGCCGCGGAGAATAAACCGGCCATCGGCGTCCGTGAGCGCCGTGGCGATGGGGTTGCCCGTATATAGCGCGCTGCACGAGTCGCAGCTCGCGCCGAGGGTGATCGGCTGCGGCGTCGAGCTCGGGACGTAGACGACCACGTTATAGAGCGGCTCCTTGGCCGCCGGGTCGTACACGGTCCCGGTGATGTTCGTCGTCCCGCTCGCGCAGGCGCGAGTCGCGCCCGGTGCGGTGGAGGAAACCAAGCAAGCCGCGGGGACATTGAGGCCCGTGCGGTCGCCGCAACCTGCCAGGGCGATCGGTGCCAAGGCCCAGAAGAGGGGGAAAGCATCGCCCCACGTGCCGGAGAGGTACGGAACCCAGCGCATCGTCATCGCACCGCCAGCGGACTTCGGGAGGTCGTCGTCGAGCCCGGATCGACCGGAGCCTCGACGTTATGCGCCGGGCGCTCCGGACGACAAGCTCAAGGACTCGGGTTTCCGACGAGAGGCGTTCGGCGGACCCCCGGGAAGGGGGCCGACCCTGACGAGTGGCCCCACGTGCGCCCGACCGGCTCAGGCGAGCTTGCACTACTCCAGACGGCGGATTCCAGCTGTGCGCCAAAGATCAACTTCGACGTCGTTCGCTTCGCCTCCTGGGTCAGGCGAGTCGTGCTCAGCCCCGCTCTCCGACGCGTCTCGTGGCGTCGTGGCGATCTCACCTCAATCGCGTCGACTTCCAGCGGGCCAGAGTTCTCACATCTTCGTGAAAGTAAGGTAGTTCGGATTGAGCGCGTTGTTCACGATCGTAAAGATCATCAGGTAGGTGCCGGCGACCGGGAACGTAACGGTGGCGAGATTGCTCGGGCTGCTCCAGGAGTGAAACGTGCTCGGGCATCCCGTCCAGGTGCAGGGGCTGGCGGGCACGGGGAACGTCCCGGTCGTGACCCCGCTACCGAAGGTGAGCGAGAGCGTCGTCGTCGGCGGCACCGCCATGAACCCTCCGACGGAGTATTTTCCGGCTTCGAGCACTTGCACTGTGTACTTCGCCCACTCGCCGGCGTTGGTGTGGGACAGGTAGACGTCCTGTTCGGTGGTGGTGTGCGCGTCTTGAGGGACCGGCGTTCCCGCTGTGACCATCGGACCGGTCAGCATCGGGCCCGCGGCGGACGCAGCCCATGAGGGGCCGGTCGCGGCGTAGTCGTCGGGCGCCCCCATATTCATGTGACTGAGGCCCGCGTTGTCGTTGTCGGCGCGGTAGGTCGGGCACACGGTCGGCTCGGCGCGCTCGTCGCAGGCGTTCATGGTGGCGCAGCACCAATCGGAAATCGTGGCGTTCTGGCATGCGGCTCCGGTGGCCGTTCCGTTGATGCAGTAGGCGACGCCGGCCCCGCCCTTGTCGTAGTCGGCCAGGTAGATCGTGCCCGGAATCGTCAACGTTTTGAACGCTGTGCCCGCGTATCCCGCGGGCACCATGTTGAGGAAGGGCGGGGCGTCGACGACGGCCGGGCTGTCGACCGGGGCGCCGCCCTCCATGGAGGCCTCTCGGTGCCCACCATCGACGGGGGGGGTGGTGGCCTCCGGCTCCGCGGTGCTGTCGGCCACGGTCGAACCCGAAGTGCCGTCGGCGGCATCTCCGGACGGAGGCGTCGGACTTACGCCGGTCGCGTCCGTCGGGTTGTTCGGATTTGTCGCATCGTCCGTCCCGCTGGCGTCGTCCGTGTCGCCCGCGTCCGACGCAGACACCCCCTGCGCACCGCCGGAGTCAGCGCTCGCGCGCTCGCCCGGGTCCAGCGCATCGAGGCTGAACAGCAGCGAGCAGCCGCAAAGGCCCGCAAGCGCGAGACAGACCAGAGCGACGCGTCGATTCATCGGACTTCGATTTTCCGCTCATTCAAATATACAAAATAATCGGCGGCGTAGAGACGTCGGGACCACTTTCGGGGTCGACCCCGAAGGTTGCTCCTACATCGGGGCCATTTGCGCCGACCCGCCCCCGGGCTACGGCGCGGGACGCTACAGCTCGGCGCGGACCAGGATGAACTTGTTGCACAGCGCCTTGTCGGTGACCTCGCGGTACGCCTTCGCGCCGACCTCGCTCTTGAGCCCACCGAGCCGCCCGTGCTCGGTGATGAAGTACATGACCTTCACGCCCTCTTCGCGCTTCTTCTTCATCCAATTGGTGAAGGTCGAGCCCGTCGAGACGAACGCGGGGATGTCATTTCCGGTGTAGAAGTTCTCTCCCTTCCAGTTCATCTGGTAGGCGATGAGCTTCTCGTTGGGCGACTGGCGGCTGGCATAGTAGGCCGCGATGATTTCGTGCTGACCCCAGTGCTGCGCGGTCCGCTGCATGTACACGTCGAGGCCCCAGATGCCCCACGCGAACGCCAGCGCGCATACCGCGACGACGGCGTGTGGGCGAATCGCGCGGATGGCGAGGGCTGCGGTGGCGATGGCCCCAATGACGCCGAAGGCCATGAGGGCGGCGGAAAAGTCGAGCGAGTCGGGCCATCCACGCTTGTAGTTGTACGTGAAGAGTTGCAAGAGCCGGATGGCGCCGGGCTGGTCGCTGCCGTCCGGCCGGAGGGCCAAATCGCGCGTGACCAGGAGCAAGACGGCCCCGCCGGTGACGGCTCCCGCGGCCAGCACACGCGAAATGTGAGCGGTCTCCTCGTCGTCCGAACGTCCGAGCGGGTCCGCCTCTTTCGCGCGAAGCTTCGAAACGACGATCGCGACGATCGCTCCCCCCACGACGACGAGCGCCGCGCCGAGACCCATCGACGGGCTGGCGAGCGAACCGTTTGGCTTCGAGCCGAGGATCGAGCCGGGGAACATGCGTGCGACGCCGAGCACCAACATCGTCACCCCGACGACCGAACCGAGCAGGTACGCCGGTAGCGTGCGAAGCGCCGTGATGGGGCGCGAGCCCGCCATGTCGTCGAGAACGACGCCGATGAGCATGGCCACCGCCGGGACCGCCGGGAAGATGTAGTGGTGAAACTTCGTGCCCATGAACGAGAAGAGCGCGAAGGCGAAGACGAACCAAAGGGCAAAGAGAACGCAGGTATCGGCTCGTTCGCCGTCCTTCTCGCTCGAGCCGCGCCGGAGCCACCACGTGAGGCCGAGCGGGGCGAGAGCCGTCCACGGGAACAGCGCATAGCCGAGCTGCCAGACGTAAAACCGAAAGCTCGTGTCGTCGCCTTCGTTCGTGTCGTGCACGTGGTGAAACGCCCGGTTGAACATGTCGTGAAAAATGAGCCGATCGGTGAACGGTGGCCCGTGGCGCACGTACATGGCCACGTACCAGGGCAACGCCACCATGCAGACGATCAAGAACCCGGCGACGATCTCGAAGTGACAAAGCTCGCGGATCGTTCGAAGCGTTCGGGTCAAGAGGTCCTCGGCAGGCCGAGAGGCAACGAGGTACGCGAACGTCACGAGCATCGGAAGGGCGACGCCGGCCGGTCCCTTGCCGAGCGTCGAGATGCCCGCAAAAAACCAGGCCGCCAAATAGTAGAGGCGACGAACCCTGCGCTCGCCCCAACTGAGATAGAGCACGAAGGCAAGAACCGCCGTCCACAACGCAGCCTGCACGCCGGGCTCGAACGCCCCGACCGCGCGCCAGATCAACGCTGCGGGCGAGCTCGGGTTCCCCCCCAGGGGCTTGGGAATCGATGCGGGCTGTCCCAGGCGGCAGTCCTCGTTTCCGGGTAGGCCGCAATTGCCCATCCCGGAGCCGCTTCGGAACTCGTCCCAGCGGTTCAAAAAGCCGTGCGTGGAGAACCAGGACGACAGGGGTCCCGCCGGCCGCCACACGAAGCCCACGTTGCGCGATAGGAGATAGAGAATCTGCGGCAGCGTGCAGAGGAGGATGGCCGAAAACGCCAGGTGCCAGCCCGTGAGTCGCAGGCGTACGCCCGCCTTTCCCGGCAAGACCACTTCGTAGGCTCGGGTGAGCTGCTCGGGGGGCGTTCCCAGTCCGAGGAGAACCAGCGCAATGCTTGCGATCATGGCCGCCCCGAAGGGCATGTCGGTCATGGTCTGGTGCGCGAGGAAATAGAAGTCCGGCATCGTGGCCAGCACCACGCCGCCCAAAAAGGCGGCGCGGCGGCCAAGCGTTTTTACCGACCCCCGGTAGAGCAAATAGAGCGACAGAATCGTCAGCAAGACGACGGGTGCACGCACGGCCCACTCGGGGTGCATGAGGGGCTGTGTTCCGTCGCCGATGAGCATCTTGCCCGGCTGGTAGTGCACGCCGAGCGTCGCCATCGCGATCGCCTGCATCCACATGTCGAGCACGGGCTTGCTCCAAAACCAGCCGTCTTGTGCCCACCAAAGGCTGATCCAGTCGTCCTTCGCCAGGATCTCGCGGGAGACCTCGCCGTAGTGCGTCTCCCAGGGATCCCACAGGGACGAGGTGCCCATGAGCGGGAATAAGAGAACCGCGGCCAGGACCACGAGCCAGAACCCGTGGCGTTCGAGCAGGGGACGATCGATGCCCTCCTCGTCGAGCTTCCATACGCCGAGCGTGCGTCCGGACGCGAAGAGCCCCGCGACCGCACCGATGAACGTCAGAGTGACGACCCCGCCCCACAGGGGTTGCGGGAGGCCCGCGCCCGATGCGGCAAACCCGAGCGCCATACAGAAGAGCAACGACATGACGGCCATGCCCGAGAACGGGCGCGCCAGCTCGGCGAGCCGACGCGACGCCACGACGCGGTCGTTGGGGTCGTCGAAGGTGCCGAGCAGATCCATCGTGCCGAAGCTCGCCGCCGCCACGAGCAAGATCCCGAGGGGTACGCCCCAACGCAGCTGCCCTTCATGGCCCATGAGGATGAGAGTCGCGATCGACGCGAGCAGCGTGGGCACGCCCCCACGGAGCAAGCGAAGGGGGTTGCCGCGGGGCACGAGAGGCGGCTCCTTCGTTTCGTTCGCCGCTCGTGCTTCGTCGGTCGTCGCGATCTCGCTCGCGGCCGGCTCCGCGGCGGGCTTCGAGGGTGCGGGGGCCGCAGGCGGATCCTTCTTCGGGGTCGCCGCGACGTTCGAAGGGGAGGCCGGGGTCTCGCTCATGCGCGCGGGTCCTTCTTCGGGGTCGCCGCGGCGTTCGAAGGGGAGGCTGGGGTCTCGCTCATGAGGAGGACGAACGATGCGACGAAAAATACGACCGCGCTTCCCCACAGCACGACCGGAATCGCCTCGCCCCCTCCGCCCGCCATGCGCAGGCCCACGTTCAATGCGACGAGCAGCCCCCCGCCGAGCGTGAGGGCGCGCCGCGCGCGCGGGTACGGCAAGGCCCCGAGCGCCTCGGAAGGCACCTCGGAGGCAGCCGGCTCGCGGGTCTGGGTCTCGATCATGTCAAGCTTGGGGGAGAGGCCTAGCCGGCCCGGCCTGCCGCGCCCGACGGATAGCAACTTTGGGCGCTTCGGACCAGGGCTGTTACAATTCGTCGAGGAGCTTTCGGGCCGCCTCCAGCCGCTGCTTGGCTTCGGTGAGGGAGCGATGCTGCGCGTGGGCCTCCTCGACGAGCTCCTTGGGGGCGCGGTCGGCGAACCCGCGGGAGGCCAGTTTCTTTTCGAGCGCGGCCAAATCTCGTTCGATTTTCTTGAGCTCGCGGTCGATGCGCGCCGCCTCCTGCACGCGGTCGACGAGGCCTTTGAGCACCACGAGCACCTCGACAGCGCCGTGCGCGCTCGATACGACGCTCAAACTCGTCCCGGGCTCGCGCGGAGCGCCCAGAGGCTGGAGCAGCGGATCGCCCCGCGTCTTGACGAGGAGCCGAATGCCCTCGAGGTTCTGGCCCAAAAAGTCCAGAACCGCGCTGCTTTCGCAGCGTACGAGCATCGTCACCTCCGCCTTCTTGTCAATATCGTGCTCGCTTCGGATCGTCCGGGCCGCCGAGACAACCTCCTGGAGCAAATCCATCCAGGCTTCGGTATCGAGGTCGCGGGCCGCGCGTTCGCCGACCTTGGTCGGGTAAGGGCCGAGCGCAATGCTGGCTCCCCGCGAGGGCGGATGAGGGACGCGCTGCCAAAGCTCTTCGGTCACGAAGGGCATCAGTGGATGCATCGAGCGGAGCGATCCCTCGAGAACATAAGCGAGCGTCTCGCGCGTCTCGGCCGTGGACGGGCTCGGGCCGTCATCTCGGAGCTGGGGCTTGATGAGCTCCAAGTACCAGTCGCACAGATCGTTCCAGAAGAATCGGTACGCCGCGAGGGCGGCCTCGTCGATGCGGAAGTCCTCCATGCCGTCGTGAATGGCTTCGCAGGATGCGGCGAACCGAGAGCGAATCCAGCGGTTGTAGAGCCCCTTGGGCGAAGTCGACTCCTCCGGCCACACGAAGTCGCCCAGAAGCGCGATCGACAGCCGAGATGCGTTCCAGATCTTATTGAGAAAGTGACGGTTGCCTTCGATGCGCTTGGGCGCGAGAGCGATACGCTTGTTGCTCGGCGGGTAGGTGGCGAGCGTGAAGCGCACGGCGTCCGCTCCGAACGCGGGGAAGCCGCCGCCCATCGCTGCGGCCGAGGGATACGCCTTCTTGAACTTGGCGAGCGCTTCGCCCGGAGGGGCGCCCGGGAGGGATTTTTCGACCATGTCGGCGAACGTCGTGCCCCGAACAAGATCGAGGGGGTCGATGACGTTGCCCTTCACCTTGCTCATCTTGTCTCCCGTCTCGTCGACGATGAGGCCCGAGAGAAGGACACGGCGAAAGGGCACTTTTCCCATGAAGTGCAGCCCGAACATCATCATTCGGGCGACCCAGAAAAACAGAATGTCGTAGCCCGTCTCGAGATCGCTTGCGGGATAGAACTTGGCGAGCGCGGGAGTGGGCTCGGGCCAACCGAGGGTCGAGAAGGGCCAGAGCGCGCTCGAGAACCATGTGTCGAG
>Ga0070761_10002769_pt1 | contig 10677 bp, 10 predicted proteins | sample HubBroMetageREF1_FD_66724 | JGI IMG/M metagenome (GOLD analysis project Ga0070761, IMG submission 66724) | Reference soil microbial communities from the Hubbard Brook experimental Forest, New Hampshire, USA - Hubbard Brook CCASE Soil... | ecosystem: Environmental > Terrestrial > Soil >...
CAACCCGGAAAAACATGGTCAAACTTTGGAGTTTGATATGCGTTGTATCCTGCGAAGCTCGTCCAAGACGGCGCGGCGAATCTTCGACGCTTTTCGTTTGCCTATCGCAACACGGCTCACATACGAAGCATCGACCCCCAGCTTGTCAGCGACGCGGCGATAAATTCCTGCGTGAAGCCTGCGGGCCTTAAGGAGAGCTTCGTCATTCTTCGTTTGAATCGCAGCCGCCAAGATTTATCCCTCCAACTTTACCGTCCTGAGCCGCTAAGCCAGTCCTGCTTTACTTGCTCTCGCAACAACTCCCGAAATGTTGAGGGAAAGAAAAGGCCGAATTTGTAAGTTCGGCCAGAGGAATGAAGAAATGAAAGCAGTCGTGAGGGTCTGAACGTCGAACTCGTCACTCGACACTAACCCATGACTGATTTCTCGATCCTATCGAACAATTCTGATAATACTGTGCCCCTAATCAACCGTCTGGTCAAAACTGCTCATGTTGCACACCACGAGAGGAAATAAGAGCGACCCAGCGAGAGCAACTCGCCATGACGGGTCGGAGCATACAGAAAACTTGCCTTTCATCCAAAGTAAGAAAGCTTCGACCACGGCACTGTGTAAAGAATTACCGGGCTCAAGGAACTGCCCCGATGTGAATTGTTCAAAGTGATCGAATGTGACCAGACATGCATCCTCGTCACTTCTATCATGGTGCGTAGTGAGGAAGTGAGACGACCGTTACAAAGGCCAGTTCAGCTTCCTCATTACAAAATGGAGGTCCAACAATGGAAACCGTATTGATCGTTCTTGTCGTCTTGTTTTTATTCGGTGGCGGTGGCTGGGGGTATTCTCGTTGGCGAGGCTAATGTAAACGGCAGCGCCCACACGGAGCCCGGATCACCACCGGGCCATTACGAGGCGTTCGCGCTGGAACAGAAGTTCCGCTTGCTTAAACAGTCGAAATTCAACGATAAAGGAGAACGGGAATGAACTCAAGCACAAAGCATGAGATCACAGGCAATCTTCATGAAGTGAAAGGCACCATCAAAGAAAAAGTAGGACAAGTCACGAATAATCCTGATCTAGAGGCTAGAGGCAAAGCCGAACATAACAAAGGTGTGATTGAAAAAAAGGCCGCACAGATTGAAAAAGCGTGCGGGAAGTAAATTCTGTTGGGCTCGGAGCATATTCTGCGTGCGGGAAACTGATTCGCTCCGTTCTCCGCTAGCACGGATGCGACGAGACGGGATTGCACATACCTGAAAGTTCGCACGAGGAAATAAGAAAAACATGATTAAGGTTCAGAAAAAAGATACTGAGCCATCGTGACGAATCTCGCCGTATTTCAAATCAAGGCCGCAAGCGCGTTGCCTGCGGCTTTTTTCCGCTACGGGGATTGGTAGCCGTTCTTGCATGCGACCCGACCGAACGGAGCGTTTTTCCCAGCTTTCACAACATTGGACTGGAATCGGCGTAGATAAAATGTCGGCTCTATTCAGAGAAACAGTAAAAATCTGAACGTCACTGCCCTATTATCCTCCTCCGACTCTCTGACACTGTTCGTCTTCGATAGTCCCAACGTTCCGACCGTGCGAAAGGGAGCACGTTGTTCCACACCTGAGATGCTACATTGCGCAGATTGGTAAACACCGTCGAACTCCCCAGTACGAAAACAACCACGGAACCGCCAGCCTTGATTGAGATTTGACCTGTCGCTAGTTCGCCGGGCGTCCATTTGTCGGAACGACATTGTAGTCTTGAAGAACAACTTTGAGAAGTGAACTGTGGACTTGCATCCCGCCCTCACCGTAGTCAACGAAGCCCAACTTCCTAAACCTGTTCATGAAAAAGTTAACCCGTGACCGAGTTGTCCCCACCATTTCAGCAAGGGTCTCCTGACTCAGCTTGGGGATGATAGACTTGGGCTGTTCGTCCTTGCCGAAATGGGCAAGCAGCAGAAGCATTCTAGCTAGCCTCTTTTCGCTGGAATTAAAAAGTTGGTCAATCAAATCCGATTCGTATCGGATATTCCGTGTCAGCAAATAAGCTACGAACATATCCGACCAAGCATGTTCTCGATGGAGAACCGCCATCATCGCCTTTTTCTCAATACGCAGGAGATCGCAATCGGTCATTGCTGTGGCAGCAGCCGTGCGAAGTGGCTGATCAGCAAGGCAACTTTCACCAAAAAAGTCCATCTCACTTAAGATGCCTATGGTTGCTTCCTTCCCATCGTTGGAAACGACCGTCAACTTCACCTTGCCACTCTGAATATAAAACACGGCGTCAGCCGCATCCCCCTGATTGCAGATTGTTTGGTTCTTTTGAAAAGGCACAATGTTTCTGCCCTCGCCGATGGTTGCGAGGAATGCATGAGGCTCGAACTCACGTTTCTTCTTGACGCTCATAAGTAGGCTGGCTGCTCCAGTTAAAGAGTAGTCGCTGCGAAAACGCAGCTTTATGAAGAATGAGTCCAAGAATTATGGGGAGGGCTGTCACTAATCATGACAGGTGACTCGACAGAACGCAATTGCTTAATTGTATTTTGAAAAGGGTTGGGCGTGCTGATTCCCATTTTGGGAAACAGAAATAAATAGTTGCATCGTGTGGTCAGTAATGCTCAGTCTTCTCCGGTGCCAGATGGGGATACTGGAGTTGGTGAACCAAATGGCCATACAAGTAAAATCCCTAACACGACTGCTGAAAATCTTGCCCTTGACGCAACGGTACAAGGCTTCGAGGAAAGTCTTACAGTAAAGAATGCCGATGGATCGGGAAAAGTTGTAGTGTTAAACGATAACCTCCCGGTGCCAAACGCGGCTGAAACAAACAGAAGCCAGCCAGCCCATCCCGATGGAACAACCCCACAAGACGCGCTACGAGCAACCGATCCGATTGACGCACACAGGTTGAGCCTTGTTCCACGAAGATCCGCATGAAAACTATCGCGCCGAATCCCAAACCCGGCAGAAACCAGCAGGCACAATGACTCCGCGTGATTTTGCAGCGAAAGACGGCTTTGTTCGCCAAGCCAAACTCGTGGCATTAGAAGAGGAGACCGAGGCAATCCATTTTGCGAACATGCTGTACTGGAATTACGACGCACATAGCGACGAAGCCGATTTGGAACATCAGCGGAGACAAAAACGCCTGAGCCAAGTTCGGAAAGAATATGGTAGCACTATAGTTGCGGATGGCTCGTTGGCTGGTAGGGCGCTAGGTCTGAAAGCCTGAAACAATAGTGGGATGGAAGTTCGGACTGCCCGCCCGCCGAACAAGACGCAATAAAGGTAATGGCACTTGCGCCAATCCTAGCTACCGGGTTCCACCGCGTACGGTGTCTCAGCATCGGTGACGCTTCGATTAGTCCGTCGCGGTGGGGCGACTGGCGGGCGCTGCTCAAAGGTTCCGAGCAAGGGAGTGTCCAACAGTCCATTCGCTTCCAGCACTGAGACAAATCCTTGCCGGGCGCACATAGCCTCCATACGTCGTTGTTGTCGCGGGCTTAACACCCTGATAGGTAAAGTTTCAAAGTTGCGGAAAATCCACAACAGGTAAAGCCGTTCGGCGAGCGAGGGAGTGAGATACAGTGGCCCCAATGGTGTGAGGACTCGCAGCACACCGAAAAACAGCTTTCTCATCCTCATAACTGGATCACCTGACATTTTCAATCTCCTAACTTAGCACTTCCCCCATCGCGAATACTTCCACTGTATTCTCGATTTATTCTCGCCCACTGTTCAATTCTGGACAGAACCGGATATTTGATTGATGTTGAATCCCAAATTGGGAAAATTGCCCATTTATTTCAAATCCTGTGCAATAGTGAACAATTCCCAAAGATGAAACTGTCGTAGATTGGTTCCCAAGGAGCAGGAGAGTGGAGGAACTACGCGGCCCACGGTCGCTTGTTCCTCTGATGGCGCAGCGCCACCGCTGCGCTATCTCTTCATTTTGGGATGGTGTTGCATATGATAACTAGCGAACCCTTCACTCTTCAGACGCCGGACCCCGATAAGGCCCCTCGGCCACTCACGCATCACCAACCGACAGCGGAGAAGACTGGCAAGCCGATACTCGTTCCCAGCAAGCCCAAGGCTACTTTCCAGTGGCCTCCAGATTGTCTCTGGCCGTTCAACGAGCGAATAGGAAACCCCGGATGGGATAGTGATGCCTGACAACCAAAAAGTGAGCAATTCTGAACACGCGCACCATGGCTGCCGGACTTACCATTACGCTTCTGTCTAGTATTTCGTGTTCCCAAAACGTGGGTACTAAGCAGCCGAGAACCCGTGTGTCGTTGGCGATAACTGAGGAACGGCCATGACACGCCGCACGGCCACGTGCTAGGAGTATTGCAATGCTCGCCAAATGTGCGAACCCCTCGTGTTCCGCTTCGTTTCGTCAATCTGCGAGACGGAAGGTTGTTTCTACTAGAAACGGACCGGGCTCTAAGGTCGTCCGAGTCCAAGGCGGCAGAATATTTTTGGTTGTGTACAGCCTGCTCGGTAGGGATGACACTGTCTCTGGCCCGAGACGGAAGAGTTACGGCAACCGGACTACGAAAGGCGCTTCGCAACGGACCCCAACCCGCGCTCATTTCCGTCAATAGAGAGAACGGGCTATTACTGCGTAGAGTTAGCTTTCTCCGCAGCAGCCATCCGGGAGTCACATGAAAATCCGGGGCGAGAATGCCATGCCACAGACATTGGAATGCCGCAATGAAATAGTTGCGACGGCTTTGGAAGCTGGGCTTTGGTCATAGTCTTGAGGGTGGCACTTCTCGAACTGCATTTACAGAGCCGAAAAGTCAGCAAGGTCAAGGTATTCGTCTACGGTAACAGGCGACCCGGTTGCGCCGATATCGATCTGAACTTGGAAACCGACCGCGCTCGACCATCCATTTGGCAAAGGACCTGCAGGATACGCGGCGTTTACGGGATGGACAACACCGTCGAGCGTCAGAGTGTCATAGTACATGCAGGGTTCGCCGCTGCATCGGTCGGTGTCGCCCGACACGCGGTGAACATCCCAACGCACGTCGTGCCATTGATTCGGCGTCAGTGCGCATTTAACCGCCGTATTCATCCAGCGGCCATGCAGTTGATCGAAGATTTGCCACAGGTGGGTCACCTGATTGCACTGCGATCCCCACATAAATTCGATCCCTGTGGACTTCGAGAAATCGAATTGATCGAACTCGAACGACCCAGCGACCGAGGCCTTATCCGTTAGGTAGACCCAGAAGCTCGTGCTGAGCGACGTCGCGCTGTCGTCGGCACCAGCATGGTAGGTCCACAAGGCATTGCTATATTGCGGCCCAGTAATCGAAACCTCCATCGAGTGGCCATCCTTCGAAGGATGTACATGGCCGATTGTTTGTGACGTGTTCGTTGGGATTCCACTTCCTCCGGGATCACAGCTTGGCAGCACACAGACGGGTTTCCATCCGGTCATCGAGTCATTGACGTTAAGCCGAGTGATGTTGGTATCGTCGAACGGCACCTGTGCCGCAGCCGCCACGGAAAAGAACACGGCGATGTAGAATCCCGCCAGAACTCTGTGCATGATATTCAAGCTGTCGTCTCCGAATCTTGTTGCGAAAGGTTAGAACGAAAACGACCCAGCTAGGGACGGCGTTCAACTTTAAAGTCCCGAACAGATTAATCGTCACGCCCAGAGCAAACGTACCTTACGGAGCCGCCGTTCCTCCAGATGTCGCAAGCCCAGCGCCTTTCGGCGGCTCCGACAGGAAGTATGTTCGAACACTTTAGTCACAGCGACCTGCGATTCCGATGTGTACTTCCTGCTAGCCGCCCTGACCAGCAAGCCTATAGATTTCTTGAAGGACGACGCTAACCTCCGTGATCCGGCGGAGGAATCTGCTCTCAAGCCACGCCGCAATACTCCTAGCAGTGGCGGCAACACTCAAAATTCGTCGAGAGGAGAATTGAGTGATGGAAGTTTCTCGCTGGCAGTTCATCGAAGGAGTTCAGGCTGGCCCACGGTATGGCGGGTGCAAGAGGCGTGTATCTGCGGGATGAACGAGCGTGTGTGAGCAAATGTGCTCAGACGGCTTCACATCTCCCCTGATAAGTTAACCCGAGAGTTGGGGAGGTTCTATGAGTGCATTTCGCATTTTAGTGGCTGACGATCATCCGATATTCCGTTTTGGTCTGTGCTCGCTGCTAAGGTCTCACGAAGGATGGGAGGTCTGCGGCGAGGCCGCGGACGGACGGAATACAGTAGAAAAGTGCACGCGGTTGAAACCAGACCTACTTATTTTGGACATCTGCATGCCAGAACTGAATGGATTGGACGCCGCCCGACAAATCCTGAAACGCAATCCAGAGCGGTTAATATTAGTACTGACTGCCGTGGACTCCGAGCAAGTGATCCGCGACTGTTTGGAAGCGGGTGTTCGCGGGTGGGTTTTTAAGTCCGACCCAAGCGAAGATTTGATGACAGCCGTGGAGGCAATGCAACGGCAAAAGACGATCTTTAGCTCGCGAGTCTCCAATCTAATTATCGATGGTTTCAGGCGCCATAGCGCGAGTCCAGTCGCGAACAACGTCACCAGATTGTCGCCACGGGAGCGCGAGGTCGTCCAACTCGTCTGTGAAGGCAAGGCTTCCAAGGAAATCGCTACGATCCTAAACATGTCGTTGGCAACGGCAGAAACGCATCGAAGCAACATCTTGCGGAAGCTCAATCTTCATTCCATCGCCGAATTGGTGCTCTATGCGGTGAGGAACGAAATTGTCCACGTGCACTTTCCGCCCATGTCGCGATTTACTGGGGAGATGAAAGAAACCTTTCTCACCCAACAACCGACTATTTTGCGCCTCGAAAGCGGTCCAACGACGTCCGAACTTGCCTCGCATCCGTAGTAAGAATTTTAGGGGGGATCGTTGGCTCGGCCCCACGATGTGTTGGCGATTCTTGAATGGTACAGTTAGTGCCTTGCGCAGGTTCCTCAATATGAAATAGCTGAGAATCTGTCGGGTACTGTTAGGTCGTCAGTTTCTCCTCGATGGCGACGGCTCGGGATATTCGATCACGGGGAAGCTTTATGAAAGCCGAGTCCGTACAACTTAAAAACCTGAAGTCACAATCAAATGCTCGTTGCCCGGGCGTAGCGTTTTAAGGACCTCCCCAAAGAGCCGAGAATCGTATGCTCGGGCAATTCCACACACACTGTTGCAGCACTGCAAAAAGGGGAAGGCGTTTCCCCCCGTCCAGTCTGTCCTAAGTTTCGATTTCGGAAGGCCGTTTCTGTATAGGTTCTTGCATGGCCCAAAAGGTATAGATGCGGGCTAGCGACCGCCACCCGAAAACAGGGGCGAAAGGTCGCATAAAAGGCTTTCGAAATTTCACCCCCTTGCGAACCAGCCGGGTGGCGGGGGTCAGGAAAGCCTGAAATCGTGCTGTTTTGCATTATTTCCTTCGTTGGACTTCCCATTGAGCACACTGCCCGGTCAAAAACGTATAATCGGGGTTAACGGCAGTTGACTTCTAGATGGTCCCGTCTGGAGCAGGCAACGGAAAACCTCTCCCGATCATCCGAGTTGTCCACTTGTTGGAGGGTAAATGTCAGTTGTCGAGTTCGGTCACAGGCTCTATGCTGTCAGTATCTACGAGGTTTCACGCATGAAACGGCTAAAGAACGTGTTTGGGACATGCCTGATGTTGCTGCTGGGCACGTCCGTCCTCATTCCTACGGCTTTAGGTCAGAAGCTGCCGTCATTTGGGAACGTAGTGATCGTTCTGGGTGAGAATCAGAATTACACCACCACCTACAATTCTAAAAACATGCCCTATTTGACCCTCCTTGGCCAAAACTTATGGCCTCGGAGTTAATTATTATTCGGATTCGCATCCCTCGATCGGCAACTATTTCAACTTAACTGCTGGGTATATCCTCACCGACGACGACGACCAGACACCCGAGAGCTTTCCAATCTCGAAGAACAATATCGCCCTTGAGGTTCAGAAGTCGGGCGGAACTTGGAAGGACTATGTGGAAAGCCTTCCGAGCGTCAAGAACTGCGGCGGACTGAATTCGGGAACTTACTACGTCCGTCACGATCCGCTCGAATACATGACCACGATTAACAAAGAGAAAAGCCACTATGTCTGCTTCAGTCGGTTCGCTAAAGATTTGGCCAATCACGCTGCGGCGGGCAAGTCGAACTGGTCGTGGTCAGCCCGTTTAGTAAGAAAGCCTACAAATCGCATGGCGGCGACCAGCGCAACTACAACAAAAGCTATGATGCGGGAGACATCTTGCGCCTGATAGCGCAAGGGCTTGGGCTGCCTACGTCCAATCTGGGCTGGGCTGACAAGGGTTTACCCATGGCCGATTTCTTCTCCAGTGAGGGTGACCGGTAGCTCATCGAAGCTCGCCTAAGCCCTTGCAGGTCGGACATGTGATTTTCGTCTCGCCACCACAAACCGGACATGGTTGGTGCAAAACAACGAGCGTTGTTTCTTCTCCTGTTCCGCTGCAGGCGAAGCACGGAATTGTGCCACTACCGTTGCACTTCGGACATTCCATCGATTTTTCACCTCGCCTTAAATTCTTAGAAATCGTTCCCGTACGAGCAGCACCAACAGCCCAAGCAAAACCAACGCAAAAGAAACCACGCTAACCGCTCTGGTCAATTCTTTCTCCTTCGTCTGCTGATAAATTACGGGGAGGTTAGACAGTGCGCTCGACATCGACGCTAGCACCACCGCAATACCTCCAGTTCGTGGCATAAGTTGGCCGTGCGCAGTCAGCAAGGCTGCGCTTGCGGTCGTGCTGGCACTGCTTACCGCCCCGCCGATCAACGCAATGATAAGGAAGCCAAATCTGCCAAGGTGACGCTGCGCCAGCATACCCGCGATGTTTATCGCGAGAAATAAAACTCCAAACTTCAGCACTCGGCCCAGCGAAACAGGAGAAGATAAGGTTATCGTGCCGTGAATTTGAGATGCCTCCCGCCGATGCTTCCATACATATGCACCGGCCACCAGAAGCATCGCCGCTAAAGGCCACAGCGCCGTAGGAACGGCAGCCCGTCCAAAGATCACCAAAATGGTTAAGTTACGCGTGAACATTGCCACGATTGTCAACAAAGAGATGACCACGCCCAACGAGCCAATAGTCCCGCGCAAAATCGGTCCGAGTTGAGCCACTGCCGCCGTGCTATTCACGAGTCCACCCAGTAAGGCGCTCAAGTACAGTCCCCGCGATTTATACAAGCGCAGCAACACATAATTAATAAACCCAATGCCTGCCAGCGCAATCACAGTGACCCAAGCTTCTCTTGGATTCATAAGTCCCCAAGGGTCGATGAATCGGTTGGGCAAAACGGGATAAATGACAAATCCCAACAAACCCATGAGAACCGCACTTCGTATCTCTTGCAGCGACAAATCAACCGTGAATGCAGAAAGTTCGGTTTTCCAAGAAAGCAGAAGCGTCATGGAGATGGCTGAAGCTACAGACGTGAAAACATGCCCATGGCCCACCAGAATGCCCAATACTGCGGTGATAACGAGGGCGACCGACGTAGTCAGTTCCAGTGACCTGTCGGCCAACACGCTTCGTAAATTCAAGAATCCCACCAGCAATACAACGCCGATAAGAGAGATGGCGGCGAAGATCGGCTCCTGAAGAGAACTCAGCATCCCCAAAAGAGCAGTCAACGAGAATGTGCGCAGGCCGACATCTTTACGCGCCCATTCTCGTTCCAAGCCCACGAGCAGACCGATACCAAGTGCGATCAGGATTTTGGTGGCAACTTGGATAGGCGGGAACACCGTGTGACAGGGTCGTTTGGTCGAAACATTTTAGCCCTTAACGGGGCCCGCTTCAAACCTGCAACTCCGAGCCGGAAGATAGCTTCAAGGGCACGGGCGATGGGCTTGGACCATCGGGAAATCCGTCTCACATCCGATCAGGTCCCTATGGATCGCGACCCGGCTGGTATTTGCTGGAATGATTATCGATAAATAGCCATAGCACTCACTGGCCGGTTGGGTCCTCATCGTCGAGATTAGTCGCAAGGCTTTTGGAACGTTTATTGAGTTTCACAGTTTTGTCCACACAATGATCACTACCACGAGAACGAGAAGTCCAATTCCAGCATAGAGGCCGAAGTTCCTCTTACCTTCCCACCAGTTCTTTGCTTTTGGCGTGATCACACAAGCAGAATGCGCTCATCACAGAGAAATCGTCCAAAGTTAACGTACGATGCCATGGGGCGACGGTTTCCCATTCCAGTGCGGATGATCCTTTGGATCATTGGCGCGAGCGATTTCATGCGGCTTTGAACTTCTCAAAACATCTTGTAAGACGTGTTTCATTGCGCTGAGATGGCTTCTGATGCTTTTGTCGCATCCATAGTGATCCCGGCATGTGCGCTCGTTTGCTGGCGGCCATACCATTAAGTCAATGACCTCACTTCTGAGGCAGCTTCGTCAAGGCCAAGCACTCACTTGCGTGTGCATCAATGTGCTCAGTGGTTGCAATCAAATCCTCACTTCGTCTTCGGATTATCGTCCCCGCAACCGGAGCGGACTTCATTCTGGTCAACTGCCTGCACTTCATCACTGCCGATGTCCACATTCACATCTTCATAGCTCACCACTGTTGAGCCGTGCGGAACCACCACGGCTCCATTCTCAGGCACGGTC
>Ga0070761_10002771_pt1 | contig 10666 bp, 12 predicted proteins | sample HubBroMetageREF1_FD_66724 | JGI IMG/M metagenome (GOLD analysis project Ga0070761, IMG submission 66724) | Reference soil microbial communities from the Hubbard Brook experimental Forest, New Hampshire, USA - Hubbard Brook CCASE Soil... | ecosystem: Environmental > Terrestrial > Soil >...
CCTATCTGGCGCCGTACCGCGCCGCCCTGCCGAAAATCGATCCCGCGCTCGACCGTCTGCGCGATGCCTATGCGCGCTCCGAATACGGCACCGCGAAGGTGCGCGAGTTGCGGATCCTCACGGGGAAGAAACTCGGCGAACTCGAGGACACCATCGTCACCGCGAAGAAAGCGGGGACCGCTCCGGCCTTGAACATCGTGCGCACCAACGTCGGCAAGGGCTTCATGGACGAGATATTCGACATCGTCACGACAATGCGCGATCAGGAGGCGGCCGTGCTCGCCGCGGCGACTGCGCGGCAGCGGACCGATTTGCACCTGTCGATTTGGATTTCATCGGCGGGATTGCTGCTCAATATCGCACTCGTGCTGCTAGCGGCGAGGTTCGTCTACGGCGAGATGCGCCGCCGCGCGCGCCAGGCAATCGACTTGCGCGATCAGAAGCGGGAATTGGAGCGGCTGGTCGAGGAACGAACCCGGGACCTCGCGGCCCTGTCGACTCACCTGCAAGGGGTTTCCGAGCAGGAGAAATCGGCGCTGTCGCGCGAATTGCACGATGAACTGGGCGGCCTTCTGGTGGCCGCGCGCATGGATCTTTCATGGTTGCAGCAACGTCTGCCGACGACCGATCCGGGCGTAGAGCAGCGCTTCAGGCGGATTCAGGAGTCGTTGAGCGCAGGCATCGACCTGAAACGCCGCGTGGTGGAGGATCTGCGTCCGACCTTGCTGGACAACATGGGTCTGTTCGCGGCATTGCGCTGGCAGCTCAGGGAAACCTGCCGGCGCAAGGGACTTCGCAGCAGCGAGTCCATTCCGGATACCGAGCTGCGATTCAACCCCGAGGCGTCCATCGCGGTGTTTCGAATCGTCCAGGAGGCATTGACCAACATCCTGAAACACGCCGAAGCGAAGTCGGCGCACTTGAGCGTCAAGATCGAAGGCAATATGTTCAACCTGATGATTTCCGACGACGGCGTAGGGCTCCCGGCCGATCGTCTGAAAACCGTCTCCTCGCACGGCCTGGCATCGATGCGGCACCGCGTGGCGGCGCTCGGCGGCAGCTGGGAAGTTCACAGCCCCAGTAGCGGCGGCACCGTCGTGACCGCCTTGATCCCGCTATCCAAGATGCTGGCGACCGAGGCCGCCTAGCTGCGCGGCGCGATCGCCATGCCGTTGTCCCCGCCGATCACCACCTCGACGCGCCGGTTCAACTGCCGACCGCCCGAGTCGTTATTGGTCGCGACCGGAAATGACTTGCCGTAGCCCTGGGTCGTTATTCGCGATGCATCGATGCCGCGCGAGAGCAGCGCGGCCTTTACCGCGTCGGCGCGGCGCTGGGAAAGATCCTGATTATAGTCGTCCGGCCCCACGCTGTCGGTGAACCCGTCTATTTCGATCCGCCGCTCCGGATGTTGGTTCAGAAACTGCGCGAGCTGGTCCAGTTTGCGCCCGGCGCCTGGATTCAACTCCGCCCTTCCGGTGTTGAACAACACGTCGCCCAGCGTCAGCACCAGCCCTCGCGGCGTCTGGGTGGCCTTGAGCTGCTCGACTTCGGCTTGCAGCCGCGCCGATTCCTCGGTGGCCTGATCTCGCGCGCTGTTGGCGGCCTGAACCTCGCTGTTGGCAGCCGCTACCTGCTGGTTCGCGTATCGCACTTCGCGCTCGCGGGCCGCGAGCTGGATCCGGTCGCGTTCGGCCTGGCCGGCCGCCACCTTGGCATCCGCGGCCTTGGCCGCTCCTCGCGCCATGGCGATTCGCGCCATCTGCGTGGCAAGGTATGCCGGCTGATCGATCTCGGAAGGCTTATTATTCGCGGCCGCCGCCTCGGCGAAGGCCAGATCCTTCCTCGCCGAGTCCAGGTCGAGCGCGGCATACTGATTGGCATTCGGATCCGCTTCCGCCTGCGCCACGGTTGCGCGCGCGCCATCGAGAATGGGATCCGATAGCGGCGCGCCGGCACATGCGCACAGCGCAAGCGCCGTGCCGATTCCACTGAGTAGCTTTGTATTCATAGAGGCACCTTATTGGGTAGGCGGCGAGTTGCGCAGCGTTTCCTGGCGCAAGGCCTGCATGCTGGCGTCAAAATCACTTTCTGCTTTGAGGGACCGCTGTTCCTGCGCGGATGCTTCCGCCAGCAGCGCATCGACGTTGGCCTGCTCCGCCAGGTCGGTTGCAGGCAGATTGTCATGATGCGCCTCGGCCCTCTCCGCGCTGGCGAGCTTGTCGCGCGCCGCGGCCATTTGCAGCGGGGCGAGTTCCGGCGCTCCCGACTGTTCGGCGCGCTGCACCTCAGCCCTGGCGACCGCGATCTTTTCGCTCGGAATCACCGCAGGGGTGCTCGCGCATGCCGCCAGCAGCACCACCACGGCGCACGCCGCCGCGCCCTGCGCCGGCCTCGATACATTCATTACCCGGTTCATCGCCTTCTCCTACATCAGTGAACGTCGCATCCACGCGAACCTTGTGCTGCGCGCCGTGCGCACATCGAAGAAGGAGCAAGCCGCGTGCCAACTGGAAATTTCCCAAACGCGGGCGCGCACAGAAGTTCAGCATGCGGCGCGGCGGCCGCGCATGTAGAAATTGCCGAATGATTGGTAGCGCTTACTCGCGAGGCGAATCAGCGGCGCGAAGAATCGCTAGTGCCTGCTGCGATGCTCTTGGGAGATCTCGTGTAGGATTTCCGGCAGACGTCCGTAATCCCGCGCCTTATCCAAAAAATGCGACGCGCCGAGCGCAATCGCGGCGTTCTTATATTCCGGCAAATCGTAATTGGTGAGCACCACGATGCGCGGTTTCAATTGCGTGGCGGCAAGCGCGCGCATCACGCCGAAGCCTGTGCCTTGCTTCAAATGCAGGTCCAGGATGATCACATCCACCGCCTCTTTCTTGACGGCAGCCACGGCCCCGGCTTCGGTATCCGCCGTGCCGACGAGTTCCACGTCCGCGATCTGCTTGATGGCCTCTGACAGCCGCTCTGTCAACACTTTTGAGTCTTCTACCAGCAAGACTCTCAAGCACTGCGCCATTGTCATGATGTCCATGATTCGAAATTTCTGGTCCGGTCTCGCGGGTTTTCGGCGTAGATTTTACTGCGCCGCGGACGAGGATAACCACGCTCGATGCGTCGTTGTGCGCGTAGGAACATTCCTACACTTTCGGTCTTATGGTGGATCCTCAGCGCGCTATTGAATCAGCCCATTGCGCAGCGCATACGACGTAATGTCGGCATTCGCGTTGAAGCTCATTTTTTCCAGAATCCGGCTTCGATAGGTGCTCACTGTCTTGACGCTCAAGCTGAGCTCGTTGGCGATGTCCGACACCCCCCGCCCGGCCGCTAATTTACAGAATATCTGGAACTCACGTGTCGACAGCCGCGAATGCAGGGGCTTGTCGGGATCGCCGTCGAGATCGGCGACCAGTATCTCGGCGAGGGCCGCGCTGACGTATCGGCGCCCCGACAGCACCGTGCGCACGGCCTTCATCAGTTCCTCAGGCGCGCTGTCCTTCGACAGGTATCCGCTGGCCCCTGCGCGCAATACATTGACCGCGTACTGCTGTTCCGGCAACCCACTCATCATCAACACTCGAACCCCCGGATGTCCGGTCTGAATGTGGCGCAGGATGTCCAGGCCGCTGCGGTCGGGCATGTGAATATCGAGCAGCACCAGGTCCCAGTCTCCCTGCCGAAGCGCATCGAGCGTCGCATTGCCGCTCGAAGCCTCGCCGACCGCGGTGATGCTGGAATCCGCTTCGAGGAATTGCTTAAAACCGGCCCGCACGACCGCATGGTCGTCCGCTATTAATACTCGTGCCACTTCGAATCTCCGTTCAGCCCGCCGCTAGCTATTTGCGCACTCTTGGCTTTGTGAATACCCATTGAGCTTGTTATACAGCGTCTTCAGACTGCAGCCCAGCGCACTTGCGGCCCGCCGTTTGTTGCCCTGGAAATAATCAAGCGTCGCTTCGATCAAGGAACGCTCCATGTCGTGAATACGGGATCCTACCCGAATCTGCAGCCTGTCGCGTTCACCGGCCGGATCCACGGCTTGTATCGCCGGACCGGAGTGAATCAGGGGCGCCAGCTCCAGCGTAGTATCGCCGAGAATGTAGGCGCGCTCGATGCAATTCTTCAATTCGCGCACGTTGCCGGGCCAGGTATGCTGCCTGAGCGTCATCCGCGCCAGCGCCGACAGCCGCTTCTGGGTGCCTCCCCGGGCGTTGAGATCCGCCAAGATGTGCTCCGCGATCAATTCCACATCATTGCCGCGCGTGCGCAGCGGCGGCAGGTGGATCGGGAACACGGCCAGCCGGTACAGCAAGTCCTCGCGCAATTGGCCGGTCTTCACCGCCTGCAGAGGGCAGCGGTTGGTCGCGGCAACGACGCGAATGTCGCAAAGAAGCTCGGCGCTCGCGCCAACGCGGTAGAATTTTCGGGTTTCCAGCACGCGCAGCAGTCGCGTCTGCATGTCGAGCGGCATCTCGGTGATTTCATCGAGCAGCAGCGTGCCGCCTTGGGCGCGCTCGAACACCCCCGCATGCGCGCGCACGGCGCCGGTGAAGCTGCCCTTCTCGTAACCGAACAGTTCAGCCTCGATGAGGCCGGCGGGAATCGCCCCGGTGTTGATCGCAACGAAGGGCCCGTCGCGGCGCGAGCTGCGCGCGTGAATGGAGCGAGCCGCCAATTCCTTGCCGGAACCGCTGTCGCCGGTCAGTAGCACGCTGGCCTCGGTCGGCCCGACCTTTTCGATGAGGCGAAACACCTCCCGCATGGCTGGAGAATCGCCCAACAGGGGATCCGCGCCTAGCAGGGGACCGGCCGCCAGGATGGGCTCCGCTTGCACCGAAAAACTATTGCTGACGGCATTCATTAGAAACTTCCTCCCCGTTCGCCAAATCACCTCTGGATCGTCCTGATCGCGCTCGTGTAATCATTACAAGAACACAAGGTGATTTGTAACCTGTGGGGCGCGCTTTAGACCATGGGTGGACGCTGAAACCCGGCTCAGATTTCATGCCGAGGGGTGTCGGTGTTTGTCCGACACCGGACTTTTTATCTGGCGCGGCCGCAGCGCCAACAGCTGGTGAATTGAGCCTCGAGCTGCTCGCCGCAATCCTCGCAGGTCCAGGGACTTCCGCTCGGCGCCGCCGCCGCGCGCGCCAGCGCGCTCAGGGCGTACTGCTCATCGGCGTCTTCCACGAACAGCTGCGGCCAGGTTTCCATCATGGGAAGCTCGCCCAGTGCCCCGGCTAGATACTGATTGCGCAACTCGCAGTGAATGCCGGCGGTCAGGAGCACGTTGCGGGCGTGCGCCACTTGAAGGAGGGTCGCGGCGCGAAACACCCGCTTCATCTAGCGCAGCGATGCAAGGAAGGCTTTCACATCGCCGCCTTGCTCCAGAACTTCCACCAATGCCGAGCCGATCACCACGCCGTCCACGTGCGCGGCGAAGCGCGCGACCTGTTCCCGGGAACGAATGCCGAACCCCGCGCACACCGGAATGCGCGAACAGCGCTTCACCCGATCCATGTACTCCAGCACATCGTCGGGAACGCCGGCCGCGGGTCCCGCCCCCGCGATCCGGCCGGTGGTGCCGGTCATGGTGACCGCATAGACGAAACCCTGCGCTCCCGAACACAGCGTTGCAAGGCGTTCGGCGGGCGTCACCGGGGTCACCATTTGCACCAGGGCGAGACCTTCGCGATCCACGGCCCGCCGCAGATCGTCGCTTTCCTCGTAAGGAAGATCCGGGACGATGAATCCCGAGATGCCGGCCGCCGCCGCATCCCGCGTCAGCGCCTCGAGCCCGTACGCCAGGAGCGGATTCAAGTAGCTCATCAAAAGCGTGGGCGCCGTGCGCTGCGCCCTCAAAGCTTTGATTTCCTCGATGATCCACGGCAGTGTCACGCCGTCCGCCAGCGCGACGAAACTTGCCCGTTGAATCGTGGTGCCGTCGGCCATCGGATCGGTGAAGGGCACTCCGACCTCCACGACATCGCAGGCGCTCGCCACGGCGATAAAGTGATCCTTGAACTGCCGCCGGGTCGGAAATCCGGCGGTCAAGTAGCCGACGAGCGCCGGCCGGCCCTGGGCTACCGCCGCTTGAATCGCCGCGGATATGCTGTCGCGAGGCGCCATGCTCAGCGCGCGAGCACGGTACGCTGCAAGATCGGCATGTCCTTGTCGCCGCGCCCCGAGCAGCCGATGAGAATTCTCGCGCCGGGGTGCGCCTTCGCAAATCGGCGCGCGCCTGCGAAGGCATGTGCCGTCTCGATGGCGGGTAGAATGCCTTCGAATTTCGCGCACTCCGTCAGCGCATCCAGAGCCTCCTCATCGGTCGCCGACTCGTAGCCAACCCGGCCGCTCTGCATCAAGTAGGCGTGCTCGGGTCCGACCCCGGAATAATCCAGGCCGGCCGACACCGAATGCGTTTCCCGGACCTGTCCGAACGAATCTTGAAGAATCACAGTGTAGCTTCCATGCAGCACACCGGGCGTGCCGAAGGTCAGAGAGGCCGCGTTGTCGCCGAGCCCAGGGCCGCGCCCACCGGCTTCGATCCCGACCAGCCGCACGCTCGCATCGTCCAGAAAGGGATGAAACAGGCCGATGGCATTCGAGCCGCCGCCGACACAGGCAATGGCAACATCCGGCAAGCCCCCCGCCTGTTCCAGCATTTGCGCGCGGGCCTCGCGCCCGATCACGGACTGCAGCTCGCGCACGAGGTATGGATAGGGATGCGGCCCCACGGCCGAGCCCAATGAGTAGTAGGTGCCGTCCGGATCGGCAACCCAGTCGCGCAGCGCCTCGTCGATGGCCGCGCGCAAGGTCTGATCCCCGCTCGTCACGGGCACGACCGTGGCGCCCAGCAACTGCATGCGGCCGACATTGGGCGCCTGGCGCTCCACGTCCACCGCGCCCATGTAGACCACGCAGGGCATTCCAAGCCGAGCCGCGGCGGCCGCGCTGGCAACGCCATGCTGTCCGGCGCCGGTTTCGGCAACGATGCGCTTGGCCCCCAGGCGCTTCGCCAACAGCGTTTGGCCCACGGCGTTGTTGATCTTATGCGCGCCGGTGTGGGCGAGATCCTCGCGCTTGAGCCACACGTCGGCTGCCCACCGCGCGCTCAATGCGCCGGCGTGGGTAAGCGCCGTGGGCCGTCCCGCCCAGGTCCTCAGCTCGTGATTGAACTCGGCCAGAAAATCATCGCTCGACAAGTACCGATCGACGCCGGCCTGCAGGCGATCGAGCGCCGGCACCAGGGTCTCCGGAACATAGCGGCCGCCAAAGGCTCCATAGCGGCCCTTGGCATCGGGAAATTCGGTGAATCGGGCGGCGCCGGCGCGGCGCGGCGAATTCATGTGTCGTGCTCCAGACGGGCCGCCGCGGCGCGCACCGCGCGCACGAAGTCGTGGATCTTGGCCGGGTCCTTCACCCCGGGAGCTTCCTCGACGCCCGTGCTCACGTCGACGCCGAAAGGCCGAACCGCCTGGATCGCTTCGGCGACATTTTGCGCGGACAGCCCGCCCGCGAGAATCACCTCGGTTTGACGCGAGAGTTCCGCCGCCCGCCCCCAGTCCGCCAGCTCGCCGATGCCGCTCGTCGGACCCTCGAACAGCATCCGCGGAGGCAGGGGATTCGGCGTCTTGCGGCCGAAGCGCACCACGGGGAGCACCTTGACGTGCGCCGGAATCTTCAGCTCGCGCAGATCCTCGAAATCGGTTTGAAAATAGTCCGGCTTCAGAATCCTGCAAATCTCGTCGACCTGCATTTGCAGCGGGTGCTGGGTCACCGCGATGCGCAGGATTCCCGGAGGCGCGAGCGCCGCGAGCTGCGCGGCCTGGCCCGTCGTGACCTGGCGCGGGCTGGGCGCGAACACGAATCCGATTGCATCGACGTTGGTGGCTTCGGCGGCCGTGACGGCGTCGGCGCTGGTGATGCCGCAAATCTTTATCCACATGGGGCGCAGTTTAGACATTTACGAGTGCGCTGTCCGTGTCGCATTGAAAATCTCCGCCAGCAATTCCGACGGATCATCGCGAGCCATCAACGCGGTGCCGATCAGCGCGACGCGATAGCCCAGGCGCATCATGATACGCGCGTCGGCTGGCGTCGCGACGCCGCTCTCGGCAACGGCCGGCCACCCGCGCGGCAATCGCGGCGCGAGTTCCGCAAAGCGCTCCGGCGCCACCTCGAGCGTGCGCAGGTCGCGGCTGTTGATGCCGACCAGCACGACCTCGCTCCGCGGGCGCGCGGACAAGAGTTCGCGCGCGGATTCCAAGTCCGCGGCGTCAAAGGCCTCCAGCAAGACAAACAGCCGGTGGGCTGAGGCAACATCCAGGAGTTCCGCGATGCGGTTACGCGGCAACATGCGCAGGATGATGAGCACGCCGCCGGCTCCCGCGGCGCGCGCCTCCAGAATCTGATACGGATCGACGAGAAAATCCTTGCGCATCGCGGGCACTCGCAGAGGCATCAAGACTTCCGCCGCCCCGCGCAGATGCTCGAGCGATCCGTCGAAGCGTGTGGGCTCGGTCAGCACCGAGACCGCGGCGGCCCCGGCGCGCGCATAGGCGGCGACGCGCCCCAGCCAGTCCTGTTGTTGATTGCCCAGAATGCCGGCAGCGGGGGAGCGCAGCTTGAGCTCGGCTATCACATCGAAGGCCGCCGACAAGCGCAGCGGCGGCGCGGCAGGCGCTAGCCTCGCCCGCCCCTCCAGGGCGGCGGCGGATTCATGGCGCAGGGCCTCGGCCACGCGTTCAGCGCTCGAGCGCGCCATCTCATCCAGAAAGCCGCTCACCTCGATGCCTCCGCCGCGAATAGCTGCAGGCGCTTGAGCCACTGCCGCGCCTGGCCGCTGTCGACCGCCGAGCGGGCCATGCCGATCCCCGTCGGAATATCGGCCGCGCGCCCGGCAATGAAGAGAGCCAGGCCCGACTGCAAGGTCAGCGCGTCCAGATGCGCTCCGCGGTCGCGCCCGTCGAAAACCGCGTGCAAGGCCGCGAGATTCGCGGCGGCATCTCCGCCGGCAAGATCCGACGCGGCGCAGGGCGCAATTCCAAAATCCCGCGGATCGAGCTCGTGGCGACGAACGAAGCCCGGTGTGACATCGAAGGCCAGAAAGCAGCCGATGGGCGTGACCTCGTCCCAGCCGGCGGCGCCGTGCACCACCCAGGCGCGCTCCATGTCCATGCCGGCCAGGGTGCCGGCCATCAGTTCCGCGGCGGCCGCATCGTAAGCGCCGATCAAATGAAAGCGCGGCGCGGCGGGATTGGTCAGCGGCCCCAGCAGGTTGAACACCGTGCGCACGCCCAGGGCGCCACGCACCGGCGCCAGTGCCTTCATTGCCGGGTGAAAATACGGCGCGAACAGGAAGGTGAAGCCGGTAGCCTCGAAACAGCGCGCCGCGGCGGTTTCGTCCAGGGGGAGTTTGAAGCCCAGCTGCTCGATCAGGTCCGCGCTTCCGCTACGGCTGGAGATCGATCGGTTGCCGTGTTTCACCACCGGCAAGCCGCAGGCCGCGGTCAACAGGGCAGCGCCGGTCGACAGATTCAAGCTGCCCGACCCATCGCCGCCGGTGCCGACGATGTCGATGGCGTCCAAGCCGCTGCCAAGCGCGGGCTTGCGCGCCAGCGCGCGCATGGCGCAGGCGAAGCCGCGCACCTCCAAGGCCGTGACTCCCTTGACGCGCAGCGCCACCAGCAGGGCGCCGGCCAGCGCGGGCGGAAGTTCCGGCTTTGTCAGCCACTCGAGCAACGCCGCGGCGTCCGGCTCCGCCAGATCCCGGCCATCCAGCAGCTGCTCGAGAATGTTGCGCGGGCGCTCGAGGTTCATAGCTTCAAGAAGTTGCTCATCAACGTGGGGCCGTCCGGGGTGAGCACGCTTTCCGGGTGAAATTGCACGCCCTCGATGGGCAAAGACCGGTGGCGCACGCCCATGATCTCGCCTTGCGCCGTGCGGGCCGTCACCTCGAGCACGGCCGGAATGCTCTCGGGCTCCGCAATCAAGGAGTGATAGCGGCCCGCCTGAAAGTCCTGAGGCATGCCGGCGTACAGTCCCGTTGCGTCGTGGGTGACGGGGGAGACCTTGCCGTGCATCAAGCGTGCAGCTCGCACCACCTTGCCGCCGAAAACCTCCACTACGGACTGATGGCCCAGACAGACGCCGAATATGGGCACGCGTCCGGCGAACGCTTCGATCATCCGCATCGAGATGCCCGCATCGCGCGGCGTGCCGGGACCGGGCGAGATGACCAGGTGGCTGGGCTTCAGAGCGATGGCCTCATCGACTCCGATGAGATCATTGCGATGAACGTGGACCTCGGCTCCCAGCACCAAGAATGCCTGCACCAGGTTGTAGGTGAAGGAGTCGTAGTTATCGATCAGCAGCAGCTTCGGGGTCGCGCTCACAGACCCTCCGCCGCGATGGCGAGCGCACGGCGCAGCACCGCGCTCTTGGCCATCAACTCGTCGTATTCGGCCTTGGGGCTGCTGTCGGCGACGATGCCGCCCCCCGCCTGATAGCTGTAGGCATCGCCCCGAAACACCAGGGTGCGGATCGTGATTGCCTGGTCCATATCGCCGTGCCGGCCGAAATAGCCCACGGTGCCTCCGTACAGCTGCCGCCCGACCGGCTCGAGCTCATCGATGATCTCCATGGCACGCACCTTGGG
>Ga0070761_10002774_pt1 | contig 10662 bp, 7 predicted proteins | sample HubBroMetageREF1_FD_66724 | JGI IMG/M metagenome (GOLD analysis project Ga0070761, IMG submission 66724) | Reference soil microbial communities from the Hubbard Brook experimental Forest, New Hampshire, USA - Hubbard Brook CCASE Soil... | ecosystem: Environmental > Terrestrial > Soil > Temperate...
AAAGGTGATCGGCGAAGATACTTTGCGCCAGGCCTTGCACACCTACTTCATGCGTTACCGCTTCACGCATCCCACGGGCGAAGATTTTCTGAAAACGATCGAGGAAGTTTCCGGAAAAGATCTGCGTTGGTATTTCAATCAAGCAATCTACGGCACGCAAGTCCTGGATTATTCGCTCGCCGATGCCCACTCCGATCCGCTGAAGTGGTGGGACACTCCGGCGCACGCCTCCAAGAAAAACGAAAAAGGCGAGGTGTATCGCACCTACATCACCGTAGTTCGCAAGGGCGATTTCGTGTTTCCGGTGGACGTGGATATCAAGTTCGACGATGGCTCAACCGCCGTCGAACACTGGGACGGCCAGGATCGCTGGGTGCGTTATCAATACGATCGCAAGGCCAAAATTCAGTCGGCGCAAATTGACGCGCACAACCAGATCACCCTAGACCGGCACCCGTTCAACAACAGTTTCACGGAAGAATCGGATCCGCGCGCAGCGCACAAGCTCAGAACGATCTGGGTCTTCGCCAGCGAATGGCTCTCGCAATTGCTGGCGTGGCTTACCTAACGGCATCGAAGGAGCGACACGAATGGCTGCAGCGAAGCGAGGAACGTTTTTTTCAGGCGCCGGGCTCGTCTGGCAATGGCAGCGCCTGGTCTGGTGGATTTTCGCCGTCTGCCTGATCTTCGGGCTTTTCTCGACGCACGAAATGACGGAACGCGCGAGTTCGTTGCTCGACCATAGCGTCGCCGCGCAGCGTCTGGTAAATGGTTTCGACGCCTCGGCGTTCATCATGCTGCAACAGGTGCCCGATTCACCCTTGGAAATTCAAGGCCACAACATCGTTCATTTCTCGCTGCTTTTTTTGGTCCTCATGCTCTTCGTCACCGGCGGGATTCTTGCCGCCTACGTGCTCGATGAAAAACCCACCACCACGGCTTTTTTCGAAGCCTCCGGCCACTACTTCTGGCGTTTTTTCCGTCTGCTGATCTACCTCGCAATCGTGCTTCTGCCCATCGCCGGACTCGCTGCGGCCACCAGCGCCATGTACACTCACATTGAAGACCAGTCCATTTCTCCCTACCCCGGCGATCATTTCGTCGAAGCGGCTGCTGTCGTGATTTTGCTGCTCTTAATTATCGTGCGCCTGTGGTTTGACATGGCCCAGATCATCGCCGTCGCCGAGGACGAAAAGAAAATGCATCGCGTCCTCCGCCGCGCGTTCGGATTGCTGCGCCGCAATTTTTTCTCGCTGTTATGGCTCTACCTGCGTGTCAGCATCATCGCCTGGGCGCTATTCGCGTTCGGCTTGTACTTCTGGATGTTCCGCCTGAGCCCGCAATCAAACGTCGCTGCGTTTCTGCTGAGCCAACTGATGATTCTAGTTTGGCTCGGCGCGCGCCTGTGGCAACGAGCCAGCGAATCCCTCTGGTATCGCAATTACCAGGCAAACCAGGTCTCCGAACCGGCCTGGACTCCCCCGCCCGCTCCCATGTACATGCCGGCTGCCGCAGAGCCGCAACCTTGAACTGCGCGCCACCCCTGGGAACGCCATTCTCCTGCATGGCGCTTTTCGTAGCCTCGCCCGAGTTCGCCGTTGCATTTGAATTCGCAGCGGCCGCCTGCTTTTCAGGCAGGCGCTGCTGGCTTTGTTCTTGAATTTCTCGTGGCACCGTACACTGAAGCGCGTACCTGCAAATGCCTCGTGTCTTTTCTGCCCGAGCTCGCAAAATCATGCTCCCGAGAACTCCCGCATTCGCCAGATCAATTTGCACCCTCACGAGTAGTAAACTACTCTCCGCCACACGGAGGCGCGTTTTGCCGGATCCTCACGCCGAATACTCACAACGCCTCGCCGCTCGCCAGCAAACCGTCGCCGCAAAAGAAGCTCTGCACCAACGCATCGGAAATGCGAAGCTCGCAACGGTGATCGTCGCAATCGTCTTCCTATGGCTGTCACTGAAAGACGAAGTAATTTCCACATACTGGCTCGCGCTCCCCATTCTGATCTACGCAACCATGGCTCTCGCGCACGAGTTCGCACTGCGCGCGCTCGCCCACGCTCGCACCGCTGTGGCATTTTACGAGCGCGGCCTCGCGCGCCTGGAAGATCGCTGGCCCGGCACCGGCTCGTCAGGCGAACGCTTCCGCAATCCCAAACACGTCTACGCCGACGACCTCGACATCTTTGGCACCGGCTGCCTCTTCGAATTGCTCTCGACCGCGCGCCTCCCGATGGGCGAAGAGCGCCTCGCTCAATGGCTCACCGCTGCGTCGCCTGTGCCGGTCATCCACGAACGACACAAAGTCGTGGTTGAATTCCGCGAAAAATTGGATTTGCGCGAAGCACTCGCACTGCTGGGCGAAGACTTGAAAGTCCGCCTCGATCCACGCTCCCTCGAAAACTGGGCAGAATCACAGCCGCTGCTGCCCGCAGGCCCGTGGCGAATCGTCACCGCGCTTCTTGCGATTTCCGCCGCAGCCACCACAATCTATTTGCTGGCTACGCTGCGGCTCTGGCCGCTGGCAATCGTGCTCGCTCTCGAAGTGATCATCCTGCTCTGGCTGCGCGTGCGCGCCGAAAAAGTAGTTTCGGATCTGGCGTGCAACGCCGAGGGCCTCGGCCTGTTCGCAGATGTGCTGCGGCGGCTCGAAGAAGTGCCGTTCGCTTCGCCCCGCTTGCAAAGTTTTGCCACCGAATTAAAGTCCGGCCAAACCGCCTCGCAGTCCGTGCGGCAGCTTGCGAACATCGTTTATTGGATTGACGCGCGCGAAGATTTGCTCGGCCGTCTTATGGAATTGCCCATTCTTTACACCGTGCAATGCGCCTTCGCGGCAGAGGCGTGGCGCAAGCGGCGCGGCGGTAAACTGCGCGCCTGGGTGGACATCGCCGCCGAGATGGAAGCGCTGCTCTCGCTCGCTAGCTACTCCTACGAACATCCGCGAGACCCCTTCCCAGTTTTCGCAGAAGAAAATGCCAACGCGCCCGCGATTTTCCTCGGCGAAGAGCTTGGCCATCCCCTGATTCCCTCCGCCGAATGCGTGCACAACGACGTGCGGCTCGATCCGCAGGCGCGTGTGCTGCTCGTAAGCGGCTCGAACATGTCCGGAAAAAGCACATATCTGCGCACGGCCGGAATCAACGCAGTGCTGGCGCTCGCTGGCGCGCCCATTCGCGGCAAATCTCTCCGCATGACGCCCATTCTGCTCGGCACCAGCATTCGCCGCGTGGATTCGCTGCAAGAACACCGCTCGAGCTTCTACACGGAAATCCTGCGCATTCGCGACGTATTCGAGTTGACGGAAAGCTCCGCACGCGTGCTGTTTTTATTCGATGAGCTGCTGGAAGGCACCAACTCCAATGATCGCCGGATTGGCGCGGAAGGTTTGCTGCGTGCGTTGCTGGACCGCGGCGCGCTTGGAATCGTCACCACGCACGACCTCGCCCTAACCGATATCGCACATGTGTTGCCCGGCGCCGTGCGCAACGTACATTTCCAGGATTACGTCGAGGAAGGAAAAATGCGCTTCGATCACAAACTCCGCGATGGAGTGGTAGCCAAAAGCAACGCCCTGGAACTGATGCGCCTGATCGGCCTGAAAGTGTAGTGGATTTGAGATGGTAGGGGCGGGCCTGCGACCCGCCCTGAAACGCCGCGCGCCACGAAAGCGCTGTCGTCCCGAACCGAGTCCTGCGCTTTTTTCTGACGATGCGACCGGCAGCGTCATCCTGAGGCCGGCGCTTTTGCCTCCAGTCGGCCGTGGGATCTCTCCCGCCGCACTCTGGCGGGCGCGGGACCGAGAGAGGGATCTGCTTTTCGTCGAACGCTACGTCCTACGCATTATCAATCTGCGCGCGCTGCAACCGATCCGAATAATCAATGTAAACCGTCTTCCACTCCGAATAAAAATCCAGCGCCGCTTCGCCCGATTCGCGATGCCCGTTGCCGGTATTTTTGATCCCGCCAAACGGCAGATGCGTTTCCGCACCAATCGTCGGCGCGTTCACGTAAACAATCCCGGTCTGCAAATCGCGTTGCGCGCGGAACGCATTATTCACGTTGCGCGTGTAAATCGCGGCCGACAAGCCGTACTGCACACCGTTCGCAATATCCAGCGCTTCGTCGAAATCCTCAAACGGAATCACCGCCACCACCGGCCCAAAAATTTCTTCCTGCGCGATGCGCATCTTCGGGTCGCAATCGCTGAACACGGTCGGCTCGTGGAACCAGCCGCGTCCCCAGGCTCCGCTCTCCAGCCGATTCCCGCCCGTCGCGAGCTTCGCGGTTTCGTCCTTGCCGATCTGCACGTACTTCATTACCGTTTTCAGTTGTTGCTCGTTGATGCACGGCCCCATGTCTGTCGAAGGATCCAGGCCGTCGCCGACTTTCAACGCCTTCACGCGCGCCACAAATTTCTCGACGAATTCGCTGTAAACTTTCTTGTGTACCGCCACGCGGCTCGCCGCCGTGCAACGCTGCCCGCTGGTTCCAAACCCGCCCCACACGGCGCCGTCCACCGCCAGATCCAAATTCGCATCGTCCATCACGATGATGATGTTCTTGCCGCCCATTTCCAGGTGGCACTTCTTGAACGAAGGCGCGCAAGCCTGGCTCACGATGCGCCCCACTTCGGTGGAACCGGTGAAACTCACCAAGCCGACATCTTTATGGTTGAGAAGTGGCGCACCGGCTTCGGGACCGTCGCCGAACACCACGTTCATCACTCCGCGCGGCAACCCGGCCTCGCTCAGCACCTGCATCAAATTGTAGGTGGATAGCGGCGTATCTTCCGCCGGCTTGATCACCACCGTATTTCCCGTCACCAGCGCCGGCATTGCTTTCCACGAAGGGATCGCCATCGGAAAATTCCAAGGACAGATCAGCCCCGCCACTCCTACGGACGTGCGCACGGACATCGCAAATTTGTTCGGCAGTTCCGACGGCGTGGTTTGCCCAAACTGGCGCCTTCCCTCCCCGGCCATCAGGTAGGTCATATCGATCGCTTCCTGCACGTCGCCGCGTGTTTCGGCGAGCACCTTGCCCATCTCGCGCGTCATGTCGCGCGAATAATCTTCCTTGCGCTCGATCAAAATTTCCGCCGCGCGATACAGAATTTCAGCGCGCTTGGGAGCAGGCGTCAGCCGCCAGTTGTCGTAGGCGCCCTTCGCGGCGTCAATCGCCAGGTTCACGTCCTCTTCTGTGGAGGCTGGGAACATTCCCACCAGTTCCCCGGTGTTCGCGGGGTTGCGATTCTCGATCGCCTTGCCGCTGCGCGCCTCGATCCACTCACCATTGATGAAGTTCTTGAAAACCTTGGGCCTAGCTGGGGTCGCCATGCGCATTCCTCCCTCATATCAGTCGTCTGCCGCAATTTTTTCGCTATCGCTGTTCGATGCCGCGCTGTCTCCGGAGATTCAGAGTAACAAGCCGGTAAGCGCCGCGTCAACGCGTTGCGATTCTCATGCCATATCCAATCCGGCCTGCGCGCCTCCGCTTTCCTGGCACAGCCACTCTTGACCGTCCTCTTCACTCACTGATCACTAATCTCCGTTCACCCACCCGACGCTAACTACCACCCCCTCCATGCTTTGCCTCCTCTTCGCCCCAACCGCAACTTTCCACTCGAAGCCGTGTTTCACTATCAGACGCCACCGAGAGGTATTCGGGAGGCGTCGGAAGGCTGCAACTTTTATAAAGGCTTTACGGGCTCAGAAGGGGCCCCAATATGAAACATCTGGTGAAATGTCTGATGGTTTTTGCGGTATTTGGAACGGCCTTGGCCCTCGCGCCGAACGCTAGCGCTCAGCGGTTCGCGGTAGGGGTGGGCGTCGGTCCGGGTTATGTCGGTCCGGCTCCGGTCTGCGCTTACGGTTACTACGGTTATTACCCATACGCGTGCGCGCCGTACGGCTACTACGGTCCTAGCTACTTCTCCGGCGGCCTGTTCATCGGCGCTGGCCCGTGGTTCCACGGCGGTTGGGGCGGACGTGGTTGGGGCGGACGTGGCTTCGACGGTCGCGGCGGCTTTGATGGTCGCGGCGGACGTGGCTTTGAAGGTCGCGGAGCAGTCGGCGGCGGTTTCCGCGGCGGCGCGGTGCGCGGCGGCGGCGCGGTGCGCGGCGGCGGCAACGGCGGCTTCCACGGTAGCGCCGGAGTCCACGGCGGCGGTGGCGGCTTCCACGGTGGTGGCGGCGGTCACGGCGGCGGCCATCGGTAATCCGCTACCGTAACGGTAAGCTTCGTACAGCCTCAAGCCCAACACAACGCCCATCCTTCCCAGAGCTCCTCCCGGGAAGGATGGGCGTTTTTTTGCATCTGTCGCCGCGAAGTCTCAGTGGCAACCAGGTTGCCTGTTACGGACGAAATGCCGCGAAAATGCGAGGCGTTCGGTGAAAAGCACGTATGCTGGGCGAAGAGTTGCTTGGGCTGCAGCTGGCATTCGAAGATGGCACTCAATGCGTTGATCGCTCGCGTGCTGCACGCGACACCTCAATTTCGGAATTGATTTGAGTATCGAGGAGCAACGGTCATGAGCAAACTTTGGGAGAAAATTTCGACGAAGGGGCAGAACGCGGCGCCCGAAGAGCCGGAAGTGAAGGAAAGCATCGCGCAGCCGGGTGACAAAGTGATGCATCGCGCGTCGGGCACGCACGGCGTGGTGACGGCTATCGAAACGATTGGCAAAGTGCTGACCCTCTCCGTGGAGTGCGCCGATGGGCGGATGATCCGCGGGCTTGACCGCAAGGAATTCGCGTTTGCGGGTGAGGCGGGATACACGGCGCCCCCTGTGCGGACCGTCGCAGCGCCCGTCGGCCAGGCCGCCGAAGCGATGCCGAAAATTGAAGGGGAGATTTCTACGGAATCCATTTTGGAAAAGCTCAGCTGAGGAAGAACATACTTAATTCGCGCGCGCGGTAGTCACTGAAAACGTCGCGCAAGTTCGACCGATGCAAAGTCAAGATCCATACCCTCGCGTACGGCGAAGATGCGGCACCCTTGAAAATCAACGGCGTTGGTTCCGTTGACCTGAATAGCTTGGCTATCTGCCCCGGGGCCTGTCAGTTTTGACGATAGGCAGCGATCGCTTCCGCTGATAGCTTCCCCGTTGCGTCACACCCGCACAATCGTCCGGTACAGGCTTGGAATTATGCCCGGAAACGACTTGGTCCTGGCTTCTACCGCTGACGGTGCCTAACGTGGGGTCGCGCCATTGACGAACGGAGCCAACAGAGATGCCGGATCATTGCAAATGGGATAGCGGTTCAATGAGGTCGGTCCGCCCGGCCCTCCCAGTACTGATCTTTTTCGCAATGGCCGTGCCGGTCTGGTCGCAGGATGCCTTAGACCGCAAGGTACTGCCTATCCCTGAACCACAATCTCCGGTCATCACTGAACTCGATGCCCGCAACGCCAAGGCGCCGCCGCTTTTCAAAGTCACCGCCCCGAACGGTGCTCCGAATGTTGTTATTGTGCTGCTGGACGACATGGGCTTTGGGCAGTCCAGTGCGTTTGGCGGCCCCATCCACATGCCCACACTCGACATGCTCGCGGCCGGAGGGCTGCGCTACAACAACTTTCACACCACAGCGCTTTGTTCGCCGACACGGAACGCACTGCTTACCGGCCGGAATCACCACGTCGCTAACGCGGGCGCCATCACAGAGCTTGCCACCTCCTTCCCCGGCAATACCGGCATTCGTCCGCTGAGCGTGGCCCCGTTGGCCGAAATGCTGCGCCTCAACGGCTACAGTACCGCGGCATTTGGCAAATACCACGAGACACCAGCATGGGAAGTGTCCGTCTCCGGGCCGTTTGACCGGTGGCCAACTCACTCCGGCTTCGACAAGTTCTACGGTTTCATCGGCGGCGAGACCAATCAGTGGGCCCCCGCGATTTTTGACGGCACGACGCGGGTAGAACCGCCACACGACCCGCATTATCACTTCACGGTTGACATGACCAATCAGGCAATCAACTGGATGCAGGCGCAGCACGCTTTGACGCCGGACAAGCCCTTCTTCGTCTACTTCGCGCCTGGCGCGGTTCACGGACCGCACCACGTGTTCAAGGAATACATCGATCGCTACAAAGGCAAGTTCGACCAAGGATGGGACAAGCTGAGCGAGGAGACTTACGCGCGCCAGAAGCAGATGGGCGTCATTCCCGCAAATGCGGATTTGACTCCGCGTCCCAAACAGATTCCCTCCTGGGATTCGCAAACACCGGACGAAAAAAAGCTTGAAACGCGGCAGATGGAAACCTTCGCCGGATTTGGCGAGCACACCGATGAGCAGATCGGACGACTGGTAGACACACTGAATGAAATGGGAGTGATGGACAACACCGTATTCATCTACATCGTCGGTGATAACGGCGCCAGCGCAGAAGGCGGTCCGTCAGGAGCCTACAACGAGGTTATGGCACTTAACGGTATCCTGCAGGATGCAGCGAGCATCCTCCCGCATCTGGACGAGTGGGGCGGCCCGAGTACGTTCCCTCATTATGCGATCGGCTGGGCATGGGCCGGAGACACCCCTTTCCAATGGACCAAGCAGATCGCCTCGCACTACGGCGGAACTACGAACGGAATGGTGATTCATTGGCCGAGGCGCATCAAGGACAAAGGGGAGTTCCGTTCTCAATTCACCTATGTGACCGACATCGCGCCGACCGTGCTGGAAGCAGCAGGCCTGCCGTTCCCCAAGAGCGTGAACGGGACGGTGCAGCAGCCGTTTGATGGAACATCAATGATCTATAGCTTCGACAATCCCAAAGCCAAGGAAACCCACACCACGCAGTACTTCGAGATGTTCGGCAACCGTGGCATCTATCACGACGGATGGATCGCGGCAACGCGCCACTCCATCCCCTGGATCCAGGTGCAAAATCCTCCGCTGACGGCGGACGTATGGGAGCTCTACCACACTGCTGACGATTTCAGCGAAGCCCACGACCTTGCGGCGAAAGATCCAGCCAAGCTGAAAGAAATGCAAGACCTCTTCCTGAAGGAGGCGATCGGAAATCACGTCTTGCCCATCGACGACCGCCGGTCGGAGCGGTTCAATCCAGCGCTCGCGGGACGGCCAGACCTCATGGGAAATCGCACGGAGTTGACGGTGTATCCCGGGATGGTGGGCATGATGGAGAACGCCTTCATCAACGTGAAGAATCGTCATTACACCGTCACCGCACCGGTAGAACTCCGCGACGCCAACACCAACGGCGTGATCATCTCGCAAGGTGGCAGGTTCGGTGGCTGGACTCTCTACATGAAAGACGGCAAGGTCCATCACGAATACAACTTCTTCGGGGTGGAGCGAACGAACATCGGCGACACCGCGCCACTTTCTGCTGGTAAGCACGTCGTCAAGTACGAGTTCATCCCCGATGCGGCAAGGCCGGGAACGGGCGGGAAGTGCGCGCTCTTCGTGGACGGGAAACAAGTGGCGCAGGGGCACATTCCGAAGACCGTGCCGTTTATCTTCTCAGGAGACGAAGGAGCGGACGTTGGATTGGACGCCGAAACGGCGGTGTCCGACGACTACAAGGAAGGGGACAACGCGTTCACAGGAACGATCACGAAAGTGACGGTTGACGTGTCGCCGCCTGGTTTGAGCGCGGCAGATCAAAAGGCCGTTGCTGACGCCGAGGATTCCGCTCTGCTGGATGAAGATTGACCCATACACCGTTCACGCTCAACCGAAGGGCGGGTGGTTCACCCTGCCACACTACCAAACGAACGCAGTTGAGTTTACGGGCGCCGGCCCCTTCGCTTGTTGAAGGGGCCGAGTTTAGATGCGGCGTCTCTCGAGCCGTCCCATCGAAGTCTTACTTCGGTTGGCGATTCACGCCGCCGGCCGATCCTTCCCGTTATTGTTTATCCGAACACGCGCATACGAGCTGCCGGATTTACTTTTCACTGACTTACCACTCTGCGTATTTCTACGAATAGCGCGACGAATCCCATTGTGTTGCCGTAAGTCGGGGCACTATGGAAGGCCTCGCAAGGACGCAACATGTGGAACGCGGCCCATCCTCAGACCTTCACCCACCCGACGCATGTGCCCGTCCCACCCAGCCCAAATCAATCGCTGGTTTTTGCCGTGTTTTTTGCGATTACAACGGCAAAAGCAAAGGCGCCCGGCTGAAGCTGGCCGCTGCCCTTCGAACCGAGACTGCCGGTTCTCAGGATGAATTGCGCCGCAGCGCAATTCACAAATTCAAGTTCAAAGTCAAAGGAAAGAGCACAGGCAGGATTGCCCTCCTGCGGCGGGCAGGCCTACGCAAACTCGGCTACAGCATCCAGCCGCCGGTTACGTTGATTACCTGGCCGGTGATGTAGTCGGCGGTGTCGGAGGCGAAGAATTTTACGGCGGCGGTTACGTCTTCGGAGCTGGGGGGGCGGCCCATGGGGGAGCGGGCGTCGCGGATGCGGCGGGCTTCGTCGGCGGTTAGTTCGCGTTCGTCGATGTTGGAGGGGTTGATTACGTTGACGGTGATGCCAGCTTTGGCTTCTTCGATGGCGAGCGAGCGCGAGAAGGAAACGACCGCGGCTTTAGCGGCGGCGTAGGCTGAGATTGTGCCTTGGCCGAAGGCTCGTTCGGCGCCGACTGCGCCTAGATTGATGATGCGGCCCCAGTGCTGGCGGCGCATGGCGGG
>Ga0070761_10002775_pt1 | contig 10658 bp, 8 predicted proteins | sample HubBroMetageREF1_FD_66724 | JGI IMG/M metagenome (GOLD analysis project Ga0070761, IMG submission 66724) | Reference soil microbial communities from the Hubbard Brook experimental Forest, New Hampshire, USA - Hubbard Brook CCASE Soil... | ecosystem: Environmental > Terrestrial > Soil > Temperate...
TGGGGAACAGGCGGGTCTGGAGACCCGCCGCAGGCGTGGACGCCCGCCCCACATGGTTTTCATCACTATTCGTGGGCCGCAGGCCCATCCTGACAGACCTGGAGGTCCGCCCCACAACATTCCGCAGCATTTCCCGACGTTGAGAAAAGTAAGTGGCATTGGCCGTAGACGCCCGCCCAGATGGACTGCACCGCCTAATTCTGGCCGCCGCCGCTCTGCCCGTTGCTCATCCGGGCCAGCTCTTTCCGGAACAGCGGATTGGAAGGATAGTCGTGCGCCAGACTCTCCAGCAGCTTCCCGGTTTCACGCGGGCGTTTCTCGCGCAGGTCGATGATCGCGAGCAGTATCCTGGCGAACGGTGCGAAGTAATGCCCCTCGCGCACGACCAGTTCCAGGTTCTTGACACCCTGCTCCTTGCTGCCCTGCACGTTGTCGAAATGCACGAACCAGCGAACGAAGAACGGCAGGCTGCCTACCATGTACTCCGATATTCCGGGAGTGATGTAGGCGTCCACGCAAGGCGGATTCAACTTCAAGAGTTGCTGCGCGTAACCGTTGGACCGCTTGGCGGGCGACAGGCTGGCGATCTGGTGCTTCTCCACAAACGCCATGTAATCGGTGGTCACACCCTCGACGATCGACATGGAAAACAACGCCTGGCGGTCGTTCGGTTTCGCCGCCAGGGTCGCCTCCGCCCGCGACCGCGCGTCTTCCACCGCCTTCAGAAACATCTCGCGCACTGCCGGATCCGGCCGCATACCTTTCTTGTCGGCGATGTGCTTGTCGCTGGTCAAGAACTCGGACTCGAGGATGCCCAGCCGGTCCAGTTCATAGAAGAGGTACGCCGAGGCGCGAATCGCGTAACCCAACGGTTCCTGGGGATGCGCCGCGATGTAGCGGTTGATGTCCGCGTGGGCCGCCGGGAAATTGAAATTGTAGAGGTGATCGAAAGATTCCCCCACCTCGGGGGAGTCCGCACCACACGCGCTCTCACCCGCTGCCGCAGCCAAGGCGGGCACGCAAATAAGGAATCCGAATACCCAGAACCGGAGCATGCACTCCTATGTTAGCAGAGCGAGTCCAGGAGCACCTACGGCAGCGCATGGCGCTGCCCCACACGCTCCGCCACGACCGTGATCTCGCGGTCCCGCGCCTGCCGCACCACTTTGTGAACCGTACTGCACACTCCGCCCCACAGCGCCTTAGCGCCGGCCCGCCCCAAATAAATCTGCGTGATATTCTGCTCGCGCGCGAAATCCACGATAGTGCGCGCCACGTTCTTACCCTTGAGGACGTGCGTTTCGATATGCAAGTTGCGGGCGAAGCACAAGTGCTTTTCGAGCGCCTCGCTGCGGGTTTCCGGCGCCCCACCCCCGGAGTTGCGCTGCACGTGCACGGCCAGGCAGTCCGCATGCAGATAATCCGCCACGCGTTTTCCGCGCCGGATCAGCACCGCCGTCGACGGCCGCTCCGTCAGGCAGATGAGAATACGTTCGTGCCGGACCGGCCCCGCGACTGCGGGCCGCGCCGTTTGTGCCACGCCGCACGCCGGATTATCCAAGTCCGAAAGCCGCCCCTCCACTTCGTGCGCCGTGTGGCGGAGCGCCATCTCCCGTAAAGCCGTCAGATTCGCTTCGGTGAAGAAGTTCTCCATTGCCTTCTTGGCCTTATCGGCCGTGTAGACGACGCCGCGGTGCAAGCGATTCTGCAAGGCCTCCGCCGTCAGATCCACCAGCACTACCTCGTCGGCGGCGTCCACTACCCAATCCGGCACGGTCTCCCGTACGCGCACGCCGGTGATGTGCCAAACCTCGTCGTTGAGGCTTTCCAGGTGCTGCACGTTGAGCGTGGTGAAAACATCGATGCCCGCCTGCAGCAGCACCTGCACATCCTCCCACCGCTTCAGCCGCGCCGCGCCGGGCACGTTGGTGTGGGCGAATTCGTCCACCAGGCAAACTGCCGGCTTGCGCTGCAGGATGGCTTCCACATCCATTTCTTCGAACAGGGAGCCGCGGTATTCGACCTTCTTGCGCGGAATGAACTCCAAGTCCACCGTCTTAGCGATGGTGTCCTGCCGGCCGTGCGGTTCGAAGTACCCGACCACTACATCCACTCCCTTGCGCCGCAGTTCTTGAGCTTCGTCGAGCATTTGATAGGTCTTGCCCACTCCCGCCGCGTAGCCCAGGAACACCTTGAGCCGGCCATTGGTTGGCGCGGGCGACGCATCGGACTGCAACACTTCGGCCGGATCGCTCATGGTATTTGGGGATGCGGAAAAATGCGGACATCGATATCGGTGGCCGCCTTGATCAGCCGGTCCACCGGGCTGCGCGACCACATTTCCTTCCAGCGGTCGGGAGCGCTGTGGCCCACGAAAATCTGCGTTACGCGTTGCTCGCGCGCAAACCGGATAATGGCCGCGATCGCGTCCGAGCCTTCCAAGACGTGGACATCGGCCTCCAGTTCGCGGGCCAGCGCCAGGTTCGCGTCCATAGTGGCTTGGTCCTTAGCGCCCAAACCGCTTTGCCGGACGTAGCAGACCAGCAGGTTACCGTGGAAACGATCCGCGTTGCGCCGGCCGCTGCGCAACATGGCGCAAGCGTCGCTGCGCGGTGTAACGCACACCAGGATGCGCTCCTGCGATCCCCAACGCAACTCCACGCCGTTGGCCCGCAGGTAATTCTCCAGTTGCCCGTCTATGACATCGGCCGCCAGCAGCAATGCGAGTTCCCGCAGCTCGGAAAGCCGGCGGCGCAGATCCACGGGCTCCATGTTGCTGGCGCGCTTAATCATATCGTCCACGGCCGCATCCACCAGGACGATCTCGTCGGCGGACCGCAGGAAGCGCTCCGGCACGGTCTGCCCTACCCGCTTGCCGGTGATGCGCTCCACCGCGTCCTGGTGCTCTTCGATATGCTGCAGGTTGATGGCGGTGATCACCGAAATGCCCTGGTCCAGGATGTTGTCCACATCCTGCCAGCGTTTCGGATTCCGCGTGCCAGGCGGATTGTCGTAGGCCAATTCGTCCACCAGGCACACGCGCGGATGACGACGGAAAATCGCCGCCACGTTGAGGACCTCGTATTCGTTTCCGGCATACGTTTCCTTGAGCACGGGAATGTATTCCAGGGTGCCCATCAACCCTTCCAGGTCGGGCGTGAGGGGAAATTGGATGGAGGCGACCACCACATCTTCGCCGCGTTCCTTGCGCCGGCGCCCCTCGTCGAGCATGCGAAACGACTTACCCACGCGCGAGGCATAACCCAGAAACACTTTGAGCCGGCCGCGCCGGGCGCGGCGCTCCTCCGCCTGTACGCGGCGCAATAGCTCATCGGGACTGGGGCGCTTATCGATGCTGGCCGGCAAGGTGCGATGGGTCCTCTTGTCACCATTTTGCCATGTGGAGGGGATTTGTTGCGGAAGCAGCCCACGTGGCGCAGGCACCCTGCCCAATGTCACTTACTTTTCCCAATGTCGGTGATTCTGCAAAAATTGTGGGCCGGTTAACCCCCTGGTCGGGGTGCCCTCTGGGCCCGGTCCCCCTGGACCCGCTCCTTCGCTTGTGGAATCAGCCCCTTGACGGTCGCGACAGGCCGACGAAAACCCGTTTTGCCACTCTGCACGAGCTACCTGGCGTTGATCTGTCTCGCTAAACGTTTGTGGGATCAAGCCGGAGGGCTTCTGCTATTCGCGTATGTCCCAGTTCAGGTCGCCCACCTTGCCCAGCGCCTTGCGAGTTCCCGCGCCTCAAGCTTGCTTTTTGTAAACTGACAATCCCGTAACAGTACGGATTAAGGCTGGTGTTTGAATCCGCGCGCACCCGGGGATACATTCCCGACGAAGAACTATCCCTCACGGCTGGCGGTTTCGGAGTTCCGATAGGCACGGGGAACGTCGGGCCGTTGTGCGGCTCCGATTTTGTGGAGAAAAAGCCGAACGGGAGAATCGTTGAGATTATTCCGCTGGGGTGAACTAGAAGTTTGCCCAATCCGCCGGTTCTCGTTTCGGCAGCTCACGGGTAAAGCCAACGCTGTGGCCGTTCTTGCCCTGGCTACGGACATGGCAAGCAGGGGCGTTGATGGTGCATTTCGCCTGCTTGCCGATTTTCTTCGCCAAGGCAATAGTTCGGAGCATCGCGTCATGCTGGATGGCGATGCTTCGAAAAGGACCAAGCCGATGTACGATGGAAGGGTGTGAAGATCACTCTACTGCCTCTAGCTCTGCTCGCATTTTGCGCACCATCAAACGGCCAAGCGTTAGCCGTCCTCGTACAGCCGGACATTCGGGTTTACAAAACCGTCGGGGAGGTGAAGCTGACGGCACACATCTTTCGTGTTGCATCTGACACCGCTGCGAAGCGGGCGCCTGTTATCGTGCTATTTCACGGCGGAGGATGGGTGGCGGGTTCGCCCGATTGGGTCTATGAGCAAGCGCGCCACTATGCGAAGAATGGCGCCGTCGCCATTGCAGCGGAATATCGCCTGTGCGACCAGAGAACCGTAACTCCGTTGGATTCTCTCAGCGACGCGCGCGATATCATTCGCTGGATTCGTGGGAATGCCGCCGAACTTGGTGTCGATCCAGTCCGCGTTGCGGCCTATGGCGTCTCGGCCGGAGGCCAGCTTGCGGCTGCACTGGCGACCATACAAGACCCGCAGCATCACGACTCCGTTGATGCGCCGAATGCCCTGGTCCTGATTTCGCCCGCGGTCTCCGTGGCGCACGACGGATGGTTCGCGCGCATTCTCCTCGAAAAGGCCGCGGCTTCCGAACTTTCTCCCGACGAGCACGTCAGAAAGCGACTTCCCCCGACCATCATATTTCATGGAGTCGCCGACACGCTCGTCCCTGTTTCCGGCGTCCGCCGCTTTTGCGAGCGCGCCAGATTGCAAAGCAGCGATTGCGAGGTGGTGGAATACCCGGGCGTGGGCCACCTTTTCACGCGCAAGCTTGATTCGCAGGAAGACGATTTCGATCCCGACCCCAAGGACGTCGCTGACGCTCGCGCTAAGGGTGACGCTTTCCTTGCTAAGCAGAGTTTTTTGCCGTCAATTACCACGGCTGCCATGAAATAGGGCAGGGCTCCGGACCAATTTTGTTTCGAGTTCCTGGATGACAAGATGCAAGCCGGGTCGGACTTTACAGGGTCCGGGAGGAGTCCCGGCCGCTTGCCACATCTGGACCCACTCTCGATTCCGGAGCGTTTCCTTTTCGCACCGCGCAGTCAGGGGAATTGGTTCTCCAGAACGTGGATGTCTTCGGCCGTGGTTGCTGTGGCGCCGCGAGTGGCCGCGGGGCTTCCGGCGGTGTCGGGACGAAACCGTACCGTACATCTTCCAGGGGACCGCCGAACGACGGGGGTGAGCCCCACAATTTTTGCAGGCGTTCGGTCATGGGAAAAGTAAGTGGCTTTGGGCGATCCGGCCCGCAGCCAAAATTGGGCGCCCCACAAGCAAACTGCCCCGGGCAATCTCACGGCATCTGCGCGACGCTCAGCACATTGCCGTCCGGATCTTTGAACCACGCCACCCGGGCGCCCGCGTGTACGCCGGCCACCTCGGGGCCGCTGGGCGAGGTCCAAATGGCCAGTTCATCCTGGCCTTTCATCCAGGGGTAACGTTGGAACTCGACGCCCGCACTCGTGAGCTCTTTCACGGCTGCCACGATGTCCTGCACTTCCCATCCCAGCACGGTAAACTGCGGCGGCGTCCAATCCGGCACCGGCGAGAGGCGCAGTGTGGTCCCATTGGCGTCAAAGACCATCGCGAACTGGTCTTCTCCCACCAGCCGGAGACCCAGCGTGTCCCGATAAAACTTTCTGGCGGCGTCGCGGTCGCGGATTGCCGCAAAAGCTACAATCTTCTGTGTGCCCAGCATCGTCCATCCTTATTTTAATTTGATTTTGTGCTATCCGTCGGATGTAAATCGCTTTGTAAGCAGTCGTCCACGTTTGGGCCCTCTTCACAATGCCCATAACAACAGTCTGCACCATCCGAGGCTCTGTCGTAAGGGCCGCCATGCGTCATAATATATCTCTCATGCGACAGGGGTTCATCGACGATTACGATCCCAAGCCCGGCACATCCATTTCCACGCTGGCCTATGAATATCCGCCCGCCTTTCAAGTGCCGGAGCACGCCCATGGCGCAGACCAGGTGATCTACGCCACGCGCGGCGCGATGGAAGTTTCCGCGGGACAAAGCTTCTGGCTGATTCCTCCGCAGTTCGCCATCTGGATTCCCGCCAGGACCATGCACCGCATTCGCATGCCGGGGGCGGTTTCGATGCGTACGCTTTATCTGCGGCGTGGCCTGGCCTCCAAGCTGCCCGCGACGTGCACGGTGATGCACGTGACTCCGCTGTTGCGCGAGTTGATCGTGGAAGCAGTCAGAATGGGACAACTCCGCGCGCGCAATCGCCTGCATCGCGCGTTGCGGGATCTGGTTATCCTGCATCTCGAAGAGGCATCTCCCGTTCCCACATTCCTCACGCTACCCAAGGATCCGCGTGCGCTCGCCGTGGCGCACGCGTTGATCGCGAACCAGGCTCATAATCCCTCGCTGGACTCGCTCTGCGCCAGCGCCGGCGCCAGCGTGCGGACCATCGAGCGGGTCTTTCGCAGCGAGGTCGGTACCGACTTTGCGACGTGGCGCAGACAAGCCCGGCTGATGAAAGCCGTGGAACTGCTGGCCGCCGGCAGCCTGGTGAAGCAAGCCGCCTTCGCGACCGGCTACCGGCAACCCAGCGCATTCGTGGAAATGTTTCGGCGGACGTTCGGAGCCACGCCCAAAGCGTGGGCAGCGGCGCTCGCGGAAAGCCGCCAGCCGGCGTAAAATCGCAAAATCCGTCAAGCAACGTCCGGTGGGGCGGATTATGCTGTAAGCATGAAAAGCAGCCAAGCGCGAGATCCCATCGCGAAGCTCGATCTTTACCAAATCCATAAAGCGGAATACGTGACGCCCCGTCAGCCGTCCTTTTGCGAATTGCCTCCGCGAGGTATCTCGGAATCGCAGGCCGTGGAGCGCCAGGCGGAGAGGCTTTCCAACAGGCCGTCGACGCCCTTTACCGCGTCGCCTTCACTGTCAAAATGGCCAGCAAGTTGGCGGGCCGCGATTACCGGGTGTGCAAGCTCGAAGGGCTGTGCTGGGCGGACTCGGGACGGTCGCTTATGATCGAACCGAAAGACCAATGGTCGTGGCGGCTATTGATCCGGACGCCCGATTTCATCGGCACGCGCGAACTCGAAGCCGCCCAGAGGCAACTCGCCGAGAAAGATGCCGCAAAGGAAACAGCCCCGCTCTTCAAGGAGGTTGAGTTCGTCACGCTCGACGAAAACCTGTGCGTCCAGATGTTGCCACCGGACCGTACCACCGGGAGCCGGAATCCGTCGCGCGGATGCAAGACTTCGCGGCGGGACAAGGCTACCGCTTGGACGGTTGGTGCCACGAGATTTACCTGTCCGACCCGCGCCGCGTGGCTCCGGAAAAGTTGCGGACGATTCTGCGCATTCCGGTCAGCCTGACTAGACTATCGTTCTTTAAATAACTATACAATAATCACTTCGTCCAACCATTCCGCACACATCTCCAAGACCTTCGTATTCACGCCGAAGCTTGGTGCCGGGTCGGAGAATCGAACTCCACTCTGCCTCTTTGTAGGAGAGCTCTCCGCGACCAGCGGAGTTACCCGGCATGGTCCCTCCCCTTGGTGTCGATCCAAGATCTAGGCGCTAATCTGGCGCGACCGCTTATAAGGCGGCTTGAGGCTCCGGCCTCCCGAGAGGGATGCGAAATGGCTCCGGGGGCAGGAATCGAACCTGCGCGTGGGCACGGTAACAGCGTGCTGCCTTCCCAGCTTGGCTACCCCGGAATGAAATTGGTGCGCCGGGTGGGACTTGAACCCACACATCGTCCGATTAAGAGTCGGGAGCTTTAATCCAGTTTAGCTACCGGCGCATGGTAGGGATAGCGGGAATCGAACCCGCGTTCTCTCCTTGAAGGGGAGGAATCCTTGCCGCTAGACGATATCCCCAAACTTGGCAGGGCCGGGGAGAATCGAACTCCCGTCGAAACCGTGAGAAGGTTTCATCCTTGCCGCTAGACGACGGCCCCGTGGCGTGGCGGACGGGCTGTGAACCCGCTATCTCCCGCGTGACAGGCAGGCGGGGACTCCATCTCCCCCACCACCGCGTAAAAGTCTTTCATGGGCGTCGGTGAATCAATCGCAGCCCGCTGCTACATCACCCCGCATCGCTGCTCGGGGCACCCATGAAACTTGATCCAGCCATCCGGACTTGAACCGGAATCCCGGCCCTCGGACAGTTGCACCCCTGTCCAATTGAACCGGAAACCTCTGCGTTCAGAGCGCCGCGCGCTGCCCGATTGCGCCAGCGGCCAATGGCAGGGAGTCCAGGAATTGAACCTGGGTGGCTGGGTCCAAAAGCCAGCGCCTAATCCATTCGGCCAACTCCCTGGAAAAATCGAGGCGACAGTTCGCGGACAATACTACTCCGCTCTTATGCTTCCCTTCCCCTGTCGCACGGTGGGAAAGATTGGTCCGGTGGATGGGAGTCGAACCCACGTCTGGAGAGCCACAATCTCCCGTCCTGGCCCACTAGAAACTAGACGACCTCTTATGAGACTCCCGACTGGGCCGCTAGTCTGGCCCGCGATAAACTTGGTGCGCCCTCACCGACTCGAACGGTGGTTCCTCGCTAATCGGGCGAGTGTGCTGGCCGCTGTACGAAGGGCGCATGGAGCCGAAGCTGGGAATCGAACCCAGGTCGGTCGCTTACCAAGCGACTGCTCTGCCACTGAGCTACAACGACTGGAGCCGAGTGTCAGAATCGAACTGACTTCACCGGTTTACAGGACCGGCGCATCGCCAGCAATGCTTACCCGACTAAAGCGTTGGTGCGGGGTACGGGACTCGAACCCGTGCCGAAGCCATGGCAAGGCAACATCCTAGCCGCTAGACGAACCCAGCACTGGAGCGGGCGCAGAGAATCGAAGTCTGTTGACCAGCTTGGAAGGCTGGGACTCAACCAATGAGCCACACCCGCATATTTTGCCGCGACTTAAATTGTCAAAGAACATGGTCGGGGACCCCGGACTCGAACCGGGAATTTCCTGCTTCCGACGCAGGGAGGTTAGCCATTTCTCACCGCCCCCGATGGTCTGGGCACTGTGAATCGAACACAGATCGTCGGTTCCCAAAACCCAAGCTAGACCTTCCAGCTATGCCCAGAAAAAACAAAAGCGGCGAACCGTTTCCGATCCGCCGCTGTTACTTCATAAGAAGTCTATGAGTCCAGAACAGCCCTACGGATCGACGCACGGGGCGCAGTTGGGTTCCGCGCCTTGTGGCTTTATCCCGAAATGGGTTGTCTGTTTCATCGAAATCCTATCTTACACGATTCTCGCAAATACTGTCAAGAAAAAAATGGCGGAGAGGGTGGGATTCGAACCCACGGACGTGTTACCGCCTACGGTTTTCGGGACCGCCGCCATAAGCCGGACTCGGCCACCTCTCCTTGGACTACCGGGACGGACTTGAACCGTCTAAGATCGGTTTTGCAGACCGACGCTTCGACCACTTCAGCATCCGGCAGTTGGTAGGCCCGGTGGGAGTCGAACCCACAATAAAACGCGTTTTGAGCGCGCCGCGTCTGCCAATTCCAGCCACGGGCCTAAACTTGGTGCGGGAGGAGAGACTTGAACTCTCACATCCGAAGACGCCAGTTTCTGGAACTGGTGCGGCTGCCAATTACGCCACTCCCGCATGGCAGGGGTGACAGGATTCGAACCTGCTAGTGACGGGTTTGGAGTCCGCCGCTCATCCAACCGAGCCTCACCCCTACATTTCAAACTTGGTGGGTGCGGATGGATTTGAACCACCGTGGGCCGTGAAAGACCAGCAGGGTTACAGCCTGCCCGTTTCAGCCACTCACGCACGCACCCAAATGTCAAAGAACTTGGCGGAAGGCTGGCGAGTTGAACGCCAAAGCCCCGAAGGCGCCACGGTTTAGCAAACCGCGTGGGATTGCCGATATCCCGAGCCTTCCGGTCGGCTTACCAACACAAAGATGATAATTGGAGTCGATAGGACAGGCAGGAACGACTGAGCGATAATAGCTGCTTGGTCGCGGTGTCCATGAGAGAAGTGTACATCGAATGCTGTTTTTGTGTCAACTGTTTCTTTCTAGCGGTTTCTTTCTAGCCGTTTCTTTCTAGCCGTAGTGTCGCGGGGTGCGTTGAGCGACGCATCGCGTGATACTACCCGGCGCCGGGCAAGCTCAGTTCCGGGCGCCCACCGTCCGTCGCCGCGGCCGCCAGCGGGCGGATGGCGGCGAATCGGGGACGAGACGCGGCCCGGGACCAGGGCCTTCATGCGCGCGAGGGCGCACGCTGCACGCTGCTCGAAGCGATCTGCAAAAAGCTCGAAACGTGTCCAGACCGGCTTCACCTACCGATCTCGCCATAGTAACCGACGACCTTGGGAATGTCTTTCGCCGTGGTGAGTGTGTTCCGCTGAACATTCATGACTGGCATCAACCCCGAGCGGCTATGGGGCACCATGACCCGCGGCAAACATCAGTTGACGCGCGACCGCGTGCGCATGCAAAGCCAGATCGAGTCGTTGCTGGAAGATGCCCACAT
>Ga0070761_10002776_pt1 | contig 10658 bp, 8 predicted proteins | sample HubBroMetageREF1_FD_66724 | JGI IMG/M metagenome (GOLD analysis project Ga0070761, IMG submission 66724) | Reference soil microbial communities from the Hubbard Brook experimental Forest, New Hampshire, USA - Hubbard Brook CCASE Soil... | ecosystem: Environmental > Terrestrial > Soil > Temperate...
GCGGCCCTGATCGTGTCCTCGTCGTGCTCGACCACGATCAGCGTGTTGCCGAGATCACGGAGCCGCAGCAGGGTCTCGAGCAGGCGGTGATTGTCACGCTGGTGCAGGCCGATCGACGGCTCATCGAGCACGTAGAGCACGCCGACCAGGCCCGAGCCAATCTGAGTGGCCAGCCTGATCCGCTGCGCCTCACCGCCGGCCAGCGTGGCCGAGGCCCGGTCGAGCGTCAGGTAATCAAGCCCTACATCCAGCAGGAATCCGAGCCTGGCGTTGATCTCCTTGAGCACCCGCCCGGCGATCTGCTGGTCGCGCTCGGACAGCTCAAGCGTCATCAGCAGCTTGGCCAGCTCGCCGATCGGCTGCGAGACGTACTGCGCGATCGACCGGCCGTCCATGGTGACCGACAAGGTCAGCGGCTTGAGCCTGGTCCCCTGGCACGAAGGGCACGGTACCTCGCGCATGTACCCGGCGAACCGGTCGCGGCTTGAGTCGCTCTCCGCGTCGCTGTGCCGGCGCTGGATGTACGGGATCGCGCCCTCGAAGTTCGTGTAGTAGGACCGCTCGCGGCCGTACCTGTTCTTGTACTTGACGTGCACCTGCTCCGGGTACCCGTGCAATAGCGCCTTCTTGGCCGCGGCCGGCAGCCTGCGCCACGGCGTCCCTGTAGTGAAGCCCATCGTGTTACCGAGCGCCTCTATCAGCCTGATGAAGTAGTCGCTTACGTGCCCGCCGCTCCAGACGCTGATCGCGCCGTCGGCCAGCGAAAGATCCTCATCGGCCACGACCAGCTCGGGATCGACCTCCATCTTGGTACCGAGGCCGGTGCAGTCCGGGCAGGCGCCCCACGGGGAGTTGAACGAGAAGGACCTGGGCTCAAGTTCTTCGAAGGACAGATCGTCGTACAGGCAGGCCAGGTGCTCCGAGTACATGCGCTCCCGGTTCGGGTCGGACTCCGGCAGGTCGACGAAGTCGAGCACCACGACCCCGCCCGACAGGCCAAGCGCGGTCTCCACCGAGTCGGTCAGCCTCCGCCGGGCTGACTCCTGCACCGCCAGCCGGTCGACGATGACCTCGATAGTGTGCTTCTCGTACTTCTTCAGCGCCGGCATCCGGCTGTCCGTACCGTCGAATGCCTCGTCCAGCCTGATCGTGACACCGTCGACCCGGGCCCGGGAATAGCCCTTGGTCTGCAGCTCACGTAGCAGCTCGGTGTACTCGCCCTTCCGGCCCCTGATCACCGGCGCGAGTACCTGGAACCTGGTTCCCTCGTCGAGTTCGAGCACCCGGTCCACGATCTGCTGCGGCGTCTGCCTGGCGATCGGCCGACCGCAAACCGGGCAGTGCGGCCGCCCGATCCTGGCGAAGAGCAATCGCAGGTAGTCGTAGACCTCGGTGACCGTACCGACCGTGGACCGCGGGTTCCGGCTGGCCGCCTTCTGGTCGATCGAGACCGCCGGGGACAGCCCGTCTATGAAGTCCACGTCGGGCTTGTCCATCTGGCCGAGGAACTGCCTGGCATACGCGGAGAGGGACTCAACGTACCGGCGCTGTCCTTCAGCGAAGATGGTGTCGAAAGCGAGGCTTGACTTACCCGAGCCGGACAGCCCCGTAAAGACGATCATGGCGTCCCTCGGCAGGTCCAGCGAGACGTCCTTCAGGTTGTGCTCGCGGGCACCGCGGACTACCAGCCGTTCTGCCACTGTCTTTCCTTCTAGCGCCGTGTTCGTACAGGCGCTGTTCGCTCGGTTTCTCGTGATCTGGGTACTGAGATCGAGGGATCAGTGCGGCTCGAAAGCTGCGCCGCCAATGCTATCCGGGGGGTACGACATTTTACTGGGCCTCAACCGGACGCAGTATGACGGCCAACCGCCTCGGCCCACATGGATAACCGCCGGAACCGCTGATCGCTTCCCTTCCCTTCCCGCGCCCGCTCAGGCTGTTGGCCGGCCGGGCCGCCGGTAGGAGAAGATAGCCAGAGCAGATCGAGAGGAGACTCCCATGAGCGAGTCCGCCGGGCCGCACTCGGTCGGCCTGATGATGGATCGCATCGACCGGTCAGTCGATCGGGTACTACGGTCCGCCTCCGCGTTGTCCGACCAGCAGGTAAGGGAGCCTTCGCTGCTGCCCGGCTGGAGCCGCGGCCATGTCCTCACGCATATCGCCCGTAACGCTGACGGTCTTCGGAATCTTCTTATCTGGGCCAGAACCGGCATCCAGACGCCGCAGTACGCCAGCATGGAGGTGCGCGACAAGGAGATCGAGCTGGGAGCCGGCCGTTCCGCCGCCGACCTCACCGCCGACATCGCCAGTTCAGCGCTGGCGTTCATGGAACTCGCGCGCGAACTGCCAGACGACTCCTGGCTGGCGCAAGTGCGCGGCCTGCGCGGTCCGGCGCACCCAGCGTGGTTCACGCTCAGTCGCAGGCTGTCCGAAGTAGAGATACATCACGCCGACCTGGACGCCGGTTACCGCCCGTCCGACTGGCCAGACTGGTTTGTCACCGACGAGCTCTACCGCGTGACCGGCGCGCTGGCCCAGAATCCTGACGCGCCGGCCGCTGTGCTGAATGATGCGCTGACCGGACGGCAGTACCTGCTGCGCGCGGAAGGAACCTCCGAGCTGGCGATCACCGGCAGCGGGTACGCGTTGCTGGCCTGGCTGCTTGGCCGGTCCTCAGGTGACGACCTAACAGCCGACCCGGCCGGCCCGGCCGGCCAGCTGCCGAGCGTTCCTGCCCACTGACGACAACCACAACGAGAGGACACCGATGAGCTATACAGGCAATGTCAGCGTTGGCGGGCCGGCGCAGACCAGGGAGCTTCCTGGCCTGCGGATCACCAAGGTCGCAGTCGGCCCGATGGACAACAACGCCTATCTGCTCCAGTGCACGAGAACCCAGGATCTGCTGCTGATCGATGCGGCGAACGAACCCCAGACGCTGCTCGGGCTGATCCGCGGCGCGGGCATGCCGTTGTCCACGATCGTCACAACTCACCAGCACGCGGACCACGTCGCCGCGCTCATAGCGCTCGCCAAGGAGACCGGTGCGGACACGATCGCCCACGTGGAGGACGCGCCCGCGCTGCCGGTCGCACCGACAGAACTGGTGAGCCACGAGGACACGATCGATGTCGGCGAAGCCACGCTTAAGGTCATTCACCTGCGTGGTCACACTCCAGGGAGCATCGCGCTGCTCTACGACGCTGGCGGCGAGCTGGCCGGCACCCCGCATCTTTTCACCGGTGACTCGCTTTTCCCAGGCGGACCTGGCAACACTGAGCACAATCCGGCCAGGTTCAACTCGCTGATGACCGACCTGGAAGAGCGGGTCTTCGCCGGGCTGCCGGACGGCACGTGGGTCTACCCAGGCCACGGCGGCGACACGACACTTGGCGCCGAGCGCCCGCACCTCGGAGAATGGCGCACCAGAGGCTGGTAGCGGAGCCCGGAAGTGCGCACAGAGTTCGTCGTGGTCGGAGCCGGGATCTGCGGACTGGCCGCTGCCTGGGCGCTGACCAGGCGCGGTCATGAGGTGATGGTCCTCGATCAGGCACCAGTCGGTCATGCCGATGGCGGGTCATATGGTGCCTGCCGGGTTTTCCGGCTCGGTTACGACAATCCGGCCTACGTGACGCTTGCCATCGCGGCCAGGGAAGTCTGGACTGAGCTAGAAGAAGCCTGCGGCGAGCGGCTGCTGCATCCGACACCGCAGCTCACGTTCGGGCCGCAGCTTGAGCAGGTGCGGGCCGCGATCGCGCAGGCTGGCGCGCCGGGTGAGCTGCTGTCCGAGGCCGAAGCCAGTGAGCGGTTCCCCGGGATAGCTGTCGCTGGCCAGCTTCTGCTCGAACCGGGCTCGGCGGTCATCTCAGCTGACCGCACGCTGGCCGCGCTCGCCCGGCTGACCGGGCTGACCGGGCTGACCGGGCCAGCGGCCGGGGGTGAGCTTGTCCGGGTGACCGGGCTGGCCGAGCATAGCCGGGGAGTCACGCTCGCCACGACCGCCGGCCACATTGACGCCGACCGCGTCATCGTCTGCGCGGGCCCGTGGACCGCGGGCCTGGTCGCCGGGGCCGGGATCAGGGTGCCTGGCTCGGCCAGCATGGCTCAGGTCGGCTACCTGGTGCCGGCCAGGCCAGGATCAGCTGGCGCCGGGACCATGCCGATCTTCGTGCACTACGGCGGCGAGTTCTATTACGGGCTGCCTGAACCCGGATCTGACCGTTACAAGATCGGAATTCACCTCGGCGGCCCGCCCGTCGACCCGGACCACCAAGATCACTCGGCGGACGCCGCTCTGAGCCAGAGCATCGACCGCGCGGTCAGGCAATTCCTGCCGTCCTTCGACCCAAGCCACGTGACGGTCGAGCGGTGCATCTACGACAACTCCCCCGACACCGACTTCATCATCGACCGCATCGGCAATGTGGTGATCGGATGCGGCACGTCAGGTCATGGATTCAAGTTCGGCCCTTTGATAGGCGAATGGCTGGCCTACCTGGCAACGGACCGCCCGCGCCGCTCAGCCAGCCAGGCCGCCGGATCGGCACCACCGCCGTTTTTCGCCCTCAGCAGGTTCTGACCCGCCGTATCCAGCCCCATCAAAGTCGCCGCGAGGGGCCAGCCGGGACCGTTACTCGTCGCCAGCGGGCTTCTTGGCTAGCTTCGCCGCGATCCCTTCAAGCATGCAGTCAAGGCCGAACTCGAACCGCTCATCCCTGGTCGCCTCGGCATCAGGATCTACCCCATCCTCCAGCATTTTCAGGAAATGAGCGAACTTTCCTGAATCTGCCAGCGCCCGCTTCCATTCTTCAAGCTTCGCGAGGAACTCAGCGTCCCCTGATACGAACTCCTCCTGTTCCCGCTGAGTGCGGATTTCCTGAAATTCACGGATAACCACACCAGAAACATACGTGTTTACCGTCTGGAAAATGTTGATCGCTGTCGACAAATCGATTTCGAGCGACTCGAGCGTTGCCAGCATCTTGTCCAGGGCGCGCAGCGTGTTCGGCCCGAGGGGCGGACGAGAGCTGAAGAAGTCGACCACCCACTGGTGGCGCAGCAGCACCAGGCGGGTACTGCACGCCTGAGCCCGCAGGTCGGCGCGCCAGTTCCCGGTCGGTTCCGGCACGTAGACCTCGCCGTTAATGGCGTCGAGCATGAGCTCGAGCAAGTGCTCCTTGCTGGCCAGATGCCAGTACAACGACATCGCGCCCGCGTTGAGCACTTGGGCGATGCGCCGCATGCTGACCGCCTCTGAACCGTGCAGATCGGCGATGCTGATGGCCGCGGCCACTATGTCGTCGCGGGTCAGCGCGGGCCGGCCCCGGTCCCGGCCTCGCGGCCCAGGCTCGGGACGCGGCCGTCTTGCCTCAGGGCCAGGCCACTGCGCCCGCGAGCCGGTACCGGTCCGGCCGAAAGGCGCAGGCCGGCCGGCATCGTGCCACTCGCGCCGGTCAGCATCCCGCGGCGCCGGTGCCGCCTGGCCGTGCCTGAACGCGGCCCCGGCACCGAACGGCGGCCACAGTTCGTCGTCTGAATTCATCAGCCCTCGGAAGAAGAATCTCGGTTGACTCTCGTACATCGTACTGTACAGTACGTCGTACGAGAACAATTCGTACGCTGTACTGGAGACGTCAGATGAGCGAGCAACTCGCGATCGAGGCTTACGGCCTCGCGAAGACCTACGGCCGCACCAAGGCACTCGACGGGCTTGACCTGGAGGTCCAGGCCGGCACCATCCTCGGAATGCTCGGCCCTAACGGTGCGGGCAAGACGACGAGCGTCCGGGTGCTGACCACTTTGCTTCGGCCGGATAGCGGGCAGGCCCGGGTAGCTGGTCATGACCTGATGACGCAGGCCCCGGCGGTGCGCAGGTGCATCGGGCTGACCGGGCAGTACTCGGCGCTTGACGAGTACCTGACCGGGCGCGCCAACCTGATCATGATCGGTCAGCTCGGCCGCCTGAGCGGCCGCGATGCCAAGGCGCGCGCCGCTGAGCTGCTGGCCAGGTTCGACCTGACTGATGCCGGCGACCGGGGCGTCAAGACGTACTCAGGCGGCATGCGGCGGCGCCTCGACCTCGCCGCCAGTCTCATTACCCGGCCCAAGATCCTGTTCCTCGATGAGCCGACCACCGGTCTTGACCTGCCCAGCCGGATGGCCACCTGGGACTCCGTGCGCGACCTGGCCGCCGAGGGAACCACGGTCCTGCTGACCACGCAGTACCTGGACGAGGCTGAGCAACTGGCGAGCCGCATCGCCGTGGTCGACCGCGGCAAGGTCATCGCCGAAGGAACCCCGGCCGAGCTCAAGGCCAAGGTCGGCGGCGAGCGGATCAGGCTCACGGTTGCGCCAGGTTCCAGCCTGGACGAGGCCGTCAGCGTCCTCGCCCGGCACGCGGACGGGCCGCCGCGAGCAGACCAGGACAGCAGGACGGCTGACGCGCCAGTTACCTCCGCTGGCCGCCAGATGCCAGCCATCGTGCGCGATCTCGACGCCGCCGGCGTACTGCTTGATGACCTCGCCATCAGGCACCCGTCGCTCGACGACGTGTTCCTCACCCTTACCGGAGCCCAAGCACAGGAGCGTAACTGACATGACCGCGATGACAATTCCGGTGGCCGAGCTGGTGCCAGAGCCGGCCCTGGCCAGGATCTGGTGGGCGATCAAGGACACCTGGGTACTCGCCCGGCGCAGCATAGCCAGGATCGCCAGGGAGCCCGAGCAGCTCAGCGATGTCACGATCCAGCCCGTGATCTTCGTGCTGCTGTTCACCTATGTTTTCGGCTCGGCGATCGTGCTGCCCGGCGGCGGCAGCTATCACCAGTACCTGATCAGCGGGATGTTCGGGATGACAATGGCCGGCAGCGCACCGGGCACCGCGGTCGGCCTCACCAGCGACATGGCTACCGGCCTCATCGACCGGTTCAGGTCGCTGCCGATGTCACGCTCGGCCGTGCTTGCCGGGCGGACGCTGGCCGACCTGCTCACCCAGGTGATCGGCATCGCCGTGCTTGTCGCCACCGGCCTGGCGGTCGGCTGGCGAATTCACCACGGCGTCGGCGACGCGGTGCTCGCTGCCGCCCTTTCCCTGCTCTTCGCCTTCGCGATGACCTGGGCCGGTGCCTGCGCCGGCATGCTGCTGCGCAGCCCGGAAGCGGCCCAGGCCCTGGGCTTCATCGTGTTCCTGCCGCTCAGCTTCGTGTCGAACGCGTTCGTGCCCACCCAGGGGATGCCGCCGTGGCTGCGGGCATTCGCCAACTGGAACCCGATGAGCGCCGTAGCTGCCTCGTGCCGTGCGCTGTTCGGCGGCCCGAATCCGGCGGCGACGGTCCAGGTCTGGCCCATGCAGCATCCCGAGCTAGCCGTGGTGATCTGGTCGATCGCGTTGACCGCGATCTTCGCGCCAACCGCCGTCTTTCTTTACCGGCGCAAGGTCCTGCGCTGAGCACCGCGCGGTCAGCCGGTCGTAAAGGCTGATGACGCTGCTGATGGCATCGCCCGGCGCTGGAAGGCCGGCCGCGCGAGCGGCGGCCGCGACGGCGAGCCGGGCGGCCAGCCCGGGGTCGTCGAGCACGGCAAGCACGGCCAGGCTCAGCGCCTGCGGATCACCGGGAGGTACCAGCAGCGCCGCCCGATCGCCGGTCAGATCGCGTACGCCGCCGACGTCGGCCGCGACGATCGGGCGGGCGGCTCGCAATGCCTCCTGCAAGATCAGCGGCTGGCCCTCCCACTGGCTGGGCAGCACGACGACATCGGCGGCGGCGAGCAGTCTGGCCACGTCATCGCGCTGGCCGAGGAACCTGGCGTCGACTCCAAGCTCATCCCCCAGCCCGGCCAGCTCAGCCGCCAGCGGGCCAGCGCCCGCGATGACCACGAGCGGCGCCGGCCGCCTTTCCCGCCAGCCGGTCGTCGCGGCAGCCCGTAGCAGCACATCGAACCGCTTCTGCGGCGCCAGCCGCCCGATCCCGAGCACCACCGGCCGCCCGTGAGAGTCAAGTTCGGCCGGATCCGCACCCGGCGTCGTCCAGCCAGGTGCGGGCACGACCGCGCGCCCGACGCTCCTGGCCCCGAGCCCGGCCATCCGGGCCGACAGGTCGGAAGAGACACACAGCACCACATCGGCCCGCCGCGCGACGATCCGCTCAAGCCCGGCGTAGATCATGGCGAGCCGCCCGGCGGCCGGCGGGGCATTGTGCACGGTCACGACCAGCGCTGGCCGGCCGCGGGCGCGCCGTCTGGTCATGGCCGGCCCGACCCACAGCGCGACCGCGGACAACGCCCCGGCCCGCAGCCCGTGCGCGTGCACTACATCGGGCGCCAGGCGGGCCAGCAACCGCCGCAAGCACAATATGGCAAGCACATCGCGGGCTGGCCTCGGCCGGTCAGCGATGGCCACCGGATCGAATGCCGGCGCCGGCGTCGCCGCGAAGAGCGGCCTGGTCGGCGCCGGGGCGAAAACCCGGACCTCAGCGCCGGCCTGTACCAGCGCTTTAGCCAGCATCGCGACGTGGCGCCCGGTACCGCCCGAGGTCGTACCGAGCACGTAACCGATCCGCAGCGCAGGCGCGGTGCCGGTCATGAGGCCGTAATCCGGCGCATCCGAGCCAGCACGCTGCGCAGGTCACCGCGGTCAAGCACGGCCACGACCGCGGCGAACGAGCCGAGCACGCACACCCCGACACCAGCGGCCAGGCCGGCGTTCAGCCAGTGGCCGTGCACCGGTACGGCCGCCGTCAGCCCAAGGCCTACGGCTGCTCCGGCGGCACTGCCGGCCAGCCCGGCGCCGATAGCGCGCCAGCTGCCGCGCAATGCCGCCTTGCCCCTGGTCCGGCCGACCGCGATCAGCAGCGCGATGCCTGAGGCGGTCATTCCGGCCGTGTTGGCCAGGCCAAGCACCGGGACGACGGCCCGCGCCTGCACCAGCGGCACCGCCACCACGTCGACTCCGATCACCAGGGCCCAGCCAGCCACGATCGCGATGGCGGCCGCCCGGTTCTTGCCGCCGGCGAACAGCACCCGCGACAGGCACGCGGTCAGGCCGTACCCGACCAGTCCGGGCGCGAAGGCAATAAGCCCAAGCGCGAACTGATTAGCCACCGGAGCGCTCAGGGCCGGGAAAGCGCGCGCCACCGGCACAGCGACGCCGGCCAGCAGCGCGACGCCCAGCCAGGACGCCAGCGCGGTGGCGCGGGTCGCCGAGGCGGCGGCCGAGTCGAACTCGGCCCCTTTGCGCGCGGCCAGCACGGGGAACGCGCTGATCGCGATGGGAATCGCGAGCACGGCGTAGACCGAGACGAACGCCTGCCAGCCGTAGCTGTACACAGCGACCGCCGATCCGTTGCTGCCGCCATGCTCGTTGGCCAGCCTCGTCACTACCAGGACCGAGGCGTCCTGCGCGATCAGCGCCGCGACCCCGACCCCGGCCAGGCTCCTGGCCCGGCTGGCGATTCCAGCGGGGAACCTGAGCGTCGGCCGCAACCGCAGGCGCAGCCGCCAGACCGGCCAGATCGCGGTCAGCATGAGCGCGGCGACGCCCAGCGTCGTCCCGGCCGACAAGACCAGTTCGGCGCCCAGCGGCAGGCCAGCCACGGCAGTGGTGTACTTCGCGCCGAGGGGAACAAAGATCATGTAAGCGGCGATAACCACGACGCTGGACAGAATCGGTGCCAGGGCTGGTGCGGTGAATCGCCGGTGTGAATGCAGAATGCCGTAAAGCACCACCGCCAGCCCGTACAGCAGGATCTGGGGAGCGAAGACGGCCAGCATCCTGGCCGCGATCGGCACTAGCTGGGAGCGCACGCAGCCTGAGCTCGGGTCGCCCGGCATCAGCAGGGAAGTCACTGGCCCGGCCGCCAGCGCCAGCGCCAGGCTGACCGGGGTCAAGATGACGACTGTCCAGGTCAGCAACGCTGAGGAGATCGCGGTGACCTCGCCGCGGGCCTGCTCGCTCGACCTGGCCAGGTCAGCTGGCCCGGCGAGCACAGGCACCACGATCACGGTGAGCGCGCCGCCGAGCACGATGTCGTAGATCACGTTGGGCACCTGGTTGGCCGTGACGTAGGCGGCGCCCAGGCAGAACGACTTCACCGTGCCAGCGAAGACCAGCGTCCTGGCGAAGCCGAGCATCCGGGCCAGCACCGTGAGCCCGCCGATCAGCACCGCCGCCCGGCCGATGCCTGACCTGGTGACAGCTCCAGGTCCTGGCTGTCCAGACTCAAGCTGGGCTGACTCGGGCTGTGCTGGCTCAGGCTGGGGTTGCGCTAGCCCCGGCGGCCCGGAAACACCGGGCGGCCCGATCACGGCAGGTGCGTGCCGTCGAGCGGAGCGCCGCCTTCCGGGCGGTCAGCTGGGCTGGCTGAGGTCAGGACAGCCGGCTTGCGGCCGAGCTGGTCGAGCCAGTTCAAGGCCGGCGTGCGCGCGATGACCCGGGTGAAGCTGATCTTCTCGCTGGCCAGCGTCAGGCCGACGACGCCAGCCAGCACGGCCAGCCGCGCGGAGCGGGGCAGCGAAGCCGCCGCGCCGGCGCCGAGCATGGCGCCAAGCGCGTTAGCGCCCGCGTCGCCCAGCATCGCCCGCTCACCAAGGTCCTCAGGCAGGAGTGCCGCCGCCGCGCCGGCCGGCGCGGCGGCGGCACTCCTGCCTGAGGACCTTGGTGA
>Ga0070761_10002778_pt1 | contig 10653 bp, 7 predicted proteins | sample HubBroMetageREF1_FD_66724 | JGI IMG/M metagenome (GOLD analysis project Ga0070761, IMG submission 66724) | Reference soil microbial communities from the Hubbard Brook experimental Forest, New Hampshire, USA - Hubbard Brook CCASE Soil... | ecosystem: Environmental > Terrestrial > Soil > Temperate...
TAGACTTCGTAGATGACCATCGACGGGACCAGGACCGAGGCGTCGCCTTCAAGATAATGACCGAAGGCCGCGGCCTTTGAGTCTTCGGTCAGATATTCGAGCCAGCCAGTGGAATCAACGACGTAGAGTTCAGAACCGCTCCGTGTGGTCACGATATTCGTCTTTCCATCTGAGGCCCTTGGCGATGCCGCGAAGCTCCTTGATCGAGCGGCGGGGAACGAGGCGCAGGCAGCCGTCGAGCGAATACATGAGGAGCTCCTGTCCCGGCTCGATCTTGAGTTCTTCGCGGAGAGCCTTGGGGATCACGACCTGAAATTTGGGAGAGACGCGAACCTTAGCTTTCTCCATTGGATGAAACCCCCAGGCATGGTATCGATTGGCACATCGTATGTCAATATAGCCATCGATAGGTATGTCGGCATACCAGCGGCAGCGGAACGTCGAGCATCGAATTCAAACCATGGATGTTAGAGGCAGAAGCAATGACTATGGAACGAAGTTTTGCGCGTGCAGATTTGAAAAATGCGCGCGAAATCTATTGATCTGTCGGCGCGTCGACATGACAGAAACGGGCGCAGAATTTTCGAGCAGGATTTCGTGCGCGGCGAATTCGCGCGAATTTATTTTTTGCGGCCGGCTTCGATCGCCTCCCACGCGGCGTCGGAGAGTCCGAGGAGTCCGCTGAATTCGGAGGCGCCCTGCAGCCAGCGGCCGCCGTCTATGACCACACATTCGCCATTGATGTAATCCGACTCGGTGCTCAGCAGGTAGGAAGCGAGATTTGTAAGCTCCTCGTGGCGTCCGACGCGGCCCATCGGGTTGGTCTTGCTGACATTCTCTTCGGATTCTTTTGAGGGCATCAGGCGGGACCAAGCGCCCTCGGTGGGAAACGGGCCAGGGGCAATGGCGTTGAAACGGATTTTGTACCTGGCCCATTCGATGGCCAGCGAGCGGGTCATGGCGAGGACTCCGGCTTTGGCGCAGGCGGACGGCACGAGAAACGCTGCACCGGCTCCGCTGGCTGCGTAGGTAGTCACAATATTCAAGACATTCCCGGGCTGCTTCGCGGCGATCCATTTGCGGCCCATGACCAGCGTGTAATAGAAAGTGCCCTGCAGGACGATGCCAACGACGGCGTTAAAGGCGTTCGGCGAGAGTTTTTCGGTGCGGGCGATGAAATTTCCGGCGGCATTGTTGACAAGAGTGTCCACGCGGCCGAATTCCTTTTCCGCGGCGGTGACTGTGGTTTCGACCGCAGCAAAATCGCGGACGTCGGCGCAGGCGTACGCCGCGCGAGCGCCCTTGGCGCGGATATCCGCAGCGGTTTCCTTCAGCGGCTCTTCGCGCCGGCCGACGAGGAAGAGATTGGCGCCGAGTTCGCCGAAGCGCAGCGCCATCGAACGGCCCAGGCCGGTGCCACCGCCGGTCATGAGGATGGTGCGGCCCTTCAGCAAATCGTTTCGAAACATGGATGAAAGCCTCCGGGAAATCGAGGCGTATTGTTCTCTCATCGATGCGCAAACCGCAAGCGACAAATCCGCTGACTCTGATTCGCAAGATTTCTAGGCTCGACTGGCGGCCTCGCCAGGTGAGAGCGCGAAGAGAGATTCTTCGACTCATCTCCCAGGCTCGACTGACCGTCGACCTGGGAGCCCTTCCTGTAACCGGACGTCCCGCAGGAGTGGGTCGAAGGAAAGTGTCCGGCCACTCCGCTCAGAATGACAGCATAACGAATGGCATGGTGGGTCGTTTTCGTGTCCATAACGGCGCAATGGAGCGGTAGTATTCGAGTCAGGGGCGCGTGTCCGCGTACCGGATGTCGTGCCCGAAAAGGAGATTGAGAGATGAAATTCTTAATCGGTTTGATCGTGGGACTGTTGATTCTGCCGGTGGCGATCGCGCTGTACGAGCTGAGCGGGAGGATGCCCGTGGCAACGTCGGATTCACCCATGCCGTTTGAGGGATTACTCGCGGGAGGCGGGTTGAACGCGCGGATCAGGCGCGAAGCGCCGACGCGAGAAGTGTCCAGTTTTGGGACGTTCGAATTGGTCAGCGGTGCGGACATCTATCAGAAAAATTGCGCAGTCTGCCACGGGTTGCCGGGCCAAACGCTCGGGCCGGTGGCGCAGGGCGAGTTTCCACGGCCGCCGCAGCTCTTCACGCCGGACGGGCGCGTGACGGACGATCCGCCGGGCGTCACTTACTGGAAGGTGAAGAACGGCATACGGCTGACGGGCATGCCGGGGTTTCATGCGACGCTCACGGACATGCAGACATGGCAGGTGACGGCGCTGGTGGCGCGGGCCGACAAACTGCCGCCGGAGGCGATGGAGGCGCTGAAGCCGGCACCTCCGGTGGTCCTTATTAGTGCGGGGGCGGCGAATCCGGAGGCTGCCAAATCGGATTCTGCACACTGAACCATCAAGAATCACGGCGCTGGCGTGGCCACAGTGAAGCTCCACATCTTCTCAGCCGGGCTGACTTTAGTGGATGGGCGGCATGTCCTCAAGGAAATGTGCCCGGCGCAGCAGTGCTGCGCCCCTACAAGAGAAAAATGCGGCTTCGGCGGGTGGGAGAGGCCCTTCGGCTCGTCCGCCGCGGCGGATTCGCGCAGAGTGACGACCCTAGTCGGATCGGGGAGATACAGTTCGGAAGGCGAGAGATAAAAACGCCTTCCTCAGTGTGACCATCCTGGTCGGATGGTCAAAAGTCCATGTGGAAGCGGAGGCCGGGGACGGTGACGGGGCCGCGGACCTGGTTGTAGCCGGGATTATTGATGTGCTGAATGTCGAAGGAGGCAAAAAAGCCGCGCCAGAGGTGCGCAGTGTAGAAACCCTCAAAGATTTTCTCGGGACCGTAGGTGAGAGCGCCGTCGCCGAGCAGGAATCCCAGACCGCCAAGAGCGAGATATTGCTGATGCGCGGCGACGATTCCGTTGGCGACGAAAGCGATTCCGGCGCGATCGTTCTTTCGGCGCCAGGGCGCGCCCATTGAAAAAGCACCGAGTTCGAGAGTGCGATCGTCTTCCGTATAAGCAAAAGACTCGTTGCGGCCGTCGCTCCAACCGAGGCGGCCAAAAACTCCGATATCACTGGTGATCGCCTGCTCGAAGTTCAGGCCGAAGCCATAGCGATGGCGGCCCTGGCGGCGCGTGGAAATAATGTCGGGTGTGGGAGTCTGGTTGTCCAGAAAATCCGCGATGGCTTCCCGGTAGTTCCCCATATTCCCCTGGTTGACGTAGCTGAGCAGGCGCAGGGTTCCGGCCCGATGCGCGATCAATTTCCCGGCGGCTTGAAGTTCAAGATTTTCGGCGCGTGCCCGAGCGATGTCGGCATCGAGAAAAATCCCATTGGCGATTTTGGGCATCATGGCCACCGCGAAACGGGCGGAGAACCAATGATCGTCGTATTCAAGGATCACACCGTCCGTGTAACCGCGGGTGTTGGCGGCATAGTCCCAAGCGCCGTTGTTGTCCACGGTCCAGTTCAAGAATTGGAGGTGGCTATCCTGTCCCCAAGTATTCAGATCGAAGAAATCGGCGAGGTCGAATTTTCCCACGCGAATTTCGATGCGCCGCACGGGCAGCGATGTGGCGAGATGCAACTCGTCGCGATCGGCTGCGACGCGTTTGTCCGAGAGGGGAATGATCTGCCGCACCATCAGACGAGCCAGGTAAGGAGCGGTTGAGAGTTGCGCGCCGGATACGGTGCGCACGGAATCCAGGTTCGTGTATCCAGCGAGGCCAAACGCCCGCCCGATGCCTCCTCCGGTTGCGTACTCGAAATCAGCGAAGAGTTCGGTGATCGGCGTGATTTCGAAACCGGTGTAAAAAGTTATCACGTGCGTGGTGGCGCTTTGACCCTCCGGCGTGAGGCTGTTTGTGCCGGTGTATTTCGCGGGGAACGCCGGGTGCCACTGAAATACGACGTTCGCCTGACCGGAAAACCAATAACCGGCGGTCTCGGTATGCGGGACCATGGTGAGCGAAGTGTCCGTGCTCGAGTCATCGTTGCCCGAATCGGGGGCGTCAGGCGAGGATTGCTCCGTTTGGGTGTTTTGCGACGCGGCCGGCGTGGATGACTGGGCGGATACGAAGCGCGGGGCGATTGCGCACACGAGCAGGGAGCAGAGAATCCGCAGCGCGAGTTGGGCAAGAGCACGCAGCGCGTTCTACCCTAATTAGGTTGTGCCGGTCCCGGTCAGCCTTAAGCGAGCTTCAATGAACCACGCATTAGGCTCGCGCAACTTTACAGGCGCGTTAAAAGCGGCCTCGGGCGTTCAGGATTGGCGGAGGTCCGCCACTGGCTAAACGACGATTCCACTATACTGAGTCGCTTCCGGGATGATGGACAGGGCCCTGCGTCTTTGATACCATACCCCCCTAGGGTAGGCAACCAAAATGTCTCATTTATCGCGGGAGAAATTGGATCTGGTGACGCGCACCAAGAAAGTGATCGGGCAGCTGGAAAGCGTGCTGCGCGGCTTGAACGACGACGAACAGTGCGCCGACGTGCTGCAGCGACTGGCCGCGGCACGTGGGGCGATCAACAGCCTGATGGGAGAGTTGCTGGAGGATCACATCCGCAACCATATGCCGCGCAATTCGAAATCCTCCGAAGAGGCAGCGGATGACGTGATCGAAATCGTTCGCACCTACCTGAAATAACCTCGCAAGAACCTCTCGAAGCATCGCGCGGCAGGCGTTACGGGCCGGCGGTAGCCATGATGAGCTTTCCGACCGCAGGGACCGGCAAGGCGCCCTGATCGAGCACAAGGTCGTGGAACTTGAGCATATCGAAATTTTTCCCGGCCTTGGCCTGATATTCCTTGCGCAGGGCAAACCATTCGCGCAGGCCGACATAGTACGTGGGCAATTGCGTGGAACTGAGTTTGGCGCGCAGCAGCTTTCCATCGGCCTCGGCCTGGGTTTGAAAGGCGTCTTTGGTCATCAGGTCCATGGCCTGAGCATCGGTCATATTCATGGTCTGCATTTTGATATCGAGGATGGTGTTGGCGAGGACGCGCAGGCGCAGCTTGCGCATGGTCATACGGAAGCGAGGGTCGTTGTTGAGGAAGCCTTCATCCATCATCACTTGCGCGCCGTATTCCGCCCAGCCTTCCACGTACGCTCCGTTTCCAAAGATGGCGCGCACCAAGCGGCGCGATTCGGGCTGGATATTGTTGGCGTGCTCGGCCTGCACGTAATGCCCGGGCAATCCTTCATGGAGCGAGAGCCACTGCAGTGTGAAATTGTTGTATTCGCGAAGCCGGGATTCGGTGGCGGCGGCCGGCGCCTGGGAATCAATCGGGGTGACCCAGTATTCAGCTTCCGCATGAGGCTCGAGCGGAGGCGCGCTGTGAAATCCGGCGACGGAATAGATTCCGCGCATAAAAAGAGGTGTGGGAATCACTTTCAGGTTGTCGCGCGAGCTGAGGGTGACGATTTTCTTTTCGCGAATGAAGGCGATGATGCCGGCGAGGTCGCCCTCGATGGTCTGCTGCAATTGATCGGGGCGGCAATGGTCGTCCGATATTTTTTCGAGCACTTCGCCGATGATCTGGTTCTCGCGGTCGCGGCCAGCGAGGCCGGAATGGTCGCCGTGCGCGGGGTACATCTGCGCGTGCATGGGCAGCGCGAGCCGGAGCATTTCGGCGCGCACGTCCTTCAGTTCGCTTTCGGCGTCGGCGAGCAGCGCCTCCGGGGTTACGTCGGTTTCCATCACCAGCCGGAATTTCTGATCATAGAAATCCCTGCCCAGGCGCCAGGTGAGCCGCGAAGGGCGCTTGCCGAGATCGTCCTTGAGCCATGCGGAAAAATCTTTCAACGAGGCGACGGCGGCGGGCGCGACCTGATCGTATTCGGCTTTCAGCGGCGAGCCCGCTGGAATTTCCCTGGCGATGTCGTTCTGGATGAGGTCTATGTTGCCGTCGTTTTCGGCGATGGCGGTGCTGACGAAAATCGGATCGACGTCGCTGAGATAGGCCTTCACCTGATCGAGGAGCCGCGGAATCTGGCGGACGCGCGAAAGCACGTGGCCAATGCGCACCTCGTGGGGCGCGTAGGTTTGAGTGAGCGGCAGAAACAGGGCGTTGCCGATCAGCTCGACCGGGACGGTGGGGTTGTGGCGATAGTTTTGAATCTTGTCGAATTCGAGCAGGTTCAGACCGATCTGGTCGTCAATTAATTGCCAATCGGCGGCGTCTTGCGGGTTGAGCGCGGCGAGCGGCGTCTCGGTGCGAAAGCGCTCGCGCCAATGTACATAGAAAGCGCGCTGTTCATCCATGGCTTTCAGGCTCATGTCGTCGAGCACGGCGTCGAGTTCGATCTTCTTGTTTGTGTTGGGGTCGAGGTGCAGGTGATATCCGGCTCCGGAAGCGCTGGTGGGGGAAAGCGCCAGCGATTCTTTAACGAACTGGTCGCTGAGCGCGGCAAATTTGGAAGAACCGGCGGCGGTGGACGCGGGTGCTGAGGTGCCAGCCGGCTCCGGGCTGGAATGCAGCAAAACCATGAGTGACAGAACCGCGCAGAAAACGTAAGGGCCGGGAGCCAGCATAGAAAATCCTCCAGTCAATTCTGACGGTACGCGTTTCCCGGTCGGCAACGGAGACGGCCTAGTGTTGACGGGTTAGGTAAGCGTGTCAAGGACGCTGCGCGCCATCCGATTCGGGCCGCTGCCTGCGATGCAACCGCACGTTCTGGCTCTGGCCCTCTATGAAACTGCGGTTCCAGATCGGAACGGTTTCAAATTGAAGCGGAGGGAATCTTTCCATGGGGATTTACTCGCGCTAAATCTTGTCTAACCGCGTGCTGCTGGTCAAAGCGCTCAGTCCATAAGCTTTGTGATGGTGCGTGCCGATAGCGTCCTTGCCGGCGGCGCGATTTTGGTGACGGACGGGCGAAATTTCGCTGTGGCCCAAGCATTGCCTAACGATGGTGCGATCTGACAGCGCGGTCCCCGAATGGGCCTTGCTCGGAGTGCAATCGAATCAGGTCGAAGTGTCCGAGGAGGATGCTTTGGGCGCAATTCTTAACGAGGGGCGACGGTTGGTCCGGTGCGTAGCGGGTGTTCTGCTGGGCATCGCGCTCTCGGTGAGCGCGGCCCAGGCGCAGAATCAGCGCACGAACAACGTGGCGCCTTCGGAATTGGGCGCGGAGAACATGAGTGTGGTCGCAGCGTCGGCTGCAGACATCAAGGCGGTGCTGGTCGCGGACAGCGGGTTGATGGTGGAACTGAAGCGTTGGGTAGCGAAGGATGCCACCGATCACGGCCAGGTGGTGGGCGAAACCGATCTGACAAACGACGCGATCTTTGACCGGCTCGAATCGGACGTGAGGTTTCGATCCATCGCCACGCTGCTGCTGCAACGCTATGGATATCTGGTCCCGAAAATCAATCCGGATTCAGCGGCTGGCAAGGAACAAGAGCTGCTGGTTGAAGAGCGGGCCAAGTGGCTGGCACAAGATCAGGAGGAAGAACGGACCGCCGCGCATCAACGGAGTTCTCAGAACTACGAAAATGCCGGCATTTGCGATTCGCAACGGGACAGGAATTGTGACGCGGCACAAATACACTCGATTCCCGCGCAAGGTCCCGAGCAGCAAACTCCTTCGGGAATACCTCCGTCGAGCACCGGTCCAGGCGATTTAAATCCGCCTGCTCCTGCGCGGGGATACGGAGAAACGCTCGAACACGCGCAACTTATCCAGGGCGACGAGCAACAATCAGATTCTCTTTCGCAAGTCCCGATCGAGACGTCCTACGGCTTTGGGCAATCACCGGACCACCCCGGAACAATTTCCCCCGGGCCCTTCGCTTCGCAGGCCAGCGCGAATCGCGAGCAGTCCAGCCCATTCCTCGATCCGGCAAACGCGGAGCTGCGGAATCCCGGAGATAACTTCGCGATGAACTCAATGCCTGCCGCTGCGAGCAGTGGCGCGAATCCAGATTTAGACCGAAACGCGAACGGCAACGCGGGCTCATTCCCCATGTCCAGTGCTTTGCCGCCGACGAACATGCAACCGTGGGATCGGCGAAATCAACGGCAACTACTTCCGCAGCCGGTGGAAATCACTCGCGCGGCCAGTCCTTATGGCGACATACCGTCGCTGTACGACATGTACATGCAAGCGACGCCACATCCCAGCGCGCCAAGACGATTCGGGACCGAAGTTTTCGAAAATGGTACGCGCGACGCTCAATTGATTCCGACAGACCTGCCGGCAGGGCCCGATTATGTGGTAGGGCCGGGCGATGGCCTGGCGATCAACTTGTGGGGCGGCGTTTCCCAGCGAATGTACCGGACAGTGGATCGCGAGGGCCGGGTGAGTCTGCCCGAAGTGGGCCCCGTCCTGGTAAGCGGCAAAAGCCTCGCCGACGTGCAGAGTAATCTGCAGCAGGTGCTGCGCAGCCAATTCCGCGATGTGTCTGCGGATGTGTCGCTCGCGCGTTTACGGACGATTCGCGTCTACGTCGTCGGAGACGTTGCCAATCCCGGCGCCTACGACATCAGTTCCCTGTCAACGCCGCTCAATGCGCTGTTCGCCGCCGGCGGGCCTACGGCGCGGGGATCGCTTCGAATAGTGAAGCATTATCGCGGGAATGAACTGACGCAAGTGGTGGACCTCTACGACCTGCTGCTGCACGGCGTGAAATCGGACATCGAGCGCCTGGACAACGGCGACACGGTGCTGATTCCGCCGATAGGCCCGCAGGTGACTGTGGAGGGGATGGTACGGCGTCCGGCGATTTACGAGCTCAAGGACGAGAAGGATCTGTCCAGCGCGCTGGAACTGGCGGGCGGACTGCTGCCGACTGCAGCGTTGCAGCACATCGAAGTGCAGCGAACCATCTCTCACGAAAAAGAGACCATGGTCAGCGTGGATATCCCGGATGGCGGAGATGCTGCCGACGCTACGCAAAAACTGGCGTCCTTTGCGATTCACGACGGAGACCGCATCCGGCTGTTTCCGATCGCACCGTACAACGAGAGCGTGATTTATCTGGAAGGGCACGTCATCCGGCCGGGCCGTTACTCCTATCGCGCCGACATGCGCGTGACGGACGTAATTTCATCCTACAAGGATCTGCTGCCTGAGCCGGCGGCAGGTTACGCCGAAATCATCCGTCTCAATGCGCCGGATTTTCGGCCGAGCGTGGAAAGCTTCGATCTGGCGGACGCTTTCGCGAATCCGTCGCAGGCGCCGCTGCTGCGTCCCATGGACACGCTGCGCATTTTTTCGCGGTTCGATTTCGAAAGCTCACCGTCAGTGTCGGTGTCAGGCGATGTGCGGGCCCCGGGAATGTACCGGACATCTGGGCAGGTGCACGTGAGCGACGCCATCCATCTTGCGGGAGGACTGGCGCCAGATGCCGAGACCGGCGATGCACAGGTGTTCCGTTATCTGCCGGACGGCAAGCTCAGGATTTTCAGCGTGAATTTGAGCGCGGCAATTGCCGGCGACCCGACGGAAAACATCATTCTTGCGCCGCGAGACCGAATCTTGATTCATCGCAGTCCGGACGCTGCCCAACCCGCCACTGTCTATATAGAGGGTGAAGTCGGGAAGCCGGGCCGCTATCCGCTGACCACGAATATGACCGTGGCGGATCTGATACGCGTGGGAGGGGGGCTCAAGCCCAGCGCCGATAACAAGCTCGGAGACTTAACCCGCTATCAGTGGGCAGGCACAACGAAATTGGAAGGCGAGCATGAGCCGATCAAAATTGCGGCGGCACTGAGGGGCGACGCCGCAGCCAATGAGTCTCTGCACAACGGAGACGTGGTGACCATTCGCCAGCTTCCCGGGTGGAATGACCTTGGCGCTTCCATCAGTGTGAAGGGCGAGGTGGCGCATCCGGGAACCTACGGCATTCGGCCGGGCGAGCGACTCAGCTCGGTCCTTGAGCGGGCAGGAGGATTTCAGCCGAGCGCGTATCCCTACGGTGCGATTCTGCAAAGAGTGCAGGTGCGCGAGCTGGAAGAGCAGCAGAGGAACGAAATGATCCTGCGCGTCAAGGACGCGGAAGGCAACTTGCAGTTGTTGCCGGCCACGGATCCCAAGGACAAGAAAGCCAAGGAATCCGCGCTGGCGCAGTATCAAACGACTCTGACGGAACTGAGTGCCAATCCTCCCACCGGCCGCGTCAACATCCGCATTTCTGCGAATTTGAAGCAGTGGAAAAACACGCCTGCAGACGTCGAGGTGCGCGCGGGAGACACGATTTTGATTCCCAAGAAGCCGAGCTACGTGATGGTTTCCGGCCAGGTGTTCAATCCGACGGCGGTGTCCTACCGGCCGGGGAAGAGTGCGCAATGGTATCTGAGCCAGTCCGGCGGGCCGACTACCATGGCCGACAAAAAGGCGATTTTTGTAATCCGGGCCGATGGCTCGGTGTTCGGAGCAAAGCGCGGCGCATGGGACGGGGACTCGCTGGGAGCAACGCTGCAACCGGGAGACACCGTGGTTGTGCCGGAGAAGGCCGTTGGCGGCGGGACAAATTGGGCGAACCTGTTTACGACCGCACAAGTGGCTTCGTCGGTCGCCAGCACCGTGTTTTTGGCGCTGCACTACTAAGAGAGTGTACGTGGCATGACCGGATGGAGGATGAGATTCGTGCTCAGTGGTTGCTTAATGGCGACGTTTGGAGCAGC
>Ga0070761_10002779_pt1 | contig 10652 bp, 8 predicted proteins | sample HubBroMetageREF1_FD_66724 | JGI IMG/M metagenome (GOLD analysis project Ga0070761, IMG submission 66724) | Reference soil microbial communities from the Hubbard Brook experimental Forest, New Hampshire, USA - Hubbard Brook CCASE Soil... | ecosystem: Environmental > Terrestrial > Soil > Temperate...
GAACTGGCGCGCATAGGCATTCAGCGACTCGAGATAGCGGCGCTGGCCTTCGTTGAACAGGATGTCGAACGCGAGCGTCGATTTGCCCGAGCCCGACACCCCGGTGATCACCGTGAAGCGGTCGCGCGGGATCTCGACGTCGATGTTCTTCAGGTTGTGCTCACGCGCCTTGTGGATCACCACGGCGTTGCGGGCGTGACCGTTGCCGCGCCGCACCGGCGGCTCGGCAACTTGCGTCGCAGCGGGCGCGCTGCGCTGCGCCCCCGGGGCGAGCGCCGCCTCATAGGCCGCCAGCGCCTGAGCGGTGAAGGAACCCGGCGTGCGCTGCAGCTCCGCGGGCGTGCCGGCATAGACGATCTCGCCACCGCGCTCGCCGCCCTCCGGTCCCAGGTCGATGATCCAGTCGGCGGCGCGAATGACATCGAGATTGTGCTCGATGACCAAGAGCGAATGACCTGCCACCAGCAGCTTGCGGAATGCGCGCAGCAGCTTGGCGACGTCCTCGAAATGCAGTCCGGTGGTGGGCTCATCGAACAGGAACAGTTTGCCGCGATGGGTGATGCTCGAGAGCACCGAGCCGGCTTCTGCCAGGTGGCCGGCGAGTTTCAGACGCTGCGCCTCGCCGCCGGAGAGAGTCGGCACCGGCTGACCGAGCTTCAGGTACTCGAGTCCGACGTCCGCGAGCGGCGCGAGCCGCTGCGCCACCTCGGGCGCGTCGGCGAAGAAGGCGCGTGCCTCGGTGACGGTGAGTTCCAGCACTTCGGCGATGTTGCAGCGACGGCCGTCGGCGCCTTCGCGCCGGATGTCGAGCACCTCGTCGCGGTAGCGGCGGCCGTTGCAGTCGGGACAGCGCAGGTACACGTCCGAGAGAAACTGCATCTCGACGTGCTCGAAACCATTGCCGCTGCAGGTCGGGCAGCGGCCGTTGCCGGAGTTGAAGCTGAAGGTGCCGGCGGTGTATTTGCGCTCCTGCGCTGCGGGCTCCGCGGCGAACGCCGCGCGCACCGCATCGAATGCGCCCACATAGCTTGCCGGGTTGGAGCGCGTGGTGCGGCCGATGGGGTTCTGATCGACCATCACCACATCGTCGATGAGCTCAGCGCCGGCAAGTCCCGTGAAACGGCCGGGCGCCTCGGTCGGCTTACCGCGGTAACGCAGCAGTGCCGGGTAGAGTACGTCCTCGACCAGAGTCGACTTGCCCGAGCCCGACACGCCGGTGACGCATACCAGGCGCTTGAGCGGAATGCGCACGTCGACATTCTTGAGGTTGTGCTCGGCGGCACCCTTGAGTTCCAGCCAGCGGTTCGAGCGCGCCTCTGCCACCACCTCGTCATCGCTGCGCTGCGCACGCGGCCGCGCCTCCGCAGCCTGCCCTTCGCTCCAGGGCGTGACGCTGCGCCGCCCGGCGAGATACTCGCCGGTGAGCGAGCCGCTGCTGCGGATCGCAGCCGGGCTGCCGAAGAAGACGACTCCGCCGCCGCGCTCGCCGGCGCCCGGTCCCATGTCGAGGATGCGATCGGCCTCCAGCATGATCTGCGGATCGTGCTCAACCACCACCAGCGAGTTGCCGGCATCACGCAGACGCTTCATCACGCCGATGACGCGCTGCATGTCGCGTGGATGCAGGCCGATCGAGGGCTCGTCGAGAACGAACAGCGTGTTGACCAGCGACGTTCCGAGCGCGGTCGTCAGGTTGATGCGCTGAACCTCGCCGCCCGAGAGCGTGCGCGACTGGCGATCGAGGGTCAGGTAGCCGAGGCCGACGTCGACCAGATAACGGAAGCGGGCGCGGATTTCCGCCAGCAGCAGCTCAGTCGCCTCATCGAATGGCGGCGGCAGCTGCAACTCCTGGAAGAAACGGTAGCTGCGCTCGACCGGCAGCAGCAGCAGATCGTGAATTGACAGTCCTGGCAGCGCTGCGAGTGTCGCCGCGCTCCACTCGACACCCTGTGGATGAAAGCGCGGCTGACCGGCGAGCGTGGCCTGCGCGAGCGCGGCGCTCCCCAGGCGCCACAGCAGACCCGCGGTCTTGAGGCGCGCACCGGCGCAGGCCGTGCAGGGCGTGTAGGAGCGATAGCGCGACAACAGCACGCGTACGTGCATCTTGTAGGCGCGCGTCTCGAGCCAGGCAAAGAAGCGTCTGGCCCCGTACCACACCTTCTTGGTCCAGGCACCTTCACCCTCGATCACCCAGTGGCGCGCCTGCGCCGGCAGCTCGCGCCAGGGCGTGTCGAGCGGAATGCCGCGCAGCTTCGCGAACTTCTCCAGGTCCTGCTGGCACTCGGCGTAGGACTTGGTCTGCCACGGCTTGATCGCCCCGGCGCGCAGCGTCTTGGTGTCGTCCGGGATCACCAGCTGGTAGTCGATGCCGATCGTGCGGCCGAAGCCCCGGCAGGTGTCGCAGGCGCCGAGCGGCGAATTGAACGAGAACGCACTGGGGTTGGGCGCCTGATAGGCAAGGTCGCAGTCGGCACAGTGCAGCTCGCTGGAAAAGCGCCAAGTGTCGAGCCGCTGCGGGGGCTCGGCGCCGTCGAGCAGCTGCACGTTGACGCGGCCGCGGCCGATCTTCAATGCCGCCTCCAGCGACTCGAGTACCCGACCGCGCTCAGCGCTGCCGATGCGCAGCCGGTCCTGCACCACCTCGAGTATCGCGGCAGGGGGCGCCGCGGCCTTGGCGCGCTTGCCACGGCTCCTGGCTTTGGGCGCGGCGGCAGTGATGACCGGCTCGCCGAAGAAGCGCGTGTAGCCCTGGCGCTCGAGCAGCGCGCGCACCTCCGCGACCGTGAAGTTGGCCGGCACCGGCACCGGAAAGGTGATCAGCAGGCGCGCGTCGCCGGAGGCGCGCGCGCGCTCCTCGAGCTGCGCGTAGATGCTCTCGGCGCTGTCGCTGCGCACCTGCTGCCCGCAACGCTGGCAGAAGAGCGTGGTGGCGCGCGCGAACAGCAGCTTCAGGTGATCGTTCAGCTCGGTCATCGTGCCGACGGTCGAGCGCGAGGTGCGTACCGGGTTGGTCTGGTCGATGGCGATCGCCGGCGGGATGCCGGCGATCGAGTCGACCTGCGGCTTGTCCATGCGATCCAGGAACTGGCGCGCATAGGGCGAGAACGTTTCGACGTAACGGCGCTGGCCTTCCGCGTACAGCGTGTCGAACACCAGCGAGGACTTGCCAGAGCCGGAAACCCCGGTCACGACTACCAGCTCGTTCAGTGGGATGTCGAGATCGAGATTCTTGAGGTTGTTCTGGCGCGCGCCACGCACAACGATGGCGTCGCCGGAGGCGTCGGTCATTCCGTCACCGTGGGCTGATCGCAAGAGGAGCGCGCTTAAGAGAGGCCAGCGCGAGCCTGCCCGCAATTGTAATGGATCCGCCGCCCACCGTGGGTCACGGCACGGTCTTCATATGGGGCTGTCGCGGCGCGAATGCAATACAGCTGCAGTGCCACCGGTCTACTGTACAAACGCACGGTTGCGCCCCTGTTCATGAGGTGAACGGCGTCGGTGCGCGACGACGGTGCAGTGATCCGGCTGCGCGGCGTTACAATCGCTGCGGCCCGGCCCGGGTCGAAGGAGACTGCCGAATGAACTCACGAGTCCTCTCGAGTGTCGCGCTGGCGGCCGCCGCGGCGGTCATGTTCTCAAGCGCGGCGCTGACGAGCGCGCACGCGGAAGAGGCCAAGGTGAAGTGCCAGGGGGTGAACTCCTGCAAGGGACACTCCGCCTGCAAGGGTGCCAACAATGCCTGCAAGGGTCAGAACTCCTGCAAGGGCAAGGGCTATCTGGAGATGAGTAAGGCGGATTGCGACGCTGCCCAAGCCAAGGCTGGTAAGTGAGTACGCGCGCACCGGGCCTGCGGGCCCGGTCGTTTGCGGCAGCGGCATGCTGACCTATCCGCATCTCGGCTTTGGCCTCGGACTGCGCGTCGAGCATTACGAGGAAATCCTCGGCGGCGCGGCCGCGGTCGACTGGTTTGAGGCTCTGACCGAGAACTACCTGGTACCGGGCGGCAAGCCGCTCGACTACCTGATGCGTATGCGCGCGCGCTATCCGCTCGCCCTGCACGGCGTATCGCTGTCGATCGGCAGCAGCGCGCCACTCGACCGCGAGTACCTGCGCCAGGTGAAGGCGCTCGCCGCACGCGTCGAGCCTGCCTGGATCTCCGACCATCTGTGCTGGACGGGCCTCGCCGGCCGTAACAGCCACGACCTGCTGCCGCTGCCTTATACCGAGGAGGCGCTCGCGCACGTCGCCGAGCGTGTGCGCACGGTGCAGGACGTGCTGGGACGCCGCATCCTGCTGGAGAATGTCTCGAGCTACGTCGAGTTCCATGAGTCCTGTCTGAGTGAGTGGCAGTTCCTCGCCGAGATCGCCACGCGCGCCGACTGCCTGATCCTGCTGGACGTCAACAACATCTACGTGAGCTCGGTCAATCACGAGTACGACCCGCTCGACTATCTGCAGGGGATTCCGAGCGCGCGCGTGCAGCAGATCCACCTCGCCGGGCACGAAGACCACGGCACGTACCTGATCGACACCCACGATCATCCGGTGCCCGATCCGGTGTGGCAGCTGTACGCTCAGGCGCTGCGCCAGTGTGGCGCGGTCTCCACGATGATTGAGCGCGATGATCACATCCCGCCGCTCGCCGAGTTGTGCAGCGAGCTGACGCAGGCGCGCACGCTGGCTGCACGCACGCTCGCCGAACGCGCGCCGCGGCGCGCGCTGTCATGAGCGCGCTCGCGCAGCTGCAAGGCGAGTTTCAGGATTACCTGCTGCGCGGTGCGCTGGCGGTGCAAGAGCGGGTCAAGGGGAGTGCCCGGCTACCGGCCTCGATCCGGCTCGCGATCTACGGCAACGCCTATCAGCGCCGCCTCGCGGACGCGCTGGCCAGCAATTTCCCGGCGCTCGCGCGCCTGCTGGGGGAGAGTGATTTCGCCACGCTGGCCGACAGTTACGTGCGCGAGCATGACTCGCCGTTCTTCAACATCCGCTACTACGGGGATGCGCTGCCCGGCTTTCTCGCCACTCACGAGCATTACCTGGCGGCGCCGGTGCTGGCCGAGTTGGCGCGCTGGGAGTGGGCCATGATGGCGGCCTTCGATGCCGCCGATGCCGCGGTGCTCGACCACGCCGCCCTGGCGCAGCTGTCGCCCGAGAAGTGGGCGCAGCTGCGCTTCACCTTTCATCCCAGCCTGCAGCGGCTCGGGCTCAAGTGGAACGTGCCGCAGTTGTGGCAGGCGCTGACGGATGACGGCGTGCGCCCGGAAGTGAGCGTGCAGGCTGAGCCCATACAGTGGCTGGTGTGGCGCCAAGAGCTCAGCAGCTATTTCCGCTCGCTGTCGCCGATCGAAGCAGCCGCGCTCGATGCCGCGCGCAGCGGCTGGCCGTTCGGCGAGCTGTGCGAGCTGCTGTGCGAGGAAGTTGGCGAAGCGGCCGCCGCGCAGCAGGCGGCGACCCTGCTGCGTGGCTGGGTGGCTTCTGCGCTGATCACCCAGGCCGGCTGAACGCTGCGGCGCCGCGCCCGACGGCTATGCCGCCATGGCGTACAATCGCGCAGCCAGCAACGCCCACAAGGGACTCCATGTCACCCGCCAGCTACGGCAACGTGCTGCAGATGATCGGCAACACGCCGCTGATGGCGGTGCGCCGCATCGATACCGGACCGTGCGAGCTGTTTCTCAAACTGGAGAATCAGAACCCGGGCGGCTCGATCAAGGATCGCGTCGGCCTGTACCTGGTCGAGGCCGCCGAGCGCGCCGGCAGCATCCGCCCCGGCAGCACGCTGATCGAGGCCACCGCCGGCAACACCGGCCTCGGGCTGGCGCTGGTGGCCGCGCAGAAGGGCTACCGGCTGATGCTGGTGATTCCGGACAAGATGAGTCAGGAGAAGATTTTTCACCTGAGGGCGATGGGTGCCGAGGTGGTCATGACGCGCTCGGACGTGAGCAAGGGACACCCGGAGTACTACCGCGACGTCGCCGAGCGCCTGGCGCGCGAGATTCCCAACTCTTATTTCGTCAACCAGTTCGGCAATCCCGCCAACGCCCAGGCGCACGAGGAGACCACGGCGCCGGAGATCTGGCAGCAGATGGGCGGGCGGCTGGATACAGTGGTGTGCGGCACCGGCACCGGCGGCACGCTCGCAGGTCTGACGCACTTCTTTGCACGCAGCGCGCCGCAGGTCGACATGATTCTCGCCGACCCGGCCGGCTCGGGGCTGGCGCACTATGCGACCACTGGCCATCTGCCCGAGAAGATGTGGCCGTGGCTGGTGGAAGGCATCGGCGGCGACTCGGTACCACCGGTTGCGGACTTCTCCCGCGTCACGGCCGCATTCAGCATTGCCGATGCCGAGGCGTTCCGTACCTGCCGCGAGCTGCTGGCGCGCGAGGGCATCATCGCCGGTACCTCGACCGGCACGCTGCTGGCGGCGGCGCTGCGCTATTGCCGCGCACAGCGCGAACCCAAGCGCGTGGTGAGCTTCGTGTGCGACAGCGGCAATAAGTATCTGTCCAAGGTCTACAACGATTACTGGATGCTGGATCAGGGATTCCTCGAGCGGACGCACCGCGGTGATCTGCGCGACCTGATCGCGCGCCTGCACGCCGAGCACGCTGCGGTGACCGTCAACTCCACCGAGACGGTCATGGCGGCCTACCGGCGCATGAAGCTCTACGACGTCTCGCAGGTCCCGGTGATGAAGGACGGCCGCATCGCCGGTATCGTCGACGAGGAGGACATCCTCCTCGAGGTGGTGGGCAACCCCGAGCACTTCAACGAGCCGGTGACACGCGCGATGGCGAGCCACCTCGTGACCGTGCCGGTCGATGCGCCCGTGTCGCAGCTGATGGAGATCTTCAAGCGCGGCATGGTGGCCATCGTGATGGACGGCAACGAGTTCCAGGGCCTGATCACGCGCATCGATCTGCTCAACTGGCTGCGCCGCCGGCTGTGAGGTCCTGAATGAGCGACGACGATTCTGCGCAGCGCTTCGCCACCCGGGTCATTCATGGCGGCCAGCATCCCGACCCACTGACCGGTGCGGTCATGCCGCCGATCTATGCCACTTCGACCTACGTGCAGAAAAGTCCCGGCGTGCACCAGGGCTTCGAATACTCGCGCACCCGCAATCCGACCCGCGACGCGCTGCAGGCCGCGGTGGCCAATCTCGAAGGTGGCGCTGCCGGCTTCGCCTTCGCCTCGGGCATGGCCGCTACCGCGACACTGCTCGAGCTGCTCGATGCCGGCGCGCACATCGTGGCCATGCACGATCTCTACGGCGGTAGCTACCGGCTGCTCGAGAACGTGCGTAAGCGCTCCGCCGGGCACAGCGTCGCGTTCGTCGATCTCACCAAGCCCGCGGCGCTGGAGGCGGCCATCCGGCCGGAGACGCGTCTGCTGTGGGTGGAGACCCCGACCAATCCGCTGCTGAAGCTGGTGGACCTGTCCAGCGCGGCGACCATCGCCCACCGCCACGGCCTGATCGCCGTCTGCGACAACACTTTCGCCACACCCTACATACAGCGCCCGCTCGAACATGGGTTCGACATCGTCGTGCATTCGACGACCAAGTACCTGAACGGTCATTCGGATGCGATCGGCGGGGCGGCCGTGATCCGCCAGGGCTCTGATCTTGGCGAGCGTCTCGCCTACCTGCAGAACGCGCTCGGCGCGGTACCGGGGCCGTTCGATTCCTTCCTGACGCTGCGCGGCATCAAGACGCTGGCGTTGCGCATGGAACGCCATTGCAGCAACGCGCTCGCGGTGGCGCAGTTCCTCGAGGCGCACCCGCGCGTCGAGCGGGTGTTTTATCCGGGGCTCGCCAGCCACCCACAGCATGTGCTCGCCAGGCAGCAGATGGGCAGGAGCTTCGGCGGCATCGTCACCGCTGTGCTGCGCGGCGGCCTGGATACGGCGCGGCGTACGCTCGAGCGCTGCCACCTGTTCGCACTCGCCGAGAGCCTGGGCGGTGTCGAGAGCCTGATCGAGCTCCCCGGCATCATGACGCACGCCTCGCTGCCGGCCGCGATGCGCGAGTCGCTCGGGATCAGCGACGGCTTGATCCGGCTGTCGGTCGGAGTGGAGGACGTCGAGGATCTGATCGGCGAATTGCGCGCCGCGCTCGCCTAGGATTGCGCAGTGGCGAGTACCACCGTTGGGAGGCGTATATGCGCTATCGCGATGGCCAGCCGATTCAGCTCGGCGACGTAGTCAGGATCGATCTGCGCCATGAGGGCACGGTCGTCGGCTGCATCGACGACGGCATCTACCTGCATCCGCACACCAAGGAACAGTGGACGCACCTGCATGACGGGGTGCTGATCGACTCGAGCCCGGGCGGGCTCGTCCACTACCCCGATCAGGCGACATTCGATGCTGAAGAGATCGAATTGCTCAGCCGGCTCTCATGACCACAGCGGTTAACGCACTGCGGGTGTCAGCCAGGCGCGGTCCGCGCCACAGTCACAGCCCCGCCGCACTCGTCAGATAGACCGCGAAGGTTCCGAGCCAGTGGCCGCCTTCGTAGTGCTCGCCGGTGACGGCCGGCAGCGCCGCAGCGGCGTGTTCACTCGCGGCGGCAAGCAGCGGTCCGCGGCGCGCATCGCCTGCGGGCAGGCCGTGCGCCATGCCCTGCAGCATCCAGGCGCGGCTGAGGTTAAGGCCGTCGAGGTGCGCGAGCTTCGGATCCGAGCGGTCGGTCACGACGCCCGGGCTGAGCCACGGCGTGCTGCCCTGGCGTGTGCTCGCGGCGGTGCCGGGGATTTCAGGCAGGAAGCCTGCGAGCCAGTGCGCGAACAGCGGCGGCGCGAGCACGCGGCGCATGAAGTCGGCTTCGGCAAGACAGGGCGAGAGGAAATCCTCCCCGGAAGGCTCGTAGGCGAGCGGGCAGTTGCGGTCGTGCAGATAGAAGCGTTGCGCGGCATCGCGCAGCAGATCCTGCATCTGCCGGTCGCCGCTCTGCACCGCCCAATCCCAAGTCAGGCCGAAGGCAAACGCGGTCTGATCATGTTCGCCGAAGCGGATCGGGTAGTGCAGCTTGGGCAGCCAGCTCTCGAGCCGCGCGGCGACTTCGCGCTCAAGCGGCTGCAGCGTCGCCGACCAGCGGCGCGCGTCGGCATCGTCCCAGCGCTGCAGCTCGCTCGCGAGCTGCAAGAGCCACGCGAGTCCGTACGGGCGCTCGAACGAGGCGCGTCCCGCGCCCTGCAGGTAGCCCACCTCTGCGGCGATGTTCTCGGCGGTGAAGCTGCGCGCGAGCTCGGCGCGCGCCGCGGCCGCGAAGGGCGCAGCCGGAAACAGCCGCAGCAGCCGCACCAGCAGCCAGTGACCGTGCACGTCCGAATGCCAGTCGAGGCAGCCGTAGAATGCCGGCGTCAGCTCGTGCGGCGGGCGCGCATCCGCGGCGCTGTTGAGCGTGTGACTGATGTGGTTCGGGTATTCCTGGTGCAGACAGGTGAGCGCGAGCGCGGCGAAGCGTGCTGCCGCGTCGGCCTGCAGCGTGCCCGCCTGCGGCGCGGCGGCGGTGTCCGCGGCGCCAGCGGCGCGCGCCGTGAACAACATCACGAGCGCCAGGGTCAGCGCGATGCGGTGTTTCATAGGCACATGTTAACCTCGGCGGCGTGAATGAAGCGCCGCCGATCGTGCTGATTCCAGGACTGCTGGCTTCGGCACGCCTGTACGCGCCGCAGCTGGCGCCGCTCTGGTGCGTCGGCCCGGTCACCATCGCCAATCACACGCACGCTGACACCCTGAGCGCGCTCGCCCGGCGCATTCTCGACGGCGCACCGCCGCGCTTCGCACTCGCCGGGCTCTCCATGGGCGGCTATATCGCCTTCGAAATCCTGCGTCAGGCGCCCGAGCGCGTGGTGAAACTCGCGCTGCTCGATACCAGTGCACGCGCGGACACCGCCGAGCAGAGTGCCGCGCGGCGCGCGCAGGTGGAGCTGGCGACGAGCGGCAGGCTCGCCGAAGTGGTGGAGACGCAGTTCCAGCGCTCCGTGCACCGCGACCACCGCGCGGACGCGCGGCTGCGCGAGGTGTGCGAGCGCATGTCTGCGGAGGTGGGCGCCGAGGCTTTCGTGCGTCAGCAGCGCGCCATCAGCGGCCGGCCCGACTCGCGTCCCTTCCTGAAGGACATCCGCTGCCCGGTGCTGGTGCTGGTCGGTGACGGCGATGAGCTGACGCCGCCGCCTCTGGCGCAGGAGATTGCCGCCGGCATCAGTGGGGCGCAGCTGGTCACCGTCGCGCAGAGCGGCCACCTGTCGACGCTCGAACAGCCGCAGACGGTCACGGCGGCGCTGCTGGCGTGGCTGGCAGCCTGAGGGCAGATGGAGAGCGCGAGGGTGGCGCAACGCGCACTGCTGCTGCCGCATCCCGACGCTTCGGGCGATGCCGTGTGGAACGTAGCGGTCGATCTGCAGCTCGCCGCGCCCGCGACTTTGGTGTGCCACTACACGATGAGCGGCGACATGGCGCGGGTACGCGTCCCCGTGGGCGGCGCCGGACACCGTACCGATGGCCTGTGGAAGCACACCTGCTGCGAGGCGTTTGTCGCCGCGCCCGGTGTGCCCGGATATCATGAATTCAATTTTTCCCCGGCACTCGACTGGGCTGCCTACCGCTTCGATGACTACCGCACAGGCATGACCGCCGCGACG
>Ga0070761_10002780_pt1 | contig 10651 bp, 9 predicted proteins | sample HubBroMetageREF1_FD_66724 | JGI IMG/M metagenome (GOLD analysis project Ga0070761, IMG submission 66724) | Reference soil microbial communities from the Hubbard Brook experimental Forest, New Hampshire, USA - Hubbard Brook CCASE Soil... | ecosystem: Environmental > Terrestrial > Soil > Temperate...
AACTTGAGCGTGGCGATCCGGCTGGCTTGGCCGCCGAAGTCGGATTGCTCGAAGCGTTGGACCAGCGCCTGCCGGTTGCCCTCGCGGATGGTCATGGCGAAATAGAGATCGACGAGTTCCGGTGTGACCTTGGCCGGATCACCATAGACGCTGCGCAAGCTCGCCTCGATGAGGTCGCGCGGCAGCAGGGACCCCGTCAACCGGTTGAGCACCGGGATCCGCGCGATGCGGAACCCGATGGGCACCGCGGTCGAGGACAGCGGATAGCCGCCCGAATCGACCAGCACCAGCTTCGCGACGCGGTCCGGCATGGCATAGGCCGTCTCCCAGGCGATGTTGCCGCCCAGCGAATTGCCGGCGAGCACGCAACGCGCGATGCCGAGCCGATCCATCAGCGCCCGCACGAAGCGGACATTGGCCGCCATGGTGTAATCGCCGTCGGGCGACGGGCCGGTCAGGCCAAATCCCGGAAGATCGAAGGAGACGACACGGTGGTGGTCACGCAACGCCCGCGCCCAGCCCTGCCAGGTGTGCAGGCTCGCCGAGGTGCCGTGGATCAGCAGGATGGGGAGAGGATCGTCGGCCGGGCCCTCGTCGCGCAGATGGACGCTCATCCCGGCGATATCGACGAATTTGGAGGGCGGCGGCGCCCAGCGCGCGGCCAGAGCCGAAACCGGCCGGTCGGGCGCCCAGTTCATGGCAATGCCGCCGGCGACGACCAACGCCAGAGCCGCCACCACGCCGGCGACGATCTTCGTTCGCATCCTCATGGCCCACCTCTCGCGATCTTCGCAGCGACAGATACACTTCTGTTGATGTACTGGCGAACACCGTTCTATTGCAATGCGCGGCGACCGCCCGGGGGGCGTTCGCGCCTTGCCATGCACTAATATTTCAGTGGATTTCTCCGGGGAAGTCGTTCTTCGCTACAGCTTCGCGTTGCATCGCGTCCGCGCGGGTCGCGCGGCGATCGGCCGAGGTGGTACCATCCGCTTAACGTTCCGATAAACCAGCCGGGCGCAAAGTCCCTCCCGATGCGCGTTCCCATCGTCCGCCCGTTGCGCTCGCTCTCCCGCGTTGCCGTCATCGCCGCGCCCGTGATCCTCACCGCTGCCGGCGTCGCGCGCGCGGACACGGCACGCCGCCTCGCCGGCGCTGCGATCCGGGAGCTCGATCTCCAGGCCGAGCTACCCCGCGCCGCCGAGCCGCTCTTGCCCGCCTGGCACATCGCGCTGCCGTCCAGCCTCGTCCTGGTGTTGATGGGGATCGCGGCGGTGGTCCTCGTCTACCTCTTCCTGGCCCATGCACGCGGCGATCTGCTGTCGGTCTGGCGCCGGTCGACGGCGGCGGGCGACGACGGGGCAGCGGCCGACGACACGCGGCCGCGCGCACCAGCCGAAGTGATGGTCACGGCCGACGAGCTCGCGCGCCAGGGCCGCTTCGTCGAAGCCATGCACACACTGCTGCTGCAAAGCCTCGCCGACATCCGCCAGCGTCTCGACGAGCGCTTCGCCGACTCCCTGACCAGCCGCGAGATCCTGCGCAGCGCTCGGCTGCCCGAGCGCGGGCGCGCGCCGTTGCGCGAGATCATCGCGCGCGTCGAGTGGACCTATTTCGGCGAGCACCCGGCGGAAGCCGCCGACTATCAAGCCTGCCGCCAACGCTTCGGCGAGCTCGCCGAGGCGCTCCACGGCGAAACCCCGGCATGAGCGAGGAGCCGGTCTTTCCCCGGAAGGTACTGCTCGGCTGGATCGTCGCGGCCGTGCTCGCCTTTGCCTGTTCACTCTACTTCATGGGAAATCCCGGCGATCCCGCCGCCGAAGCGCCGGCCGCCAGCGTCTTTTCGCACTCGGCCCTGGGCTATGCCGGCATCGCCGACATCCTCGAGAAGCTCGGCGAAAAGGTGGTGCGGAGCCAAGGCGAAACGCCCGCGCGACCGGCCGGGCACACCGTCTCGATCATTGCCGAGCCGCGCTTCAGCCTCGATGCGTCGGACGCCCTTCGCGCGCTGCATGAAGCCGACGCCGTGCTGCTGGTGCTGCCGAAATGGCATGGCAAGCCGGATCCGGCGCATCGCGGCTGGATCGCGGATGCCGCACCGGTATCGGAGTTCGAGGTTGCCTGGGCGCTGAGGCTCGGCATCGAGGGCGGCAAGCTCGTCCGGGGCGGGGTGGTCGACCGCTGGAGCGACAATGCGCTCGGCGTCGATCCCGATATCGCCGAGCCGGTACAGCTCATGCAGGCCGACGGCCTCAAGCCCATCGTTGCCAGCACCGACGGCGTCCTTGTCGGCGAGGTCCGCACCGCCGAGCGACGCCTCTGGATCCTGAGCGATCCCGATGTCATGGCGAACCACGGCATCGGGCGGAACGACAACGCCGCCTTCGCGGTGGCACTCATCCAGGCGCTCCGCGGTGGCGACGGCGCCATCGTCTTCGAGGACACGACGCACGGCCTCCTCGGCCGCGCTACGAAGGCGGCGCGGCCGCCCCTCCCCTCGAACCCGCTGAAGCTGCCCTTCGATGCCCGCTTTCTGCCGGCGACGCTTCAGGGCGGCCTGGCGATCGTGCTGCTGCTCTGGGCAGCCGTCATGCGGTTCGGCGCGCCTGTGCCCGCGCCGCCGCCGCTCGATGCCGGCAAGCGCGGGCTGATCCAGAACGCCGCGCGGCTGATCGCCTTCGCCGGCTATCAGCGGGTGATCGCCAAACGCTATGTCGAAGCGACGATCCGCGAGGTGGGGCGGCAGATCCACGCGCCCCGCGGGCTCGCCGACAGCGGCCTCGTCGATTGGCTCGGCCGCGTCGGCGAGGCGCGGGGCGTCGATCGCGACTGCGCCCTTGTCTATCGCCAGACCCGGACTCTCGACCAAGGCCGCGGACGCGGCGGCGACCTCTCGTCCGTCATGCCGCTGCTGCGCGACATTTACCGCTGGAAACAGGAGATGATCGATGGACCTTCAAGAAATCCGCGCGATCACCGAGGGCGTGCGCCGCGAGGTGCGCAAAGCGGTGATCGGCCAGGATGAGGCCATCGAGCTGATGCTGACGAGCCTGCTCGTTGGCGGGCATGTTCTGCTCGAGGGCGTGCCCGGCACCGCCAAGACGCTCCTCACCCAAGCCTTCGCCGCCGGTCTCGCCCTCCAATTTGGACGCATCCAGTTCACGCCCGATCTGATGCCGGGCGACGTGCTCGGCACCAATCTCTTCAATTTCCAGACCAACAGCTTCGTGCTGACCAAGGGGCCGATCTTCACGCAGCTCCTGCTCGCCGACGAGATCAACCGCACTCCGCCCAAGACCCAGGCGGCCTTGCTGCAGGCGATGAACGAGCGGGCCGTCACCGTCGACGGGCACGACTATGCGCTGGGCGATGCGTTCATGGTGGTGGCGACGCAGAACCCGATCGAGCAGCAGGGGACTTATCCGCTGCCAGAAGCGCAGCTCGACCGCTTCCTCTTCAAGCTCGTCCTCCACCACCCGGCGCGCGACGAGGAGCGCGAGATCGTGCGCCGCCACGGCCATCGCTCCGCGATGCCGCGCCTCAGCGATTTCGGGCTCGAGGCGATCGCCGACGCCGCCGCCTTGTCGCGCACCCGCGAAGCCGTGGCGCGCATCCGCCTCTCGGACGCGCTCGTCGACTATATCGTCGACGTCGTGCGCGCCACCCGCCAGCATTCCTCGCTCGAGGTCGGCGCGTCGACGCGCGCCGCCAACATGCTCGCCGCCGCGGTCCGGGCCTTCGCCGCGTTGCAGGGACGCGATTTCGTCATTCCCGACGACGTCAAGGCGCTGGCGTTGCCGGTGCTTCGCCACCGCGTCAGCTTGTCGCCGAGCGCCGAGATCGAAGGACTGGCGACCGATCGGATCCTCGGCGAGATCCTCGAGCAGGTGACGGCGCCCAGATGATCAGGCCGAGCCTCCGCGCCGTGCTGATCTTCGCCGCGGGCCTGCCCGGGGCGCTTTTTCTTGTGATCTACGACGCGGCGCTCTGGCCTTTTTCCTTCGACTATGGCGCGCTCGCGCTGCTGGCGATCGCCACCGATGCGCTCTTGTCGCTGCCGGCGCGCGCTTTGCGCCTCGACATCGCCGTACCCGATCGGCTCTTCATCGGCGAGACGGGAGCGATCACCGTCACCCTTCCCGCGATACCCTATCGCCGCCCGCTCCGCGTCGAGCTTCTGGCCGAATTGCGCGGCGAACTCGATCCGGCCCAGATCGTCAAGACGGAGCTCGCGGTGGGCGCCGCGGGCCGCGCCGAGCTTCCGCTCGTTCCGCGCCGCCGCGGCAAAGTAGCGGTCGACGCCGTCTGGGCGCGCTGGCGGGGGCCGTTCAAGCTCGTACAACGGACGCAGCGGATCAAGCTCGAGCGATCGGTCGACGTCCTGCCCAACATCCGCGGCGTGCAGCGCGCCGCTCTGCAGTTCTTCGCGCGCGAGGCCATCTTCGGCGTCAAGGTCCAGACGCAACGCGGCGAAGGCGCCGAATTCGAATCGCTGCACGAGTATGTGCCCGGGCTCGACAGCCGCTTCATCGACTGGAAGGCGTCGGCGCGCCACCGCAAGCTCGTCTGCAAGGAATTCAAGACCGAGCGCAATCACCAGATCATGCTGGCCTTCGACACCGGCTATCTCATGCGCGAGCCGATCGAGGGCATTCCGCGCCTCGATCACGCCATCAACGCCGGCCTGCTGCTGGCCTGGATCTCGCTCCAGGGCGGCGATCTCGTCGGCACCTATGGCTTCGACGCGGCGGTCCGGCACTACCGGGGCCCCGTCCGCGGCATCGCCAATTTCTCGCGCGTGCAGCAGGCGGCAGCGGAGCTCGCCTACCGCCAAGAGGAGACGAACTTCACCTTGGGTCTCGCCGGCCTGAGCGCCAGGCTCAAGCGCCGCGCGCTCATTGTGCTCTTCACCGACTTCGTCGACACGGTGACGGCCGAGTTGTTGATCGAGAGCGTCGAGCGCATGGCGAGCCGGCATGTCGTCGTGTTCGTCACGCTGCGCGATTCGCTGCTCCAGAAGACGGTCGACGCGGCCCCCGCCGATTTCGAGCGCGTCGCCGAAGCGGTGATCGCCCACGACTTCCTGCGCGACCGCAGCATCGTCTTCGAGCGGCTCGACCGCATGGGCGTCCATTGCCTCGACGTCCCGAGCCGCGGATTGTCGGTGAACCTCATCAACCGCTACCTTCTCATCAAGCAACGCGGGCTCATATGACAGAGGCCGTCACGCTCCACCAATCCGCCGCCGCGTCGCCGGCGAGCGCCGAGCCGACGCTCAAGAGCAGCGAATTCCGCAAGGGCCGGGAGTCGAGCTGGCGCGACCTCGAAGGGCTCGTCGAGCGCGTCGAGAAGCGCGGCATCGCCGCGCTGCTGCCCGATGAATTGCAGCGCATCCCTTTGCTCTACCGCGCGACTCTCTCCTCGCTCTCGGTGGCGCGCAGCATCGCCCTCGACCGCAACCTCCTGCTCTATCTCGAGAACCTCTCGCTGCGGGCGTTCCTGGTGGTGTATGGGCCGCGGACGAGCCTCGTCGAGGGTTGCGCCGAGTTTCTGCGCCGCGGCTTTCCGCGCGCCGTGCGCGCGGCGCACTGGCATTTCCTTCTGGCCATCGCCGCGCTGGCGGTCGGCGCCATGGCGGGCTTCATGCTCACTGCCGGTGACGAGCGCTGGTTTTCGGCCCTCGTGCCCGGCGGCCTCGGCGGCGACCGGGGGCCATCGAGCACGCGGGCCGAGCTCCTCGACCATGAGATCTTTGCCCCCTGGCCCGGAGCTGCGGCCGCGTTCGGGCTCTTCGCCAGCTTCCTCTTCTCGCATAACACGCTTATCGGCATCCTCACCTTTGGTCTCGGCCTCGCCGCCGGCGTGCCGACGCTGCTGCTGCTGCTCTACCAGGGCCTGATGCTCGGCGCCTTCGTCGCGCTCCACTATCACCGCGACCTGACGGTGGATTTCATCGGCTGGATCTCGATCCACGGCGTCACGGAGCTTTCGGCGATCGCGCTTTGCGGCGCCGGCGGCTTCGTGATCGCCGATACGATCCTCTTCCCCGGGCGCCATTCGCGCCTCGACAGCCTGGCGTTGCGCGGCCGGATGGCGGCCGAGATCGCCATCGGCGCCGCGGCGATGTTCTTCGTGGCGGCGATCCTCGAAGGCGGCTTCCGGCAGCTGGTGCAGAGCACGGAGCTGCGCTTCGCCATCGCCGGCGTGACGGCGATCGCGTGGCTTGCCTATTTCGGCTTCGCCGCAAGGGAACCGAGGCGATGACCGCCGCCTATGAGCAGGCCTCCCTTTTCCTCGAGGGCGGCAGCCGCAACCGCCGCGAGATCATCACGCCGGAAGGCGTGCCGCTGCCGGTCGAGATTGCCACCTTCGGCGAGCGCGCGACGGCCTTCGTGCTCGATTTCTTTATCCAATTCTGCGCCACGGTGCTGGTCTACCTCTTCGTCATTTTCGTCGCCTTCGGCAGCTTCCTGGCCTTCACCAAGAGCGGCGGTGCGATCATCCTCGCCATCCTTCTCCTTCTCGCCTTCCTGATCCGCAACGTCTACTTCATCCATTTCGAGTTGGCTTGGCAGGGCGCGACGCCGGGGAAGCGCGCTTTGGGACTGCGCGTCATCGATCGCCGCGGCGGGCCGCTGCTGCCGACGGCGGTCATCGCCCGGAACTTGACGCGCGAGATGGAGATGTTCCTGCCGCTCGGCATTCTCTTGTCGGCGGGCCGCGGACCCGTATGGGAGGAATTGTCGCTGGCGGCCTGGCTCATCGCCTTCGCCCTCCTGCCGCTCTTCAACCGCGATCGCTTGCGTGGCGGCGATCTGATCGGCGGCACCATGGTCGTCGTTCTGCCGCGGCGCGTGCTGCTCGGCGATCTCGTCGGGCAATCGAGCCGCTACCGCTTCACCGACCGGCAGCTCGACGCTTATGGCGCCTTCGAGCTGCAGGTTCTGGAGGAGTTGCTGCGCCGGCCCAACGCGCCCGATGCGGCCCGGCTGCACCGCGAAGTCTGCGACAAGATCTGCCGCAAGATCGACTGGCGCACGCCCGTTCCGGAGGCGGACACCCTCGCCTTTCTCAAGGACTTCTACACGGCAGAGCGCGCCTATCTCGAGCGCGAGCGCCTCTTCGGCCGGGCGCGCGCCGACAAGCACTACAAGGAGGGACCGGCGGGCTGAGCCTACCCGCCGCTTCGCCAGGATCAGTCGAACACAGCCACCATCTGCTCGATATCGATGCCCTCGCGCGCGGCGCGGAGGTCGTGATAGAGCACCGCGACAGTGATCGATCGATAGGCTCCGATCAGCGACGCCCAGATCAGCGAGGCCAGCAACAAGATCGTGCTGCCGAACAGGCCGAACACCCTGGTGATCACGATGTTGGCGATAAAGCCCACGACCCCGATCACCATATAGAGGCCGAAGACTTTCCAGCGATGGCCTTTGGTCAGAGCCGCGCTCCGGCTCATGCTCTCGAAGGGACCGAGCTTCTCGACGACGCAGGCCGGCAGCGCCACATAGTACATGCTGAAGAAGATGAAGGCGGGGACGACAAGCAATGCAGCACCCAACACGGCCATGAAGCCGACGCAGATCGACACACCGACGATCGGCAGGGCCCGCGCCAGACCCCGCTTGGCCGACTCGACGACGTCCACCGGCTTTCCTCTCATGTCCTGGAAAGTGCCATAGAGGATCATCGCCTGGGCGATCATCGCCAGAAGGAACCAAAGAAAGAAGCCGACGAATAAAGACAGGACCGTGCCGGCCGATATGTGCGTTGCGCCGACCCGCATCGATTCTGCCAGCGAGGGCGAAGACGCCAGTCTGCCGAACAAAGTTGCGGGCACGACCGGAATCGCCGCCAGCAGAGCGAAAGACACGAAGTGGCGAGACAGCACCGCGAAGGCGCGGCTGAAGATATAGCCTATGCGAACTCCTCCCTCCGCGCCGAGCGCGGAAGACATCGGTACCTCTGTCATGGATACCCCCTCTTCAAGGCCCCCTAGGGCGCAGTCCCGACTTTAGCGCCGTCTCGCGTAAAAGGTGGGTTAACGAGCTAACACTCAACCGGGGGAACCCGCCCTGCGCCGCCGGGCGACCGGCGTCAGTCGAAGACGGCGGCGACCTGCTCCAGATCGATGCCGTCGCGCGCCATGCGCAGGTCGCTGTAAAGGACCGCGACGATGATCGACTCATACGCGCCAAAAAGGGCCTGCAACACCAAGATGCCGATCGTCGAGGCCGTGGTCCCGGACCACAACAGCAGGATCGCCCCGAGAATGAAGCTGCCCACCATCACGGCGAGCCCGAGCAGCAGCAGCAGGCCAAGCACTTTCCAGCGGTGGCCCTTCGTCAGCTCGGCGCTGCGGGTCATGCTCTCGATCGGCCCCAGCCTTTCGACCACGCAGGCCGGAAGCGCGACCAGGAACATGGTGAGGAACAACACGCCTGGCACGACCAGCATGCCGAATCCGATGACGATCACGATGACCCAGCAGATCGACAAGCCGATGATCGGAAAGAATCGCGACAAACCCCTCCTGAAGGATTCGGTGATCGCGAACGGACGGCCGCGCAGGTCTTGAAACGTGGCATAGACCACGATCGCCTGGGTTATGGGCGTGAACAGCAACTGCAGCAAAGGGGCCAGAGCCGACACCTCCTTGCCGGGCGGCGCAGGGATCAGGTTTGGCGCGGCGTAGAGGGCTCCGAGCAGGCAGAACGGAATGATGTGTCGGGCAAATACGCCCGCCGAACGCCCGAAAACAGTGCCGACCCGAAGACCGGCCTCTCTCCTCGGTGCAGAAGACACGGGAACCTCTGCCATGCTCTCCCCCTCGCGCTTCGGTGTCCGTCAGTCGAAGACGGCGGCGATCTGCTCCAGGTCGATGCCTTCCTTCGCCCTGCGCAGATCGCTGTAAAGAACCGCGGTGACGATGGCCTCATAGGCGCCGAGCACCGCTTGCCACGCGAAATTGCCGATGGTGGCGGGAAGCCCGTGGCGAGACCGCAGCAAGAGCACCTCGAAAACCCCGGCCGCAGCCGCGGCGACGATGAGCATGAGCAGTGCGATGGCGAACACTCTCCAGCGAAGACCCTTCGTCAGCTCGGCACTGCGCGTCATGCTCCGGATCGGACCGAGCCTTTCGATCACGCAGGCGGGAAGCGCGACAAAGAACATGGCCTGGAAGATCACGGCCGGAATGATGAGGAGCAGAAAACCCAGGCAGACGACAATCAAGACGCAGATCGACAAACCGATGATCGGGAAGATCCGCGACAGGCCCCTTTTGACGGATTCAGCGATGCCGAAAGGCCGGCCGCGCATGTCCTGAAACGCTCCATAGAGAATGACGGCCTGGGTGACCGGCGTCAGCAGCAGCACCAGCAGGGGAGCCCAGGACGAGCTCCCTCGATTGGGCGGAGCCGGTAGCAGATAGGGCAAGGCACCCACCGCTCCGAGCAGGCAGAACGGGATGAAGTGCCGCGAAAACACGCCGAAGGAGCGGCGGAAAAGCGCGCCGATGCGCAGATCGTTCGCGCCGCGCGGCGCCGCAGCGATCGGGATTTCCGCCATGTTCTTCCCCCCCGCGGACCTCGGCATTCCCCGGCAGCGGCCAAGGTCATTCTCGCCCAAAAGGATCGCGACGGGAACCCCTGGTCGCGCGCGCCTGTTGCTGCATTGTGCATCGCAGCAGATCCTGTAGTATCGGCGGCGCGGCGAGTATCGTCGACAGCGCGAGACCGCGGAGATGAGCGAAAGCAATCCCCAGGAAAGACGCGAGGAGCCCTGGCTCTTCCGGACATATTCCGGCCATTCCTCGGCAGCCGCCTCCAATGCGCTCTATCGCACCAATCTGCAGCGCGGCCAGACCGGCCTCTCGATCGCCTTCGATCTGCCGACTCAGACCGGCTATGACAGCGATCACGTGCTGGCCAAGGGCGAGGTCGGCAAGGTCGGCGTGCCGATCGCCCATCTCGGCGACATGACCGCGCTCTTCGAGGGCATTCCGCTCCACCGGATGAACACCTCGATGACCATCAACGCGACGGCGCCCTGGCTGCTCGCGCTTTATATCGCCGCCGCCGAGGCGCAAGGGGCGGCGCGCCGCGAGCTCGCCGGCACCACCCAGAACGACATCATCAAAGAATATCTCTCGCGCGGCACCTACATCTTCCCGCCGGCGCCGAGCCTCAAGCTCACCACCGACGTCATCGCGTTCACCTACCGCGAGCTGCCGAAGTGGAATCCGATGAATGTCTGCTCCTACCACCTCCAGGAGGCGGGCGCGACACCCGTGCAGGAGGTCGCCTATGCGCTCGCGACCGCCGAGGCGGTGCTCGACGCGCTCCGGAGCAAGGGTCAGGTGCCGGACGCGGATTTCCCGCAAGTCGTCGGACGCATGAGCTTCTTCGTCAATGCCGGCATCCGCTTCGTCACCGAGATGTGCAAGATGCGCGCCTTCGCCGAGCTCTGGGACGAGCTGACGCGCGAGCGCTATGGCGTCGCCGAAGAGAAATATCGCCGCTTCCGCTACGGCGTGCAGGTGAACTCCCTGGGCCTGACCGAGCAGCAGCCCGAGAACAACGTCTATCGCATCCTCATCGAGATGCTGGCGGTCGTGCTGTCGAAGAGCGCGCGGGCCCGCGCCGTG
>Ga0070761_10002781_pt1 | contig 10650 bp, 10 predicted proteins | sample HubBroMetageREF1_FD_66724 | JGI IMG/M metagenome (GOLD analysis project Ga0070761, IMG submission 66724) | Reference soil microbial communities from the Hubbard Brook experimental Forest, New Hampshire, USA - Hubbard Brook CCASE Soil... | ecosystem: Environmental > Terrestrial > Soil >...
GAAAAAAGCTTTCTATCCGATCGCTCGTGTGCGCAAGTGAGGGCATCGAGCAGGTGGAAGCCGGGAACTGAGCGGCCGGAGCCGTGCACGATGCCGTCTTCGTGGGCGAGAACGAGTGCGGGACGTCCGGTGCGTTCGACGACACGTGAGGCGAGGATGCCGACGACGCCGCGATGCCAACCAGCGGTCTGGGAGCCGTCATCGTCGAGGACAAGGCACGATGGAAGGCCGTCGGGCGCCGTGAGCAATGCCTCGATCTGCTGCTCGATCTCACGCAGCGCGCTAGCCTCGGTGGCGCGGCGATCGTCGTTCAACCGATGGAGTTTCTCAGCAAGAGCGCGGGCGGCGGCGTGATCGCGCGAGAGGAAGAGCTCGACGACATCGCTTGCGACCTCCATGCGACCCGCAGCGTTCAGACGCGGCGCGAGCCGGAAGCCGACGTCGGTTGCAGAGATGGGCCGTGAGGTGTCGATGCCGGCAAGCTCCATCAGGGCACGCAGGCCGGGCTGGGCCGGGCTGCGCAGCTCGCGCAAGCCGATGGAGGCGATGGTGCGGTTTTCGCCAGTGAGCGGAACGGAGTCCGCGATCGTAGCGACGGCGAGCAGCTTGAGGAATGATGGCAGGGTCTTGCTGCGCAGGCGGTCGTGCTCGGCGTCGTCGCGGGCCGCTCCGTGGAGCAGTGCCTGCGCAAGCTTGAACGCGACCGCAGCACCGCAGAGGTCTTTGCAGGGATACTCGCAGTCCGGTTGGTTGGGGTTCAGCACGGCAAGCGCGCGGGGTGTGCCGTTCAGCTCGTCGGGGAGATGGTGGTCGGTGACGATGAGGTCGAGTCCAAGCCGGGCAGCTTCATCGGCAGCGGCGTGTGCACGGATGCCGGTGTCGACTGAGACAACGAGCCGCACCCCCTCCGCGGCCGCGTCAGCGATGCGCGACTCGCGCATGCCGTAGCCCTCGCGCAAGCGGTGCGGGATGTGGTAGCGAATGTGCGCTGTCACACCGAGAGCCGCTGCAGTGCGCTCGCAGGCGGTCTTCAGCAGAACCGTCGCGACAGTGCCGTCGACGTCGTAGTCGCCGTAGATGAGGATGGGTTCGCACGCAAGCAGTGCCTGCCGGATGCGCTCGACGGCGTTACGCATGCCGCGCATTGCGTAAGGGTCGTGCAGGTGCGAGAGGGAAGGGCTGAGGAACTTCGTTGCGGAGGGGACATCTACGTAGCCGCGGGCGATCAGCAGGCGCGCGATCGGCTCAGGGAGACTGAGGTGGCAAGCAAGCTGTTCTGAGGCAATAGAAGACGAAGCGGCCGCGGTCCAGGTGCCAGAATCAGTCATCGTCGGCATCGTCGACGATGATGTGGCCAAGCTCCGTAATTGTCTCCATGAGGTTCTGGAAGGTGTCGTACCACTCGGTTGCCGTCTCGAAGAGGTACATGATGCCGCCGTGCGAAAAACCAAGCTGCAGGTAGCCGGTTTTGCCAACGTGCTCGGTCAGCCCCTGCGCCTCATGCAACTCCGGCGCGTCATGGTCCGGGTAGTTGTGACTGCGGACCTGCTCCATCAGCGTGGCAACATCTTCGGGTTCGAGCACGACCTCGCTCATCGTGATGAACGGTGCGTTGGCCGCCTTGGCGTGCTCGACGAAGTCCTTCCAGCCATCATCGCTGTCAGCTTCGAAGATGACCGTTGGAACATCCTCGGAGACGTAGCCGTTCATGCGTCGCATGCCGTGCCCGGCGATGAACGCGATCATGTCGTCCTTCACTGTTGCCAGATCATCCAAAACCATAGACGAACTATTCTCGCAGATTGCGGAGGTGTTGCGCTGTGCAGATTGCGGTCGTCGGCGGTCGGCTGACGACCCGAATTTCACGTGCTAACCTATGGCTGCCCATGATTTTTTCGAAAGACTATATTGGCTATCTTGCGCGGCAGACGATGAAGCATCTGATCGCCGCGAAGATGATAAAGACCGACAAAGCCGAGTTGGTGAACCAGCGCGTAGCGGCCGCGCTCATCGACGAGCTCGCGCTTGAAGATCGGATCAACGAAGAGGTTCGTGTCATCCTGGAGGCCTTCCAGGACGACATGCACAAGACCGGCGCCAGCTATCCGGAGATGTTCAAGAAGGTGAAGATGGAGCTCGCGCGCAAGTATAAGGCGGTGCTATGAGGGTCAGCCGGGACAAGCTCAACAAGCTGGCTCACACCGTCGCGGACACCTTGGCCGAGATCGACGAGGTCGAGTTCTTGGAGGACCGCAACACGATCCGCCAGGAGGCCCGCAAGGCGCTGGAGAAGCTGCTGACCGAGGAGACCCGGATCGATGCAGCGGCACGGCAGAAGATCGCCTCGCAGCGGCGCATCATCCCCGAGGGATCGCAGGAGTGGGACATCCTCTACCGCAAGTACTATAACGACGAGGTGAAGAGGCTTGGGCTGTAGCTGTTCGCCCGAGTTGTCCCGTTAGACAGCCTCCGGGTGGCCGCTTTCTTTGGTATAGTGATTAAGTCGCAAGCGGGCCGTCCGGCCTGCTCTCGTGGCGATATGGTGTAACTGGTTAACACGTCGCCCTCTCAAGGCGAAGAGTTCGGGTTCGAGCCCCGATATCGCTACCAAAATCCCTTCCGACAAACTGTAGCGTCTGCGCTTCCTCACCCAAAAGAAAGAGCCGCCCGTGCAGGAGGCGGCTCTTCGATAGCGCGTTGACTTCTGTTATGCCCGGAAGCGGCGGCGGAGCAAACCAGCGCCGCCGAGAACCGAGGTGCCCAGCAGTGCGAGGCTGCCTGGCTCGGGGGTTGCGGCTGGCGGATCACACGGCTGATCGATGTCGGTGATCGCAAAACCGTAGTCTGTACCCGAATCCGTCACGGGCGTGCATGTTCTCTGGTCGTGAGAGTACGTGCAGTGCTCTGTCGTGTACGTGTACAGACCCTGGATGGAGTTCCACGTGAGGTTCAGTTCGGTGTAATCGTCCGGCGATCCGCTTCCGCTCAGCAGGAAGTCGATACCATTGTTGTCGAGATACAGGCCCGTGAAGAGCCCGTCATTGAGCTCGTTATCTCCACCGAGGCCGGTCGCAAGCGCTCCGATGGTGTAAATGTCGCCACCGATGTCGACCGTACCCGAGATCCCGGTAATGGCGTATTGGTTGGCAAACGGGAATCCGGGAGTCGGAGTTCCAGCGGTTGTAAAGGTGATGTCCGTGACACCGGGACTGCTGGTGCCGTTTGTCACTGGAGTGCAGCCGCCACCATTACCAAGGCAGCCCGCGAACGAAAGCGAGTACGTATCAGCATGTGCAGACTGACCGACAAAGAAGGCAGCGACCAACGCACACAGAAGAAATATCTTCTTCATTATTCAAACCTCATGGAAATTGAGTTGAAACTCGCAATACGTACATGCAACCTCAATGCCAACTTTTATGTCGCCTGTGGATAAAAAATGGCCTAAAACCCGGAGATTCTCGGGTAATTACCGAAAGTAATGCGCAAGACCTTGCATAGGCATTTCCCCCTTTCGTTCTCTCCACCATTCCTAAAGTCGAATTCTGAGCCGATATACTTTTCTTCAGACACTAAGAAGAGTGAGCAGATGGGCAAGACGTTTTATCTAGAAACCTTTGGCTGCCAGATGAATGCGCACGACTCCGAGAAGGTGGTCGGTACGCTGCAGCGGGAGGGCTACACTCAGGTCGCAGAGGAAGCCGAGGCCGACCTGATCCTCTACAACACCTGTTCCATCCGGGACAAGGCGGAGCAGAAGGTCTTCCACCGGCTCAACGAGTACAAGCGCATGCAGGGAGAAGGCAAGCGCTTCGGCGTGCTCGGCTGCGTGGCGCAGCAGGAGGGTCAGCGCATCTTCGAGCGCGCACCCTACGTGTCGCTCGTCGCCGGCTCAGCCAGCTACCGCAACCTGCCCGAGATGTTGCACCGGCTGGAGGCCGGCGAAACCCGCGTTACCGGGCTTGACGACCGCCAGACCGACGAGACCTTCGACACCGAGTTCACCGCCCGCTCCAATCCGCACCGCGGCTACATCACCATCATTGAAGGCTGTGATAAGTTCTGCGCGTACTGCGTCGTTCCGTACACCCGCGGCAAGGAGCGCTCGCGATCTTCGGCCTCAGTACTCGCCGAAGCCCAGCGCATCGCAGGGCTCGGCTACACCGAGATCCAGCTTCTCGGCCAGAACGTGAACAGCTATCGCGATTCCAGCGGCCGCCGCACCTTCGCCGAACTGTTGGTCGCTATCAGCGAGGTCAGCGGCATCAAGCGCGTACGCTTCACCACCTCGCACCCGCGCGACTTCACGAAGGACATCGTCGACGCTATCGACTCACACCCGGCGCTCTGCAACCACATTCATCTGCCGGTGCAGTCCGGCTCCAGCGACGTCCTGCGAGCGATGCAGCGCGAGTACACTCGCGAGTGGTACCTCGAGCGCATCCAGTGGATGAAGGACGCGAGCCGCGATATGTCGCTTACGACGGACATCATCGTCGGCTTCCCGGGCGAGACCGACCGCGACTTCGAGCAGACGATTACGCTACTGGACGCTGTCGGCTACGATGGCGTCTTCGGCTTTAAGTATTCGCCGAGGCCCAACACACCTGCCATTCACATGCACGACTCCATCGCCGACGAGATCAAGGCGCAGCGGCTCGCCATCCTCAATGACCGTCAGCGCGAGATCCAACGAATGAACTATCAGCGCCATCTCGAGCAAGTGCTGGAGGTTATGGTGGAGGGTTATAACGCCGCTCGGGGCCAGGTTATTGGGCGTTCTTCGCAGAACAAGACTGTCAACTTCACCTATAACGAAATGAGCGGAAGCTCGGAAATGAAAGCTCCAGCAATCGGGAGTTACGTGGATGTGCGTGTGACAAAGATCTTCCCGAACTCGCTGGTGGGCGAGGCGGTTTCGGTTCCGATGGCCCCATCGGCCGCGCTGTTGGCGCATCAGGCATTGAACGCGCGCGTGCCGGCGTAGCCGGTTGTACACTAGGAGCGCGATGAACTTGCCAGGGTTCAAGCCGGAGCCTGAGACGCAGCGAACGTCTGATGCTGAGGTCGAAGTTCGGATCCGCGGTCTGATGATGGATCCGTCGACGCACCAGCCGATCGTGGTCCTCAATGATCTTGCGGGTGAGGTCGTGTTGCCCATCTGGGTTGGCCTGTTTGAGGCAAACGCTATCGCGCTTGAGATCGAGAAGGCCACGATGCCGCGGCCGATGACTCACGATCTTCTCCGCAATGCCATTCACGGACTTAACGCACGCGTTACACGTGTCGTCGTCGGTTCGCTGCGCGAGGAGACCTTCCACGCCACTGTCTGGATGGACCAGGCGGGCGAGGTCATTGGACTGGATGCACGGCCCTCCGACGCCATCGCGCTGGCGCTGCGCGCAGACTGCCCAATCTTCGTCAGCCGCCAAGTGCTGGAGCAGGCGAAACTCGCTGCAAGCGGAGCACTAAACCCCACGGCCGAGGACCTCCGCCGCTGGCTCGAAGGCCTGAACGATGATGAAATGGGCAGATACAAGATGTAGTAGCCGCTACAAGATGCAGGCCGTCCGCGCTCTCCGATACTTACAACCAATTGCATAGCCGCGCGACACGCGCCGCCCAGTCATCTTCCGTAGGCAAGTGGGGCAGTGGAGCGCTGAGCTGCGCGCCTGCGAGCGTGCTCTCGATCGCGTGACGAAGCCCTGCGAGCATCGCGCTCTCCTTACCATCGATAACGACTGCCCAAGGAGTCTGCCGCAGGATGTCGCTGACGCCAGATTCACGATGCAGGAGCACAGGAATTCCGCGACTAAGAGCTTCGATGGCAGGAATGCCGTAACCCTGAACTGCGGGCATCAGGAACAGATGGGTCGCCTCGTATAGCCTCGCAAGCTCCGCATCGCTCACGTATCCGTGGAAGTGGACCCGCTCGGCCAGTCCAAGGTTCGTCGCGAGCTGCTGCATCGCCTCCAGCGCCGAGCCCTTACCCACAACATCGAGGTGCCAGTCGACGCGCGCCGAGAGAGCGGGCGTCTCGTGCTCGAACGCCTCGAGCGCACGCAGTATCCAATCGATGCGCTTGTTCGCTTCAATCCGCGAGACGCTCAACATGCGCAGTTCGTTTGTTACGGGCCGCGGTCGAAACGCATTTGCAGAAGTAAGGCCGCCCATGCGCGCAATGTCCGCGCGCACGTTGAACTCGCGGCGGCACTCCGCGCGCAGGTACTCACTCGTCACGATTGTGTGGCCGCCGCTGCGCAAGCCAAATCCAGTAATCATGTCCGAGATACGCAGCGCGATCCGCTGCTTGGTGTTCAGCTTTCCCAAATCCGCGAAGAGACTCGGCGTGTCGTGCATCAGGCAGTGAAAGCCGCGCAGTCCTGCCAGCGTCGAATGCAACGCTGGCTGATAGCCGGACATCAGTGGTTTCGGCGCATCACGACGTGTAGTGAAGTAGCGCCGCAACGCCGCAACCTTCTTTGCAGCGCGCATCTCCGGCCGCAGCTCAATCACTTCCAGCGGATGCTCTGCGTGCTTCGCCAGTCCAGCGTGATCGATGTATGTAACGACGTGATTCGGGATCTCATGCTGATATAACCAGCGCGAGAGGGCAAGCACACTTCGCTCGGCGCCGCCCATCGCCTCAATTTCGGTGAGGACGATGATGCGCGAGTTGGGGGGCGGCGGCGTTGGCATAGGCTCGCTTGAGATTAGCGAATCGCCAGCTCGTCGAGCCAATCGAAGAACTCGGGGAAGCTGATGCTCGCGGCCTCAGCGCCGTGGATCGCCGTATCTCCAACGGCACGCAGCGCCGCGATCGAGAATGCCATGGCGATGCGATGGTCCGAACCCGAGTCGATCTCCGCACCGTGCAACTGTTGATTGCCGGGCACCTCCAGACCGTCCGCGTGCTCGGTCACCTCCGCACCCATCGCACGCAGGTTCTTCACCACCAGAGCGATGCGGTCCGACTCCTTCACACGCAACTCACGCGCATCGCGAATGCGCACACCCTCTTCGGTGTAGGGCGCAATCGCCGCAATCACAGGCAGTTCGTCGATGAGCTGCGCCGAAAGCGCGCCCGAGATCGTGATGCCTTTGAGCGTCCGGTTGCGGTTCACCTGGATCGTGCCAATCATCTCGCCGTGTTGTTCCTTCACATCCAGCACCTTGATGTGACCGCCCATCGTCGTAATCGCGTCGAGCAGGGAAGCGCGCGTCGGGTTCAGTCCCAGCGCGTCGAGCACAAGGTTTGAGTCCTCAAACAGCAGCGCAGCGCACAGAAAGAACGCGGCCGACGAGATATCGCCCGGCACTGTCGCCTCAATTCCTTCGAGGTCTTGTCCGCCTGCAATGTACACACGATCCTCGCGCCGAACGAGCTCTGCGCCGAACGCCTTCAGCGCGTGCTCCGTATGATCGCGCGTGCGAATGCTCTCGGCGAACGACGTAGTTCCCTTCGCCTGCAGGCCCGCGAACAGCACAGCCGTCTTCACCTGCGCGCTCGCAATCGGCGCGTCAAAGTCAATCGCCTTCAGCGCACCGCCATGAATCGTCATCGGCGCATGGCCATCCGTCAGCGAAACCTTCGCGCCCATCTGCTCCAGCGGCTTGCGAATGCGCTCCATCGGCCGCTTGGTCAGCGACTCATCGCCGATGAACCGGAACGTTCCTTTCTGTGCCGCAACCAATCCTGCAAGCATCCGCATCGTCGAACCGGAGTTGCCGCAGTCGAGATCGCCCTTCGGCTGATGAAACTGCCCACCTGTCCCCACCACTTCAATCGTGCGCCCGTCACGTTTCGTCTTCGCGCCAAGCGCTGTCATGCACGCCAGCGAGCTGTGTGGGTCCGCGCCCGTCGAAAAGTTCGTCAACCGAGAAGCCCCCTTCGCAAAGCCCGCAAGCATTGCGTAGCGGTGCGAGATGGACTTGTCGCCAGGCAGCGTCAGCGAGCCGCGCAGGCTGCGTGCCGGAGAGATAATGCGAGTGGTGGAGGTCGTGTGTGTCGCAGAAGGCATTGCGACTATTGTAGCTATCGTTTGCCCATCGCAGTGGCGTAGGCCAGCGCAAGATCGTCCACAAGATACCTGTAAAGCCGCTCGTGATCCTTGGGATCACGATTTCGCAACACCGCCGATGGATGAATCGTCGCCAGCACCCGCTCCGCGATTGGCGTGGAATGAATGTGCCCGCGCTCTTTCAGCAGAGAAAACTTCGACCCTAGCAACGACTTCGCCGCACTCGCCCCGAGGCACAGAATCACCCGCGGCCTCACCGCATCGATCTCCGCCGCCAGCCATGGCCGGCACGCGTTCAACTCACTTGCTCTCGGCGTCTCATGCAGCCGCCGCTTCCCGCGCTCTACGAACTTGAAGTGCTTCACCGCGTTCGTCACGTACACGTCCGCAGTTTTGATGCGCAACTCCTCCATCGCACGATGCAGCACACCGCCTGCCGGCCCAACGAATGGCGTGCCCTGCTTGTCCTCTTCATTACCGGGTTGCTCGCCCACGAGCATCAGCTTCGCGCGGCCGGAGCCCGCGCCCGGCACAACCTGCGTCGCGTGCAGATAAAGATCGCAGGCCTTGCAGCGGGGCATTGCCGCATCAAGAACCGGCAGTGTGTGCTGCTCCGGAACAAACGCAGCGGCGGTGGGGAACTGTGCGCGGGCCATGTCGTCTCATTCTCTGAGACGCTCGAAATTAGCAGAACAGCTATGCCGTCGTTAGGGAATTCGCGCATTCGCCTACTGTCGCGATATTGCCTCTCCGACACAAAGTCCGAAAATACCGAGAATGATGAGAACTTCCTTGGTAGAGAATTCCGGCTGAGCAACCGGAGCGTAGCCCGCGCCGTATCGTTGGAATCGCGGCCCGCGCACGGGGTATGGACGAGGCATTGGAGCGTTCGGCATCGCAATCGGCTCGGGTGCAAGCGCAACATAGCCTGCGTCTGACGAGGAAAACTCTTCGTCGATCGCCGCGGCGGGCTCGTCGCGAACGCCATAGGGCACGTAGAAGTTCGGCGTGCTCTGACGGACAGCTTGTTGACCCTTCGCCGGACCTAGCACGAGAAGACAGCAGAGAAGTATCGAGAAGGTTCGCATGCCCACGAGTCTGCAGCGCAACCCATCGGCTCAGGTCCGGCACTGTGACACTTTCGCGAGTGTCACGACCGCCTCAATGCCCCGCCGGTGTCTCGGGATAGATTCGGATATCCTCCACGCCGCGATAGCGCTCGGCGAAGTCCATCCCATATCCCACCACGAACCGGTTCGGAATCTTGAAGCACACGTAGTCCGCCTCAATCGGCACCAGCCTGCGGTCGGGCTTGTCGAGGCAGGTCGCGATCTTCAACGACGCCGGCTTGTGCTGCAACATCAGCTGCCGCAGATAGCTCAGAGTCAGCCCCGTATCGAGAATGTCCTCGACGAGGATTACGTGCTTGTCCTCAATCGGGTTATCGATGTCCTTGATAAGCTTCACCTGGCCCGACGACACGCGCGCGCGTCCGTAGCTCGAAACCGCCACGAAGTCGAACGTATTGTCCACCGTAATCGAACGTGCAAGGTCGGAGAGGAAGATGGCCGCGCCCTTTAGCACGCCAATCAGCACAATCGACTGGCCGGCGTAGTCGGCCGAGATCTGTGTGCCGAGCTCATGCACGCGTTCTGCGAGCTGCTGGCGTGAAAAGAGAATCTCCATCTTCTGGGGCGGGACGTAGGCGGGCAAAGACATGATTATGCGTAGGGTAGCGGATTGCAGCGATCAGGGGAAGGCAGCCACAATGGCGAACCGTCACCTCGCCATGCGAAGTGACGCGCATTCCGCCGATATACTTGAATCTGCATGTTTCCCTATATCAACATTGGCTCCGTGCACATTGGAACCTTCGGTCTGCTGCTCTGGTTCGCGGCCGTCTGTGCCACGGTCGTTCTTTATTACAACTTCAAACGCAACGGTGTCGACGCAGATGCACTGAACGTCGTCGCACTCGCCGTCGTTGCCGGTGTCATCGGGGCCAAGGCCTGGCACGAGCTTCAGAGCATCTCGACGATCGGGCCGGACATCCAGGCGAGCATCCGCGAGGCAGGCGGGAGCAAGCTGATGGGCGTGCTCACCTGGTTCCAGTCTGGCTTCGCCTGGTTTGGCGGCCTGCTCGCCGCCATCGGCGTTCTCATTTGGCAGGGAATTGTCGCCAAGCCCAACGGCCTGCGCGGTACACGCGCCGCCATCCGTATGCTCGACCTCGCCGCTCCCGCTGCTGCGCTTGGCTACGGTGTGGGCCGCATCGGCTGCCTGCTCTCCGGCGACGGCGACTACGGCATCAACACCACGCTTCCCTGGGGCGTGCACATGATGAATGGCGTAGACCGTTACCATCGCGCGCTCGTGCTGCCATACCCTCCCGACGCACTCGTGCAGCCTACTCCAATTTACGAGCTCCTGTTCGCCATCCTTCTCGCGTGGTGGCTTTGGCGCCGCACAACCAATCCGCGTCCGCTCGGCTTCCTCACAGGCGAGTACCTCGCACTCAGCGGTATCGGGCGTTTCCTCGTCGAATTCGTGCGCATCAACCCCAGGATCTACTTCCATCACACGATGTCGAACGCACAGGTCGCCGCACTCGCCAGCGTGGCCGTTGGCG
>Ga0070761_10002786_pt1 | contig 10644 bp, 7 predicted proteins | sample HubBroMetageREF1_FD_66724 | JGI IMG/M metagenome (GOLD analysis project Ga0070761, IMG submission 66724) | Reference soil microbial communities from the Hubbard Brook experimental Forest, New Hampshire, USA - Hubbard Brook CCASE Soil... | ecosystem: Environmental > Terrestrial > Soil > Temperate...
GAACCGGCGGAAATCCGTCGGCACTCACTCCAGTTTAACACCTCGGTCTTCATTGAACAGTTCTGCGCATTCGCTGATGCTGCGATGCGCAGAAACCATTCATATGAGCTCGTCAAACAGGTTCATCTGACCAGGTTCAACGCCGCATCCGCCGGCGTCGCGCCGCGCGGCAAAGCTGTTCTCAGGGAGCCCACAACAGTAGATGCTTCAGAAGAAGTCTGGCAAAGCTGACCCATTACACAGACCTGTAACTCTCTGCCAGAGGAAAAAGGCCGGATGGGTCTTCGAGCCTCGTTGATTGATTTGTCCGCGTCAAACTGACTACTTTACCCAGGAGCGTAAGCGAGTGAATGTTGAAGAGAAAGAGCCGGGTCTAAGAGACCTGCTGACTATCTTCGACAGGCGGCGCAACGTCTTTCTGGGGAGTGTGCTGTGTCTATTTCTGATTTCAGCATTGCTCTGCATCTTTATGACTCGAAGATACAGGGCGACTGGAGTCTTTGAGATGCAGGCGTCGGAAACAGACAGCCTGGATCTCTCAGACCTGACCTCCACCAACGGATCAAGCAGTTCGCTCAGTAGCGCCACGACAGTCGAACTGGATCTTCAGACTGAAGCCGATATCTTGAAGTCGGACACGCTCGCGCTGCAAGTGATCAAGGAGCTTGATCTCGAGCACAACCCCGACTTTAAGCCACATTTCAATCCCATCTCCTGGGCCGTGACGTTGATCTCTCCCGCAGGACCGGCCGATCCCAAAGGCACTTCGCTCGACGATATGCCGCATCTCCGCACCCAGCTGCTAAAGACCTTCAGCCGCCACCTGGATGTAAAGGTCGTGGAGGGTACGCGGGAAATCGAAGTGCAGTTCAGCAACTGCGATCGAAAAGTTGCAGCGCAGATTGTCAACCACTTGATCCAGGCGCTGATCGAATTCAATTTTCAAACGAAGTACAAAGCCACAACAGAAGTATCGACATGGCTTGACGCTCAGCTTGGAGACCTTCGGAAGCAGAACGAAAACCTCCAGGATAAGGTTGTAGAAATTCAAAAGGGCAGCGGAATCTTCGGAACTGGCGCAACCGATATTCAAGGGAAGCCGGTAGTTTACGCCCCGGTTCTCGATCGACTTCAGCAGTCGTCGGCAATATTGTCGCAATCGAAAGTGAACGCAATCATCAAGGGCGCGATCTACCAGGTAGCCAAGACAGGCAACGCGGAATTGATATCGCAACTCGCGGGCACAACCCTGATGCAGCAAACATCGAGTGGAGTCACCGATTCGCTCAGCCTGATTAACAACCTGCGGACACAGGAAGCCGCCCTGAAGAGCCAATACGAGCGTGATGCAACCCAATATGGCCCTGCCAGTCCGAAACTGATGGAAGAGGTTGCATCGATCAAAACGAATGAGCAACTGCTTCACCAGGAAATTGAGCGGATCAAAGCTCGCGCGGAGAACGATTACAACATCGCACTTGAAACTCAGAAGGGAGCGCAGGCAACCTACGCGTCGGATGAAGGCGAGGCCGACAAACTGAACGATAAGGCGATCCAGTTTTCGATTGTTTCAAAGGAGTCGCAAGAGGCCGACGATCTGTATCAGGACCTGCTGAAGCGGCTGAAAGAGGCGGGCATCCTCGAGGGTTTGAAGTCAACGAATTTGAATATGGTGGATGTTGCTCGGGTACCGGATAAACCGCATAGCCCAAATGTACCGCTTTATCTGGCGCTAGGTGTTGCCGCAGGATTGTTTTTAGGAGGATGCGGAGCTCTGCTGGCGGAAGCCGTGGACAACAAAGTGCAGGGACTGCAGGAAGTCGAAGCAATGAAGCTGCCGGTGCTTGGCATCCTGCCTCGTTTTGAATTGACGGAACTTGAAAATGGGCCCAATTCGCCCGAATTTGCGCATTCCTTTTTTGGCGAGGCCATACGCTCGCTGCGGTCGACGCTGTTGATCTCTCGCAGCAGCACTCCGCCCAAAGTCATATTGATAAGCAGCGGAGGCCCTCGTGAGGGCAAATCCACAGTCTCGCTCAACTTCGCGAGGTCACTCGCGCAATTCAACAAAAAGGTTTTAATTGTTGAGGCCGATATGCGCCGGCCGACACTGGCGCGAACCCTCAATCTGAATGCCGGGAGCGGCGTGAGCGCGCTGTTGGCCGACGAGTCGGCTCAGTTCGAGCCTGAAGCGCTGCCCGGTCATCCGAATCTCGACATCATTGCATCAGGCCCTATACCGCCGTACCCTGCCGAACTTCTGGGCTCGCCAAGGATGAGGTCACTGATGGAAGAATGGCGGAAATCCTACGACTTTGTAGTGATTGATTCGCCGCCCGTGCTTCCGGTAACCGATGCACAGTTGCTGGAAGAGTTGGCCGATACCACGATTCTCGTTGCCCGCTCAGGAAAGACAGCCCGACTGACGCTCCAGCGAGCTTATAACCTGCTAGCTTCCCACGCGAAGGATCCTGACAATCCCAATGTAGGGATCGTACTCAACTGCGTTCCACTTCGCTCCGCAGCCTACTACGGCTACCACGGTTATTACGGCGGCTCGAGGTACGAGTATCGCGAAGGAGGGAGGGCCGAATGAGAACAGCCGCGATTTGCATGTTACTGGTCGCCGCTGCGGCACTTAGTTGCGGCCAGACCGAAAGCCTTCCAATTGGCCCTGGCGATCTGGTGGAAGTCCAGGTGCTCGAAGCTCCCGAACTTGCCCAGCGTGCACGAGTGACGGATGCCGGCGATATCTCATTGCTGCTTGGCGGAAGTGTGCACGTAACAGGCCTGACGCCCGCTGAAGCCTCTGCTGAGATTGTGAAGGCGCTGGTGAATGGGCATTACATGTTGCACCCGCACGTAAATCTTCTGGTGGAGCAGTATGCGACCCAGAACGTCACCATATCCGGGCAAGTTGTTCATCCGGGAAGTTACGCAACGGGTACGCCCCGCAGCCTGCTCGATGTACTCGCGCTGGCCGGCGGAGTTACTAACCTGGCGGACCGTCGCATAACCATCGAACATCATGGCACCAAACAGGAAGTAGATTACCTTCTCTCGAATAAGTCCGCGTTAGCCCTGAACAACAACCCTATGGTACTTCCCGGGGATATTGTAGTTGTGCCGACGATTGACGTTGTATACGTTCTGGGCGACGTGATGAAGCCTGGAGGCTATCCCATGGCGACAAATGACGGGAAGCTGTCGCTTATGGAGGCGATAGGGTTGGCAGGTTCGCAGTTACCGAACGCGGTACCCAGCTCAACCCATCTCATTCGCAAACGGCCCGACGGCAGCTATGCGGATATGAGTATCAATCTTTCCAAAATGGAAAAAGGCGAAATCAACGATATCCAGCTTCAGCCGGACGACATCGTATACGTACCATTCAGCTACCTTCGCAATATGGGAGCAAGCCTTGGAGGCATGATCACTGCCGCCGCTTCCGCGACCATCTACCGCTACTGATAGCAGCCGTTCCCGCACATTGCAGCGGAGAGAGCCTGGGCGCAGGCACCTAGCGCGTCCGCAAAAGACTAGTGAGATTGCACCATCCTTGAGGATTCTGTACATCAACTCCCTTTACGCTCCTGAGGTTGCAGGCGGCGCTGAGCGCGTCGTACAGGCTCAGGCTGAGGCGATGCAAGCAGCCGGACACAGCATAGGGGTGCTGGCACTAACACGCGAACCCGGCCTCCACCTTAATACGGTGAACGAAATCCCCGTGTGGAAGGCCGGCCTTCGGAATATTTATTTTCATTACGATGAACTGTCGCGGACAACAGCGAGTCCCTTGCAGCGCAAGATATGGCATGCCATCGATGCATATAACCCGTTGATGAAACCCTTTGTGCGGAAGGTCATTGAAGACTTCCGCCCCGACGTCGCTTCGGTTCACAATCTGAACGGATGGAGCATCGCGGCGTGGGACGCGCTCAAAGCCAGCCGCGTTCCCATCGTCCAGGTACTGCACGATCAGTATCTTTTGTGCCCGACAGCGACGATGTTTCGCGACAATCGCCGCTGCGTCACCCGCTGTACGTCCTGTCAAACCCTGCGGGCTCTGCATCGCTTTAAGATTCGAAATGTCGATACGGTGGTCGGCGTCAGCCGATTTATCTGCGACAAGCTCAGGTCTTATGGCTACCTCAACCACCAACGCAGCGTCACCACCATTCCAAACATCCGCGATGTTTCACATGAGCGCATTCCGCTGCCTGGTTGCAACGAGACGGGAAAAACCTTCTTCGGTTATATAGGTGCAATTACTCCGCCAAAGGGTGTTGAGTTTCTGCTGGAAGCGATGGCGAAGACGCGCGATGAAGATTGGAAACTCCTGATTGCCGGGGGCGGCGAGGCACAATATGTCGAGGCGTTGCAAAAGAAATTCAGCGACCATCGCATCGAGTTTCTTGGCCGGGTAAATGCGCGAGCGTTCTTCGAGAGAATCAATGTGACAATTATTCCTTCAATTTGGGAGGACACCTTTCCCAGTGTCGCGTTTGAATCGATCCTGTACGGCAGACCCGTCCTGGGCAGCCGGATTGGGGGAATTCCCGAATTAGTAAACGACGAGAATGGACGCCTGTTTACTCCAGGAGACTCCGCCGACTTGTTGAGCAGCATTCGCTGGGCAGTCTCGAATCGCGAAGGTCTGCGAGCTTCGGCGCAGGCGATTTCAATAAATGCGTCGCGATTTGGAGACCGGGCGAGGTGGATCGAGGATTGGACGCGCGTCTATGGAGACGCGATTCAGTACGCCGGATGAATTCAGATGATGTGCTTGGTTGGTCATGCGTCTTGCAATCATAACCAGAAACTACGCGGAATATTGTCTCAGGTATGCGAACGCAGCGGCTCGCAAAGCTGAGGTGCTGTTGATCGTCGATGAAAAGGCGGCGCGCATTGAGTGGCCTGACCATTGCGCTCAACTCAGCCCGGGCTTGACAGTCGTACGCACCGACCTCGGCATGAGACGCGGAATCAATGGAATGGTAACTGCCGTTAGGGCAGTGGCCGATTTCAGGCCTGACTATGCACACTTTCACGAGTCACCCAATTTGACTGTCCCTGTCTTGAAGCTCGCGATCCGCCCGTTCGTGCGACTGGTTCTTACCGTCCATGATCCGCATCCGCACAGCGGCGCAGATTCGAAACTGCCGTTCATTAAATATTGGCTTATAAATCTGGGACGCCGGCTGGCTTCCGTAATAGTAGTCCACGGAGAGTACAACGAAAGGCTCTTCAATGAGATTTATCCAAATCGGGCAGGGCAGGTTATTCGCTCCCAGCATGGCGTTTTGATGGTTCCCACAAAAGGCCGTGAGATCGGCACGCCTCGCTCAATATTAATGTTCGGTCGCATGCAGCGATACAAGGGGCTTGAAACCCTGATCGCGGCGTCAGACATTTTGGTTCAAAGAGCGGTCCAGCACAAAGTCATTGTCGCGGGAACGGGCCCCGAAGCTGATCGGCTGCTGAGCGAAATGAGGCGCCGGAAGGCCTTCGAGCTCCACCTCCGTTACATCATGCCCGTTGAAGCAGCGGATCTTTTCCAAAGTTCTGAAATGGTTGTATTGCCATATCTTGATGCAACCCAAAGCGGGGTAGCCGCGGCAGCTTTTGCAAATGGGCGGGCCGTAGTTGCATCACGCATTGGGGGCTTAACTGACGTAGTCGACGATGGCGTGAACGGTCTGCTGGTTGAGCCTGGAAACGCTGTCGCTCTCGCCGACGCGCTTCAACGCGTGCTTGAAGATGACAATCTTCGCGTCCGCCTCATGACCGGGGCACGAGTGACGGCCGAGACGAAATTGAACTGGAATCGAATTGCGGATGAACTGATCGCAAATCTGAGTGCCCGTGAGCAGTTCACGGCTGCTAGATCATGGGTGAAAGTATAGTGTGGCCCAGTTTTTATATCGTCGGCGCGATGAAATGCGGCACGTCATCGCTCTATGCCTACCTCAAGAAGCATCCCATGGCGTTCCTGTCCGAGATGAAGGAACCGCACTACTTTCTTTCGCACCTGACCAGCCCATCCGGCAATGGGTGCATAACGAAGGACGATAACTGCATCGGCGATGAGTCGAAGTATCGCGACCTTTTTCGAGATGCGGATCAATCGAAGGCCATTGGCGATGCCAGCACTTCATACTTGTGCGATGAGAGTGCAGCCGGAAACATCCACGCAGTCCGCCCGGACGCGCGCATCATCATCATCCTGCTCGATCCGGTAGAACGGGCTCATTCTCACTATCAGATGGATGTGCAAATGGGAAAGGAACGTCGGCCTTTCTTGCAGGCGCTGAAGCAGGACTATGCAGCGCAAACAAAAGGCTGGGGAGTTACTCATCTTTACGTAGACGCAGGTATCTATACCGGACAAATCGAACATTACTTTGCGACATTCGGCCGGGAGCAAGTTCTGGTTCTGTTATTCGACGAATTGAAAAGCAATCCGCGATCCGCGGTTCTCAAGGTGACTCGCCACATCGGAGTGGACCCGATTTCATTCGACCCGGCAGAACACTCCCACGCATACAATGCCTATCGAAGACCGAAGTTCCCAACACTGCAGCGAATCGTTGCCAAATCGAAAGCCAGCAAGCTTCTTCCTCAGGGCCTGCGAAGATCGCTCCGTTATAGTCCGCTGTTATTCGATACCAGATCGCCTTCGATGGATGACGAATCGCGCCGCTATCTTCAGAGAATCTTTGCCCCCGACATACTTCGCTTGGAAGAGCTGCTGGGGAAAAAGTTACCCGAGTTGCGCAAATCCTGGGTCTGATCGCAATCGGCAAGCTTGCAGATCAGTGAAGGCGCACAGAGTTTCTTTTGCAAAGTACATAGAGAGTGGAATGGGGCGTTTCCTCAAGAATGCTGCGACGATTACTTAACCGATCATTGCTGCGCACCAATCTGGCAAAGAGTTCCTTCTGGGTCCTGATCGGCAACGGCACAGTTCTTGTGCTGCAGGCTTTGCGTTTCGTCTTTCTGGCGCGTCTCTTGGGAATTCGGGAATACGGGTTGTATGCAGCCGCAATGGCATTGGCGATGACGGTGGCCAGATATAGCGACCTGGGATTCATCATGCTTTTTATGCAGCAAGTGAGCCGGGATCGTTCGGCAGCAAAAACGTGCCTGGGAAATGCATTCGTCGTCACAGTCGCAACAACCACGATTCTATGTACAGTTGCGCTCTTCGTGGGCTCTCACATTACGGGAGCGGCCAACGAAGCGCTGTTGCTTGTCTTAATGTTTTCACAATGCTTGTTATGTCAGTTGGCCAATATAGCTGCTATCGCATTCCTGACCCTAGATAAGGCAAAGGCCACAGCTTGTGTCCGCGCGATTGCAAGCGCGCCACTGACGGTTAGCGTCTTGGTAATGCTGCCAGTTGTGCATCATGCCACTGCGCTCGAATGGGGAGTTGTGAGTCTCGCGGTGAACGGAGTGGCCGCTGCCATTACGGTCATCTGGATCGCGCGGGAGGTTGGAGGGATCGCGTTCGAGGCTAACCAAAGTATTCGGCTTATTCCATCAGGGCTGAAGTATTCGGTGGCTAACTCGTCCACCATGGTCTACAACGACATCGACAAGGTGATCCTGGCCCACGACGGCTTTGTTCGGGAAAACGGCTTTTACACTCTGGCTTACCGGGCAATCGATGTTGCAGCGGCACCTGTTCTGGCCCTCGCAGCCGCGTCGCAGCCGCGCTTTTTTCAATTAAGTGATAGTGACCGGCAACGAATGGGAGGCTTTCTTGCCAGGACAGCGAGCATCGCAGTTCTGATTTCGGTGGTAATGGTGGTGCTTCTCCTGCTTGGATCACCGCTGATTCCAAGGTTGGTGGGCAAGGATTTTTCGCAAGCAATTGTCGTTCTGCGTTGGCTGTGCCTCATTCCAATATTTCGGAGCATTCACCAACTGACGGGCAACGCATTGACAGGCATGGACCGGCAGGGATTGCGAACCATTATTCAGAGTGCAGTCGCAATTCTGAACGTCACCTTGAATATCTGGTGGATCCCAAAACTTGGGTGGATGGGTGCGGCAGAAAGCAGCCTCATCTCCGATGGTTTGCTTGCAGTTGTCACTTCGGTATTTGTTGTCCTCTTTCTAAAGCAGCTTGAAAAGCAGCCCTCTCCGGCATAGAAAACAAGCGGCGTTTATTATGTCCGCGTGCATCTGGCTCCGCAATCCGTTTCGCCTTGTAATACTCATCAATTAATCGGCTTATGTCAGGCTCGAATCCCTCAACCCGCCTCCCTGCATTCTCCAGGTTCGGAGCGCCCACGTTATCTGCTGCTCGCTCCGCCTCCACGCGACGAGGCATCACCTTACTTTCGCCCATCCAAGTTCTTGCGGCGATTGCGGCACTGTCGTTTGTCGTCAATGGAGCGCTTCAACAGTTCGAAATGCAGGTTACCGGCGGCAGGGTGCCTTTTTATCCGGCGGTTTTGAAGGTATGTTTGCTTGGACTGTTCCCGATAACTCTGCTGTTGCGAGGAGGACGTTACAAAAGCAATCAACGCGCGGTTGTTTTTGGTTTGTTGTTTTTTGGATATCTGCTATTTGACGTCCTCTTTCTGCTTTTCTACGGGAATTACAAAGTCAGCGAAATTCTGCTCGGCTACAACACATATTTTTCCCTGGCCCTTTTGGCAATCGTTTCACTGCTCATTCCGCTTAAGATCCGCAGTCGCCATCTCGTCATTTCCCTATGCCTCCTTGCGGTTGCATGCGCCGTCATTGGTCTCGAACAATACCTGAAGAATGCTCCTATTCTTCCCACTGAAAGCAGCGATAAGCATTTCGCCGTACAAGTATTTTCGAGTGGCACATACTTCAATTCATTCAGCCTGTTTGAAGTTCCCAAAGCCTTCGCCCTGTTTTTTGTTTTTATTTCCTCGCTCTTGGTAGCGATGTGGCGTCGCTCCCGGTACCGGCCCATCATCTTAGTTTTGTTACCTGCAAGCATGGCGATGTGCTGGATTGCACACGCCAGGACCGAGCTTGTGGCATTGGGATGGGCGCTAATAGCGTCGGCTTATTTGACCTTCAGGAAGAGCAGGAGTTTCATCCGCTGGATTCCGATCGCCGCCTTCGTTTCCGGAATTGCGGTCGCATTTGTCGCGTACTTTTCCTTTTCCCAGATAACCGGCGTGCACAGCTTCGCAAATACCAGCTCATTTGTGGCGCGCATCCTGGAATGGAGATACTACGTGTCGATGCTTCGAGACGTGGGTGCCGGCAAACTCCTGTTCGGGATGGGATTCGTTGAGAATGCCAGCCTCTCAGCCATCAATGGTCCTTTGTCGATTGATAATATCTACCTTTCCGTCGTTCTCGATATCGGGTTGATAGGGTTGATCCTCTATCTCATGCTGGCGTGGGTGCTGTGGGAAGAAGTCTTAAGTACGCTGAAATTCGGCGCAACCTCTTTACACATTGCCGTAGCGGCCACCATGTCTACCTTTTTTCTAATGGGTATTTTTTCAAATGCGCCTGGGCTGATCGTGGCGTATTTTCTCCTGTACGCAATTTCCGACGATGTTGAGCCTGTGCCTATTCGTGATCAAGACATTTCGGAAAATCCGCGCGCACGGGCTGGCGGTGGTAACGTCGGCGTTGTAAGAGCCTGATCGGAATTGCAATCAGCCACCGGCTTGCCTTCGTGAAGCGCAGGCGTTTATGGCTGCTCGGTTTGAAGGCCGCCGTCGGGCACAAGCACAACGTCGCAAGTTTCTCCTGAGCAACTTACGACGGCGCTGCGCAGCAGGTGGGCTTTCGAATCTGGAGGCAGCAGCTCAGGAAACTTCATCGCATTGATCACCGGCTTGAGGGCCTCGAGTTTCTGGTCGCCCGACATCCGTTGCGATTCAATGACGCCGGCCGTGGTGATTTCAAGCCTGAAGCTTCCCCACCCGCCCGCACCGGCTGCGCGCTTCACGGTGTAGGTGCGAAGTTTTTGCAGCGACTCCTGGCTCTGAGCTTCCTGAAGATTGCGCTGCATCGGGAATTGAGGATTGCGGTCGGCCGGCGGCTTTACGCCAGTGCGAATGAGACCATCGCGAATGTCCTGAGCCACGTTGGGCAGAGTGTTTTTATCAATCGCGGCCTGGGCAAGCTTGAAAGTTGCGGCCGCCTCTTCTTTTTTGCCGAGCTTCTCATACACCTGGGCCAGATGGCTTCCGACCTCGGCACTGAGCGAGGCGCGCCATGCCGGAGAAAGCCACGATTTGGCGTCGTCGAACTTGCCCTCCTGATAGAGAATCCAGCCCAGCGTGTCCCACGCTGCAACCAGCAGGTTGGCGCTGGCAAAGGCCTTGCTGTTTGCCTGGTCGGTGGTGATGGATGCCGACTGCTCCTCGAGCTTGTCGATGCTCTTCCGCGAAGCGTCTTCCGCGGTGGGAAGATCGCGGCCGGTTTCGCTCAGCGTGTAGGCCGCGTCGTTCAATGACTCTGCGTCGAGCGCTCCGTCAAGGGCGCTTTTGGCAGCGGCGGCGGCTTCATCCATTCGCTGCAGGCGGACCAGCGTTTCAGCCACCTGAATTCGGGCCGTGCGATCGTCGGGATTCTGATCGGCCGCGGTTTCGAATGTCTTGAGCGCGCCCTCGTAGTTGTTGGCTCTGAGCT